>Ga0082335_1000578_pt1 | contig 89372 bp, 89 predicted proteins | sample Subgrocontami58m_FD_72375 | JGI IMG/M metagenome (GOLD analysis project Ga0082335, IMG submission 72375) | Subsurface groundwater microbial communities from S. Glens Falls, New York, USA - GMW37 contaminated, 5.8 m (SPADES assembly) (version 2) ...
TTGTCGGCGCTGGCGTTGGCGAGCACGACGCCGGTGATGCCGCCCATCGTGAACACGAAGATGAAGCCGATCGCCCAGACCATCGGCGCGCGGAACGAGATCGAGCCGCCCCACATCGTCGCGATCCAGGAGAAGATCTTGATGCCGGTCGGCACCGCGATCACCATGGTCGCCAGCGTGAAGTAGCGCTGCGCGTTGAGCGACATGCCGACCGTATACATGTGGTGCGCCCACACGATGCTGCCGAGCACGCCGATGGAGACCATGGCGTAGGCCATGCCGAGATAGCCGAACACCGGCTTTTTCGAGAAGGTCGATACGATCTGGCTGATGATGCCGAAGCCGGGAAGAATGACGATGTAGACTTCCGGATGGCCGAAGAACCACAGCAGGTGCTGGAACAGCAGCGGATCGCCGCCGCCCGCCGGGTCATAGAACATCGTGCCGAAGTTGCGGTCGGTGAGCAGCATCGTCACGCAGCCCGCGAGCACCGGCAGCACGAGCAGCAGCAAGAAAGCGGTCACGAGGATCGACCATACGAACAGCGGCATCTTGTGCAGCGTCATGCCAGGCGCGCGCATGTTGAAGATCGTCGTGATGAAGTTGATCGCGCCAAGGATCGACGAAGCGCCGGCGAGATGCAGCGCCAGGATCACGAAATCCATCGCCGGGCCGGGCGAGCCGGTGTTCGACGACAGCGGCGGATAGAAGGTCCAGCCGCCGCCGAAGCCCCTCATGCCCGGCGCGCCTTCGACGAACATCGAAATGACGGCGAGCACGAGTGAGGAGAAGAGCAGCCAGAACGAAATGTTGTTGAGGCGCGGGAAGGCCATGTCCGGCGCGCCGATCATGATCGGCACGAACCAGTTGCCGAAGCCGCCGATGAGGATCGGCATGGCCATGAAGAAGATCATGAGCACGCCGTGGACCGTGATGAACACGTTGTAGAGGTTCTTGCCCGCATCCAGCGCCATCGACGGATCGGCGCCCTGGAGCGCTTCCGCAAGCCCGGGGAAGATCTGTACGCCCGGATACGCCAGCTCGAGCCGCATGGCGAGCGACAGCAGGAAGCCGATGACGCCGCCGACCGAACCGAGGATGATGTAGAGCGTGCCGATGTCTTTGTGGTTGGTGGAGAAGAGGAAGCGGCGCAAACCCCTCGGATGATCATGCGCCCCGGCCATCGTCGAACTCGCCATCGTCATGTTCCTTAGAAAGACTAGTGTTCCGTTGCGTCTATTTCAGCAACTTTTCAGTGGCTCTGGGCGGCGACCCGCACCCGCGATTCGGCGCTGGCGAACTTCTGCTTCGCCTGCGCAAGCCACTCATTGTATTTCTCGCGGCTGACCGCGCGGATCACGATCGGCATGTAGGCGTGATCCTTGCCGCAGATGAAGAAGCACTGGCCGTAGTAGACGCCTTCCTTCTCGATCTTGAACCATGTCTGGTTCAAACGACCGGGGATCGCGTCCATGCGAACGCCGAACGCAGGGACGCCGAACGCGTGGATGACGTCATTCGACGTGATGTGCACGGCGATGACCTCATTGACCGGCACAAGCGCCTCATTGTCGACGGACAGCAGACGAAGATCGCCGGGCTGAAGTTCAGATTCGGGCTTCATCATCTGATCGAAGCCGAAGCCGCCGCCCTGATCCTCCGGATACTTATACGACCAATACCACTGGTTGCCGGTCACTTTGAGCGTGACGGACGCCTCCGGGACTTCAACCTGCTCCGCCAGCAGCCGCAGCGACGGGACTGAGATGAACAGAAGGATCAGAACCGGAATCAAGGTCCAGACGATTTCGAGCGGCGTATTATGCGTCAGCTTCGAGGGAATGGGGTTCTTCTGCTCGTTGAACCGATAGCTGACATAGACCAGCAAGCCCAGAACGAAGAGCGCGATGAACGAAATGATCGGCATCAACACCATGTTGTAGAATTGCTGAGTTCCCAGGCCGACCGGCGTGACCATGTTCGGCAGGCCAAGGCCGCCCGGAGTGGGCTGCCCTTCAACTTGTGCGAGGGCGAAGCCTGCAAACAAAGTCGCGGGAATCGCCACGGCGGCCGCCAATGCGCCACGTGTCAGCATCTGTCGATTGACGTTAAACATTAAAGCCGCCTTTCGAACCCTTCGCCAGACAGTCATTGTTCTTTTTGTGATTTCCGTGCGCAGCCCGCCCAAAGCCCGCCCCGCTCGGTAGTCGGCCGGTTCAATCACAAACCGTCGGTCCGCGCAATTGTTGCAACGCCAGATTCGACAGACAAATCGTCGCGTCAAAGGGTTTGCCAAACAATGCGGCGCGAACGCCGACGACCTTGACAGGTGAAGTCCATTTGATAGGCAACGGCCTGTCGCGCTGGACGGCCCGAGGCGACCGGCCACTTTCCCCTGCGTCACGAAATTGGAACGGCCACGGAGCCGTCCGCCAGGAGCCATCATGAAGCCCTTGCGCGCTGCGAAAACGCGTCGCCTGTTGCGACATCAGGTCGCGGCGGCGGCCTCATTGCTGTTCCTCGGACTCAGCGCCAATGCGAGCCATGCGCAAGGCGGCCCCGCCAAGGCCAAATTCGGCGATTGGGAAATGCGCTGTGAAAAGCCGGCAGGCGCGACCGCGGAACAATGCGCGCTGATTCAGAGCGTCGTCGCCGATGATAAAAGCAATATCAACCTCGTTGTCATCGTCTTGAAGACGAGCGACGGCAAGAGCCGTCTGCTGCGCGTGATCGCGCCGCTCGGCGTGCTCCTGCCTAGCGGGCTCGGCTTGAAAATCGACCAAACCGACGTCGGCCGCGCCGGCTTCGTCAAATGTCTGCCGACGGGCTGCGTCGCCGAAGTGATGATGGACGACAAGCTCATCGATCAGTTGAAGAGCGGCAAGACCGCAACCTTCATCATTCACCAGGTTCCGGAAGAAGGCATAGGATTGCCGCTGACTCTGCAGGGATTCAAGGATGGATTCGCAAAGCTGCCGTAACGTTTGCTCGAAGCGCCCGGCGGGCGCGCTCTTTAGAACTGCGCGGAGTCGCCTGGCCATTGCTGTTTCAGCATCGATCGCGCTCACGCCAGTGGCGGCGGCCTTCGAACTGCCGCGGCTTCGCGTGCCCAGCATCTTCGGCGGCGGCGAACAAAAGGAGGGACAGCCGGCCCCGCCCGGCGCGACGCCCGATTGTCCCGAAGTGTTCATCGAAAGCGGCGCGGCCATGCTGCGGTCGCCGCCGGGCGCCGACGGCGCCAATGTGCGCTATCAGCTTTCGCTTGGCGAGACGGCGCGCGAATGCATCGTGGACGGCGATCATCTGACGATCAGAGTGGGTCTCGAAGGCTCCGCCGTGCTTGGCGCGCTCGGTCAGCCCGGCGCCTTTGGCGCCAATCTGCGGGTGGCGATTCGCCGTCTGAAAGACGATACGCTCGTCGCCTCGAAGACCTATCGCGTTAGCGCGTCAATCCCAAAAGGCGGCACGCGCGGCGAATTTCAAGTCATCGCCGATCCGTTCACGGTGCCACTCATGAGCCCGCGCGCCCAGGATGATTACGAAATTCTGGTCGGCTTTACCCAGGGCGCGGAAAAGCCTGCGGCGGAGAAAAAGCGCAAGGGCGGCTAGAGCAGGTTGCGAAAAAGTTGACGGACTTTTTCGATGAGAACCTGCTCCAATATTTTGATTTTGAGCGATTCCTTATCGATCACATGATTCCATGTGATCGATAAGAGTTCTAAGCCGCCCTTCTCATCAGTGTGCGAGCGACTTCAGTTCCTTGATGCCGTCGCCGACGAAATCCTTGCCGGCGCCTGCGCCGGCGGAGAGCGCACGCTCGGCGATCTTGACGGCGGCGTCGGCGGCGGCGGCGCGCACTTCGGCCGAGGCCTGCGCCTCCGCCTGAGCGATCTTCTGTTCGACCTGCTTGACGCTGCGGTCCATGAATTCGCCGAGGCGACGACGCCCCTCGGCGGCGATCAATTCCGCCTCTTCCTTCGCCTGCGCGACGATGGACTTGGCTTCGGCTTCCGCTTCCGCCCGCTTCTGTTCGAAGGACGCAAGAAGCGTCTCCGCTTCGTTGCGCAGGCGTTCGGCTTCGGCGAGCTCGCCCTTGATGCGGTTGATGCGCGCATCAATGAACGCGGCGAACTTAGAGTGCGCGCCGACCCAAACCATCACGAGAACGAAGATCGTGAAGCCGACGGCGACGTAGAATTCCGCGTCGAAATGCATTGAGCCTCTCCTCAGTTCGACGATGTCGCGTGCTTGGCGAGCGCGGCCTGGTCGATTTTGGCGCCGGTGAGCTTCTCGACGATGGAGGCGGCGGCGTCGACGGCGATCTGCTCGACATTGGCCAGCGCCTGAGTCTTTGCGCTCGCGATGCGTTCGTCGGCGGCGCGGATCTTCTCCGCCGCCTGCGATTCGGCGAGCGCGCGCTGCCTTGCGCTCTCAGCGGCGATCTTGTGCTGCGCCTCGCGGCCGATGCCTTGCGCCTCGTCACGACGGCGGCGAAGGTTTTCGTCATTCGCCGCCGCGGCGGCCTGCGCCTTCGACTGCATCTCGCGCGCGGCGCCGAGATCTGAAGCGATCTTGGCGCCCCGGTTCTCGATGATGCCGCCGACGCGCGGCAGCGCGATGCGCGACATCAGCACATAGAGCAGTCCGAAAATGATGACGAGCCAGAAAATCTGCGGCGCGAAATTTTCGGTCTGGAAGGGCGGAAACACGCCCTCATGATGCGTTTCGCCGGCGCCGACGGACTCATGCGTCGTCTGCTCGCCCTCGGCGGCGAAAGCGGAAGAGATGATCGCCATGGACATGATCCAAGTCTATCCAAGTCTCGACAAGGGCCGCGCGGCGGCCGCGCGGCGCATGAGAAAATGCGCCCGGCCGCAAGGCCGGACGCGAAAATTCACTGCTTCAGGAAGAGCAGGATGGCGATCAGAAAGGCGAAGATGCCCAGGCCTTCGGCGAGCGCCGCGCCGATGATGGCGTTGGTGAACTGGGAAGCGGCCGCCGACGGATTGCGCAGGGCGCCGTTGACGAAATTGCCGAAAATGATGCCGACGCCGATCGCCGCAGCGCCGGTGCCGATCGCCGCCAGTCCGGCGCCGACGAGTTGCATTTCTGACATATCTTTCTCCTGCTGAATGGGGCGACGTTTATTGTTCGATTTTTATCAGTGGCCCGGGTGAATTGCGTCGTTCAGATAGACGCATGTGAGAACGCTGAAGACGAACGCCTGCAGACAGGCGACGAGCAGTTCGAGCGCATAGAGCGCGACGATCGCAAGGATCGGCACGGGCGCGAGCGCCGCCCAGACGCCGGCCCCGAGCAGCATCACCACGAAGCCGCCGAACACGGCGAGGGTGATGTGGCCGGCGAGGATATTGGCGAAGAGACGGACGGAGAGCGACACCGGCCGCGACAGGAAGGAGATGATCTCGATCGGCACCAGCACGACGAGCACGGGCAGCGGCACGCCATGCGGCACGAAAAGGTTGAGGAAGCCGAAGCCGTGGCGATAGAGGCCGTAAACAACCACGAGCGAGATCACCACGATCGCGAAGGCGAAGGTGACGACGATCTGACTCGTCACCGAATAGGTGTAGGGCACAAGCCCGATCAGATTGGCGATGAGAATGAAGGCGAAGAGTGTGAAGACGAAGGGAAAGAACTTCATCCCTTCCGTCCCGGCGGTCTGACGCACCATGCCGGCGACGAATTCATAGAGCATCTCGGCCATGGCCTGCACGCGGCCCGGCACGATCGCCTTCTTTGTGGTCGCAAGGATCATCAGCGCGACGACGCCGAGCGCGGCGAGCAACATGAACAGCGAGGCGTTGGTGAAGGACGTCTCGACGCCGCTGATCTCGAAGGGCCACAGTCGATGCAGCTCGAACTGCTCGATGGGATTGGACTTTGCGGCTGCTTCTTCCGGATTCATCGCTTTTTCCGGGCGTCGCCGCCCGGCCCCGCTTGGCGCTGGATGCGCCTTCGTGTTCCCTAGAGCGCTTCCCGATCGCATGGACTCATGTGATCGGGAAGCGCTCAAAATCAAAACGTTGGAGCAGGTTCTCATCGAAAAAGTCCGTCAACTTTTTCGGAACCTGCTCTAGTCCTCGCCCGGCGCTTTCGGCTTCGCCACGCGATAAACGTTCCAAAATCCCGCCGCGACGCCCAGTCCCAGCAACACGATCAGAAGCCATGGCGTCGTGCCAAGCCACTGATCCGCCTGCCAGCCGATAAAGGCGCTGACCAACACCGCCCCGACGAATTCGGAGAAAGCGTTGAGGCCGACGCGCATGGCGCGCGTGAAGCCCTTGCGCTCCGTCCGCGGCGCAACTTCGGCGGCCTGCTCTTCGTCGACCTTGCGCAGGGCCGCGTTGAGCTTTTCGAGCCGCGCATTGAGCGCAGCGCGCTCCGCGTCCTCTTCGTTGTCGTCGCTCATCAGCCTTCTCCGCCTCGCAGATTGCGCCACGCGCAAAAAATTGAACGATGGCGCGACGCCGCGCGACGGAAAAGTCGAACCGTTCGGGAGACGGCGCGAAACTCTCGGCTTGCGGCCAATCCTTTCGAGCCGCGCGCAACATATTTCCGGTCATTCATTTAGTCAAGGCGAGGCTCGTTTTGATAACCGATTGAAATGAAAGCATGTTTATCGGAGCGGACCCATCTGCTCTTCGACAAGGCGCCGCGGCGCGGCAAATTGCCGGAGGGCGCGGGCGCGGAACTGTGACAGCGGTAATCTTGTTACGCTTTTATGACGCTCCCCTTGCGATCCCTGGCGCCGCTGATCGGCTTTCTGCTCCTGCTGCTCGCGCCGAGCCTCGCGATCGCCGGCGGCGCGCTGTCGTTTCAAATCCGCTTCGAGGCGCTGCTTGTCGTTTCCGGCCTTTGCATCGCGGCCTGCGTGCTCGGCGGGTATTCCTTTGCTGAACTCGGCCTGGGCGCGCCCCGAGGCGCTCGCGCCTGGCTCATCTGCGGCGCGCTGACCTGCCTGCTTCTGGCGGGAGTCGTCGTCGAAGCGCAGTTCCTGAGCCATTCGACTCCAGAGCCGAACTGGGTCGCTTTCGCGCCCTTCTATGTGCTCGTGTCGAGCCCCTGCCAGGAGGTCGTCTGCCGCTCGATCCCCAAGCTGATCGCCGATCGGCTGCAGATGAGCGGACGCCATTACGTGCTGTTTTCCTCGGCGGTCTTTTCGCTGATGCATGGCGCCTATGGCGATCCCGTCCTGCTCGCCAACACGTTTCTCGCCGGAGTCGCATGGAGCACGGCCTATCTTTTCACGCGCAACGTCTGGCCGTTGACCGCTTCTCACGCCGCGGTCGGCTCTTTCGCGTTCTGGATCGGGCTCGCCTGATCGCGGTCCGCGAGAATCGCCGCGCACAGCAGCAGCCACAATACGCAGGCGTTCAGCATGTGCCACAAAAAATGCGCGCCGAGCGGAAAGGCGGGACAGATCGCGCGATCGATCGTTCGAAAGACCAGCGAGATCGCGAACAGCAGCGCGGCGGCGGCAAGCGCGCGGGCCGTACCGCGCTGACCGCTCCGTGACCACAGCAGCGCGGCGAAGATCGCCAGCGCCGCGAGCGCCGGCAGATAGCCGACCGAACCGTTCAGCGCGTCCACGGTCGTCGCGAAAGACGAGCCGGCGGCGAAGGCGAGCGTGATCGCCGTCGCCGGCGCCATCGCCAGACCGAAGAACCGGCGAAGCGCCAGCAGGAAATAGCCGTAAATGAATATCCCGATCGGAACGACGTCGAGCAGCATGGCGCCGCGCGTCGCGATTGTGTGGAAGATGAAGCTGCCAACGCCGACCGACGCGGTGACGATGATGAGCGCGAGCGCAGGATAATCGACGCCGCCCCGCCGCCGCCAAAAAAGAAAGGCGCTGGCCGCCGCGATCACGAAAGCAAAATTGCTCAACGCATTCGCCGGCTCCGCCCAGAAGGCCGAGCTCTGCCTTTCGCAATAATCGATCACCGGCGCGCGCCAATCCATGAGTCTTTATTTGCAAGTCAATTGCTACGGCAGGACGACGGCGATCGTCGTGTCGCGCCCACCCTCCCCTTGAGGGGGAGGGTCGAAACGCGAAGCGTTTCGGGGTGGGGTGACTTACGGATAAATGGATAAAACAAACGCGAACTGAATGGCGCGCGCCATAAGGCGTCATTGAAGAAGGGCTTCGCCCCACCCCGCGCCTTCGGCGCGACCCTCCCCCTCAAGGGGAGGGTGTTTGCGCCTTCTCTCCCGGCAGCGTCGTCGACTCGCCCAGCGTATCTCGCACATAGAGCTTGATCACCGCGACATAGATGACGACCGTCAGCGGCGCGGCGAAGATCGTGGCGCCGAGACCGAACAGCGTGCCGAACAGCGCGATCGAAATGAGCATGAGCGCCGGCGGCACCCGCACCAATTGCCGCTGGATGAGCGGCATGATCATGTTGCCGTCGAGCTGATGAATGGCGAGATAGGCGAGGATCGTCCAAAGCATCGTATAGGGTCCGATCGTGGCCGCGACCGCCACTGAGGGAAAGATCGCCAGAATCGGCCCGATATAGGGGATGAATTCCGAGAGCCCCGATATGGCGCCAAGCGCGAAGGGCGACGGCAGGCCGATGAGCCAGACCGCCACGCCGGCCATGACGCCCATCGTGACCATTTCGATCATCTGACCGAGCAGCCAGCGGCGCAGCGCCGTGGAGACGTGACCGAGCGTTTCCCGCGCTCTATTGCGCCAGCGCGGCGCAAACAGCAGCGTGAAGCCTTCGCTGTAGAGCGCCGGCTCGCTCGCGATGAACACGCCGGCGAAAAAGGCGACGAGCCCGCCAAGAACGGCCTCGATGCTGACGGTGAACGAACGTCCGATCAGAGCCGACAGCGAAATATTTTCGCCGAAGGAAGACGGCAGATAGTCGGAGAGTCCTGATCGGGTGATTTCGAGTGAGATCGCATCCGCCGTCTGCTCGGCGCGGCGCAGCACGTCGTGAAACTCGCCAGCCATCGTGCGGCCGAAGAGATAGAAAGTCCCGCCGATGATCGAGGCGATTAGCAGGCCTGAAAGCGTGAGCGCCACGCCGCGCGGCAGGCGGATCTTCAGGAACGGCGTTGCGACGAGGTGAATGAGCGTCGCGACGAGCACCGCGCCTGTCGCAAGCACGATGACGTTGAAGAGCAGCCAGATGAGAATCGGCGCGAGGGCGAGCGCGATAAAGATCACCGAGCGCAGAACGAATTCGCTTCTGGTCATGTCGGCTTCGCCCGGTCATACGGCCGACGCGCCCAGCGGAAGGGCAGCGTCCTCGTCTGCGACATTTAGGGCGGATGAGCGGTAGAGCTCTTTAGTGAATCCATCTGCATCGGGTCGCTATCTGCCCATACTGGGCGGCGCGGCGCTCAACTCGCTCTATTCATTTACTATAATACGCCGCTGCTGAGGTCATCAAATGCGATATGCTTTTTGATCGATGCGGCCGCACCAAGCTCAGCGATTCAATGATCAAAAACATGGCGTCTATCAAAAACATGGCGCCGCTTCATAAGTCGCATTTGACGAATTTTTCCGTGCGCGCTGTCGCCAAGGCGATCGCCGCTCGGCTGGCTGACGAATGGCGGTTCGAAAAAAGTGCAGCGATTGATGTGGGTCTCAGCGCGCCTCCGGGAAGGACGCCAGCACCGCTTCAAGCGGCCCTGAATCGACCGTCATGCCGCCGTTAAATGGATTGTCCATCGCGGCGATCAGAAAAATCACCGAGCCGAGAAACAGCGCCATCGCGCCGCTCAGGATCAGATGGACATGGAACTCCATGTCAAAGATGCATATCAGGCCAAGCAACAAAAGACCGCCGAGACAGACTACCAGCCACAGCTCCTTTGGAATGCCATTCGCGCCGGCGGCGATAAGATAGCGGCGATGCTCGACAAGCGCGTTCAGGCTCCTGAACGTCTCGGCCTGAACGATTTCCTCGCTTTTCAGCTTGGCTTGAAAACTCATCACCTGCGCGAAGAGCGCCGTCAATCCAGGCGAACGTGAATGGGGGTCCTGAGGAACATTGGCCGGCGGATGGACAGCGTTGATCGCCTCGCGCGCATAGGTGCGCAGATTGTCCTGAAGCTCGCCCCGCGTCGGCTGCGGAAAGCCGTCGAAATCTCGATGAAGGGTGGCGATCGTCACCGCCTCCTTGGAGATGATGTCCTGAACGGAAGAAAAATCCTGATAGGCCTCGACCGCGAGCAATCCCAGCAAAATTCCGTAAAGCGTCGAATAGGCGGCCAGCGTCAGGCCGATCATTTCATTGGCGTTGCGACGCCCATGCACCCACCGATGCGCGAGCCGATTGAACAGAAAAACGCCTAGCCACGTCACCGCGACCGAGCCGACGCAGAACAGAGCGGCCATTTGCGGGACGGACAAACTTGTAAACGACTGCGGCACCGGCGCCTCCTTCTTCGGCGGCATTAGCGGACGCCTGCGTCGAATTGTCAAAAAGGCTCATCGATTGAACAGCCACAAGAGCAGACTGATGACGACGCTCAAAATGAGCGACGTGGCGAGTGGAAAATAGAATTTAAAATTGCCGCGCTCGACGACGATATCGCCTGGCAGGCACCCGAGGCCAAATCTCTCGCCGACCATCCACAGAAGGCCGAGGCCGACCATGACGAGCCCCGCAATGATGAGAAACTTGGCCACAGGGTCAGCCTTTCATCGCGTTCCTGATCGGTGACTTCCATCATTGCTATTTCGCGCGTTTTGGGGAAATCGCCAGCAGCGCCGGCGCGTTGTTCCCCATTGCGTTTTCAGGTGACACATTGTCGCAAAGCTAGGAATCTCAGCGCGCTTCGCTTGACCAGGCGCCTCGTCAAAGTTTAGGTGCCGACGAAAGGTTCGACGTCATGACATCGCCTGCGGCGAACGGACGCAATCGAACCGACGGCGCATGGCGCGGCTCTTGCGGGAACCTGTTCGAGACGTAAGCCGCGCGACGCTCTGCAAAGCAACCGTCCCACTGAATGGGTCGCTCCTGATGCGATCGCCGGCGCGCAGCGTTTGCGTGCGACTATGAGGGTTTTCATGAGGCCGGATCACATTTATCTCGCCATGACCATGGTCAAGCACAGCACGCTGGCCGCCGCTTGCATCTATGCGTTCAAGATCGTCTCGTTTTTCGTTAAGACACTCTAGTTTCGCGCGCCGTTGCGCCGGCGCCGCGCTTCGCGCATAAACCTCGCCACGCATCGATGCGACGAAGGGGCGCAGGTTCATGGCGGCGATTGATGGTCCGAGAGTGCAGGCGCGTTCCGGCAAGCCAAAGCAGCTCGTCGTTTTTCTTCACGGCTACGGCGCCGACGGCGCCGATCTCATCGAGATCGGCCGCCAATGGCGCGCCTTCCTTCCCGACGCCGATTTCGTCGCGCCGCATGCGCCTGATCGATGCGCCGCGTCGCCGACCGGACGACAATGGTTTCCGCTCACCATGCGCGATCCCGAAGAGCGCTGGCGCGGCTGCGTCGCGGCGCGTCCGACGCTCGACGCCTTTCTGGACGCCGAACTCGACAAGCGCGGGTTCGACGATCGCGCGCTGGCGCTGGTCGGATTCAGCCAGGGCACGATGATGGCGCTGCATACGGGACTGCGCCGCAAGCGCGCGCCGCGCGCGATTCTCGGCTATTCGGGAGTCTATGTGCTCGGGCCGGCGCAGGCGGACGAAGCGCCGATGGCCTATGAGAAACCGCCGGCCGTCCTCTTGGCGCACGGCGAAGAAGACGAAATGATCCCGGTCGAGGCGCTGCTCATGTCCGCCAATGCGCTCGCCGACTCTGGCGTGCCGACCCAATGGCACCTCTCGGCGCGGCTTGGCCATGGGATCGACGAAACCGGATTGATCCACGGCGCTCTGTTCCTGGCGCAGTCGTTCGGCGTCGCCGTCGAACTTCGCCGACGGTGACACGCGAAGCTATCGGGCGGGCGCCATCGGGCGTGAAGTGGATTTTGCCGCCTGTAGCAATTGTCGCCCCATCGCATCGTCCCGCGCGATGGCTCGGCGTTTTGGCGCAAAGCTCTAACTTATTCCTTCCAGCCCCGGCTCGGCGCCGGCGGGCTCCATCGCCGGCTCAAGTTCGATCGGCAGGCGACGCACGGCGCGGCGCATAACCGGGCGATAGAGCTGCTTCGTCGCTTCCACGATATGCACGCCGCCGCCGGGCAGCGAGAAGCGGCCGGCGATTCGCTCAAAGGCCGGCGCCGAGCGCAGCAGCGAAGCGCGCTGGAACGGCGGCACATAAAGCGCCTCGTCCCAATAAAGCGGCAGAAACTGCGCCGCCTGCAACAATTGCTGCAGCTGGCCGCGCGAATAGGGATGGCCCTGCCCGAAGGGCGTCGTGTCGACGCGCGCCCAAAGACCCGTGCGGCTCGGCGCGACGATCAGCACCCGGCCGCCGGGCGCAAGAATGCGCCAGACCTCTTCGAGCAGATCATGCGGGTGTTCGTCGGTCTCGAGCGCATGCACGATCAGGATGCGATCCATGCTGGCGTCGGGCAGCGGCGTCATCGACGGCTCCACCAGAGCGGAGGCGGAGCGCCCGTCGAGCGGCCAATGGACGACGCCCTGGGTAGCCGGCATGAAGGCAAGAACTCGCTGCGCTTTCTCGCGAAAGTCGTCGAGATAGGGGGTCGCGTAGCCAAGGCCGAGCACGCGCAGGCCGGCGTGGTCCTGCCAGCGCGCGCGCACCAGCCGCGACACAAGGCGGCGGGCGACCCCGCCCAGCGCCGTATCGTAAAACGCGCGCAAATCGACAACGTCGTGCATGGCGCGGATCATCGGCGCAATCGAGCAATGGCGCAAGGCGCTGGGATCGTTCGCACGCCGCAGTCGCGTTTTTTGGCGAAGCGCGTTTATGCTAGGAACTGCCGAGGAGACAAGCCCCATGGCGTTGGAAGTCGCGCAATTCATCTGCCTCAACGATAATTTCGGCTTGCTCGCTCATGAGCCGGAGCTGGGCGCGACCGCGAGCGTCGATACGCCCGACGGCGAAGCGATCGCCAATGAGGCCGAACGACGCGGCTGGCCGCTGACGCATTTGCTTCTGACCCATCACCACGCTGATCACGTTCAGGGAACGCAGACGCTCAAGGCGCGCTTTCCGCACCTGAAGGTGATCGGCGCCGCCAAGGACGCGCATCGACTGCCGCCGCTCGATCGCGCGGTTTCGGAGGGCGATATCGTGGACGTCGGCGAGGCGCGCGCGCGCGTCATTGAAACGCCCGGCCATACGCTTGGACACATCGCCTATTATTTCGGCGACGATGAAATTTTGTTTGTTGGCGACACACTGTTCTCGCTCGGCTGCGGCCGCGTTTTCGAGGGCACCATGGACATGATGCATCTCACACTCGAAACGCTCGCCAATCTGCCTGGCGAAACACAGGTGTATTGCGGACACGAATATACGCAGGCCAACGCCAAATTCGCGCTCACCGTCGATCCCGACAATCCGGTGCTGCGCGAACGGGCGCAAACGGTCGCCGAGCTGCGCAAGGAGGGGAAATTCACCCTGCCGACGACGATCGCGCTCGAAAACGCCACCAACCCCTTTCTGCGGGTCGAGGACCCGAGCGTGAAGGCCGCGATGGGCATGAAGGGCGCCGATCCTTTCGCCGTCTTCGCGGCGATGCGCGAACGCAAGAACAGCTTCGCCGCATGACCAAAGGGCTTTCGACGCAGGAGGTCGTGCGGCTCCTCGACCTCTCGCCTCATCCCGAGGGCGGCTTTTATCGGCAGACCTTTCGCGATTTATTGCCGGTCGACGGCCCCCGCGCCGCCTCGACGGCGATCTACTATCTGCTCCCTGGCGGCGAAATATCCCACTGGCATCGGGTCGACGCCGCCGAAGTCTGGCACTTTTACGCCGGCGCGGCGCTGGAGCTTAAGATCGCGGCGCAGGGCGCCCCGACCGAAGTCGTGCGCCTGGGCGCCGAACTCGCGGCGGGCGAGCGGCCACAAGCCGTAGTCCCCGCAGGCGTTTGGCAGTCGGCGCGAAGCCTCGGCCAGGGGCCTGACGAATGGACCCTCGTCGGCTGTACGGTCGCGCCGGGCTTCGAATTCGCCGGCTTCGAGCTGGCGCCAGCGGACGTCTCGCCCGACTCTTTGCCTTGAACTCAAGGGCTTTTCAACCGATCGGGGGCTTTGACCGACCCGGCGGATAGTGTATCGGGTCGCAGACAATAAAAATGAGGAAATGCCCGAATGTGTTGGAGTGGAGAGGCGTCAGCGGTGTTGGCGACGGCGGGGATCGCCGGCGCGGCCTATTCAGCGCTCAAAAAGGACCCCGAACCGCTCGCCCTCTGGGTCTGCCTGCTCTACTTCGCCAGCATGGAGTCGCTTCAGGCGGTCGCCTATTCGGTTCTCAACCAATGCGACTCGCCGCTCAATCAATTGATGACCATGTTTGGTTATCTCCACATAACATTCCAGCCCTTCTTCATTAACGCCGTCGCGCTCTATTTCATGCCCAAGGACAGCGCCCGCATCGTCGCGCCCTGGGCCTATTTCGGCTGCTTCGTCGCGGCCATCGCCATGCTGCTCCAGCTCTATCCCTTCGCCTGGGCGGGCCACTGCGCCGCCGGACGGCCGCTGTGCGGCGACATGCTCTGCACGGTCCGCGGCGAATGGCACATCGCCTGGCTGCTGCCGACGAATGGCATTGGCAATTCCATGGTCGACAATGCCTATCTCGGGCGCGGCTATATCGAATATCCGCTGATGGCCTTCTACATCCCAGCGCTCTTCGGCAGCTGGCGCTTCATCCTGTTCTCCTGGCTTGCCGGACCGTTTCTTGCCGGCCTGACGACCAGCAACATCAATGAATGGCCGGCGGTCTGGTGCCTGTTCTCGATCGGACTCGTGCTCGCCATCATCAAGACGCCGCTGCGCTATCATCTGCATGTCGGCGACCCCTGGTGGATGATGCTGATCAAATGGTGGAAGCGGCGCAAAGCGGCTGCAAAGGCGGCCCTCGCCGCGACGGCGCCGCAGCCGGCCGAGCCCGTCGCTCTCCTCACCGAGGTCAAAGAGCCCGCGGAGTGATCAGTCTCGTGCGTTGACGACGCCGCCGACGAGATTTTCCGCCAGCAGCGACTCGGTGGTCATCTCGGCGCCGAGAGACTCGCGTGTCGCGCCGGCGTCGATGGACGCAAAATAGGCGCGGCGGGCGGCGACCGCCTCGTCCCAATCCACGGCGCGGAAGGACAGGTCTTCGCCGGGACGCAATTGCGCCAGCCGGCCGAGGTCGGCGCCGATCACCGTCGCAATTTTCGGATAGCCGCCGGTGGGCTGTCGGTCCGCCATCAGCGCGAGCGGCGCGCCGTCGCCGGGAATCTGGATCGCGCCCATGGCCACGCCGTCGGAGACGATGTCATGTCCGCGCCGATGCCGGATCGCCGGACCCTCGAGCCGATAGGCCATGCGATCGCTGCGGGCGCCGATGCGCCAGCGTGCGTTCAGAAAGGCCTCGATCTCCTCCGGCGCGAAATAATCCGCCTGAGGCCCGAGAACCAGGCGGATCGGCGCGTCGCTAGACGTCAGCCAAGGCGCCGCCAAGGCCAGCGGCTCGAGCGGCGCCCCCGCCGCCTCGGCGAGCGTCAAGGCGTCGCCGGCGGCGAGCGGTTTTGGACCGAGGCCGGACCGGGCGTGCGTGGCGCGCGAACCCAGCGCGGGCGCGAAGGCGAGCGTTCCGCCGACGGCGACATAGCACCAGGCCCCTGACGGGCCAGCGCGCAGCACGAGCCGTGCGCCCTCGGCAAGCGACAGCAGGCACGCCGGCGGCATTGGCCGCCCGTCGAGCCGGATGTCGAATTCGCCTCCCGCCACGGCGACGCAAAGCGTCGCGCCTTCCGCCCGGATCGTCATGCCCCCGAGCGACACTTCGATTGCGCTGTCGGCGCCGGCGGCGCGCGTCGCGGCGAGATAAGCGCCAAGATCCATCGGCCCCGCCGGCGTCACGCCGTAACGCGACAGTCCGAAGCGGCCCTCGTCCTGAATGGTGACGCCGGGTCCGGCGGCCTCGATAAGCAGCCGTGCGCTCAAAGCAGCGTCTCCCGGCGCGCCACCGTCTCGCCGGCGCATGCCCGCGCGTCCAGCGTCAGGAAAGTCCCGGCGTCGATCGGCTCAAAGCGTACGGCGTCGCCTGGCGCGACAAGAAAAGGCGGGGTGCGGTCCAGCGCGAACATGCGCTCAGGCGTGCGCCCGACGACATACCAACCGGTCGGCATGGGATTGGCGGCGATCAGAGAGAGCGCGCCGCCGATCAGCGTGGCGCCCTGCGGCGTCGGACCGCGGGGGCTAACGCGCCGCGGGATCGCGAGCGCCTGAGGCAGCCCGCCGAGATAGCACCACCCCGGCGCGAATCCATACATGTAGGCGCGATAGTCGGCGCCGGCGTGCAGTTGCGCGATGGATTGCGCCGTCTGCCCGAGCAGCGCGGCGGCTTCGCCAATATCCTCCGCGAACTCGGGATCATAGCAGCAGGGAATGGTCCAGCGCGCAGCCGGCTGCGACGCCTCAACGCCCGCAGGCCCGATCAGAGCTTCGATCGCCGCAATGAGCGCGGCGCGCGAAATTTCAAGCGGCTCGTAGCGCAGGAAGAGCGCGCGGTAGGTGGGCGTCGTTTCGCGCATGCCGGCCGGCGGCGCCGCGCGAAGACGCTCGTCGAGCGCCAGCACGCGCGCATTGACCGCCGGATCGACGCTGTCGCCGAATTCCACTGAAAGCGCCGCCTCGCCGCAGTCGAGAAAGCGCGGCGTCTCATCGTCCATTGCGATCACGCTCCTGCGAAGGCGCGCAGCTTCCAGCCGTCGCCTTCGAGCGCCGCGCGCAGGCTCCGGGCCATTTCAACCGCAAGCGGCGAATCGCCGTGGACGCAGACCGAGTCGATCTGCGTCGGCAAGAGTCCGCCGCTGATGGTCTTGAGACCGCCGCTGGCGAGCATGTCGCGCACGCGGGCGCTGGCGATTTCGATATCCTCGATCACCGCGCCTTCTTGCGATCTCGGCTGCAGACGTCCGTCGTCCATATAGGCGCGGTCGGCGAAAATTTCGTTCACGACGCGCAGCCCCGCGCGCGCGCCGGCGAGCGTTTGCTCGGAGAGCGCAATCGCGAGCAGCGCGAGCGACGCATCGACGCCGCGGACCGCGCGGGCGATGGCGTTCGCGACGTCAGCGTCGCGCTCGGCAATATTGGCGAGCGCGCCATGCGCCTTCACATGGGTGATCCGATGTCCGCTCAAAGCCGCGAGCGCCTGCGCCGCGCCGAGCTGATAGGCGACCGCGCGCTCGATTTCCCGCGCGCTCATCGGCAAACTGCGCCGCCCGAAGCCTGCGAGGTCTGGAAAGGCGACATGGGCGCCGACCGCCACACCCTTTTCTTTGGCGTGCGCAAATGTCGTCGCCATGATGTCGGGGTCCCCGGCGTGGAAGCCGCAAGCGACATTGGCGCTCGTCACGATGCCGAGCATGGCGTCGTCGTCGCCCATGCGCCAATGGCCGAAACCTTCCCCGAGGTCGGCGTTAAGATCGATGGCGCGAGAGGCGTAAGTCATGAGAAATGCGAGTCGCCTTTGACGAAGGGCCGCGAGATTGGCGCAACCGCGCCACGGCGGCAATGCGCGACGCTCAGTTCGTCCGCGCGCCGCAACTTCTATGGGCCTATGGCCTCAGCGCGGCGATTGTCGGCCTGTGACAGGGCGATCCGATGCAGCGAAGATCGGCACAGACCCGCACAAATAGGGCAAGGCGGCGCTTGACAAAGACTGTGCCCTTTGGTGAAGCTATATCGCGGCGAAGCCGGAAAAAAGAGCCACTGGCTGGCTTAATGTGGGAGGAAAAAATATGCAGTATCTTATCCCGGGACTCATGCTCGCTATCGTCGTCGGCGGCGCTCTCGTCGCGATGCGGATTGGCAAGTAAGCTCAAGAAATCAGGGCGTTTACGTCCTATATGGTCCGTTGGCGGGCAGCGGCTTGGCGTAATCGCCGGCGTTATTGCGCCAACGGACTGAGCTGCTCCGGTTCAGCTCATTTCCCACCGACCCCCTCTTCCATCATTGTTCGGACTACTCCGCCGCGAGCGCTTGCGGCGGGGGAAACGCGATTTCGATCAGCGTGCCCTCATTGTGACGGCTCTTGATGCTGAATGAGGCGTGATTCGCTTCGATCAAGGCCTTTGTCAGCGGCAGTCCAAGCCCCGTTCCGCTCGCCTTGCGCGAAGCGCCAACCTGCCGGAACGGCTCCAAGGCGGTTGCGACATCCTCCTGCGACATGCCGACCCCAGTGTCTTTGACGCGGATGACGACAGAGCCGGCGTCGTTCAGCGCGCTCGACACGATGACCTGACCGCCAGGCTCGTTGAACTTCACCGCATTCGACAAAAGATTGAGAAGAATCTGCTTGAGCGAGCGCGCATCGGCGCGCAGCGGCGGCAGGCCCGCGGCAAGCGCGAGTCGCATGACGACGCGACCCTGATTGGCCTGGGCCTGCATGATCGACGCGCATTCGGCGATGGCTGCATTGGCGTCAACGCGCGAGAAGGAAAGCTCCATCTTGCCAGCTTCGATCTTCGAGAGATCCAAAAGATCGTTGACGAGGGATAAGACATGCGCGCCGGAAGCGCGGATGTCCTTCAAATATTCCTTGTAGCGGGGAGAGCCGATCGGCCCGAGACGCTCCTCCATCATCACTTCCGCAAAGCCCATGATGGCGTTCAGCGGGGTGCGAATCTCGTGCGATACGCGGGTCAGGAAATCGGACTTCGCCGCATTGGCGCTTTCGGCGGCAAGACGCGCCGCTTCAAGCGCGCGATCATCCGCCGATACGGCCTCCCGAGGCTCGGCGGAAACCAACATTACCGGCCTTCCATCGACGGAGACCCGGCGCAGGATGAGATCGACAGGGAAGCTGCCGCGCGGCGGCGCTGTGGTGAGCGATACTCGCGCGTGGGCATGCGGCTGGTCGTCAGTAAAACGCTGACTGAGAATTTGCGCGTCGGATGGGCTGAGCAAAGACGTCAGGTTGCGGCTCTCAAGCGCGGGCGCCTCCATCGCGAAGCAAGCCGCGAATGGCGCGTTGGCTCTCACGACCATCCCGTCGGCCGCCACGATCGCGATCGGCGCGCGCGAGAGGTCGAAAGCCGCGCCAAGCAGCGCGCTCTCGGACTTCGCCCGCGCAAGCTTTTCTTCGAGCGCGCGCGCGAGCGCCAGGGCGCTTTGCTCCGGGCCCGGCGCGATGAACTCGCGATTGCGACGCGTCGGCGCCGCTTGCTCGTCAGGCTCGGGCTCCGACGGCGCGGCGGCCTCCGCTGCGGGGATGACGAGATCGCCTTCCGTGAGCGCCCGCGCGATTTCGTCAAACGCCAGGCGTTCGCTCGAACTGAGCGCCTCTCTCACATCGACGCGCGCCGAAGCCGGCGCGCGCAGCATCACGACATTGTCGGACGACGGCTCGAAGGATTTCTCTTCAGAACTCGAACCGGAAGCGGTCGCCGCAGCGGGTTCGGCGACTCGCCCGCGATCAATGTGCAACACGCCATAGCCCTGATAGCCGAGAAACCGCCCCACGGAATCCGTCATCTGCAGAGCGCCGAGCGTCGTCGGCACACATCCGGCATCGCCTTCCAAGGGCCACTCGACCTCGACGCCGCTCCACGCGCGGCGCGAGGCGACGGCGCGGGCAAATGCGGCGTCGAGCGTAAGGGCATGCGCCGTATCCTGCACTGAGCGGCCGAGGATGTCGGCGGCCTTTTCGCCCACCACGTCGGCGAGCGTGTGGGACACGTCGGTGAACAGTCCCGCCGCATCGGTCTTCCATAAAAAGCGCGGCGAACGAGCGCCGTGTCGCGCCGCAAGGCGGCGGCGGAGGGCCGCCGTCGCGTCGCTGACCCGCGCTTCACCCGAAGCGTCGGCCGCGCGCCGGTCCTGAGCTGGCGCATCCGCGCGCACGCCAAGCGCCGCGATAACGAAACAGTCGCCGCTTTCCGCGGCGAGGCTACGGCAGAGAAAGGTGACCGTTTGCGCCTGCGCGAAAGTACGAAAGCGTAGCCGCTCAAGACGAAGACCGGGGCGGCGGCGCAGTTCGCCGACAAGCTCGGTCAGACGTCGTGGCCCTGGATCGTCGCCGCGAAACAGCCGCTCGGCGAGCGCGCCGGCGTCTTCGCCAAAGACGGCGCGAGCCGGATCGTTCACAAATGCGATGCGCAAGGGATCGCCGCTCGCCGCGATAATTGGCGCGCCGGAGGCGTCGAGCGCGGAAAAAACAGGATCCGCCGCCACGCAAGCGGCTGCTCGCGCGTCTTCCTCGAGGTCCTGCTGCGAACCGACCATTGCCTACCGCCTCAACCGACGGTCTCGCTCGCCGCGCGCTTCCCAGGCGTCTCGTCGGCTCGACGCTAACGGATGAAAGCAAATTAGTCGTCGCCGCGCGCAAGGTCTATGATTGTCGCGCGCTTTTCCTAGTATTTCTACGCTTCCAGCGCTTCCATCACTGATCAGCGCTTCCGCCCTCGATCTGCTGCGGCGCACAAATTTGTTGCATTGCAACATCAAATCGGGCAGTATGACTGGGCGCCGGATCGTCATTGGGGCCGGACGCGGCGCGGGTTACATATGGTTGAGCGCGGGGCTTGTTTGATTTTTCACCGCACGGAGGTGCGCCATGGTCGAAGCTGTCTATCAAATTCCCACTGAGGTCCGCGATTTTGCGGAGAAGAGCGTCGAACAGGCGCGCAAGGCCTTTGAAGGTTTCGCCGGAGCCGCGCAGAAGGCGCTGGACACTTCGGCGGACCTGCCGTTCGGGCTGCCGAGCGCCAAGGACGTTAGCGCCAAGGCCCTGTCGTTTGCCGAGGCCAATGTCAACGCGGCCTTCGATCTGGCTCAGAAGCTCGTCCACGCCAAGGACCCGCAGGAAGTTTTCAAGCTTCAGTCGGAGTTCGTGCAGGCGCAGCTGCGCGCGATCCAGGAGCAGACCACGGAGCTAGGCGCGAGCCTTCAGCGCTCGACGACGAAGTCCTAACGGGGAGAAGCTCAATGGCCAATCCGCAGAACGGTTCCCCCAAGCCAAAGGCCTCCGAAACGAAACGCCCTGCCCCCAGCGTTCCGGAGACCGAGGCGGCTCAGACGGTGAGCAAAGCTGTCAGCCAAGAGCCTGCGCCCGCCGCCGTTGAGGCGCAGACGCCGGCGCTTGTGGCGGCTCCGTCTACAGCGCTCGCGATCTCCGAACCGCCAAAGCCCGCCGAAAGCGAGGCCGAAGGATTCGACCCTGCCCTCTGGCAGCAGAAGTCCATCGATCTCTGGGCGGAAAACGCCACAGCGGTCCTCGACTTCGCCGAGCGGCTCGCCAACGCCAAGACGATCGACGAGGTGACGACTCTTCAGTCGCGTTTCGTGAGCGACCGGCTTGACGCGCTGCTGCGGCAGTCGACCGAATTGATGACGCTCGCGCAACGTCTGCTGAACTTTTCCATCGCGCCGATCTACGGCGCGCGCGCGGCGTAACGCGACAATTGAGTTGATGTCAGAAGAGCGCCGCGGCGATGTCGCGGCGCTCTTTCTTTATAGCGTTGCGACGATCATGGCGCGCAGCGCCGGCGTCACGTCCGGCATCACGCCGGTCCAGTCGCGAAACGCCGGGCGCGCCTGATGCAGCAGCATGCCGAGCCCATCGACGGGAGTCGCGCCATGTTTGCGGGCGGCGGCCAGCAACGGCGTCTCCAGCGGCGCATAAACGATGTCGGCGACGAGCGCCGATCTCGGCAATGCCGCGAGCGACAGATCCAGCGGCGGTTGGCCGACCATGCCCTGGCTCGTCGCGTTGACGAGAAGCCCCGCTCCGGCGAGCCCCGCCTCGCGTTCTTCCCAGCGCAGGGCCGACACGCGCGGGCCAAAGTCGGCGGCGAGAATTTCCGCTCGCGCCAGTGTGCGGTTGAACAGACGAATCTCGCGCGCGCCGGCCTCAAGCAAGCCGTGGACGATCGCGCGCGCCCCGCCGCCGGCGCCGATGATAACGCAGGGCGCGCTCTCGGCGCGCCAAAGGCGCGCCGCTTCATAAAGCGACGCGATGAACCCATAGCCATCGTAATTGCGGCCGCTCAAAGCGCCGTTCTTTTCGACGACAACACAGTTGACCGCCCCGATTCGCGCCGCCGAGTCATCGACATGATCGAGAAACTGGAGCGCCGTCTCCTTATGCGGAATCGTGAGATTGCAGCCGGCGAAGCCGAGCGCCGGCATGGCGCGCAACGCCGCTTCCAGCCGGCCAGGCTCGACCGGCAGCGGCGCGTAGCAGCCCTCGAGTCCATATTGCGCGAACCAGTGATTATGGATTTTCGGCGAGCGCGAATGCGCGATCGGCCAGCCCATGACTCCGGCGAGAACAAAGCGATGGCCGTTCGTCATATTCTCGTCTCCAGCTCACGCGTCAGGGGCGACGGAAAATCCCGCGCCGCAAAACGCCACGAGCGCGGCTTCATCCGCCGGCTCCTCGCGCAGCGCGTCGACTCGCGCGAGTCGTGGGCCCCGGCGCGCCGCAGCGATCAGCGCCTCGAGCGCCGGGCGCGGCCCAGAGACGACCGACTCGACCGCGCCGTCGCGCCTGTTGCGCGCCCAGCCGGTGAGATCGAGCGCGAGCGCCTCACGCACGAGAAAGGCGCGATAGCCGACGCCCTGCACCCGGCCTTCGATGAAAAGGCGTATGATCTCCCGATCGGTCATGATTGAACCGCGATATTGTCGATGAGCCGCGTCGCGCCGAGCTTCGCCGCGACGAGCAGACGAATGGGACCATCCGCAAGCGAGGAGACCGGGGCGAGCGTCTCGGCATGCCGCGCTTCGAGATAGTCGACCTCGAATCCGGCAGCGGTAAGGGCGTCCCGCGCCGCGCCCGTCGCCGCGCCGATGTTCTCGCCCTTCAGGATTTGCCGGGCCGCTTCGCTCATTTCGCCGTGCAATTCCTTTGCGCGCGCGCGGTCCTCGCGGGAGAGATAGACGTTGCGCGACGACATGGCGAGGCCGTCGGCCTCGCGCAGAGTCGGCGCGCCGAGGATTTCGGTCGCGATGTCGAGATCGCGCGCAAGACGCTTGATCACCAAGAGCTGCTGGTAATCCTTCTCGCCGAAGACCGCGACGTCGGCCTGCGCCTGATTCAGGAGCTTCGTCACCACCGTCGCCACGCCGGAAAAATGCGTCGGCCGAAATCGGTCTTCGAGGTCGGCGGTCGCCGGCCCCTCGAGCACGACTTTCGTCGAAAAGCCCGGCGGATAGATCTCCTCGACGGCAGGCGCGAAGACGAGATCCGCGGCGACGCTGCAAAGCTTCTCGACATCCGCCGCGAGCGTGCGCGGATAGCGGGCGAAATCTTCGTTCGGACCGAACTGCGCCGGATTGACGAAAATCGTGACGATAACGCGGTCCGCCGCCCGCCGCGCCGCGTCGACGAGCGACAGATGGCCGGCGTGGAGCGCGCCCATCGTCGGCACAAGGCCGATGCGCTCGCCGGCGGCGCGGCGCGCGCGCACATAGCGGCGCAGATCGTCGACCGCGCCGACGATAGGCGTTTTTGCATTCATGATCGTCGCCCTGATTGCTGAGCGGAAAGCAAGCTCGATAGATAGTCGACATACTGGCCTGGCAGCGCTTGCGCCCGCGCCGCGGCGATGACCCCCTCGAAATAGCCGCGGGGCGCCGCGCCAAGATCGGGCCGCGCGCCGACATAGGTCAGCGCCAGGACCGAGCCGACCGGTTCGCGCAGAATCGGCAAATTGTTCTTGGCGTAAAGGCCATGGGCGACGTCTTCATAGCGATCGAGCGCGGCGACGTCGCCGACCGCGACGTCCCACAGCACGCCGTGAACGCTCATGCGGCGGTCCGGCGCGACGCTGACAAAGCCTGAAGGCATGAGAATCGTCCTGAAGCCAGCAAGCCGTCCCCGCCCGAGCAGCCGCGATCGCGGACAGCGACCCGCCATGGCGGCGGCGTCCATGTTGGAGCCATAGGCGAAGTAGAGGGGCACGCGCAAATCCCCGTCGCGAAAAAGACGACGCGTGCTATATCACGACGAACGCGGAAGGGTGGCCGAGTGGTTTAAGGCACCGGTCTTGAAAACCGGCGTGGGGGCGACTCCACCGTGGGTTCGAATCCCACCCCTTCCGCCAGTTCTGCTATCTAGGTCTCAGAATCCGGTGGTGGCGTTTCGGCAGTGTTGGCCTCTGTGGCTTGGCGTTCCCGTCGACCGCGAATACTCTCTTGGATCGCAGCATTTTCAGCATCGCGGTCTGCCGAGGAATAGCTATTTACGGAAACACGTCGAGACCCGCTGGCGACATATCGCCAGTCTTCTCGAAGCTTCTTGATCTCGTCCGCGATTTGCACTTCGGGGCTCTCTGCGCCCAGCCGACGGAGGTGCCGAATGCCGCTAAGGTCAATTGTGTAGACGAGTGTTTCGCGCTTACGCCCGTTTGGACGCTGCGCCCAACTCACTGTGGCTGTATAGGGATCATCGAGAACATCGCCCGCCTCGCACTGGGAGGTGATGAGGTGCTGAGATGGCCGCAGCAAACTTATTTGGTGGAGCGGTGGCGTGCCACCGTCGGGGACCGGGCCAAACCGAGGAAGTGGCGGTTCGAAGCTCACGTTTATGTCAAATGCCGAAGCGTTGCCGGTATTCTCCACTCTGAGGTCAACGTGAAGCATCGACCATCTGTTGACCTCAATGGTGGCGACGATCTGCGGTTTGCCTGTTGCGTCAGAAAGGCGTTTGGTGAATACGGCTAAGACAGCCGTAGCAATGACAAGTGCGACGGTCGATATTGCGATAACCCAATCGGCGGCTGAAAATCCTTCCATTTAATGCTCCAACCTTAAGCGGGCAGTCAGTCGTCTCCCCGCTTCTACCCGGAGCTGTCGCTACGCGTAAGGGGAGGTTGGGCGCAAACCGCGCGCCACCTTGTGGTCACAGAGCCAAATAGCCGGAGGTCCGCTGATCACCATTTGCCGCGGTTCGCTCTATTACTTTATTTCGGAGAGGTTTGGAGGGCTATAGCGTAGACGTAGTTCTCCGTTTCTTCGTTCTCGGCCTGCCACATCTACGCCAGAGCCCGCCGCCGCAGCCGATTTTGGCCGGCGCCATGGCTCGCCGTAAGGCGACGCATATGACGCCACGTCGGTCAGATCGAAAAGAGCGATATTATCGCTTGAAGTTTCGGGGCAGCTAAGCGATATTATCGCTTGTGAAGACGATCATCCTCACGCTGAGCGCCGCGAAAGATCTCGATGCCCTTCCCCGAGACGCTCGCGAGCAGGTGGAAGCTGGGCTTCACCGCTACGCTGTGACGGGTCAAGGCGACGTGCAAGCCCTTCAAGGCCGCGACGGTTATCGCCTCCGCATTGGCGGCTACCGGGTGATCTTCGATGAGGACGCAACCACGATTCTGGCGATCTACATCGGACGCCGGGCCACGACGACTTACAAGAGGAGCTAAGGCTATGAGCGCGCCACAGATCATTCGAACGCCCAGCGGCGAAGAGCTGGTGGTGTTGCCCCGGGCCGAATATGAGGCGCTCCTCGACCGCGCCGAGCACCAGGCCGAAGATGCCGATGACATCGCCATTTACGATGCTCGAAAGGCCGAATTGGCTGCTGGCGGCGTCGTGCTGCCCCCGGAGGTGAGTGCGGCGGTTCTTCGAGGTGAGAGTCGGTTGAAAGCCATCCGCAACTGGCGCGGCGAAACGCAACTCCATTTGAATTTCAAAACAGGCATCAGTCAGGGCTATCTGTCCGATCTCGAAAGTGGCCGCCGTACGGGAACCCCCGAGACCATCGCGAAGCTCGCGCAGGCTTTGAATGTGCCGGTGGAGTGGCTTTCGTAGACTCGCATGCTCAATATCGCTCTGGCATCGAGATGGCTATCTCGGATAGACCCGTCATAGCGCCGCAGCGTAAGGTTGACGTCTTCCTCTGTGCGTCGGCTTCTTAGGCTGCATCCGCTACCGGTCACTGTTCTCGGTAGAGCAGCAGCAAGAAGCCCGATAGCATGAATGCGACGGGCCAGACATAACCGCCTATTCGACCGGCGGGGGTGTCCGATAAACGTATTTCCAGCCAGCGCGCGCTTGCAGAGACAACCCCGAGCAAGGCGATCGGCGTATGACTGATTGCGATCAGAACCTCGTCTGCGCCTTCCGTGTGTCCGTAGTGCGTCAACAAAAACGCCGCCGCCGCGCCGGTTGTTATCGGGAAGACGAAGGCAGGCCAGTCGGACTTGAAGCGGCCTCGTCGAACCTGCCATTCGAATATCGCAAAGGTCGCAATGAGGATCGTAATGACTTTGTGTTGGACGATCTGAGGGTCGCGAAGACTTTCAAAGAACCCTATGGGTCCGAGGGGCCATGCGGTTTCATCGGCGCGAATCACCAGAATGCCGCCAAGCAACAAAAACAGCAGAGGCCAATGACGCACCATGGGCGCAGTTCGCCAATAGTGCTCCAGCAAGGCGAAAGCGCCCATAAGGATAACAAGAACGCCCGCCAAATGATGATTCATTTCCGCCCAGGCAATGTCCGCCGCGTTGGGTGAGCTGGGCGTTGCTGGTTGGGCTACGCTGGAGACTGCTTGCGCAGCAGACAATTCGGCATACGCTGGACTATGGAAACTCGGCCAACGCGGCGCGAAACGCGCCGTAATCTCCGACAGGCTCGTGCGCTCCGCGCCGCCGTCGATTGGGAGCGACGCCGACGCGAGAGCGGCTGCGCAAAACAGCGTCACGAGGCCCAATCCAATCTCCACTTCAGCGAAACGCAATAATCTTCTGATCGAAGTGAAAGAAACGCGCCACAGTTTGCGCGTTGTCGCAAAATTAGCGGCGGCAAAGCAAAGCAGGCCAAACAGCAGCATGATTTTGGTGGTGAGCAGCATTCCGTAATTCGTTTGATACAACGCACTGAGATCCGACGTGTGGCGCGTCATCATCAAGAGGCCGGCAACAATCAACGCTCCCACCGCCCACATGGCGTTGCGCGAGAATTTGGAGGCGATCAATCGCCGCGCCTCGCCGCTCTTCGTCATTCCGAGCGCGACCAAAAAGAACGGAATGCCGCCGATCCAGATCGCCGCCGCAAGCACATGCACGATCTCGGTCGTCACCAGCAACGCAGAGGCGACGGGGCGGCTCGCGGCATGTGTCACGCCCACATGCGCACAAACCAGCAGCAACGCCAAAGCAACGGCGCCCCCTCTCCACATGAAAAAGCTGCGGGCATCGAGGCGGGCGTAAAGCGCCAGCGCGCCCGACAGGATCATGGCGATGAAGTGACTGACGACCGCGTCGGCGCTGGCTGCGACCGCAAAATCCACCTGCAACGTTCCAACGAGCATCGCCGTCAGTACGCCCACGGCAACGATCTCGCCGAAGACCGAAGCACAGCAGCTCCAAAAAAGAATGCGAAGGCAACGTCGCGCGATGGGCGCCTCCTCGGCGTCTAGTTTCCCGTCAAGAGGGGACAGAACGAGCGTCAGAAACGCTACGCCGCCAACGACGATTGATTGCGTCGCGAGGAGATACGCGCGCAGCACGAGGTCCAAGAAACCGTACAACGCGATGAAGGATTGCATCGTCAGCGTTCCACGCGAAAATTCAGCTTGCCTTGCGTCAGGTGGCCGTCAAGGCTCAGTATTTGCCATTCGAGCGTATAAGCGCCCGACCGCAAGTCCGGCGCTCTCGCTTCTAGGCCCTCTGATGCAGAGCTCGTTTCGAGTGGCTGAACGACGCTTTGATCTGCGGCCTTGAGAAGCGTGAGACGCGAAAGCTTCGAGTCGATGCGGCTATTGAACCGAAGCTGAATGACGACTTCTCCGCTTGGAACCGTTGCGCCATCCTGAGGCGAAGCCGAGATCAGAGCCGCATGCGCGTGGCAGGGAGCGCGCACAAGCGCGAACGCCAGGATAAGTGACAGAAGAAAAGGTAATTTTTTCCGTGGGATCATTGTGAGCCCCAGTTGGAAAACCAGCGCCTTCGGCCGTCAACGTCATTGCATCTAAGTCGCGCGCGTATACCGACAAGCGGGGCATCGCCGATGTTTGTTGCGCTGTCCCTTCGAGCATTTGCCGCCGAAAGCGCGCGCCCCACCCTGCAGGTCGTTCGCCCGCTCACTCTCGTTGTCGATGCGTTGATGCGGACCTTTGTCGTCGCCGTAGAGCAGGCTCGATGACCGACGAACGAAAGGAAAAGTGCGCGCGCCTATTGTCGATGTCGATGGGGGAGCCAGTTCAGAAACAGGTTGTATGTATCCCCTAAAAGGAGAGCGTTATGGATCATACTTCCGGCGGCCGTCCGCTTGCCGTCGTCACCGGCGCTTCAGTCGGCATCGGATTCGAACTGGCGCGAGTTTGCGTCGTCAATAACTTTGATGTCGCAATCGCATCCAACAAGGCGCGCATATATGACGCCGCCGTAAGTCTCCAAGCGCGAGGCGCTCGCGTTGTCGCGATCGAAGCTGATCTTTCGACGATCGAAGGCGTCGATCGGCTTTATGACGCAGCTCAACAATTCGGCCGGCCCGTTGACGTCCTCATCGCCAACGCGGGCATTGGACTGGGCAACGCCTTCCTCGATCAGGACTTTCAAAAGGTTCGTGATGTCATCGACACCAACATCACCGGAACAGTCTATGCGATCCAGAAATTTGGCCGCGACATGCGAAACCGAAACGCCGGGCGCATTCTCATCGTTGGCTCAATCGCCGGCATGGTGCCGGGAACCTTCCAGGCCGTTTACAATGGCACCAAAGCGTTTCTCGAGAATTTCGCTTTCGCGCTGCGGAACGAATTGAAGGACACCACCGTTTCGGTTTCCTTGCTTATGCCGGGCATGACTGAAACGGACTTTTTTCGCCGCGCCGACATGCTGGATACGCGCCTCGGGCAGGCCAGGAAGGCGAATGCGGCTGACGTCGCGCGCGACGGCTTCGCCGCGATGATGCAGGGCCAGGCGCAAGTCGTAAGCGGATGGAGGAACAAGATTTCCGCGACCTTCATACACGCTATGCCCGCGACCTTCCTCGCCAGACAGCATCGCAGGATGGCCAAGCCGGATTCTGCGCGGCGCTAGAGGACTGCACACCCCTTGCGCCACGCAGGCCGCCAAGGCGAAACAGCAGTTCGTCAAGCATCCAGTCGCGCGTGTAGTAGAAGACAAGAAGGTCGTCGACGCCATTCGCAAGCAGCCCGCGCACGCCCGTCAGCACCTCGTCGATTTCCAGCGGCTCAAGCGGAAACGCATCGAACTCCTCGAAGACGATGTCTCCGGCCGCATCTTCTCTGAGATAGCCGACGACGCCGCCGTTGAGCGAGACGAGCGGCAAGGGCGCATTGGTGATCGCATATCGCTCGCGCCCGAAGATGCGGATGATGTTCAGCGAAAACCGCAGCGTAAATCCTGCGCGCGCGGATCACGCGCGAAGATTGCGCTCGGCGCGGTCCAACTCGCACGCCGGCCGGGCTGGCGCTTCATGCGCAAATGTTCTTTACGGCAAACATCTCGCCGCCAGCGTCATTTGATTTGAGCTGCGTCGACAGTGGAAAGGCTTGCGAGTTTTCGGCGGGCGGGCCCTTCCCGCATCAAACGTCTTCGACGCTCTGCGCTTCCGACATTCTGCGCTTCTCTTGGCTCCGAGAGAATTTTCCTGCCCGCGGAACAAGTCAGATCGCCCGAGGTTTCGCTCCCGTGCGCTCGCGTCGAAATCGCCGCTTCTTCGGAGTCTTCCTATGGGGTCAAAACGCAAACCGTCGTCCTCAAGCGACTCCGCCATGGCTAACGCTGCAAAGAGCCGAACCGAGCAAACCGATCTTGTCGCGGCCGAGACTGAGATGTCCTACGCGCAGCCGCAAGGCGACGGCGGTGAAACGCACCAGACCGCCAACGATGCGGTTGAGACGCTCACCACGCAGCAGGGCATCCCGGTTTCCGATGACCAAAACACGCTACGCATAGGCGCGCGCGGTCCAGGCCTCATCGAAGACTTCCATTTCCGCGAAAAAATCTTCCACTTCGACCACGAGCGCATCCCGGAACGCGTCGTTCACGCAAGGGGATTCGGCGTGCACGGCTATTTCGAACTCACGAAGTCGCTCGCGGACGTCACGCGCGCCGATCTTTTCCAGCGGGTTGGCGAACAGACGCCGGTATTCGTGCGGTTCTCGACCGTCGCCGGCAACAAGGGGTCCTTCGACCTTGCCCGCGACGTGAGAGGCTTCGCGGTGAAGTTCTATACCAAGGAAGGCAATTGGGATCTCGTCGGCAATAACATCCCGGTGTTCTTCATTCAGGATGCGATCAAGTTTCCGGATCTGATCCATGCCGCGAAGCCTGAGCCCGATCGCGGCTTCCCGCAGGCGCAAACGGCGCATGACAATTTTTGGGATTTCGTTTCGCTGTCGCCGGAAAGCTTTCACATGATCATGTGGATCATGTCGGATCGCGCCATTCCGCGCTCCTTCCGCTTCATGGAAGGCTTTGGGGTTCACTCTTTCCGTTTCGTCAACGCAGAAGGCAAGTCGACGTTCGTCAAGTTTCACTGGAAGCCGAAGCTCGGTCTGCAATCGGTGCTCTGGAACGAAGCGGTCAAGATCAATGGCGCCGATCCCGATTTCCATCGGCGGGATCTGTGGGACGCCATCAAGGGCGGTCAATTCCCGGAATGGGAGCTCGGCTTGCAGCTCTTTGACGACGCGTTCGCCGATCGTTTCGAATTCGACATTCTCGACGCGACCAAGATTATTCCCGAAGAGCAGATTCCGGTACAGATCGTCGGGCGCCTCGTGCTCGACCGCACCGTGGACAATTTCTTCGCGGAAACCGAACAGGTCGCCTTCTGCACGCAGAACATCGTTCCTGGCATCGATTTCAGCGACGACCCGCTGCTCCAAGGCCGCAACTTCTCCTATCTCGACACACAGTTGAAGCGGCTCGGCGGCCCGAACTTCATTCATCTTCTCGTCAATGCGCCGCGATGCCCGATGGCGCATTTCCAACAGGACGGGCATATGGCGATGAAGAATCCCAAGAGCCGCGCCAATTACGAGCCCAACAGCTGGGGCGCGCTCGGCGGACCGCGCGAAAATCCCGAGCGCGGCTTCACGTCCTTCCCGGAGGAAGTCGCCGGGCCGAAGACGAGACTTCGCTCCGAAAGCTTCGCCGATCACTACAGCCAGGCGCGGCAATTCTTCATCAGCCAGACGCCGATCGAGCGCAAACATATCGCCGACGCCCTCACCTTCGAACTGAGCAAATGCGAGCGCCCGGACATTCGCTCGCGAGTCGTGTCGCATCTCTTGAACATCGACGTTGCGCTCGCGACGCGCGTCGCTGACGGCTTGCGGCTTGAAATGCCCGATCCGGCGAAGGCCGCGCGCCCGACTCGGCAAGAGCTTCCCCCGTCCGCGCCGTTGAGCATATTGGCGCGTCCAAAATCCTTCACGGGGCGCAAACTCGGAATTCTCGCGACGGACGGCGCTGACGCGAAATTGTTGAAGGCGCTGATCGAGGCCGTCGAAAAGATCGGAGCGGTTTACGAGATTGTCGCGCCCCACATCGGCGGCGTGGTGCTTGACGACGGCGCCATGCAGCCGGCAGCGCAAAAGATCGACGGAGGACCGTCGGTGCTCTATGACGCCGTCGCCATCGTCGCGTCGGAAACCGGCGTCGCCGATCTCATCGCCGATGCCGCCGCGCGCGATTTTGCAAGCGACGCCTTCGCGCATTGCAAGTTCATCGGCTTCACCGAGAGCACGATGCCGCTGCTGGAGAAAGCCGGCGTCGCCGACGCGCTGGATGAAGCGTGCATTCAGCTTGCGACCGTCAAGGACGCGGCCGCGTTCGTCGCGGCCTGCGCCGAACTTCGTTACTGGCCCAGAGAACTGACGGTGGATCTCGACGCGTGATGCGGTCACGCATGACAGAAGAGTCAAGTTAACAACCGCGCAAAAGGAGAACCAAAATGCCAACAGCGAGCACGGGCGGCAGCACGAAAAGGTCGAAGCCCCAAACGGGCGCGAAGACGTCGGCCAGCGCCTCCAAAACGGCGGACGCCATCAAGCTCCTGAAGGAGGATCACCGCGAGGTGAAAACCTGGTTCAAACAGTATGAAAAGCTCGAAAAAAGAGCGGAGAAGGAAAAGCTCGCGCAAGAAATTTGCGCCGCGCTGACCGTTCACGCCAAGATCGAGGAGGAAATCTTCTATCCGGCGCTGCGCAAGAGCATCGACGACGAAGAGCTTCTCGACGAAGCCGAAGTTGAGCACGCAAGCGCCAAACAGCTCATCGCGGAAATTCTCTCGATGTCGCCGCAAGACCATCTCTTCGATGCAAAGGTCAAGGTGCTTGGCGAATACGTCATGCACCATGTCCAGGAAGAAGAGCAGGAAATCTTTTCCTAGGCGCGAAAGAGCGAGGTCGACCTCGACGCCTTGGGCGTCAAGCTATCCAAGCGTAAAGCCGAACTGATGAAAAAAGCGGCCTGATCAAGCCTCGAAGCACATTCACGCCGCGGCGACAGGCACGTCATGCGCATGCACGTCGCGGCCGGAATGTTTGGCGATGATCCGCTTTGCGGTCTCCTCTAGAGCAGCGTTGCGCGTTCGCACCCAGAGCAGCAGGCCGCCATGGTCAAGTTGCTCCTGGAGATATTTGGCGTGACGCTCCTCCATGAACTCGCCAAGCACGACGCCGACGAGGCCGCCAAATTCCGCGCCGATCAGGCCGCTCACGAGAAGCATCGCAAGGGCGCCGCCGGACGCGAGCGCCGCGCCGGCCGCCACAGTGGCGCCGACATAGACAAGACCGCCAACGATCGCGCCCTCTTTCTTGCTTAAAGATTCCCTCGGCGCATAGGCCACGCGCGGCGCGCCGCCGTCGTCTTCGGCGGCTTCGACCTTTTCATATCTATGGCCGAGCTTGCCGACGATCGCCTTTTCACCCGCAAGCAGGCTGATGTCGCCGAGATCGAACCCCGATTTCACCAATTCCTCGATAGCGCTCTCGAGCACATAGCCGTCCGAGAAAACGCCGACCACCTCTCGCGCCCGCCGCTCCGCACTGGACATGCCGCCCTCCCCTAGCCTTGCACGCCTCGATCCGCTTCGAAGCGGCCCGCCGCATCGCGGCTGTTCAGGGCAGAGTGCTGCCGAAGGCCGGCCCTTGGCAAGAGCCGCATTGACGCTGCGAGAGAGCTAGGGAGATCGCGAGGCGGACCGAGGCGAACCGGCCAAGGCCGCCAACAGGCAGAGGTATTCCCAGGCCATCGTCGCGCCGGCGAGCGCGGTGATTTCGGAAACGTCATAGGCCGGCGCCACCTCGACCACGTCCATCCCGACAAAGTTCAGACCGACGAGTTTGCGGATGATCGACTGCGCCTGCCAAGCGGCCAGGCCGCCGACTTCCGGCGTGCCAGTCCCAGGGGCAAAGGCCGGATCAAGCGCGTCGACGTCGAACGTCAAATAGACCGGGGCGTCGCCGACGACTTCGACGATCCTCGCGGCGATCGCCGCTGGCCCAATCTCATGCGCCTCCTGCGCGGCGATGATCGTGACGCCTTGTCCAAGCGTCCAATCGTAAACGTCGCGTTGCACCGGCGAGCGGATGCCGATCTGAATCATTCGGCGCGCATCGACAACGCCTTCGTTGATCGCATGATAGAACATCGAGCCATGCGCATAAGGCTGGCCGAAATTATCGGGCCATGTATCGACGTGGGCGTCGAAATGAATCAACGCCAGCGGGCCGCGTCTTCTCGCGCAGGCGCGCAAGAGAGGCAGCGTGATTCCATGGTCGCCGCCAAGCGTCACGAGATGTGCGTAGGCTGAGGCCTGCTCCTCGATGAGTTTCAAACTTGCGGCGATGTCGCCCAACGCGATGGCGAAATCCCCCACGTCGGCGAGCGGCAGATCGACGGGGGACGTCCAGTGCGATGGGTGCTCGCCGTCGATCAACATACGACTCGCGTGACGAATCGCAGACGGCCCGAAGCGCGCGCCGCTACGGTTGGTCGTGCCGATGTCGAAAGGGACGCCGGCGACGACAACCGCCGCGTCAGCACGCGGGGCGACGCCGAGGAAAGTCGGCGGAGCGGCGAATGTCGGCGTCCCGCTCATGGCGAACCATCGAGTTTGACGAAGCGGAACACCGCCGCGGCGACCGCGCAGGTCCAATCGCCGTTCGGAGCGCCTTCGGCCGCCGCGGTCAAAGACAGACTCTCGACGATCAGTTCGCTTGTTTCATAAACCTTCTTGCGCTCGTTCCAGGCGGCGTCCGGATCGAATTCAATTCCGAGCGTTGAAGCCAGCATCGTCGCCGCGAGATCTTCCGCATGATCGCCGCTCTCGCGCTCCGTCATGCCATAACCGTGATGTTCCGAAATATAGCCGTAGAGCGTCGGCTGCTTTGGCCGCGCGAGGCCGATGCTCGCAGTGACGCGCCGTCCGGGCTCGTCGGTCTCGGCGCGCGCAAGCACCGTAAAAGTGATTTCGCCAGGCTGAAGCGTCGCGACGCCCTGCTCCACCGGAACGACTTCGCATCCCGCCGGCACAATGGACGACACCGCCACGAGATTCTGCTGTTCGATGTCGGCGTCGCGCAGCGCATATTCGAACGCCGTCAGACGATGGCGGTGAACGCCGACGCCGCGCGTGAGAAAGACGCATTGCGGAATGGGAAACATCGAACGCGCTCCCTTGCGCAAAGACCACCGTCTCAATTAGGACAAGCGGGCGAGACTGCCACGCCAATTGGCGGCGTTGCTTAAAACCAACAGCAGACCACGCTATTTTTTGCAGGCCGGCGTCGGCTGCAAGATGAGATCGGTCATGTCGCCGCGCAAGACGAAGTCGCCGTAGTCGAGCTTCAGCGCGCGCGAGACGCCGTTTTCATAAAGGTCGAAGGACAGCACATAAATCGGCTGCCCGTCCTTCTTGCCCAGCTCGAAATAGGAAATCGCAACCGGCCAGCGACGGATATTGTTGAGCGCATTCACGCGCGCGACCTTTTCCTGAGGCGGCTCGGTCGTCGGCTTGCCAATGACCGTTAAGGTATCGAAGGCCTTCTCGCCGTCGCCCGTGCCGTCGAAGACCCTCGCTTCGAGCAGCTGTTCGCCGGCCGCGGCCGTTTCCACGATCTTGCGCAAATGTTCCGTCGGAAAGAGCATCGGACCGGCCAGCTCCAGTCGCGTGCGCTTTGGCTTTGCAAGATCGATGGCAAGCCGCGCGTCGGCGGATTTCTTGGCCTTTCCGTCGACTTCATCGGTCCGCGAATTGTCGACTTTGGTTTCCACCTTGAAGCGAAAGTCCGCGCCGTCGCCGCCCTCGAATGTCGCCGAACGCATGTCGGAGAGCTTGGCCGCCCCTTCCGAGGGCTGCAATTCGGTGATCTGGCGAAAGTTCTGCACATAGCCCTCGCAGGCCGAACCGGAAAAATCGAAAGCGATCCGGCCGCGCGCCTGCGCCGGCGCCTTCGCGCCGCTCGATTTCAACAGGCTCAGATCATAAACAGCGCGATGATTGGCGAGCGGCAATGCACGCTCGGCGAACGCCTGGCCGACCGGCGTCGCCGCGCAGATCGCGGCGGCCAGCACGCGTAACGAAATCATTGGACCTCTTTCTGTGTGGCGGCGCCTGGACGCCATTGCGTCGCGTGGAGTAGGAAACTAGGGTCGCGCGTCATTGGGAGCAACGACTTTCTCTTTGAAGAGGCGCTATGACCGCATCGTCCGACACCCCGCTCGCGCGGCTGAAAGAGCTGGGACTGACGCTGCCCGCCGCGGCCGCGCCGGTCGCCAACTATGTTCCTTTTGTGCGCACGGGCGCTTTACTGTTCATATCGGGACAGCTGCCGCTCGGCCCCAAGGGCGTCGACCCGGCGCATCAAGGCAAGCTCGGCGCTGGCGTTTCGCTCGAGGCGGGGCAATCCGCCGCGCGTCAGGCGGCGCTCAACGTCCTCGCCCAAGCCAACGCCGCCATCGGCGATCTTGCGAAACTGCGCGCCGTGCGGCTCGGCGGCTATGTCAACAGCGCGCCCGACTTCGCTTCGCTGCCGCAAGTCGTCAACGGCGCTTCCGATCTCGTCGCCGCCGTGCTGGGCGCGAATGGCAAACATGCCCGCTTCGCCGTGGGCGTCGCGCAATTGCCGCTCGACGCCGCTGTCGAAGTGGAAGGAATCTTCGAGATTCTTCCGTGAACTCCCGTGATTTTTTGTGGCTGACGGCGCGGCCGATCGCGCACCGCGGACTGCATGACGCCCGCAAGGGCGTGATCGAAAATTCGATTTCGGCCGCCCGCGCGGCGATCGCCGCGGACTTTGGCGTCGAATGCGACGTGCAGCTCACCGCCGACGGCGAACTCGTCGTATTTCACGACGAGACGCTGGAGCGCCTGACCGAAGGCGCCGGCGCTGTCGCGATGCACAGCGCGGATGAACTCAGCCGTCTGCGGCTGCGCGGCGCCAGTGACGCCATTCCGAGGTTTTCCGAGTTTCTCGCCGCGATCGGCGGCCGAACGCCGATCGTTGTGGAGATCAAGAGCGCCTTCGATGGCGACACCACCGTGGCGCAGCGCTTGGCGCAGTCGCTGGCGCGTTACGAGGGGCCCGTCGCCGTCGAAAGTTTCGATCCCGATCAAATCGCGTTTCTTCGCGCGCGCGCCGCGGCGCTTGGGATCGCGCATCGGCCGCTCGGCATCGTCGGCGAGGCGCATTACGACGCGGATGATTGGCCACAGCTGTCCACCGCGCAGCGCGCGGAACTCACGCACTTTCTGCACTACCGGCGCACCCTGCCGGATTTCCTGTCTTGGCGCGTGCGCGATCTTCCGCACGCCATTCCGCTGCTGCTGCGCGAGGCGCTCAAGATTCCGGTAACGACCTGGACCGTGCGCTCGCCGGAGATGGCGGCGCGGGCGCGAGAATGGACCGATCAGATCGTCTTCGAGGGCTTCTCGCCATAAGCGCTCGACTCGCGCGGCGTGCGCCGGCGGACATCTTCCGTAAGGAAGCTTCGCCTGGCGGATTGCTCCTGGGGGATGAAGCAGGTCACGCGCGATCGCTGCGCAGCCCGTCCTGAGGAATGCTATCAAGCCTGCATTGGTAAGCGCAGCGGCGAATGCTCCTTCCGGTTGGCGCTTGCGCTTCAGGAGAACGAAAGCGTCATCGCGCGGCGCTACGCGCAGCTCATGTTCGCAATGGCCTGTGCGCTAGGCAAGGCCTCCGGCTGCACCAACCGCGCCGCGCATGTGCGGCGATGCCGTAAAGAAAAGCGTTGCCCTCGCGCGTCGCTCCTACAGGAAATCCTGCAGGCTCGACCCAGAATTCGCCGCCTGCGATTTTTCCCGCCGAGCGCTGACGTCAATGTGACTCGCCGCGGCGCTATTCTGCGGGGACCAATCCGTTGACCGGCTGCAGGCCCCGCATTTCCTTGAGCTCCACGCGGATATTGTAATCGCTCGCAGCTTTGATGAAATCCTGAATCGTCTCCATGATGTCCTGATCGATAAAGCCGGCGCGCGTGCCGTCGATCACCAGATAGCTGTCTTCCTCGACATTCTCGAGGAAGTTGCGCAGCTGCGCCTTATTGAGGAAGGACACATCCTTTTGCAGGCGCAGCAGGTAGTTCCGGCCGTCGCGCGTGAGCGTGAATGCGGAGTGGTAATTCGCCCGCAACACGAAGAAGAGGCCCACGGCCATGCCGATCGCCATGCCCTTGAGGAGATCCGTCGAAAGAATGGCGCCGACCGTCACGGCGAAGGGCGCGAACTGGTTGAAGCCCTTCTCATATTGCTGAACGAACAGCTTCGGCTTCGCGAGCTTGTATCCCGTCAGCAGCAGCACCGCAGCAAGGCACGCGAGCGGAATCATATTGAGCAGGCTCGCCAGGAACATCGCGCTGAGCAACAGCAGCACGCCGTGGACAAAGGACGCCACCTTGGTGTGCGCGCCAGCGTCGATGCTGGCGGAGCTGCGCACGATCACTGCGGTGATCGGCAATCCGCCCAACATGCCGCTCAGGAAATTGCCGACGCCCTGGGCTTTGAGTTCTTGATTGGTCGGTGCGATGCGCTTGAGCGGGTCGAGCTTATCGACCGCTTCGAGACTCAGCAGAGTTTCAAGGCTGCCGACCAGCGCCAAAGTGGCGGCCGTCACATAGATCTGGACGTCGATCAGCCGCGTAAAGTCCGGAAAGCTGAACTCCCGCGCGAAATCTATCGGTCCAAAGATGGCCGGAAGATTGACGAGATGCTGCGGAGCGATCGCCAAAGCGGGAACCAGCGTCTGAGCCGCGATATTATAGGCGATCCCAAACAGCACCGCGACCAGCGGACCGGGCGCGAGCGAAAGGTAGCGATGCTTCTTGATATAGGGCGTATCCCAAAGGAGCATGATCGCGAGGGAGACGACGCTCACGATCACCGCTCCCGTCGAAAAGGAGCGAAAGGCGTCAAAGATAAAGGAGAGACGCGTGTGGCTGTCGTCCTCGAGGAACGACAAGTCAGCTTCCGCGTCGGCGTCGTAGCCAACGGCGTGCGGCAACTGTTTCATGATCAGGATCAACCCGATCGCCGCGAGCATGCCCTTGATGACGGCCGACGGAAAAAACGCGCCGATGACGCCCGCCCGCAGAAAGCCCATCCCCAATTGCAGGAGGCCCGACAACGCCACCGCAAGCAGCATGGCGTCGAAGCCGAGTTTTTCGACCGCGGTCGCGACAATGACGGTCAGGCCTGCGGCAGGACCCGATACGCTCAACTGCGAACCGCTAATCAAAGAGACGACGAGCCCGCCGATGATCCCCGAGATAACTCCCGAAAAGGGCGGCGCGCCGGAAGCGACGGCAATGCCGAGGCACAGCGGCACCGCGACGAGAAACACCACGACCCCCGCCGGAATGTCATGATCGAGGTAGCGGACGTAGTAGTCGAGATGTCTCCTAAACACGCCTGAATTCTCCTTGTTGGCGCTTTAGCGCTTCATGCGGTCGGTTAGAAATCCTGGCCGCCATGTTGCTGATAGATGACGTCCACATCGCTGCCCGGCGGCAATGTGATGAGCTGATGCAGGATCCCATCGTCGAGCCCGAACACCCAGCCGTGCAGCATCGGCCGCTGGTCTTCTTTCCAGGCGGTCTGCACAATCGAAAATTGCGACAGACGCATAACCTGCTCGATCACATTGAGTTCGACAAGTCGGTTGGCGCGTTCTGTCTGAGAGTTGAGCGCGTCGATCTCATCTCTATGCAACCGATAGGTGTCTTTAATGTGCATCAGCCATTTATTGAGCAGCTCCAGATCGGGGCGCTGTCGGTCAAGGGCGGCGCGAACGCCGCCGCAATTATAGTGACCGCAGACGATGACATGCGGAACTTTGAGCACCTGCACAGCGTATTGGATGACGCTGAGACAGTTGAAGTCCGTGCAGATCACCTGATTGGCGATATTGCGATGCGCGAAAATCGCGCCCGGCAGCGCGTTGACGATGATGTCGGCCGGCACGCGGCTGTCGGAGCAGCCGATCCACAAGAATTCGGGCTTCTGATCGGCATCGAGACGCTCGAAATAGCCGGGATCGCGCTCACGGACTTCCTCGGCCCAGGCTTTGTTCTCAAGCAACAGTTTTTCGAAGGATTTCATAAGGCCCGTTTTTCTTTCAGCCATCGCCTCAAAAGCGGTCTGTTGCGACGGAGATGTGACAGCAACGAAGCCGCTTGGAACAGGTGCGCGAACTAAGCCGATCATCGTCGGCGTCGCGCGCCCTCGCTCAAGCAGGGATGAGTCTACGAAGGTCTCGAGGTCGCGACAAGTCCGCGGGCTTGACCTCGCATAGGGCCACGCTCGCGAAACGGACAAGAGAAAACCGCTCGCTTCGGCTGCCTATTTTTGTTGCGCCGCGCAGAGCTCCCGCCACACCTGCGGCAAGGCGGCGATGATATCGTCGGCGATCAGCCCCGGACCAAAAATCTCGGCGGCGCGCGCGTGCATCCAGGCGGCGCAGGACGCCGCGAGGAAGCCGTCCATGCGCTGCGCCAGCAAGCCGGCGATAACGCCGGTCAAGACGTCACCCGAACCAGCGGTGGCAAGCCAGGGCGTCGCATAGGGGAGGATCGAAGCGCGTCCATCGGGCGCGGCGACGACCGTGTCCGCCCCCTTGAAGAGCACAACCGCGCCGCTGGCGCGCGCCGCCTCGCGCGCCTTGTCGAGTTTCGAGCGGCAGCCGCAATCGCTCTCGCAAGCGGCGAAGAGCCGTGCGAATTCGCCGGCGTGCGGCGTCATCACCACTGGACCCGGCGCGGCGCGCGTTGCGCGCCACAGCCGCTCTGGATCGCCGGCGAAGCTCGAGAGCGCGTCCGCGTCGAGGACCGCGGCGCGGCGATAGGCCTGCGGCGCAAGCGCCGTTTCGACCTGTGCGCAGCTTTCCTCACTGACGCCCAGCCCCGGACCGATGGCGACGGCGTTTTTGCGCTCGTCGGAGAGAACCTTGGCGAGGCCCTTCGCGCCGTCGGCCGGCCGAACCATGACCGACGTGAGCGCGCTGGCGTTGACCGCAAGCGCTTCAATTGGGCTGGCGAGCGTCACGAGACCCGCGCCGGCGCGCAAGGCCGCCGCCGCCGAAAGCCGTGCGGCGCCTGTAAAGGAGGCGCCGCCCGAAACGACCAGCGCATGGCCGCGCGAATATTTGTGGCCGTCGACTTGCGGCAGGGGCAGCGCGGCGCGCCAGAGCTGCGGCATGTTGGCGAAAGTCTCAACGGCGAGCGAATCGAGCGCGGAAGGTCGAATGCCGATATGCGCGCAGGTGAGCGCGCCGCAATGCAGACGGCCGGGCAACAGCAAATGGCCGGTCTTCACGCGAAAAAAGGTGACCGTCGCGTCGGCCTCCACCGCCGCGCCGCGCACCGCGCCGGTCGTGCCGTCGACGCCGCTGGGAATATCGACGGCGACGACGTTCTGGCCGCTTTCGCGCCGCCAGCGATTCAGGCGGCGGACGAGAGCGCTGGCGTTCGAATCGAGATCGCGCGCGAGGCCCGTTCCGAACAGAGCGTCGATAACGAGATCGATGCCGTCGAAGCTGCAGTCGAGCGCTGAAGTGACTGGACAGGGCCAGGCGGCGGCCGCTTGCGCCGCGTCGCCGCGCAATTGGTCGAGCGGGGTCAGGGAGGCGACGCGGACTTTATAGCGCTGCGCGCGCAGCAGCCGCGCCGCGACGAAGCCGTCGCCGCCATTGTTGCCGGGACCGCAGAGCACCAGGACCCGCCGGCCGCTGGTGCGTTGAAGAATTTGGCTGGTCGCACGCGCGATCGCCACGGCGGCGCTCTCCATCAGCGACATCGCCGGCACGCCGCTCTCGATCGTCAGGCGATCGGCGCGAGCCATTTGATCCGTCGTGAGGATTTCGAGCGGGAAAGCGGAGGGCATGGCGCGATGGTGACCGAAGGCCGCCGCCCGCGCAATGGGCGCCGCTCACAAGATGGACGCCACGCCCGGTAATGCGGCGCCGCATTCCGCCGCGCCTCGGTTTCCGGTATGTCAGCGACATGCTGACCGCCGCGCTCATCGCCTTCGACTCTCCCGGCGCGCCGCTGCGCCGGGAGGCCGTGGCGCGCAGCCTCGGTTCGCTCGTCGAGTCGTGCGTCCAGGGACTGATCGCCGACGCTCTGATCCTCGCCGCGCCGGGGCGAGGCCTGGACGGGATCGCCGACGAAGCCGGCTGCGCGCTGATCGAGACGCCGCACGCCGCCGACGGCTTGGCGCAGGCGCTGAAAGCGGCGCGGCGCGACCATCTTCTCCTTCTGCTGGCCGGTTTCGCCGTGGAGCGCGGCTTCGCCGAGGAAGCGCAGGATTTTTTCGCCTATGGCGACACAAGCCGCGCCCGAACGCTTCGGATGGCTCCGGATTCGTTGCTCACCCGCCTTGCGCCGGGTCTGGCGCGTCCAGTCGGGCTCATTGCGCCAAAGAGCGCGCTCGCGGCGGCGGCCGAAGGCGCGGATTGGGCGCGACTTGTGCGAAAGATGCGGGGCGCCGATCTGACGACTCGCGCCCGCCGCGTCCTGTAGGCGCAGCGTCCGGCCGATTAGCGCGCGAACGTATTGCAGGCGTCAATGCTGCCCGTGCGCAAGCCTTTCAGCAGCCACTGCGTGCGCTGCGCCGCCGAGCCATGGGTGAAGCTATCCGGCACCACATAGCCGCGCGTCGCCCTTTGCTGCCGGTCGTCGCCGATCGCCTGCGCCGAAGCGACGGCCTGCTCAATGTCGCCTTCCTCGAGAATGGGCTTCTGCTTGTTGGCGTTGTTGGCCCAGACGCCGGCGAGGCAATCCGCCATTAGCTCCGCGCGCACCGAAAGCGCGTTGGCTTCCGAACGACTGCCCGCCATTTGCTGCGCGCGCTGGATCTTCGGCAGAATGCCCATGAGGTTCTGGATGTGATGGCCCATCTCGTGCGAGATCACATAGGCATAGGCGAAATCGCCGCCGCCGCCGAACCGCCGCTGCATGTCGCGAAAGAAGGACGTGTCGAGATAGATGCGCTGGTCGAGCGGACAATAGAACGGCCCCATCGCCGACTGAGCCGCGCCGCAGCGCGACTGGGTGTAGCCATTGAAGAGAACGAGCCGCGGCGGCTGGAAGCGCACGCCCTTTTGTTCGGGAAGCACTTGCGACCAGACCTGCTCGTTGGAGCCCACCACCTTTGCGACGAAACGCCCCATTTGATCGGTCGGCGCGCTTTGCCGCGGCGCCTCCTGGCGGGGCAAAGCCACCTCGCGCTCTTGGCGCATATTGTTGATCATCTGCGCGCCGCCGATGAGAATCGCAGGATTGACGCCGAGCGCCCAGCCGATCAGTCCGAGGATCACCATCGTGCCAAGGCCGATGCCGCCTGCGCCCATGCGAGGCCCGCCCCCCGTCATCGGTCCGCCGCCGCGACGATCCTCGATATTCTCGGACGACTGGAGATCTTCCCATTTCATGTTGGCGCGCTCCGGACCCGCGCCCGGGGGGCGCTGCTCGATGGCTATTTAAGCGAGCTTATCGGCTCTTGGTAGAGCGGCCCTCGGCGGCTCACGACGCATCCCATTGCTTAGGCCACTCTTCCCGCAGCCGGCCGCCGAGCCGCACCGGCGAGATCATCGTCGCCAGCCCATCGGCGCCGATTTCGGCCGCCACGCCGCAGAAGGTCGCCTCACCATTCGCGGGCTCGTAGCGCGCGCCGGGCGTCTTGCGCAGGAACCGGCGAAGCGGCTCCTCCTTGTCCATGCCGACGACGGAGTCGTAATCGCCGGTCATGCCCGCGTCGGTCTGATAGCCGGTGCCTCCAGGTAGAATCTGCGCGTCAGCGGTCGGCGTATGCGTATGCGAGCCGACCACCACGGACGCGCGGCCGTCGACGAAATGCGCCATCGCCATTTTCTCGCTCGACGCCTCGGCGTGCATGTCGATAAAAATGGCGTCGCATCCGACGCCAAGCGGGCAGGCGCCCAGCTCGCGCTCGATGGCGGCAAAAGGATCGTCGAGCGCGTCCATGAAGACCCGGCCGATCGGATTGACGACGAGCACCTGCTGCCCGCGCGCCGCCGTATAGAGGCCGGCGCCGCGTCCCGGCGTTCCTGGCGGATAATTGACCGGGCGCAGCAGCCGCGGCTGGCGTTCGATGAAAACCAGCGCCTCGCGCTGATCAAAGGCGTGATTGCCGAGCGTGACGCAATCGACCCCAAGGCCGAGCATTTCCTCACAAATGGCTTCGGTGATGCCAAAGCCTCCGGCGGCGTTCTCGCCATTGGCGACGACGAAGTCGAGCGCCCATTTTTCGCGCAGCCGGGGGACAAAGCGCGACAGTGCCGCGCGGCCCGAACGGCCCAGAACGTCGCCGATGAAGAGAAAGCGGAGCGGCGCGGATGTCGACATAGGCCGTCTTAGCCCGCGCGCGCCGCGAGAGCAAAGCGGATCGGAGGTTGCGCGACGACGCGGCGTTTCATAACTGGAGCCGGCTGATGTAACATCACATTCCATTGCGAGCCCCGCCAAAAATGCAAGACGCCGCCGAACGCCCCGCCGTCCTGACGCAAAAAGACGCGCCGGCGCGGCCTTACGTCGTTTTCGAAGACGGCCGCAGCGACGGACAGGCGCTGCTGTTCGAGGAGCCTGAGGAGATCATCGTCGCGCGCGCGGCGAAAGACGTCGCGGCGGCGTTCGAACGCATGGAGGCGGCGACAAGGCGCGGCCTCTATCTCGCCGGCTACGCCGGCTACGAACTCGGCTATGCGCTGGAGCCCAAATTCGCCGCGCAAGCGACGCCCGACGCGCTTACGCCGCTGCTCCTCTTCGGCGCGTTTCGAGCGCCGCGGCCCTGGTCGCTGCCGCCTGCCGAGAGCGCGGCGCCGAACGTTCCGCTTTCCCCTGCCTGGACTCAGGAGGAGTACACGCAACGATTCAACACGTGCCGCGACTATATTTTCGCCGGCGACGTTTATCAGATCAATCTCACCTTCCCGCTGTACGGACGCTATGACGGCGATGCGCTGTCGCTTTATCGCGGTCTGCGCAAGCGCCAGCCGGTCGCTTATGGCGGCGTCGTCGCGCTGGAAGCCGAAACCGTCGTGTCGCTCTCGCCGGAAGTCTTCTTCGAGGCGCAGGACCGCGACATTCGCGCCCGCCCGATGAAAGGCACCGCGCAGCGCGGCGTGATGCCGACCGAAGACATGGCGCGCGCGCAATATCTCGTCGAAGACGAAAAATCGCGCGCCGAAAATCTGATGATCGTCGATCTTCTTCGAAATGATCTGTCGCGGCTTGCCGTCGTCGGCACGGTGAAAGTGACGGATCTTTTCACCATCCAGACCTATCCGACGCTGCATCAGATGACGTCGGGCATCGAGGCGCGGCTGCGCGACGACGTGACGCTAAAGGATCTGTTCGCCGGGCTTTTCCCTTGCGGCTCGGTGACCGGCGCGCCCAAGATCCGCGCGATGGAGATCATCCGCGATCTCGAATGCGCGGCGCGCGGCGTCTATTGCGGGGCGCTCGGCGTCATCGCGCCTGACGGCGACATTCGTTTCAACGTCGCGATCCGCACGCTGACCATTTTTCCGGAAGGCGACCTCGTTTGCAATGTCGGCTCCGCCGTCGTCGCCGATTCCCGCGCGCGCGAAGAGTATGAGGAATGTCTGATCAAGGCGCGCTTTCTGACGGGCGCGAACACGACTTCGGCCTGATCGAAACGCTGCTGTGGACGCGCGACGAGGGCTTTCATCTGCTTGCTGAACATCTCGCGCGGCTTGCGGCGTCGAGCGCCGCGCTCGGCTTCGCCCATGACGAAGCGCGAGTCCGCGATGCGCTGAACGCCGCTGTCGCGGGGGCGTCGAGCGGGCGCCTTCGCGTGCGGCTGATGCTTGCTCGCGACGGAACGATCGAAACCAGCGTCACGCCGATCGAGCCGATTCCGCCCGATGCCGTCTGGCGCGTCGCCGCCGCGAAAAGGCGCTTTTCCTCCGCCGATCCGCTGTTGCGGCATAAGACGACGCGGCGCTCCCTTTACGAAGACGCGCTCGCCGAAGCGGCGCAGCGCTACGGGGCCGATGAAGTTCTCTTTCAAAATGAGCGCGACGAGCTTTGCGAAGCGGCGCGCTGCAACCTCTTCGCGCCTCAGCGCGACGTTTTGCTGACCCCGCCGCTGTCCTGCGGTCTGCTGCCGGGAACGCTCCGCGCCGCGCTCATCGCGCAAGGACGCGCCCGCGAGTCTCTCCTGCGCCTCGAAGATATTTCAGGGTCCGAGTTTTTCCTTGGCAATTCGGTGCGCGGCCTCGTCCGCGCGCGACTCGTCGAGTGACGCTCGGCGCAACCGTCACTCGACAGGTCTGATGGCCTAGGAGGGATTGTGGCCGCGATTAGTTTGGTTGCATATCCTGCTCGAATGAAAGCCTCTTCTGATTCGGTCAGACCGCCCAAGAGGCGTACTGGCTCCTCGTTGCTGGCGCGCGTCAGCACGTGGTTCGTTGTCAACGTCGTCGTGCTTATTGCCGTGATTGTGCTGCACTTCGCCCTTGATCTTCCATCGATCAAGTGGTGGCCAGACGTGTTTGCGATAACAACAAGTTTGCTCGCTGGCGGCTTGGTATCATTCTTGATGTACTACCTTGTGGTCTACCTACCCGAGGCGCGGAGGAAATCAATCCTCAAGGCAAATCTCCAAAAGATATATAAAAACATCAAGATCGATATCCTATGGGCGGTCGTTCATTCGAGCATAAAGGGCGGGCGACGTGATCTAAGCCCGACCTCCGAATTTGTGGAGAGCTTGACTTCGCCTGCCGCCTTCAAGGAAGCCTTTGAGGATGGAAGGGAGAGCGACGAAGGGTTCTATGCCTTCGAGAATCAGATGAGTGACGAGACGCCGGAGTTCCGGCAAATCGTCCAGCGGTTGATGATGTTGTCGAAGCAGATCGAATTTGTATTGCATAACTACAGCATCGAGGATCAGGAGGTCTTCGATTTTTTCAAGCGGCTCGAACTGCTGCTGATGAGCCTGCAGGCTAATGGAGCAGGTTACGACGAATCCAAACCGCTCTGTCGCTTCATCTGGGAGATATACGCTGGGTGGAATAGGATCGAAGGGGATATTGGTTACGATCCGATCCAGGATATGATCAGCGATTTGTAATACTCTGCAGCATCAGGCACACCGCCTGACCGCTTCGGGTCATGAGCCGCGCCTTGTTACTCTAGGCAGTTAGCCAGCCAGCTTCTCGCAGCTCAGCACGAATCGTGTCCGCGACGGCGGCTTCATCGATAAGAGCATCGATCAGCTTGCATCGGTCCGGTTCCGCACGTGCGAGTTGGCGAAATCCACCGCGAATACATTCAAAATTGCGGCTTCGTTCGGCGGGGTCGCCGGACAGCCCCTCCTGCCGATTGGCTCGTCTGACAAGTGCCTCTTCAGGCGGGAGGTCGAGAATGAACGTCATGTCGGGGCGTGTGTCACCAACGACCACCACATTTATCGCGTTAAATAAATGCTCGGGAATACCGCCAGCTATCACCTGTAGTGCATAGGTCGAGTCGACAAACCGGTCACTCAAAACCCATTTTCCAGCTGCGAGGGCGGGTCGAATGACGCTGCGAACATGGTCATGTCGCGAGGCAGCTATCAATAGCAGTTCTTCGACGGCATCCAGCGAAAAGTCCCGTTCCCGGGTCAGAACCGCTCGCACATCGCGGCCGAGCCTCCCCCCATCGGGCTCCTTGGTGCGCATCACCGGGAAACCTCGTCCCTCCAGCCACTCGGCCAATCGTTGGACCTGGGTTGTCTTTCCGCTCCCGTCGATGCCTTCAAAACTTATAAACGGCACCACCAGCACCTATCTTAGCCGTTCTCCTTCACCGCCTTAGAGACATATGCCCAAGTCGTCCATCATACAGTTCGTTTCCGCCGGCCTTTCTGCTCCCAAGAAACGGGACCATGCACTCGCCCGGCGTCAAATCTACCTAAACTATGGTGCTCTAACGCTAGCGACGCTTTTGAAGCGCAGCGGATGGGAGGCATCGCTTCGGCATGGCGCCCATGACGACCCCAGAGTTTTCGCTGATCAATTGTTCGCGGAGGGAAGGCTTCCCTCAACTTGGCCGTTGATGGTGTCGATGCCGAGCTTTTATGCGTTGGGCTGGACGCAAGCCTTTTGCCGAGCGGTGAAACAGCACGATCCCCATACTCGGATCGTAATCGGCGGCCGGTGGGTGACCAGCCCAGACCCCGCTTGGCTGGGCCGGCTCGTGGACCATGCCGACTCGGTTGTTCCAGGCCTTGGCGAGGGGGCGATATGGGATGTTCTGGGGATCACGCCAAAAGCGCTACCGTCTGGGGTGATTCCACCCTACGGGCTCATGCATCCCCTTGTGGACGGCTTTCGCGCCTTTCAGCCAAGCATCGAGATCTCCCGCGGGTGTGGCATGGGCTGCGCTTTCTGCGAGGAACGCGACATTCTGCTCTCGGGTCTACGCGCCCCCGAACTGCTGGTGGACCTGATGCTAGAGGCCCAAGCAGAATACAGCGGGGGTCAAATTCGCCCGTATTTTCAATCGTCCTTCTTTCTGCCCAATCCGCGCTGGGCTTCTCGCGTACAATCCTTGGTCGAAGCACGGGGTCTGGAGATTCCGTGGCGCTGCGAGAGTCGGGTTGACGGGATAAAGCCAGATACTGTGGCCGCCCTCGCGGCTAGCGGTCTCAAGATCATCGATCTCGGCCTTGAGGCGGCCTCGCCACGCCAAATCCGCGCGATGAAGAAAGCTCGTGATCCGGACCGTTACTTGTCTGCAGCTTCCCGACTGTTGGAGGCCTGCGCGCGGAATGGGATATGGACGAAGGTCAACGTTCTGCTCTACGGAGGCGAGAACCACGACACTCTGGCCGAAACCCAAGCTTGGCTAGATCGACATGCCCATGTGATCAAGGGCGTCTCAGTAGGGCCGGTGGTCGTCTTCGGTCCGCCGAGCCAAGCGGCGCCTCTCCTACGCGAACTCGCCCAACTTGGTGCTTCGCCCGTGGACCCCGATAGTGCGGCTGTCACGGGTGTAACTCAGGTAAATCTCAGTTCGGAGATCGATGCGCCGGAGGCGGAGCGTTTGAGCCTAGAGCTCTCCCGTCGCTATATGAATGCGGACGATTATTTCGACTTGAAAGCGTTCAGCTACTATCCGCGAGACTACTCTAGCCTCGATTTTGATCGAGATCTCGCCGCATCGGATCTGGCGCGGCTCCCCTTCCGACATGATGATCCATCATCCAAATTCGCCGGGCTCGCTACAGCCCCTACGTCTGCCCCGGTTTCAGCCGGTAGAATATATGCCTGCCGATCACGTCCATCTTTCTGAGCGCGCGCGCCCAGCGCGGATGGGCGTAATTGGCGTGGTAATGCGTCGAACGGCCGACGTCGGAGATGTAGGTTCGACCAACCATGACCTCCTTGGCGACGCGCACCGCCTGCTCCCAGGCGTCGCCTTCGGTGATGCGGAGCGATTTGCCCTCGCAGGCGAAGGAGAACTGGCAGCCATGATAGTGGCGCCGGTTCTGATAGACGACGCCGCAAACGCTTGACGGATAGAGGCCGCTCTGGACACGGTTGAGCACGACCTGCGCGACGGCGGCCTGCCCCGCCTCGGGCTCGCTGCGGGCCTCGAAATAGACCGCTTCGGCCAGGCAGCGGGCCTCGCGGTCAAGCTTTTCCGGATCGATCGAGGCGGCATAGTCCGGACGTGACGCGCCCAAATCCTTCCCTGGCGTCGACAGCGCCAGCGTCGCGCCGGGGAAGGACGACACTTCGATGGGCACGGCGTCCGGCTGCGCCGGCGTCGACGACCCCAGCGCGACGGCGCGCGGCGTCTGCGGGGATGCGCCATGAAGGGCGCGTTCGGTCTGCGCCTCCCGCGCAACGTCGCGGGGCGCGTCGGCGCCGGTTGGCGTCGAGATCGACGAACTCTGCGCCGGCGAGGCGGCCGCCATCGACTTTTGCGTCGTCGCCGGCTCTGGCGCGGAGCCCGCATCCGCCTCTTCCAGCGCTTCGTCGCCCGGGGTTTTGCCGCGAGGCGCAAGCGGCGTCGCCGTCGGCCGCGTCGATTTGCCATCGAGGCCGAAGGAGAGCGGCGGCGACTCGCTCAGCCCCAAATTCGCCGGCTGCGGCCGGTGGGTCTCGAAACCGGGCCGCATGGCGACCACCGGATCGCCCTTATGCCGCCGATCGACCTGGGGAAAATGCTTCACATCGGGCTTGAGATCGACATGCGGCTCGCGCTCGTCGGGGACGACGCCCTCCTCCGGGCCGCCGACGATAAGGCGCGCCTGCTGGATTTGGGCGCGCGTTTGGCCATAGAACCCGTAATCGCCGCTCGCCGCCTCGCTGAAGCCGAGCGTCAGCGCCCCTGGCGCGCGCGCCGCGAGCGGAGAAACGCGCCAATCGGCGACGGGGTCCTGCCCCGCGACCGCGGTAAAGGAGACCAGCACGCCGACGCCAAGCGCCCAGGGCGCCGTTACGCTGAAGACCCAGGGCGCAACCCCTCTGCGCACGAAACGCGTTCTCGACTGACGACGCATAGACTGATCCATGTGCGACGGCGCGTCTGGCAAGGCGCCGCGATTTGCGTCGCTCCGCCCCGGATGCGATCCATCGCAAAATCTTATCGTTCATCAGCCTTGCGGAACCGTTGCCGGCGCGGCGCCGCGATCGTGCCAGAATGACGCAACGGCGCGATCATTCGCCGATCAGATGCAGCGCGACTTCGCGCCGGTGCGGCCGCCGGCGGTGCTCGAAAAGAAAGACGCCCTGCCAAGTTCCAAGCGCCAGCGCGCCGCCAATGAGGGGGATCGAGAGCTGCGTCTGGGTGAGCGCGGCGCGGATGTGCGCCGGCATGTCGTCGGCGCCTTCCGTATCATGGGCGTAATCCGCGCCTTCGGGCGCGAGTCTTGCGAAGACGGCTTCGAGATCGCGCAGCACGGTGGGATCGGCGTTCTCCTGAATGAGCAGCGACGCGGAGGTGTGCCGGCAGAAAACCGTCAGCAGCCCCTGCGTCATGCCGGCGTCGTGCGCAAAGTCGCGAATATTCTTGGTGAATTCGTAAAATCCGCGCCCGGATGTGTCGATCCGCAGGATTCGGCTCGTTTGTCGCATGGAGCGAATGTGCGAAAGCGCATGGGAAAGTCCAGCCCCGCAGGCTTTTTGAACGCTTGTCTTGATTGCGCGCAAAGGTTAAGCGCGGCGTAAGGATGGAAGCTGCAATGTCGGAACTGATCGATACGCTAATGAGCTGGGCCGCGTCGGATACCGGAAAGACGGTCGGCGGGGCGGCGCTGACGGCGCTCGCCTGGGCCGAAGCGTCGACGGTCGTCGGCGCCGCTTACATGAAGCGGATGATCCCGCTGCGCATCACCGCGATGCTCGGCAATGTGCTGGGCGTGACCTTGGGGCTCATCATCGCCAGCCCGCCGACGATCGCCAAACATGCGATCAACCTGCCGCTCAACTTCACCCGCATGCGCGAAATGCGCAAGCTCATCGCAAGCGTGCGCGAAGCCAACGGCAACGACCTGAACATCGAATGGCTGAAGCCCTTCATGCATCCGCGCACGCTGCGACGCGGCGAAGCGGTCTTCATGAAGGGCGACGACGCCGACGAGGCTTTCGTCGTCGTCGAAGGACGCATCGAAATCGTCGAACGCGGCGCGATTCTCCCGCCCGGGGCGATTTTCGGCGAGATGGCGCTTTTTACGACAAACGGCAAACGCACCGCGACGGCGCGCTGCATCGGCGACGTCAGTCTGCTCGTCATCACCTATGAGCAGTTCGAACAGCTCTATTTTCAAAACCCCGAGTTCGGCCTTTATCTCGTGCGGCTGATCGTGCGCCGCTTCGAGATGAACCACCGCGAGGAAGAGCTGGAGAGCGCGTAATACGAAATCCTTTTTGGACGGTTCGGATGTCATTCCCGACGCGCGCTATCGGGAATCTAGGGGCGACATCAAATGAGCATCGTGTGTTTCGATGCCCCCTCCACCCGCGCGCGGCGAGGTGACCGGGAAAGGCAGGAAGCGTACGAAGACGCGCCCCAGAGCCTCATGCTGAGGAGGTTGCGAAGCAGCCGTCTCGAAGCACGAGGGCGATGGAGGGCGCAACCTCGTCCTTCGAGACGCGAGCTTCGCTCGCTCCTCAGGATGAGGTTGCTTGTCGGCTGGAGGCGTTCCTTTATGAGGAGCCGTTCGGCTATGCCCTCGAACATGTGAAGCCGGAGCGCGAGAAAAATCGCCGCGCCTCTTACGCGAAGTCTTGGTGGCGCCATGTCGAGCCGCGCCCGGCCATGTGGGCCGCGATCAAGGCTCTCTCAGCGCGTCATGCCCGCGCTTGTCGCGGGCATCCACGCAAGGCCGCCGCGCGTGGTGGCGTGGATGGCCGGGACAAGCCCGGCCATGACGGCGGAAAGACGACGCGTTACATCGTGACCCCAAGAGTAGCCAAGCATCTTTTGTTTGCATGGCTTCCGGCATGCGCTGTTCCGGATAGCCGTCTTCGCGTTCGTGCGCGATGACGACTTCTTTCTGGGTATGCTGCAAAATAGTGAAACATGGTCTCTCAAACTGCTGGCGCTGAATCTACAGCGCAGCCTAAAAAGCAATGATTTAGCTGACATTCTTTGAACTTGACCGCTTGATTTGAGGCCGGGCGGCCCCACATCCGAGGCATCGCCCGCCGCACGCGAAAGACGGCGCTAACGCCGGTCGCGGCGCGGCTTTTCAGCATCGAGGAGGGTCTGATATGGCGCTCGCAGTGCATAGTGGTGCGGAACTCGGCAAGATCATTATGTGGGTCGCTGCCTTTGCGTTCTTCGTGGTGGTTGCGCTGACCTGGGTTCCAGATTGGATCGCGCCGCAAGGCGAACAGGGCGCGCCCGAAGTCGGCCGCACCGTGAAAATGATCAAGTAAGCAAGCCGATGGAAACGAAAGGCGCCGCTCATCTGCGGCGCCTTTTGTTATGGGGCGCCTTAGGCCGTGCTCACGGCCTTCTCGCCGAGCGCCGCCTGGGCGGCGGCGAGCCGCGCGATCGGCACGCGAAACGGCGAGCAGGACACATAGTCGAAGCCGATCTTGTCGAAGAAGGCGACTGAAACCGGATCGCCGCCATGCTCGCCGCAGACGCCGAGCGTAATCGTCGGATTCGCCGCGCGGGCGCGTTTGCAGCCGAGCTCGACCAGCTCGCCGACGCCTTCCTGATCGATCGTCACGAAAGGGTCGGCCGGCAGCAGCCCCTTTTCAAGATAGGCGTTGAGGAAGGAGCCCGAATCGTCGCGCGAAATGCCGAGCGTCGTCTGCGTCAGATCATTGGTGCCGAAGGAGAAGAAATCCGCCGACGGCGCGATGTCGCCGGCGCGCAGCGCGGCGCGCGGCAATTCGATCATGGTGCCGACATGATAGTTCGGCCTTATCCCCGTCTCGCCTTCGACGAGCTTCGCCATTTCCGCGACGCGCGCCTTGACGAGATCGAGCTCGGCGCAGGTGAAGACGAGCGGCGCCATGATCTCGATGTCGACGGGTTCGCCCGTCGAAAGACTGGCTTCGATCGCCGCCTCGAAGATCGCGCGCGCCTGCATATCGACGATCTCAGGGAAAATCACCGCAAGCCGCACGCCGCGAAAGCCGAGCATCGGATTGAATTCGGAAAGCTGCGCAGCGCGGCGGCGCAGCTTCACCGGGTCGGCGCCCATCGCCTTCGCCACGGCGGCGATCTCGGCGTCCGAATGCGGCAGGAATTCATGCAGCGGCGGATCGAGCAGACGGATCGTGACCGGCAGGCCCGACATGATCTCGAAGAGTTGTTTGAAGTCCTCGCGCTGCATCGGCAGCAGTTTCGCCAGCGCGAGGCGGCGCCCTTCGGCGTCGTCGGCGAGAATCATCTCGCGCACCGCGACAATGCGCTCGCCTTCGAAAAACATGTGCTCGGTGCGCGCGAGGCCAATGCCTTCGGCGCCGAAACGGCGAGCGGCGCGCGCGTCTGACGGCGTTTCGGCGTTGGCGCGGATTTTCAGCCGCCGTTTTTGGTCCGCCCAGGACATCAGCACGGCGAATTCGCCGGTGAGCTCCGGCCGCTGCATCTTCACTTCGCCGGCGATCACCTGGCCGGCGGAGCCGTCGATGGTGATGCGATCGCCCTTGCCGAAACGCTTGCCGGCGACCGTAAAGCTCTGGTCCTCGTAGTCGATGCGCAGCGCGCCGGCGCCGGTGACGCAGGGCTTGCCCATGCCGCGCGCCACGACGGCGGCGTGCGAGGTCATGCCGCCGCGCGCGGTAAGAATGCCTTCCGCCCCATGCATGCCGCCGATGTCTTCGGGACTCGTCTCGATGCGCACGAGGATGATCTTGCGGCCGTTCGAGGCGAGCTTCGCGGCTTCTTCCGGATCGAAGACGATTTCGCCGACAGCCGCGCCCGGCGAGGCGGGGAGACCCGTGGCGAGAATATTGCGCTTCGCCGCGGGATCGATCGTCGGATGCAGCAATTGTTCGAGCGACTGCGGCTCGACGCGCGTGATCGCCTCGTCCTTGCCGATGAGGCCTTCGCGGGCCATGTCGACGGCGAGTTTGAGCGCCGCGCGCGCGGTGCGTTTGCCGGCGCGCGTCTGCAGCATCCATAATTTCCCGCGCTCGACCGTGAACTCCATGTCCTGCATGTCGCGGAAGTGGCGTTCGAGCTTGTCGGCGTATCCCTTGAATTCGGCGAAGATCGCCGGCATCGCGGCTTCGAGCGAAATCTTTTCGAAGCCGGAGGCGTGGCTCGCGGACTGGGCGATGGGCTGCGGCGTGCGAATGCCGGCGACGACATCTTCGCCCTGCGCATTGATGAGATATTCGCCGTAGAGCTCGCGCACGCCGGTCGAAGGGTTGCGCGTGAAGGCGACGCCGGTCGCCGATTGCGCCCCCATATTGCCAAACACCATCGCCTGAATGCTGACCGCGGTGCCCCAGCTTTCGGGAATGTTATGCAGGCCGCGATAGACGATGGCGCGATTATTCATCCAGGATGAAAACACCGCCTTGATCGCGCCCCACAATTGCTCGCGGGGATCCTGCGGGAAGCTCTTGCCGGCGGCCTGTTCGACGATCGCCTTATATTGCGCGGCGACCTTACGCCAATCGTCGGCCGTCAGCTGCGTATCGAGCGCGAAGCCCTTGCTCTCCTTGATTCTCTCCAGCGCTTCCTCGAACTGGTGATGTTCGACGCCAAGGACGACGCTAGAATACATTTCGATGAAGCGTCGGTAGCAGTCCCAGGCGAAGCGTTCGTCGCCGGAGTTGCGCGCGACAGTTTCCACGGTCTCGTCGTTGAGACCGAGATTGAGCACCGTGTCCATCATCCCGGGCATTGAGGCGCGGGCGCCCGAACGCACCGAGACGAGCAGCGGCTGCTGCGGATCTTCGAAGGCGTGCCCGGCGACGCGGCCGATATCTGCAAGCGCTGCGTCGACCTGCCCGGCGAGATCGGCGGGAAAGGTCTTGCCGTTGGCGTAAAAAAAGGCGCAGACCTCGGTGGTGATGGTGAAGCCGGGCGGCACTGGCAGTCCGAGCGCCGCCATTTCAGCGAGATTGGCCCCTTTGCCGCCCAAAAGTTCTTTCATCGACGCCGATCCTTCGGACCGACCGGCGCTGAAACTATACACCCACTTGGTCATACCTATTTCGTCCGGCGAGAGAGGCGGGCGCGGAACGCGCCGCGCCTTGGCGGTCCTGGGCGCTTCCGGCCGCGCCTAGCGGCCGCCGACGCCCCGCCCTGCGCGGATCATCAAGCGCGCCGGAAGTTACGCTCAAATGACGCGCGTCCACAAGTTGGCGCATGACTCCTCGGGCGCTATTTTGGCCGGTGATCGAAGAAATCCAGCCGAGGTCCGCGGTGATGAAAAGCGAACAGGATGACGCGCCGCGTCCCGCGGCTTTCGAGATCGGCCAGCCGCTCGATCTTCTGTCCGTCGCCGAACTCGACGAACGCATCGCGCGACTGCGGCTAGAGATCGCCCGGCTCGAGGCCAAGCGCGCGGAGAAACAAGCGGCAAGCGCGGCGGCGGAAGCGTTCTTCAGGAAATGAGCGGTGACAGTAGGACATATCCCGCTCCTGCGCCGACGCGCTGGTCGCCAGGCTCGAGCATCCGCGGTCACCGTTGACGCAAGCCCTACCCCGTCGCCTACAGACCCGCAGCGATCTCTCTCAAATTCTGCCGGGAGGACTGGGGCTGGGTCTAAAGCCGCGATCGTAGCGGGGGAAAGCCTCCATATCCCACTTTCCTCCTCCACAAGCTGAAAGGGTCGCCAGCAGGAGGAGCACGAATCCTATGTGAAGACGTCTCATGTATATCACTTCATAGATGGGTGATTGAATCTTGCTTAACTCAGAACGGCTTGCTCCACTTTACGGCGCATCCCGCCAACGTTGACACAGCAAGAGTAATTATAACCGCTTTGACTAACCACAAATAATACCTATCCATCGGAAAGCCCAAAGTTGAGAAAGGCCAATGCAAAGTGCCGAAGCGGAGCTTTACTGTCAAGAAAATTGAGCGCATCGCACTGACTTGGCTCGGATAGAGCGTCCCTAGCATTCTCCATCGTGCGCTTGACAAATTCCGCGCGCCCGTGTGCTTGTCGCGCGAAACGCTGCGTTTCGCGCGCCGACGCCTTACTGCCTCCAGAGAGATAAAATGCATCGCTACCGTTCGCATAATTGTGGCGCGCCCAATGAGGCGCTTGTCGGCCAGAAAATCCGACTCTCCGGCTGGTGCCATCGCATCCGCGATCACGGCGGCGTGCTGTTTATCGACCTGCGCGATCACTACGGGCTGACGCAATGCGTCGTCGATCCCGATTCGCCCGCCTTCGCGCAGGCGGAAAAATTGCGCTCCGAATGGGTGGTGCGCCTCGACGGCGAGGTGCGGAAGCGCCCCGCCGGCACTGAAAATCCCGACATGCCGACTGGACAGGTCGAGATTTACGTCGGCGAGATCGAGGTCCTGGGTCCAGCCGCGGAACTGCCGGTGCCGGTGTTTGGCGACCAGCCCTATCCGGAGGACACGCGCCTCAAATATCGCTTCATCGATCTGCGCCGCGAGAAGCTGCATCGAAACATCATGCTGCGCGGGCGCATCATCGATTCGATCCGCGCTCGCATGAAGCAGGCGGGCTTCTTCGAATTCCAGACGCCGATTCTGACCGCCTCCTCGCCCGAGGGCGCGCGCGACTTTCTCGTGCCCTCGCGCCTGCATCCGGGGAAATTCTACGCGCTGCCGCAGGCGCCTCAGCAGTTCAAACAGCTCATCATGGTCGCCGGCTTCGATCGCTATTTCCAGATCGCGCCCTGCTTTCGCGACGAGGACGCGCGCGCCGACCGCTCGCCGGGCGAGTTCTACCAGCTCGACGTCGAGATGAGCTTCGTGACGCAGGAAGACGTGTTCGGCGCGATCGAGCCGGTGCTGCGCGGGCTCTTCGAGGAGTTCGCCAATGGCAAGGCGGTCACGCAGAAATTTCCGCGCATCTCCTTCCGCGAGTCGATGCTCAAATATGGCACCGACAAGCCGGATCTGCGCAACCCGCTGCTCATCGCCGACGTGTCCGAAGAATTCGCCCGCGAGGACGTGAGCTTCAAGGCGTTCAAAGGCAAGACCGTGCGCGCCATACCGGCGCCAGGCGCCGCCGCCCAGCCCAGAAGCTTCTTCGACAAATTGAACGACTGGGCGCGCAGCGAAGGGGCGCCGGGGCTCGGTTATGTGATCTTTGAGGAAGAAGGCGGCGCGCTCGCCGGCAAGGGCCCGATCGCGAAATTCATTCCCGCGGAGGCGCAGGCCGCGATCGCCGCCAAGGCGGGCGTCAAGGCGGGCGACGCGGTGTTTTTCTCGGCGGGAGAGGAGACGGCGGCGGCGAAACTCGCTGGCGCGGCGCGCATCCGCATCGGCGACGAACTCGGCTTATCGAAGAAAGATGTCTTCGAATTCTGCTGGATCGTCGACTTCCCGATGTACGAGTGGAACGAGGACGAGAAGAAGGTCGACTTCTCGCACAATCCCTTCTCGATGCCGCAGGGAGGCATGGAGGCGCTGGAAACTCAAGACCCGCTCACCATTCTCGCCTACCAATATGACATCGTCTGCAACGGCGTGGAATTATCGTCCGGCGCGATCCGGAACCATCGTCCCGACGTCATGAAGAAAGCGTTCGAGATCGCCGGCTATGGCGAAGACGTGCTGATCGAGAAATTCGGCGGCATGTATCGCGCCTTTCAATATGGCGCGCCGCCGCACGGCGGCATTGCGCCGGGCGTCGATCGCATCGTGATGCTGCTCGCGGAAGAGGAAAATTTGCGCGAAGTGACGTTGTTCCCGATGAATCAGCGCGCCGAGGATCTACTGATGGGCGCGCCGTCGGAAGCGACGATGAAGCATTTGCGCGAACTGCACATCAGGCTGAATCTGCCGGAAAACAAGGCGTAGACACGCTATGACAGCGAAGGCGGATCGCGGCGTTGGTCCGCGCCGCCCGGCCATCCGCCACGCCGGAACGAGATCAGCATCGCCGCAAACATGGCGAGCGCGATCACGCCGAGCGCGCCGAGCTGCCCGACGGTAAGCGGAAAACGGGAATCGCTCGCGGTCGACGCCTCTCTGGCCGGCGCCGGCGCGACGACCTTAGGCGCAAGACCGAGCGCCGCCTCGGGCGGCTGCGCATCGGTCGCGAGCAATGTGTCGGCGAGACCCTGTCGCGACATCCAGAGCATGCCGTCCGGCGAAGCCTTGTGCATGAACTCCACGACCTTCGCCGACGGCAGGCCCATTTCATCCAGATAGGCCGCGACCTTGCGATAGTCCTTCTCCGAGGTCGAATGGCGCCCGATGTGTGTGACCAACTTTTGCTCGCCGACGACGCGGGTCTGCTTCGAGATCACTTGGTCGCCTAGCGTCAACGTATGCGTTTGGAGATAACGCACATGTTGCGTCTCGTCGTGCTCCGGAACGACCATCTTGTGCAGACCGACGCGCGCGTAAGGCGCGACGTGGCGCGCCTTGCCGGCCGCGAGCAGCAAAGGGCAAGCCGAGGCGCAAAAGGCGCCGCCGACCGAGGGGCTGCCGCCATTTACGACCAAAACTGCAGACTGTGATGTCTTTTTGGACGCCGCCATATTCTCTGCGGACGCACTAACGAGCGTGCGCGCGACGCTGACGTCGAGCCCTTTGGCGCGCAGCAAACGCCCCATTTCCATTGCGGCGTCGACCACGCCGCCGCCGGAGCTGACGAGCACTTGCGGCTTTCGAGCGCCGACCTGTTCCAGCGCCTTGCGAAACAGAGCGGGCGCTTCCTTCACGAACGCCCCTTCTAAAGAAATCCATTCGGGGCAGCTGGAAGGACAATCCGGCCCTGCCCCGCGCACGATCAGGATGCGCATGGGCGGGCCAAAATCGGGCGCTTTCGGTCGCGCGGCGGCGTTAGAAACGTTCAGCGCCAGCCCGAGCGCCAGAATCAACGTATTCCACTTAAACATTCGACGTCTCGCGACTCGCAATCGTCAGATACAACAACAAAGTTTACCGTCGCGCTAGATGCGCCGCGTTCCACTTGGCCAGACCGGCGGTGCGCGCCAAGGCTGCTAGAATCGCATGCGGCTTCGATATCCACCCGGCGCTTTGCGGAGTTCTCGATTTGTACAGCCAGCGGCAAAAAGAAATTCTCGCGGCGATCGCGCAAGGACTCAACCTACCTCAACATTCGTCGCCTGTTCACGTCGATCAGACGCCTGGATACGTCGATTCACCCATCGAGGTTCATGACTTCGCTGTCGCGCTGATGGGCGCGATCGGCGCAACACTCGCCTCTATCGGCGAAAGTCGCGGCCTGGGCGCCCAGCAGGTGCGAATCAACCGGCGGCACGCCGGCCTGCTGTTCAACGAGATCGCCTATTTCTTTCAGAGCGGCTGGCAATTCGACATCAGCGCCGTTCATACGGCGGTGAATAATTTCTATCGCACCCGCGATGGACGGCGCATCTTCTTCAACGGCGCCTACCAGCATCTGCGCGACGGCATATTGCGCTATCTCGACTGCTCAAACGAGCGCGAAGCCATCGCCAAAGCCGTTGCGCGCTTTGATGCGCAGACGCTCGAGGACGAACTTTCGGCGCTCGGCCTCTGCGCGGCGATCCTGCGAAGCCCCGAAGAGTGGCGCGGGCACCCGCAGGGTCGCGCGATCGGCGATACGCCGCCGATCGAGCTTGTGCGGCAAGGCGACGCGGCGCCCGTTCCTTTCACGCCTGCCGCCGCGCGGCCCCTCGAGCGGCTCCGCGTTCTCGATTTCACGCATGTCGTCGCCGGGCCGACGATCGGCAAACTGCTGGCGGAGCATGGCGCCGACGTCATTCATTGTCGCAACCCCTATCTCGACCATATTCTCGGCTTCGACATCGACACGTCCTTCGGCAAGAAGACCGCCTATATCGACTTGCGCGCCGACGCCGATCGCGCCCGCGCGCTCGATCTCATTCGCGACTGCGACGTTTTCGTGCAGGGATTTCGCTGGGGATCGCTGGCGAAGCGAGGATTCGCGCCGCGGGATCTGTGGCGGATCAACCCGCGCCTGATCTACGTCGAGGTCAACGCTTACGGTTTTCAGGGCCCCTGGGCCGAGCGGCGCGGTTGGGAGCAGCTCGCTCAGGCCGCGACCGGCCTCGCCGCCATGCACAGCGCTGAACTTGGCGAGCCGGCGCTCATTCCCGCCTATTTCAATGATTACGGTTCAGGCTGCCTCGGCGCGCTCGGCGTTCTTTCCGCTCTACTGCGCCGCGCCCAGGAGGGCGGTCGCTGGACCGTCCGTGTGTCGCTCGCCAGGACGGCCATGCTCGGCATGCGTTTCGCCGCCAACGCGGAAGCGCCCATTCCCATCAGCCAGGACGATCTCAATCATTATCTGGTCGATCAGGACTCCCCGCTCGGTCTGTTGACGAGGGTTGCGCCGGCGATTCAATTGGAGAAAACCCCACCCTATGTGGATCGCGCCGGAAGCTTTCCAGGCTCCTCAACGCTCGACATCGGGTGGGGACCTGATGCTATCGCGGCACACGCGCCGCCGCACCGTCCGACGTCGATCTTTCGGCGCGGCGTCGCGCATCTGCGCGGACGGCAAATCCTATGACCCGACAGGCGCGTTAATAGGTATCGCGCCGGTTATCGCGCTTGTTGTGCCGTCCGCTGCCATAATATTCGCGACGGCCATTGTTGTCTTCGAGCTCCTTGCTGGTCATCTTGAAATTGCGATCGAACTTGAGATCGTAGCGCCTGCCGTCCTGACATTTCGCGTTGTCGACTTCGAATCTACCATCGTCGAATTCCATCTTGCCGCCGGAGCACTGCGCGTCCTTCATCGCTGAACGGATGCTGGATTTCTCTTCGCGGGTGAGCCGACGGTCGGCCTGGGCCGGCGTCGCCGCCATGCCGACGAGCCCGAGAACCGCGACGCAAGTCACTAGAATACGCATGTTGAACCCTTTCTCTTGCAGCCGGAATGAAGCCGCGGCTGCGCCGTGCCGCCCAAAAGGCGAGCGATCTGCGGCCATATGAGGCGCCAGCCGCTATCGGAAAGGGGGTCGATTGAATGTTTCCGGCCCTCCGCCTTGCCTCCCGTGGCGCGGTCCCCTATAAGCGCCGCGGCGCCTGCGTTTCCGACACCCCTGGAGGCGAAGCAGCGCCTTTTCTTTTGATTTAAAGGACACCGAAATGGCCGAGACCAAGAAGCTCGCGGCCACGGTGCGCAGCGGGACAGGCAAGGGGGCCGCCCGCAGCGTTCGCCGTGAGGGCCGTATACCAGCAGTGCTGTATGGCGGCGGCGAAGCGCCGCAGCCGCTCTCGCTCGAAAAGAAGAGCCTTTCTCAACTGATCTTCGCCGGGCACTTCCTCACGACGATCTTCGAGCTCGACATCGACGGCAAGAAGGAGCGCGCCATCCCGCGCGACTATCAGCTTGACGTCATCAAAGACACGCCGATGCATGTGGATTTCCTGCGCCTGAAGCCGGGTTCGCGCCTGCGCGTGCAAGTTCCGGTGCATTTCACCAACCAGGAAGCGGCGCCTGGCATCAAGCGCGGCGGCGCGCTCAACATCGTCTATCACACGGTGGAGATGTGGGTGCCGGCCGACAATATCCCGGAGGCCATCACCGCCGACCTGACGGGCATGGACTTCAACGATTCGCTGCATATCTCGGCGATTCCGCTGCCGGAGGGCTGCAAGCCCACGAATCCCGACAAGAATTTCACCGTCGCGAGCCTGACGCCGCCGGCGGGTGGCGGGGCCGAGGAGGCTCCGGCCGCGGCGGCTGCGCCTGCGGCCGCTCCCGCCAAGGACGAAAAGAAGAAGTAGCCCCCTCCCTGTCCCTCCCCCGCCGCGCTTCGCTTGCGGGAGAGGGAACGCTAACGATCGGCATTCTCACGAAGCTGGCGAACCGCCGGTTCTGCTCCCTCTCCCGCGAAGCGGGGGAGGGTTGGGGTGGGGGTATTCCATGCTGCTCCTTGTCGGACTCGGCAATCCCGGACGCGCCTACGCCAAGAACCGGCACAATATCGGCTTTATGGCGGTCGAAGCGATCGCCAAGCGACACGGCTTTCCACAAGCGCGGGCGCGCTTCCAAGGCCTCGTCAGCGAAGGGGCGATCGGCGGCGAAAAGGTCATGCTGCTGCAGCCGCAGACCTATATGAACGAGAGCGGCCGTTCGGTCGGCGAAGCCGCGCGTTTTCACAAGATCGGCCTCGATGAGATCGTCGTCCTTCACGACGAACTCGATCTCGCGCCCGCCAAATGCCGGATCAAGACAGGTGGCGGCGTCGCAGGTCACAACGGGCTGCGCTCGATCACCGCGCATATCGGCAACGACTATAAGCGGCTGCGGCTCGGCATCGGCCACCCCGGCGATAAGGCGCTGGTCCATGCTTATGTGCTCAGCGATTTCGCCAAGAGCGAGGAGCCCTGGGTGGCTGCGCTCTGCGAGGCGATCGCCGAAAACGCCGGACTGCTCGTCAAGGGCGACGACGCCGGATTGCAGAACCGGCTGCACCTCGCCATGGACGCGAAGGGCTTTGGTGCGGTGAAGCGCGTCGGCGAGGCATAGGTCGGCTCCTCTTACAATAGGCAACGCTGGCGCGATGAAGGCCAGATGAACGCCGGTTTCAGCCCCTATTCAGAGCGCCAGTGCTACGAGTCAGCGTCCGGAAATGGACTGTTTCCAAGACGGAGACTTCCCCATGAAACTCACCACAATGCTCGCTGTCGCGGCCCTTCTTTCCGCTCCAGTTCTGATCCAGTCGAGCGCCGCGCTCGCCGCCGCGGACTCGAACGAGCCGGCGGCCACCGAGTCGACCAAGGCGCCGGTCGTCAGGCACAAGAGCGTGAAGCACCACGGAAAGCACGCCGCAAAGCATCAGGCAAAACACTACGGCAGGAACGTTCATCACCCGGTGAAGTCATAAGTCGGCCTGAGCGGAGCGAATTTTTCGGAAAAGCTGCAACAAAATCGGTCGCGGCAGCGAGCTGCGGCGACCGACCTTTGTCGCCCGCGTTTCAAAGCGCCACGACGCCCTTTCACAAAATCGCGCAAGCGCCTATATTCAGCGTGCCGTCGCTTGCGTCGGCTATGGCGATAAACGAACACCGTAATAAACCATTCGGACCCGGGGGCGGTACCCGGCGCCTCCACCAAAGCCCTTCCGCGCGGCGGGTTTTGGCGGGGGCGAAATAGGATTGACGAGGGTGTAAAGGGTGATTTTTTGCTCGGCATGATACCGCCGTTATCGGGTCAAACTTATAGTTGCCAACGACAACTATGCTCCGGTGGCCGTCGCCGCGTAATGCGGCGCCCAAACTGGGAATTAAGCCCTAGGGGTTAGCACTTCTAGGCGGGGTCAGGAGGCGCCTGGCAACAGAAGCCTCCACTTCAATTTTCTCGCGCCGCGCCGCCGTGATGCAAGCGCGGCAGGCATGGCGGTCGGAAGCGGTAGCCGGTCGACCATACGGATGGCAGTCTGGCGCGACGCAATGGCTAAAGACTTTATTCGCTATGATCTTCTCGTTCAGGACGCCATGCGCGGCGTCATGCGCAAAGTGCTGGGCGACGTCGCCGAGAGCGGCTATCTGCCGGGCGACCATCACTTCACCATCAGCTTTCGCACCGACGCGCCGGGCGTCACGATTTCGCGCCGCCTCGCCGAACAATGGCCGAGCGAGCTGACAATCATCCTGCAGCATCAATATTCGGATCTGGAAGTCGACGAAGAAGGTTTCGGCGTCACCCTATCGTTCCGTTCGGTCCCCGAGCATCTCTACGTGCCCTTCTCGGCGGTCACCGGCTTTTTCGATCCTGCCGTTGAATTCGGCGTGCGCTTTGAGAGCGCCGAAGACGTGCTTGAGGAAAGCGAAGAGGAGGACGCGCCTTCCCCAGGACCGAGCCTTGTCGCCCAAAGGCCGGATCCAGTGACAGAGTTCAAGCCGGCCAGAGTCGAGCCGGCGAAATTCGAGCCCAAGTCAGAACCGGCGAAAGCAGAGCCGAACAAGACGCCGAGCGCCGACAGGCAAAAAAAACTCAAGCCGGTCGAAGCGAAGGAAGACGGCAACGACAAGATCGTCTCGATCGACGCCTTCCGCAAAAAGCCCTGATGGGGGATGTCGTCAATCTGCGGCGCGCGCGCAAACAACGTGACCGCCGCGCCAAGGACGACGCCGCGCAAGCGAAGCGCGCGGCCTTCGGGCGCGCCAAATCCGACCGGGAGTTGACCGCCGCGCAGGCGCAGCTGGAAAGCGCCAGGCTGGAGGCGCATAGGCGGGAACCGGAATCGGACGATCAGGCGTGAGCGAGGCGCAGGCGCCTCAGGACGCCAGTTCCCGCCGAGTCGTCAAGCATTCCGTCGTCATCGCCGGCCATCGCACCAGCGTCTCTCTTGAAGACGCCTTCTGGCGCGCGCTGAAGGACATCGCCGCGCAGGAGGGCGTGTCGCTCGCGGCGCTCATCGCGCGGGTGGATGCGGGGCGCGGAGAAGCGAATTTGTCCTCGGCGCTGAGGGTGTTCGTGCTGGAGCGGGCGCTGGATGCGCGTGAAACGTCCCCCAGCCCCTCACCTCACCTCTCCCCGTGAACGGGGAGAGGGGTCATAGAGACTGCGCTCCTTTTGCAAGCGTTTGCGCGACGTCGACCGCCTCTTCTCCCCGCTTGCGGGGAGAAGTGAGATGAGGGGCCGGGGGATTGGCGCGCGATAAACGGCCGAAACAGTGATTCGCCTTCCGTTCTCCTATATGATTGAAGAATCATGAAGAGCCCTCCGCCCGAGATCGACGATTACGCGCCGCAGACGGGCGGGCTTGCCGCGCGCGCCGCGGCGAGCGCCGGGCGGCCGCGCTATCTCGACGCGCTCAACCCCGAGCAGCGCGCCGCCGTCGAAACGCTCGACGGGCCGGTGCTCGTGCTCGCCGGCGCCGGCACGGGCAAAACGCGGGCGCTGACGACGCGCATCGGCCACATCCTCGCGCTCGGCAAGGCCCGCGCCTATGAAATCCTCGCCGTCACCTTCACCAATAAGGCGGCGCGCGAGATGCGCCAGCGCGTGGAAGCGCTCGTCGGCGAGGGCGCGCAGGCCATGCAATGGCTCGGCACCTTTCACGCGATCAGCGCCAAGATCCTGCGCCGCCACGCCGAACTCGTCGGGCTGAAGCCCAACTTCACCATTCTCGACACCGATGATCAGATCCGCCTCTTGAAGCAGGTGCTGCGCGCCGAGAATATCGACGATAAGCGCTGGCCGGCGCGTGCGCTCGCCATGCGCATCGACGGCTGGAAGAACCGCGGTCTGACGCCGGCGCAGGTCCCCGCCGGCGACGCCGAGAGCTTCGCCAACGGCAAAGGCGCGGCGCTCTATGCGCTCTATCAGGAGCGGCTCAAGGTCTTGAACGCCGTCGACTTCGGCGATCTCCTGATGGAGAGTCTGCGGCTCTTTCGCGATAATCCCGATGTGCTCGCCGACTATCAGCGCCGCTTCAAATATATTCTGGTCGACGAATATCAGGACACCAATATCGCGCAATATCTGTGGCTGCGGCTGATCTCGCAGCGGGCGCCGGGAAAACAAAATCTCTGCTGCGTCGGCGACGACGATCAGAGCGTCTATGGCTGGCGCGGCGCCGAGGTCGAGAACATCCTGCGTTTCGAGCAGGATTTTCCCGGCGCCAAGGTCATCCGCCTGGAGCGCAACTACCGCTCGACGGGACATATTCTCGCCGCCGCCTCGCATCTCATCTCGCATAATGAAGGCCGGCTCGGCAAAACGCTGTTCACCGATGGCGGCGAGGGCGAAAAGCCGACGCTCACCGGCATCTGGGACAGCCAGGAAGAAGCGCGCAGCATCGGCGAGGACATCGAGCAGTTGAGCCGCAAGGACCATTCGCTCGAAGAGATCGCCATTCTCGTGCGCGCGTCGTTTCAGATGCGCGAATTCGAAGAGCGCTTCGTCGAGATCGGCCTGCCCTATCGCGTCATCGGCGGCCCGCGCTTTTACGAGCGGCTCGAAATTCGCGACGCGCTCGCCTATCTGCGCTGCGTCGCGCAGCCGGCCGACGATCTCGCCTTCGAGCGCATCATCAATACGCCCAAACGCGGCCTCGGCGACGCGACGCTGCAGATGCTGCATGAATATGCGCGGCGCGAAGCCATTCCGCTGATGCAGGCGGCGCGCGTTCTTGTCGAAAGCGAGGAGCTGAAGCCAAAGCCCCGCGGCGCGCTGCGCGGCCTCATCGGCGATTTCGACCGCTGGCGCACGCTGATCGATTCAAAGCCGCAGCATGAGCTTGCCGAGCAGGTGCTCGATGAATCCGGCTACACCGAGATGTGGCGTTCGGACAAGACGCCCGAGGCCACCGGGCGGCTCGACAATTTGAAAGAGCTGGTTCGGGCTATGGAGGCCTTTCCCGACCTTGAGTCCTTCCTCGAACATGTGTCGCTCGTCATGGAGTCCGATAGCGCTGTCGATCAGGAGCGCGTGTCGATCATGACGCTGCATGGCGCCAAGGGCCTCGAGTTCGAGACCGTCTATCTCCCCGGCTGGGAGGAAGGGCTGTTTCCGAGCCAGCGCACGCTCGACGAACAGGGACGCGCGGGATTGGAGGAAGAGCGCCGCCTCGCCTATGTCGGCCTGACGCGCGCCAAGCGCCGCGCCAAGATCTATTTCGCCAGCAACCGACGCATTCATGGGCTGTGGCAGGCGACCGTGCCGTCGCGCTTCATCGACAATCTGCCGACGGACAATGTCGAGGTGGTCGAGGCGCCGAGCGGTTCGCAATATGGCTCCTATGGCGTCTCGCGCTTCGCCAATCTCGACGTCTACGGCTCCGACTATTCGACGCCGGGATGGAAACGCGCGCAGGCGGCGCGGAGCGACGCCGGGCGCGGCGAGCCGATGCGCGGCGCACGCGGCAAGCAGCCCGTGACGATCGAGGGCGAAGTGATCGCGCGCTCCTCCGGCGGTTCGCGCTTTTCAGTCGGCGCAAGGGTGTTTCACTTGAAGTTTGGCCCCGGCTCAGTGGCGGCGATCGACGGCAATAAGCTCACGGTCGATTTCGACAAGGCCGGCAGGAAGATGGTGCTGGAGAGTTTTGTCGAGGCGGGGTGAGCGAACCCGGAGATAGCCTACTGGCGCATGATGGAACACGCTGCATTCCGGCGATTTATTCCTGACGTGCCATGAATGCACTGACGAGCGCAACGATCGTCGCAAGCGCTGCAGCATGCGCGTTGAACAGTCCTACAAAGCCAAGGATTGCAGACAAGAGAGCCAAATTTTTGCTGTTCATTGGCTTCGCGTATCGCTTTGTTACCCAGACGGGATGAGGGCTAATGCGTAGCGAATCCTGTTGCTCAAAATTTCCGGATTAGCCCCGGAAAAAATGCGGAGTAGATGCGGAAATGGCTTCAAAGACCTTTGGCGCCGCCCTTGGAGCCCTAATTCACGCGCGGCGGAAAGCGAAAGGACTTACTCAAACCCAGTTGGCCGAAGATGCCTTCGGAACTACCGGCAAAACGCGTCGAATCAGCGAGCTAGAGAACGGTATCGTTGCCAACCCTCACCCAAAGACGATCGATCCGATAATCGTCCTTTTGGAAATAACGGAAGACGAAATCGAACAATGTGCGAAGACCTCAAATGGCAAGCCCGACGTAGATTTGGACAGAGCCTATCGTGAAGCGCGTAATTTAGTTGAGGTAGTTGCGCGTCAGTTTGAAAACGACAATCCCAGCGCAACGTTGTCGGATCTAGATGAATTTCTCAGGGACAAGGCCCGAGAATGGGCTCAGTTGCGGGAGCGGATTAGAAAGATCGACGAGGCCAACCACAAACTTGGAAATCTAAAGGCCTCTGCCGAAGCTGCTCTCGATCAGGGTCGTTTTGATGAAGTAGATGCTCTGTTAATCGAGGCAGAAGATGTTCAGCAGCATTCCAGAACGCTGAACGAGGTCCGTATTCAAGCCAACCTTCGCATTCTACGAGCCGATACGAGCTTACTTAAAGGCGATGATGACAGGGCGGTCGAGTTGTATCGTTCTGCTGCCGAATTTTTCATGCCCTTTGATAAGGCGGAAGGTGTCCAGCTTTTACAAAACTTGGCACATCGACTTTATGAAACTGGTAGACGGTCGTTGGCGGGAACATTTCATGTCGGCGCGCGTCTGCTCGAAACAGTTTTAACGGATTTCGTAGCGGAAGATCGGGCTGTGCGATCTAAGACGCGCTATCAATTGAGCTTGCTATACCGAAATGCTGCCGAAGGCCGGCGAGGACCAGAGACGCTTACGCTTTTGACGAAGGCTGTCGACTACGCACGAGAAGGTCTCTCCGATTTGAAGGAAGGCGACGATCCTTTTTATATAACTGCTATGAAGATTTCGCTAGGAAACTGCCTATTCGAAATAGTTAAGCTTACCGAGGATGATGATGCGCTTTCGGAAGCAAAATCAATGCTGAAATCCGCAAGAGATCAGCTACTGATGCAAGGTGCTGGACCTGACCTTTTGGCATGTGTCCACAATAGCTTGGGTGGCGCAACCTTAGAAAAGCTCAACTACTCTGATGTTGAGGACGAAGAAGCGATGCTAACGGAGGCCATTGGCTCATTTCAGGCTGCTATAGTCGCAGCAGAAGAATGCAGCTACCCGGAGATTTGGGGTGTTGCGAATCACAATCTCGGAAACGCGTTAGCAGGGCTTGCAAGGTTAAAAGACACCAAGCCAGAAGACCGAGGATTTTTGCGCGTTCGGGCCGTTGCAGCTGTGTCAGCCGCAATTGAGACTTATCCCGAGGCGCGATTCCCTTTTCATTTTGCCAAAGCACACGCCTCGCTAGCCCGTATTTTTTGGGATATGGCGGGGACGGAACAGGGAGAGATGATTGAGCCTTGTCTCGTTCGCTCGATTCATTCGTGGACCGTTGCTCAGCACATTTACACCAAGGAACAGTTCCCGGATCAATGGGCAGAAATACAAATGCATATTGGAGCGATTTATGGAGCGCACGCCGGCATCGATGGCATCGAAACAAAGCACGAAGACTTACTCGAGGCACAACGGTGCTTAAGTGAAGCTCTTGAGGTTTTTAAAGAGCGGGATATGCAGACTCAAATTGATTATTGCAGTCACAGCCTCAAGGTTGTCGCTAGACGACTCAAAGATAGCGATAAATGAGCAAAGCAGTGCTAAGCTTCGCCTAAAAATGCGAAGGATCGGGTAGCGAAAGGACTGACGCGAATGACGCATTACGTCGCCATTGTCGAAGAGGAAGAAGGGAAGGCGGTCGGCGTCTGGTTTCCAGACTTGCCCGGCTGCATCTCCGCCGGCGACTCATTGGATGAGGCGATGACGAACGCCGCCGAGGCGCTCGCGCTGTGGATCGATGTCGCGAGAGAACGCGGCGACGAGGTTCCGCCGCCACGGGCGTTGACCGAGTTGAAGCGCGATCCCGAAATCGCGGAAGACATCGCGCGCTACATGGTCGCGCTCATTGAGCACCATCCCTTGCGTCAAGCCGCTTGATCCGTCGACAAGACGGCGGATCGATCGCGAAGATAAAAGCCGCGTCCGCGAAATCACCCGCCCATCGATGATCGGCCTTCAATTCGGAAAGAAAGCGCGGTATCGGGATGGGGTTTCCGTCCTCGCGCATCCCCTCCGCCCAAAGCTCCAGCGCCTCGCTGGCCATGATGAAAATATCGTCGATCTCGTCGGCGGCCGAAAAACATCCCGGCGCGTCGGGAAAGCTCATGCCATAGGCGCTGTGTTCGTCCTTATGGACGATGACGATGTGGGGCTTCATTGGCGGCCTCTGGGGTCCATGACAAATCATCGCGCGTTCGAGTCCGGCCCGCCATCGCTCGGCGCCATTGTACAGGACGTCGCAAAACGCATCGCGCGGAGACGGCATTCGGCTCATGTTCTCACAATTGCATCATGTCGTCGCGTGGATGGCCGCGACAAGCGCGGCCATGACGCGGTGAGATGACGCCTCGCCAACCTGGATTCGGAGCCCGGCGCCATTGTGGCGTCGCCGCCACAGTCAGGCTTTTTCGGGGGCTGAGCGGCGCTCGCCGCCTCGCGCCGATTCACAAGCCCCGCGCCGCGCGATACTGTTCCGGCGAAGCAAGGCGGATTGCCGCGCGGCGGCGCTACGCCCATATCTTGGCTGGAAAGTCGCCGCAGATCTCGCCGCGACGGGGTTTTGCGCAAGGAACCGCTATGACCGCTGGCGAAAAGGCCAAGCGACTTCTGTGCGCCGCGCTTGCGGCCGCGACCGTGTCGGCGTTCGCCGCTCCTGCGGTCGCGGCGCAGTATCCGCCGCGTCGCGCCGAGCTCTTCAACCCGCCGCCGCTCGTCGCGCTCCTTGACGCGGGGCGTGTCCCGACGCGCGCGCCGTTGGACAATCCAAACTTCGCCGTCGCGGACGCCGCGCCCGCCGCGGTTTTTCTCGACGTCGAGCTGCGCGCCGAGCCTCCCAAGCCGGACCCGCTCGACCTCGCCTGGAGCCTTCAGCCCGAGGAGAAGCGCGATCTCGCCGTGGCGCTCGACGCTTGGGCGACGTCCGGCGACGCGGCTCTCGGGCCGGAGCGCCATCGGCTGCGCGCGGCGCTGGCGGCCGCCTATGCCGCTCGAGATCTCGCGCCTTTCTGGATCGAGAATGGAGAATGGCGCGCTTCGGCTCGAGCCGCGCTCGCGCGCCTCGCGCTCGCCGCCGACGACGGGCTCGATCTTCGCGCCTATGCTGCCCCGGACGCCGAAAAGGCGGCGCCCACGGCGGCGGACGAACTCGCGCTGTCGGAGGCAATCGCCGCCTATGCGCTGCAGGCGCGCGGCGCCCGGATCGAACCCGAGCGCATCTCGCGGCTCGTCGGGGCGAAAACGACCCTCCCCGATCCGGCGCTGGCCGTGGCCGAAGTCGCCGGCGCCGGCGCAAACGCCGGCGACGCGCTGCAGGCCTATAATCCCACGCATTACGGCTATCAGCAGCTGCGCGAAAAACTCATCGAGCTGAGAACGCAGCGCGCCAGCGCGCCGGCCTCCGACGGACTTTACGCCGCAGCCACTGGGAACGTCACCCAGAGCGACGTCCTGCCGCCTGCAAGCAAGTCCAAGCGGCGCCGCGCCGCTGGGCTCGCGAAAGCTTCGACCTCGCGGATCGAAGCCGAAATCATCGCCAATATGGAGCGGTGGCGCTGGCTGCCGCGCGACCTTGGCGAAGAGCGGGTCGAGGTGAATATTCCCGATTTTGAACTCGCCGTCGTGCGCAATGGCGAGGTGACGCATCGCACGCGAATCATCGTCGGCAAAGAGTCGACCCCGACGCCGATCTTCTCCAACGCGCTGCAGTATCTCATCGTCAATCCGTATTGGAACGTGCCGCCGTCGATCCTGAACAAGGAGATGCTGCCGAAGGCGAACGGCGATGTCGCCGCCATCGCGGCCAGCGGCTTCAACGTGTCCTATCGCGGCGGCAAGCTCGTGGTGCGTCAGCCGCCTGGCGAGCGCAACGCGCTTGGGCGCATCAAATTCATGTTCCCGAATGATTTTTCGGTCTATTTGCACGATACGCCGTCGCGCAACCTGTTCGCCGCGTCGCATCGCGCCTTCAGCCATGGCTGCATGCGCGTCGACGCGCCTTTCGCCTTCGCCGAAGCCGTGCTCGGCCCCGGCAGCGGCTGGTCGGAAAGCCGCGTGCGCCGGCTGATCGGCGGCTCGGAACGCTACATCAATCTCGCCAAGCCGCTGCCGATCCACATCGAATATTTCACCGCCTATGTCGATGAAGGCGGGCGAATCGTGCTGCGCCCCGATCTCTACGGCTATTCGGCGCGGGTGCGGAAGGCTTTGGGGCTAGGCGCCTGAACCTTTCACCGTCGCGCAAAACAGCGCGGCGCAGCCGACCGTTTCGACGACGACCGCGCTGAAGCGCTTTTCGAGTTCGCGCGTCAGCGTCTCCAGATCGTCCTGCGTATTCGAGAATACGCCCTTGGAATTATAGAACGCCATAAGCCTCTGAGCGGCGAAGCTGCGCGCGACCCCGCCCTGCAGCAGCGTCGAGCCGAAGACGACGGCGCCTGGCGACATCAAAGGCGACAGAAAATCGAACGCGCGCGCCTTCGTCGCCATGTCGCCGGGCAGGCAATGCAGAAGATAATTGACGCCGAGCGAGTCGAATTTGGCGCCGTCGAAGTCGATCGTCTCCAGCACATTGCGCGCATAGGTCTCGGGCGCGTAGCGGGCGATGCGCCGCGCCGAGAATTGCAGCGCGTCGCGGTTTAAATCCATCAGCGCGACGCGCGGCGTCGCAGTTGGAAAACGGCAGCGATCGAGAAAATAGCCGGTGCCGACGCCGACATCGAGATGATTGCCGCTGATGTGTCGATCGTAATGGGCGAGCAGCCGGGGAGTCGGAGATTTCCAGATCCAGCGATTGGACAGGCCGAGCACCAGCACATCGTAGATCGCGAGCATGTTCGGCGTGTAGATCGCCTGTCCCGCATGAATTTGCTCGGTGGTCGTCGGCGGCATCGCTCTCGCTCCAGAACTATCGACGGCTTCGGGGGTGACAACCGACCCGCCTGCGTGGAAGAAGCTTATCTCATGTTCATAAGACGCTGCTAAGCTTCCAATGGCCCCCCCGCCCCTCCTCGCCCTTCAGGGCGTTATGCTCACGCTCGGCGGGAAGCCGCTGCTGGAGGGCGCCGATTTCGCCGTTGCGACAGGCGCCCGGCTGTGCGTCGTCGGCCGCAACGGCTCGGGCAAATCGACGCTTCTCAAGATCGCGGCCGGCGAAATCGAGCCGGACGCCGGCGTGCGCTTCCTGCAGCCCGGCGCGTCGCTGCGCTATCTGCCGCAGGAGCCGGACTTTTCCGGCTTCGCCACGGCGCTTGCCTATGTCGAAGCTGGCCTCGGCCCGCTCGATGATCCCCACATCGCCAGAACCCTGCTCAACGATCTGGGGCTCGAGGGCGACGAAAACCCCGCGCGCCTCTCGGGCGGCGAAGCGCGGCGGGCGGCGCTCGCCCGCGTTCTCGCGCCTGAGCCCGACATTTTGCTGCTCGACGAGCCGACGAACCACCTCGATCTGCCGACGATCCTGTGGCTGGAAGAAAGGCTCGCGGCGTTGCGCTCGGCGCTCGTGCTCATCAGCCATGACCGCCGCTTTCTTCAGGATCTGACCCGGGAAACGCTTTGGATCGACCGCGGCCGCACGCGCCATCTGGCGCGCGGCTTCAAGGAATTCGAGGCCTGGCGCGACCGCGAATTAGAGGAAGAGGAAAAGCAGCAGCACAAGTTGGAGCGCAAGATCGTCGCCGAAGAACATTGGCTGCGCCACGGCGTTTCGGGGCGGCGCAAGCGCAACATGAAGCGACTCGGGGGCCTGCATCATCTGCGCGCGGAGCGCCGCGATCGCGTCATGCCGACCGGCGACGTGAAACTTGAAGCCAGCGAGGCGCAGCTGTCCGGCAAGCTGGTCATCGAGGCGATCAGAATTGGCAAATCCTATGGCGCGCGCGTCATCGTCGAGAATTTCACGACGCGCATTCTGCGCGGCGATCGCATCGGAATCATCGGCGCGAACGGCGCCGGCAAGACGACGCTCGTCAATCTGCTGACCGGCGCGCTCGCGCCCGACAGCGGCAAGGTGCGCCTAGGCGCCAATCTCGAAATGGCGACCCTCGAGCAAAGCCGCGCAAGTCTCGATCCGGGAACCACCTTGCAGGACGCGCTGACCGGCGGCGGCTCCGACACGATTGAAATCAATGGCGAGCGGCGTCACGTCATCGGCTATATGAAGGATTTCCTGTTCAAGCCGGAACAGGCGCGCACGCCCATCGGCAGGCTTTCGGGCGGCGAGCGCGGGCGCTTGCTGCTGGCGCGGGCGCTGGCGAAGCCGTCGAACCTCCTCGCGCTCGACGAACCAACCAACGACCTGGATCTCGAAACGCTCGATCTCTTGGAGGAAATGCTCGCGGATTATCCCGGCACGCTCATCGTCGTCAGCCATGATCGCGATTTTCTCGATCGCGTCGCAACCAGCGTTTTGATGAGCGACGCCGACGGCCGCTGGATTGAATATGCCGGCGGCTATAGCGACATGGTCGCGCAACGCGGCAAGGGCGTGGAGTCGCGGGGCGCGATCGCTTCAGCGCGGGAGACGAAAGAAAAGCCCGCGCCGCGCGAGAGGGCGGCGATACGGCAGAAGCTCTCCTTCAAGGAGCAGCATGCGCTCGCGACCCTGCCCGGCAAGATCGACGCGTGGCGGGAAAAATGCGCGAAATTGCAGCGACTGCTCGATGACCCGGAGCTTTATGCGCGCGATCCGGCCAAATTCGCAAAGGCGAGCGAAGCATTCGCCGCGCTGCAAGCTGACATCGCTGAGGCCGAAGATGAGTGGCTTGCGCTCGAAATCAAGCGTGAGGAAGAACGGTCAAACTAGAAGACTTCCACTCTACAGCAGTCGGCACAATGGAAGTCTTCCATGCAAAGTTTTGCCGCTCGTTATTGATGATCGAAAACAGCATAGCTAGATGTCTGGCTCTCTTCCAAGAGAAGCGCCGCTGCGGGGAAACTTGTTGGCGCGTCAACTAATAATAGTTCCAGGGAGAAAGCTTCGTGACACGCGCATATCTCACTCTTGGCCGCCCGTTCGGCGCGACCGTTTTGGCTCTTGCAGTCCTCATCGGATGGTCGCGCCCTTCGATGGCGGGCGAAACCGTCGAGATCAAAATGCTCAACAAGGGCGCGGACCGTTATATGGTGTTCGAGCCGGAGGTCGTGCGGATCAAACCGGGCGACACGATTAAATTCGTCGCGGCCGACAAGGGGCATAACGCCGTCACGATAAAGGAGTTGCTCCCTTCGGGCGCGGAGCCATTCCGCGGCAAGATCAATGAGGAATTGGCGATCACGCTGTCCACGCCCGGCGTCTATGGCTTCCGTTGCGATCCGCACTACACGCTGGGAATGGTCGGCGTCGTCATCGTCGGAGAGCCGACCAATCTCGACGCCGCCAAGCAGGCGAAGCTGCCCGGCAAGGCGGGCGAGGTCATGACGAGACTTCTGGGGAGCCTCTGAGTCTTCGCGCCTCAATGCGGCGTTGGCGAACGTCCGATCAGCCGCAACAAAAGAGGCTTTCGCCGCGGCGAAAGCCCCTCTGCGGAGCCGAGAAATGGCCGGGACTACACATCAGGCGCGAAGAAATCGAAGGCTGACCCCGCCGATGCGGAGAATCAGCAAAGCCGCGATCAGCGGTCCCAGGGCGAGCGCGAGCAGCGCGTCAGCAAATTCGCCTGTCGCGCCTTTGACGAGACCGACGAGGTAGGGTCCGGCAAAACCCGAGATATTGCCGATCGAGTTGATCACCGCGACGCCGACCACGGCGTCGCCCGTTCCGAGCGCCAGCGTCGTGAAGCTCCAGAACGTCGGCAGCGCCGCGATCGCGCCGACAGCGGCGACGGACAGCGCGATCATCGACAGCAGCGGCGTCGGCGCGTAGGCGGCGCAGGCCAGTCCCATTGCGCCGACGACGCCGGCGAGCGCCGTGTGACCGACGGTCTCACGCCGCCAGTCGGAGCTGCGGCTCCAGGCCCACATCGCCAGCGCGGCGCACATATAGGGAATTGACGCCAGCAAACTCGTGGCGATGACGCCGAATCCGAAAGCTTTGATGATTTGCGGGAGCCAGAAGCTCAAACCATAGAGCGCAATGACGATCCCGAAATAGGCGACGCCGAGAATCAGAATGCGCACATCCTTGAGCGCGCGCCAATGATCGCCATGATCTCGCCCGGCCTCGCGCTCGAGCACGGCGCGCAACGACGCCTTTTCGCCGGACGTGAGCCATTTCGCCGACTGAGGTCCGTCAGGCAGATAGAAAAAACAGACAATTCCGAGAATGATCGAAGGCAGCGCCTCCATCAGGAACAGCCAGCGCCAGCCGCTGATCCCGCCGACGCCGTTCAGCGAGGCGAGGATGAATCCCGAGATCGGCGATCCGATCGCGCTGGCGAGCGGAACCGCAATCAGGAAGCTGGCGAGAACGCGCGCGCGCTGGGCGGCGGGGATCCAATAGGTGAGATAGAGAATGACGCCTGGCGCGAAACCGGCTTCCATCACGCCGAGCAGCAGACGCAGAACAACGAAGCTCGCCTCGTTCCAGATGAAGGCGGTGAGCGCCGATACGAGGCCCCAACTCACCATGATCCGCGCGATCCAGATGCGCGCGCCGACGCGATGCATGATGTAATTGCTCGGCGCTTCGAACAGGCAATAGCCGACAAAAAAGATGCCGGCGCCCCAGCCGAAGAATTCCGGCGTGAAGCCGAGTTCGCCATTCATTGTGAGCGCGGCGAAGCCGATATTCACGCGGTCGAGATAGGCGACGATAAAGGCCGTGACGAGAAAAGGGACCAGTCGCCGCGCCACTTTCGCGACGACGCGGTCGGCGTCGAGAGCCTCGCGCGTCGCGCCCGGCTTTGGAGCGGCTGCGACCGCCGCGTCCGACATCGGCTAGGCCCGCTCAAAGCGCATGAGATGGTGCCAGCGATGCGGAACATCGCCCGGCAAGCGCATCAGACCCGCAGCGCGCGCCTGTCGCTCTAGAAGCGATAATGGCTCGGGGTAGTCGCTTGTCGAGACATGATCGAAAATCGCGTCCTTCTCAGCTCGCGAAAGGCCGGCCCAATCCTTCTCGATCCAGGCGAAATAATGCCTCAGATAGTCATCGCGCGTTTCGTCTTCCTCGCGCATCGTGTCGACCAGCAACAGCAGGCCGCCCGGCGCGAGCGCCCGCGACGCGCGGCGGAAAAATTCCGCTTTGTCCTCGGTCGACAGGTGATGCAGGACGAAACTGCTGTGGAGGACATCATAGGAGACGCCGTCGGAAAGAGCCGACAGCATGTCGCTGTGCGCGAGTTGCACGGGGCATGGCAGAGATTTCAGATTTTCGGCTGCGCGCGCGAGCGCGGTGTCCGAAAGATCGATCCCCTTGTAGCTCGACGGCGAGATCCGGCGCAGTATCGGCGCAAAGACATGCGCATCGCCACAACCGAGATCGAGCAGAGAGAAGGCTCGCCCTTCGAAGCGCTCGCGCAAGGCGCGCTCGACCTCTTCGCCGAGCGCCGCGTGAAACATGAAATCTTTGACGACGACTTTCTCATAGGTGTCCCAGAGATCGAAAATCTCGCCCGAGTATGCGCTCTTTACATCGGCGTCCATGAGCCAGCCTTTTTGTCGATTCACTTAAGAGCGAAGCCCAATGCGTTGAGGGCTTCGCGAATGCGGTCGCGACCGCTCAACGCCTCCGGACCGCGCACGCGCGACAGCGCCTGGCGAATCCACCCCTGATCCGGCAGGCCCTGCTCCTTCTGGAATTCCTTGAACTTTTCATCGAGCGTTTCGATCGCCTCGCGCTGCGCCTCGCCCCATTCATATTGCTCGTGATGAAGCACCGCCCCTTGACCGAGGCGAGGTTTAACGGCGGCGTTGGCGGCCGGATCGGGAACGCCGACAACCATGCCGAAGACGGCGAAGACGTTCGGCGGCAAATTCAGTTCCTTGGCGACCTCTTCCGGCTTGTTGCGCATCGCGCCGATATAGCAGCAGCCGAGACCAATCGATTCAAGCGCGCTGACCGCGTTCTGCGCTGCGAGCGCGGCGTCGACCGCGCCGGTCAGGAACATCTCGAAGTAAGACAATCCGGTGGCATCACGCCCCCTGTCGCGCCCGATATTCTCAAGCCGCGCGAGATCGCAGAGCCAGACAAGAAACAGCGGGGCGTGATGGATATGCTTCTGGCCGCCGGCAAGATCGGCGAGACGGGTCTTGCGCGCCTCGTCCTGCACCGCGACGACGCTCCAGACTTGCAGATTCGACGACGTGGACGCTGACTGCGCGGCCGCCACAATGATCTCCAGCGCGCCTTCCGGCAGCGGCTCGGGCAGGAAATTCCGATGCGAACGATGCGCCAGAATGAGATCGAGCGTGTCGTTCCACTGCTTGGGCTTTGGCGAATCGTCGCGGCGATAGCGTTCAAACATCGCCGCCGCGCCGCGCGGATCGAATGGTTGCGGGCTTAAAGGCTTGTTCATGGGCTTCCAAAGTGCAGAGGATGCGCTGCAAGCCAAGCTTGCCAGCGCTTTTGCGTCACCTTAACAAGCTGCGCGCGGCGGTCCAAGGCCCTCGGACAGGCTGAATTTACACCCGCTTCGGCACCAGGATCGCGCGGAAGTCATTGACGTTGGTGCGCGTCGGCTTGGTCACGACGAGATCGCCGAGCTTTTCGAATGCGCTATAGGCGTCATTGTTGGCGAAATGCGCCTTCAGATCGACGCCGGCCTTTTTCGCGCGCTCGAAGGAATCCGCCGTCATGATCGCGCCGGCGTTGTCTTCGCTGCCGTCGATGCCGTCGGTGTCGCAAGCGATCGCCGATATGCCGCCAAAGCCTTCGAGCGCGAGCGTCAGTCCGAGCAGGAACTCGGCGTCACGTCCGCCGCGTCCCTTGCCACGAACGGTGACGGTCGTCTCGCCGCCCGAGATGATGGCGACGGGCGGCGCGAAGGGCTGGCCGTGGAGGGCGATCTGCTTTGCGATGCCGGCGTGCACCAGCGCCACGTCGCGCGACTCGCCCTCAAGATCGCCGAGAATGCAGGGCGTGAACCCCGCCGCTTTCGCCACTCCCGCAGCCGCGTCGAGCGAGCCCTGCGGCGTGGCGATGAGAATGTTCTGCACGTTTTCGAAGATGGCGTCGCCGGGCTTGGGCGTTTCGCATCCGGGCTCTTGCAGATGCGCGAGCACCGCCGCCGGCGCGTCGATCTTATATTTGGCGATGACGGCGAGCGCATCTTCGCGCGTCGTCGGATCGGGAACCGTGGGACCGGAGGCGATCACCGAAAGATCGTCATTCGGCACGTCCGAAATCATCAGCGCCACGACCTGCGCCGGCGCTGCGGCGCGGGCGAGACGCCCGCCCTTGATGGCGGAGAGATGCTTGCGCACGCAATTCATCTCGGAGATGTTCGCGCCGCTCTTCAGCAGCGCCTTGTTCACCGCCTGTTTTTCTTCGAGCGTAACGCCCTCGGCCGGCAGCGCCATCAGCGCCGAGCCGCCGCCGGAAATCAACGCGAGAACGAGATCGTCTTGCGAAAGCCCCTGCACTTTCTGCAAAATGCGCTTCGCCGCCTCGCGCCCCGCCGCGTCAGGGACCGGATGCGAGGCTTCGATCACTTCGATGTGTTTTGTCGGCGCGCCATGCTCGTAACGCGTGACGACGAGTCCTTCGAGCGGGCCTTGCCAATGCGCCTCCACCGCAGCCGCCATGGAGGCCGCGGCCTTGCCGGCGCCGACGACGATGGTGCGGCCCTTTGGCGGCGCGATCTTCGCGAGATAGGGCGGCAGGCAGATCGCTGGCGACGCGGCGGCGACGGCGGCGTCAAACATGGCGCGAAGGAGGGTGCGGCAATCGTCGGACATCGCGCATTTTACCTTGTTCTTTTGGCAATTCGTCGGTTAGCGCCGTGGAACTGCGACAACCGTCGGCGCTGTCTTTTCAGCATCTCAAGCGCCCGTCAACCGGGCGCGGAGTCGCGCGCCGCGGCTCGCTCATCGCGGTGGATTACGCAAGAACACGACATAGCCGCGAAAATAGGGATGACGCGCCAGTGTTTCCGGCGGCGACCAGACGGCGCCCTCGGCGAGGCCGAGCCGGAAAGGCGTATGGACGCGTCCGACGCGCGCCAGGTAATCGTCGATATGGTCAACCGTGGCGCGGCCGCGATAGGTCTGAAACACGACCTCGTCGACGCTCCGACCAAGTCTGTCAATGTCTTCCGGCGTGGCCTGAGAGGCCCAGTCCATAAGCCCGCTGACGCCGAGCGCGCAATCCGCCGGCAACGTCTGACGTAACTCTGCAAGGAAGGCTGCGTATGTGGTCAGGCCACGCGTTGCGGCGTCAAAGTCGATCTGAACGCCGATGACCTTGTCCGACTTGGCGCGCCATTCGGCAAGACGACGCTTGACCGCCGCAAAAATCGCGGGCGTCCAGTCGATGCTGCGTACGCGATAGACCAGCCATAATGCTTGGGGGTGAGGACTTGGCTCGGTGGCGCCCTGCGCCTTTAGACGAATCTCACCTGAATTGTCTGGCCCGATTTCAGCCTGGAGCAGATAGATGGTCTTGGCGGAAGCGAGTTCGGGACGCGCGCGCACGCCCGCCCATAGCCAATAGGCGTCGTAATCCGCCGCGCGCACAATCTCGTCGGCCGCCGCTGTCCAAATTGCGCCAACAGCGAGAAGACAGGCGGCAACGAGCCGCGAAATCGTCACCAGTAAAATCTCAGGCTTTTCGCCCATGTTGTCGCGCCATATTGCGTCTTGAGCTGGTCATACCAGGCTTTGCGCTGCGCCTTCTCGACGTCCTTGCCGCCGCACGTGTTGTTGTTCGCCGGCGCGTAGCAATTGATCGCGCGGTAGAGCGCATAAGCCCGGTCGCGCGCAGGCGTCGCCGGCGAGCCGATGAGCTTCTTATAGACCTCGCCACGCGCATAGGGTTCGCCGGGAAATATGGATTTGCCGCCGCCAAGTTCGTCGGGCGCCGGCCGGGACGCCTCAAAGCCGTCGAGACTGTTCATGCGGATGTAGTCGCCAAAGCACAACATGGCGTGCGGGTCCTGAGGATTGGCGGCGAGTTCGCCAACAATCGACTTGAGGTCCGGACAAGCGTAGCCCTTGTCGGCGCCGCCGCTCCACAGCAGGACGCTGGATTGGTAATTGGGATATTGCCCGGGCCGTGCGGTGTCGGCGTCGTCCTTCGCCAGTCCCTCCGCAGAATAATCCCGAAGGAAGCCCGCATATTGGCCGTGAGTCGCCTCTTTGAGGAGAAGCACGAAGCGCGCAAGCTTGCGTTCCTCAGCCGAGGCCGGGTCCGCGACGGCCATCCGCAGCAGGATCGGACCTGCAACATATCGCAGCAGCATCGAACGAATCCGCGGCGACGACAGTTGCGTGTCCTTCAAGAAGACTTTGTTCACCTCTCCGGAGCGTTCCCAGCTCAACGCGAGGCCGAGTTCGACCGCCTCTTTCTGCCAGGGCTGCGTGGCGAGCGGCAGCAGCCGGGTCCAGTGGTCGATCGCCGCCGCATACCGCCCCGACGCCATCAGAGCCTGACCGCGAAGAACTTCGCGGCTGAAATCGAGATAGGGCGGCGACAACGGCCCCGGCGTCGGATCGCCCAACAGCTTCAATGCCGTCGCATGGTCACCGTCGACATAGTAGGCGCGCGCCGCTTTCAGAAAGGCGAACAGCGCGTCATGGCCCGCGAAGTCTCGCGCCTGCGCGTCGAGATCGGCCGCCGAGAACTTCTTCTGCGACGGATCGGCGGGCCGCATCATCGTCAAATCGTCGATCGCGAGAAGATTCGCGTCATGGACGTCTTTTGAGTCGAGACCGAGTTTCAAGTCGATTTCAGCGGCGAGATCCGAACTGCGGAGATTGGCGCCCGGATCGCGCGCATGCGTCAGCTGCCACGCATACTCCGTCGCGGCCTGAGGCCGGTCGCCAGCGAGCCAATAGACGCGACGCAACAGGCCGCGCGCCGACGCCGCGTAGCGGCCGTGCGGGTAGTCGACGAGATAGGATTTGAATTCGGATTCGGCCGCTTTCAGCGATTGGCGATCCGACACTTTTGGCTCGGGCGCGCCGTCCAGTTCGGCGAACGCGCCGACCGACGCCTTGTTCAGAAGCGTGCGGGCAATCATGTAGCGTGCGCTCTCGCGCAGCCACACATTCTGCGCTTTCGCGAGGCTGCGAAAAGCGTTGGGCGCAGCGTCGAATGCGCCGCCGTAAAACGACTCCGCGCCGCCAAGATAAGCTGCGAATTCGCGCGCGGCTGCCGATGCGTCGGCGCCCGCGACATAAGCCTTCGAGGCGCCGGGCGTCGCATCCTTTCCTTGGCAGGCCGTCGTTAATTCCTTGCGTGAACGGATGAGCGCAGCGCGCTCGGCTTCGCTAAGAGCCTTTTCGGCTTGTGCAGCCTGAATAAAGGCGTCCTCGCCGCTTTGAGCCGAGACGCATCGCGTGCCTTCGTCAAAGAAGTCGCTCGGCGTCGTCATCACGTCTTTGACGGGCCGGCCCGCATAATCGCAAGAGTTTCGTGCGAACGCGTCGTTAAAAGCGTCCCGCGCGAAAAGCACGAAATAGTCGGGATAGATGTCGAGCTTCACCTCGTCTTTTCGCGCCTCGACGGGCCAAGGCCGCGCGTCCATCATCAGGAACTGCGCGTTGACGCGGCTGTCATTGCCCGGACTGAGGAACGGCAGATTGTCGCGATTGGAAAAGTCCTTGTGATCCAGCTTCCATCCGGCGCGGCCGAGACCATCGCCGGCGCAGGCGACCGCCTGGGTCGCGGAACACAGCAGCATGAGAGATGCGAGACTCGAAAAAAGCTGGCGCATGGCGGTTCCCTGAACGTGGCCGGCAAGCTGCGTCAGACTGCTTCCTGCCGGATCGGCGGGCGCGCGTCTGTTGAATATAATCAAGCAGAATTTTCAACGCTTCAAAAATAGGGCGAGGGCGGCGTCATGCCGTCCCTCGCCCTTTATATGCCCCGCTTTTTGGCGGGCTGCGGCTTACGCCGCCATTGCGTTGGCCTTTTCGATCAGCGCCTCGGCCATGCGGATCGAGGCGATGTCGATCAGGCGGCCGTCGAGAGAGACGGCGCCCTTGCCTTCCTTGGCGGCTTGGCTCATCGCGTCGAGGATGCGGCGCGCCTTCGTGACCTCGGCGTCGGACGGCGTGAAGACCTGATTGGCGAGTTCGATCTGCGAGGGATGGATCGCCCACTTGCCCTCATAGCCGAGCACCGCGGCGCGCTTGGCGGCGGCGATATAGCCGTCCGGATCGCCAAAGTCGCCGAAGGGGCCGTCAATCGGACGCAGACCGTAAGCGCGGCAGGCGACCATCATGCGCGTCTGCGCCGCATGCCACTGATCGGCCCAGTAGTATTCGCGATTGCCGCTCGCGTCCTTGTCGGTCAGCACGCCGTAATCCGGATTGACGCCGCCGATGACGGTGGTGCGGGCGCGGGTCGACGCCGCATAGTCGGCGACGCCGAAAGACATGGCCTCAAGGCGCTTTGACGATTGCGCAATGGCCTCGACATTCGCCATGCCGAGCGCGGTCTCGATCAGGATTTCGATGCCGATCTTCTTGGTGCGCTTCTTGTACTGCTCGATCTGCGTGATCATCATGTCGATCGCATAGACGTCGGCCGGAACCCCGACCTTCGGGATCAGCACGATGTCGAGGCGCGGGCAGTTCTCAAGAACGTCGACAACGTCACGATAGCAGTACTGCGTATCGAGACCGTTGATGCGCAGCGTCATCACCTTCTTGCCCCAGTCGATATCGTTGAGGCCCTGGATGATGTTCTTGCGCGCCTGTTCCTTGTCGTCGGGTGCGACGGCGTCTTCGAGATCAAGGAAGATCTGATCGGCCTTGGACTGCGCGGCCTTCTCGAACATGCCAGGCGCGGAGCCCGGCACAGCGAGTTCCGAGCGATGCAGACGCGGCGTGGCCTGCTCGATTAACGTGAAGCTCATATTTTTACCCCTTCCTGTTGAATTAGCCTGTGGCCCCGAGGCCGGCCGCGACGCAGCTGATCGACAGCAGCAGAGGCACTTTGACGGCCTCTTTCTCCGCTTCGTCCTTTGCCTCGCGAAACCGGCGAAGCAGCGCCACCTGCTCGCGATTGACCTCGTTGATGGTCTGCAGACGATGCGAAAGCCTCGCCTGATACTCCTTGAAACGCTCCGCCAGTTCGACGCCGCCGGTGACGCGCAGCGCCATCTCGCGCGTCAATGCAAATTCCTCTTCGATGGCCTTGAAGATTTTATTTCGCACGGCTTCGTCAGCGACAAGCCCCGCATACTGCTTTGCGATCGAGAGATCGACGAGCGCGAGCGTCTTCTCGACCTCGTCGATAATGAGCCGGAACATGCGCGAATCTTCGAACATCCGGCGCAACAGCTCGAAGCCGCGGTCGCCGCGCACGTCGACGAAATTCTTCAACCCGGAGCCGACGCCGTACCAGCCGGTAATCGAATGGCGGTTCTGCGCCCAGGCGAAGACCCAGGGGATGGCGCGCAGATCGTCGAGGCTCTTGGCGCCGAAGCGCCGCGCCGGACGTGAGCCGATGTTGAGCAGCGATATCTCTTCAAGCGGGCTTGCAGCCTGAAAGTAAGCGACAAGATCCGGATCGCCGATAAATTTCGCATAGGCCGCGAAAGAGGCGCCGGAAATCTCCTCGAGCGCCTCGTCGAACTCCGCGTGCGGCGCCAACGCTTCCTCGCGCTCGGACTTCAGCGCATGCTGGAACACGGACGACGCCAACAGCTCCATCTGATAGCCCGCCGTTCCGCGATTGGCGTATTTGAACGAGACGACCTCGCCCTGTTCGGTGACGCGAAAACGGCCGCGGATAGAGCCCGCCGGCTGCGCCGCGATGGCGTGGCCGGTCGGCGCGCCGCCGCGCGACACTGAGCCGCCGCGCCCATGGAAGAAGGCGATGGCGACGCCCTGCTCGCGTCCGACCTGAGTAAGGCGCGCCTGCGCCTTGAACAGCTCCCAATTCGACGACAGAAAGCCGCCATCCTTGTTGGAATCGGAATAGCCGATCATCACCTCTTGCAGATTGCCCTGCCAGCGCGTCGAGCGGCGCACGACCGGAACCTGCAGAAGGTCGCGCATGATCGCCGGCGCGGCGCGCAGATCGCCGATCGTCTCAAAGAGCGGCACGATCGGCAGCGTGAGGATCTCGACGCCGGGCTCGTCGAGAAAAAGCCCCGCCTCCTTGGCGAGCAGATACACGCCGAGGACGTCGACCGCCGAACGCGTCATCGACAAAATGAATCCGCCGAAGGCTTCGCGGTCGAGCTGGACGCGCATCTCGGCGACGACTTCGAACATTTCGATGACGTCGCGCGTATCGGCGGAAAGCCTGTCGCGCGGCAGAGGCGCCTGACGCGGCTTTGCAAGCTCAGCGAGCAGCCATTGGCGCCATTCGGGAGCATTGAGGTCGGGCGGCGTCTCGCCGCCGGTCCTCAGGCGCCACAGCTCCTCGAGCGCCTGCGTCGTGCGCGTCGTATTCTGGCGGATGTCGAGGCGCACCGTGCTGAAGCGGAAAGTTTCGACCGCGCGGCGCAGCGGACGCACGAGATCCGTCGCGATCGCGTCGCTCTTGGCTTCATTGAGCGCCTTTTCGAGCGCCAACAGGTCGGCGATGAGTTCGTCGGCGCTCGCATAGCGCGGACCTGTCGTCGGCTCAGCGTTCACGGCGCGCAGCGTCTGGTCGAGCTTGCGCAGAATCGTCATCACGAACTGCCGGTAGGGCTCATTCTGATTGCGCGCTTCGATCGCTGCGCCATCCGGCAACGTCGCGAGGCGTTCAGCCAACTCCTCGCGGAAAGATTGAGGAATATCGGCGGCGCGCTGGCTAATCGACAGCATGCGCGCGAGATCGACGAAGCGCGTTCGATAATAATTCAAGCTCGCCGCGGCGTTTTCGCGCATGGTGCGGCGGGTGACGTCGTTCGTCACGAACGGATTGCCGTCGCGGTCGCCGCCGATCCAGGACCCGAACTGGAAGAAAGGCGCGACTTCGAATGTCTCATTGGGATAGTGGCGTCGCAGCGCGCGTTCGCAGGATGACAGAAGCTCCGGCGCGAGATCGAAAATGCTCTCGTGAAAGAAGTGCTGGCCCCAGGCGACTTCCTGATCGACCGTGGGCTTTTCGAGATGCAATTCGCCAGTGAGCCACAGAAGTTCGATCTGATCATAGATCGACTTCACCAGCGCCTCCCGCTCGCGGTCCGTCCAGCGGGTCGATTCGAGTTCGCGCATCAGCAGATAGATGCGACGATACTTTTCGAGGATCGAGACGCGCTTCGCCTCCGTCGGATGGGCGGTGATCACGGGACGGATGCGCAGCGTCTGCAGTTGCGCGCGTATTTCGTCTGGGGCGACGCCTGAGGCCGCGGCGCTCGACAAGACGTAATCGAACGTGCCGAGCAGCTTGTCGTGGCCCTTTTCGCGCTCGATGCGGCGGCGCCGGCGCATGGCGTAGGCCTGCTCCGCGATGGAGACGAGCTGAAACAGGATGCCCTGCGCCTGAAGCGCGCGCGCCATCTGGCGCGGCTCCAGACCTGCGCCCGCCTTTGAGTCGCGCACGACCGCTTCGATCTCCGGCGTGTGACGGCGAATCACTGTGAGCAATTGCTCGCGCAGGAAGTCGGAAGCTTCGGTGACCGAACGAGTCGCGTAAGCAGACGGCAAGCCGGTCGAAGACAGGCTCTTCAATGTCTGGGTCTCGGCGGTCATCAAAACTCCTTAGGCGCTCACGACGCCGCGCAGGATGAACGGCTTCGCAAAATACGGCCGGACGGCGGCGCGCGACGGCGCCGACGCCCATGCTGCATTCCTCAGGCGCCCTGCAATACCTTGGCGACGGTCGATCCGAATTCCGCCGGGCTCGGCGCGACGGTCAGCCCGTAGGACTTCATGATCTCGGTTTTTTCCGCGGCGCTGTCGCCCGAGGCCGAAATGATCGCCCCGGCGTGGCCCATGCGGCGGCCCTTGGGCGCCGTGAGGCCGGCGACGAAGCCGATCACCGGCTTGGAGAAATTCTCCTTGATCCAGGCGGAGGCTTCGGCCTCCTGCGGACCGCCAATTTCGCCGATGATCAGCACGGCCTCGGTCTCCGGGTCCTTGTCGAACAGCACCAGATGATCGAGGAACGAGGAGCCGTTGATCGGATCGCCGCCAATGCCGACGGATGTCGATATGCCGATGCCAAGCGCCTTCAGCTGCGACGCCGCTTCATAGCCGAGCGTGCCGGAGCGCGAGATCAGTCCCACCGCGCCCTGCTTGTAGATATGGCCGGGCATGATGCCGAGCATCGCCTTGCCCGGCGAAATGATGCCGGCGCAGTTCGGGCCGACCAGCATCGGCCGGCGATCCTTGGGAAAACGCAGGAAGTAGCGCTTCACGCGCATCATGTCCTGCGCCGGAATGCCGTCGGTGATCGAGCAGATCAGGCGGACGCCGGCGTCGGCGGCCTCCATGATCGCGTCGGCGCAAAAGGCCGGCGCGACGAAGGTGATCGACGCCTGCGCGCCGGTTTCGCGCACCGCTTCGCGGACGGTGTTGAACACCGGCACGCCGTGGTGAGTCTTGCCGCCCTTTCCGGGCGTGACGCCGGCGACGACATTGCTGCCGTAGTCGATCATCTCCTTGGTGTGGAAACTGCCCTTGTCGCCGGTGATGCCCTGGACCAGGATCGGCGTCTTTTCGTCAATGAGAATGCTCATGTGTCGTTCTCCGGCGCTTACTTGGCGCCCTGATAGGCGGCGACAGCCTTCTCGGCGGCTTCGGCCAGCGTGTCGGCCTGGATGATCGGAATGCCGCTTTCGGCGATGATCTTCTTGCCGGCTTCGACATTGGTGCCGGCGAGGCGCACGACGAGCGGCACGCCCTCGATCTTTTCGGCGCGGACCGCGTCAACGACGCCCTGCGCGACCCAGTCGCAACGATTGATGCCGGCGAAGATGTTGACGAGCACGACCTTCACGCGTCGATCCGACAGAACGAGACGGAACGCGGTCGCGACGCGCTCCGGCGAAGCGCCGCCGCCGACGTCGAGGAAGTTCGCCGGATTGCCGCCGGCGTGCTTGATCATGTCCATCGTCGCCATGGCGAGGCCGGCGCCATTGACGATGCAGCCGATCTCGCCGTCGAGGCCGATGTAATTCAGGCTGTGCTCCGACGCCTGCGCCTCGCGCGGATCGCTCTGCGAGGGATCGTTCATGTCGACGATGTTGTGACGGCGGAACAGCGCATTGTCGTCGAAGGACATCTTCGCGTCGAGCGCCAGAACCTTGTCGTCCTTGGTGACGACGAGCGGATTGATCTCGAGCATGGTCGCGTCATTGTCGCGGAAGGCGCGATAGGCGCCCATGATCGTCTTCACCGCGCGCGAGACCTGTTTGATGTTGAGGCCGAGCTGAAAAGCGAGTTCGCGCGCCTGAAACTGCTGCAGGCCGACGGCGGGCTCGACGATTACCTGGAGCAGTTCGTCAGGGGTGTTCTTGGCGATCTCTTCGATATCCATGCCGCCATGCTTCGAAGCGATGACGCGTACGCGCTCCAATTTGCGGTCGAGAACATAGCCGAGATAAATCTCGCGCTCGAAAGGATCGGCGACCTCGACATAGACGCGCTGCACCGGCTTGCCTTCCGGCCCGGTCTGCGACGTGACGAGTCGTTTGCCAAGCAGATCGCGCGCCGCCTGCTGCACTTCATGATAGGTGCGGCAGAGCTTGACGCCGCCCGCCTTGCCGCGCGCGCCGGCGTGAATTTGCGCCTTAACGACCCAATGCGAGCCGCCGAGCTCAGTCGCGGCGTAGACCGCCTGATCCGGGCTGAAAGCGACCGTGCCGGGCGGAACATCGACGCCGTGGCTCGCCAGTATTTCCTTGGCCTGATATTCGTGGACGTCCATTTCAGTCCTCTCCTCGCAATGCGGCGCGGCTTCCTCAGCCGCCTATTTTGGCTTTGACCGTCTCATAGACCGCTTCCGTCTCGGCGGCGGCCTTGGCGAGCAGCGCATTGACGTCGGCAAGCTGCTGCTCGGCGAAGTCGCGATCCTTGATCGCCTTGGCGTTGATGAAGACATTGAGCGCGCAGCTGCGCAGTCCGGCATTGGCGGCGAGCACCGCGACTCCGGCGTCGCTGATGACGTTGAGGTTGCCCTTGTCGGCGGCCTCTTTCGACAGGCTGATGACGTCATAGCAGATTTTGCACGTCTTCAGCGGCGCCAGCGTCGCTTCTTTCAGCGCCGACTGAATCGTCTCCGAGCGCTTCGCCTTCTCCTCATCGGTGCCGCGCGGCAGGCCATAGGCGCCCATCAGCGTGTTGAAGGCGACAACGTCTTCATCGATACCCGCGGTCAGCTCGGCGCGCAGCTTTTCAGCCTTGGCGAGAGTGAGCTGCAGATCGGCTGAAACGGCTTCGTAATTCTTTTTGCCGATGGTGAGATTGCACACCATCGAAACCAGCGCCGCGCCCATGGCGCCCGAAAGCGCCGCCGCGCCGCCGCCGCCGGGAGTCGGCGCATCGCTGGCGAGTTCGTCGAGGAATTTTCCAATCGTATCGGTCTTGGCGCTCATATCTTTCCTCGCTCAGGCGAGC
>Ga0082335_1000579_pt1 | contig 89349 bp, 76 predicted proteins | sample Subgrocontami58m_FD_72375 | JGI IMG/M metagenome (GOLD analysis project Ga0082335, IMG submission 72375) | Subsurface groundwater microbial communities from S. Glens Falls, New York, USA - GMW37 contaminated, 5.8 m (SPADES assembly) (version 2) ...
GACGGACAGCGCCTGCGGGTCCGCCATGCCGACGTCCTCCGACGCCAGCAGTATCATGCGCCGGACGATGAACAGCGGGTCCTCGCCCGACTCCAGCATGCGCCCCAGCCAGTAGAGCGCCGCGTCCGGGTCCGAGCCGCGCACCGACTTGATATACGCCGATATGGTGTCATAGTGCTGCTCGCCGGCGCGGTCGTACATGAGCGCCTTGCGCTGGAGCACGTCCTGCGCCGTCGCGAGGTCAACGCGCCGCGCACCGGAGGCGTCCGGCTTCGCCACGGCGGAGGCGAGCTCGACGGCGTTGAGCGCGATGCGGGCGTCGCCGTTGGCGGCGAGCAGGATGGCCTTCATGGCGTCCGGCTCCACCCGCGCGTGGAGCTTGCCCAGCCCGCGCTCCTCGTCGGCCAGCGCGCGCTCGACGATGTCCCGCACCTGGTCGTCGGTCAGCGCGTTGAGCGTGAAGACGCGAGAGCGCGAGAGCAGCGGCGAGATGACCTCGAACGACGGGTTCTCCGTCGTCGCGCCGATGAAGGTGACGGTGCCGTCCTCGACGTGGGGCAGCGCCACGTCCTGCTGGGCCTTGTTGAAGCGATGGATTTCGTCCACGAAGAGGATGGTGCGCTGGCCGGTCATGGCGCGGCGCTCCTTCGCCTCCTCGATGATGCGGCGGAGGTCCTGCACGCCGGACGTCACGGCGCTGACCTTGGCGAAGTGCGACTTGGTGAGCCGCGCGATGAGGAGCGCGAGGGTGGTCTTGCCGGAGCCGGGCGGCCCCCACAGTACCATGGAGGGCACCTGGTCCGCCTCGATGAGCCGTCGCAGCGCGCGGCCCTCGCCGAGCAGGTGCTCCTGGCCGACGAACTCGTCGAAGGTGCGCGGGCGCATGCGCGCGGCGAGGGGCGCTTCCGCCTCCGCGCGTGCCTGCCCGGCCTGCTGGAACATGTCAGGCGTGCCTTTGCTCTTACGCACCGCTTCCCCTCACTTTCTGCCCATTCAGGGTACGCGCTCTCCCCCTCGGTCCCCCTCTCTGTTGAGAGGGGGAAGAAGGAAGAAGAATGAGGTCAGGGGACACCTCCTTCGACTTCGCTCAGGACAGGCTCTGAGACCCCGTCAGAGGGACAGAGTCCCTCTGGACTCCCTGTCTGGCGTTACGGCGCGCCTATCCCGCCAGGTCCACCACCGTCGCGCCGTCGCCGCCCGATTCCAGCGGGGCGGACGCGTACGCCGTGACCAGCGGATGGTCCTTCAGGTACTCCCGCACCGCCAGCCGCAGCGCGCCCGTCCCCTTGCCGTGGACGACGACCACCCGCGACAGGTGCGCCAGCGCCGCGTCGTTCAGGTACTGGTCGAGCTTCGCCAGCGCGGGCTCCACCCGCATGCCATGCAGCATCAGCTCCTGCCCGACGCCTTCGCCGGGGGGTGGCGCCGGGACCCGCACCGTCGCGGGCCGCGCGGACGGCTCGTCCCGTCCGATGACGTCGCGCACCGGCACGCGCAGCTTCAGCGCGCCCGCCTGTACCTCCACTTTGCCCTCCGCGTCCACGTCGGAGAGCACCTCCGCCCGCTGGCCCAGCCCGCGCACGCGCACCGTGTCGCCACGACGCAGCGGCCCGACCTGCTGGCTGCGGCGCGACGGCTCCGGCGGCGACCACGCCGGCCCGGCGACCTCCCGCCGCACGGCGCTGACCTCGGCGGCGGCCTTGCGTACCGTCTCCTTGAGCGCCTCCCGTGCGGCGGCGCGGGACGCCTCCTGCTCCGCGGCGAGGTCGTCCAGCGCGCGGGCGGCCCTTTGCAGCCGCTTCTCCATCTCCTCCGCGCGCGCCCGCACCTCGCGGCCCGCTTCCTCGATGATGTCCGCACTGCGGTCATCCAGCCGCTCGCGCTCGGCGGCCAACTCCTGACGCTGCCGCTCGGCCTCCATGCGGGCCGACTCCGCAGCGCGGCGCTCCTCCACCAGCGTGTCGCGCTCATGGCGTATCTGCGCCAGCAGACTGTCTACCTCAAGCTGGCCGGGCGATATGAAGCCGCGCGCCTCGTCCAGCAGGCGCCGCTCCATGCCCAGCCGCTCGGCGATGGCAAGCGCGTTGCTGGAGCCGGGCAGGCCGATGGTCAGTTTGTAGGTGGGCGCAAGCGTCTCCGGGTCGAAGTCCACGCTGGCGTTCTTCATCCCGGGCGTCACGTGCGCGAACGCCTTTAGCTCGCCGTGGTGGGTCGTCGCCAGCGTCAGCGTGCGCCGCCGGACAAGCTCGGAGAGCACCGCGCGGGCGAGCGCGCTGCCCTCCAGCGGGTCCGTCCCCGCGCCCATCTCGTCGAGGAGCGCCAGGCTGCGGCCCGTCGCGTTGCGGAGCACCTGCACGATGTTCCCCATGTGGGAGCTGAATGTGGACAGCGACTGCTCGATGCTCTGCTCGTCGCCGATGTCCGCGTACACGCCGTCGAAGGCGTACACGACACTGCCGTCTCCCGCCGGGATGTGCAGCCCCGCGAGCGCCATGACGGCGAGCAGCCCCACCGTCTTGAGCGCGACGGTCTTGCCGCCGGTGTTCGGCCCGGTGACGAGCAGGGCGGTGTACCCCTGTCCAATGTCCACGGATATGGGCACCACACGGCCCTTGAGAAGCGGGTGCCGGGCATCTCGCAGTCGCAGGTACGGCTCTCCCTCGCCGACTATCTCCGGCTCCGCCGACTGGAGGGCGTTGGCGTAGCGCGCTTTGGCGAGGGCCATGTCCAAGTGCGCCATCTGCTCCACCGCGCGCTCTATGTCCGGGGCGTGGTCGCCGACCGCCGCGCTCAGCTCGCCGAGCACGCGCTCCACCTCGCGGCGCTCCGCGATGCGCAGCTCACGCCAGGCGTTGCCCAGTTCCACGGCCTCCAGCGGCTCGATGAACACGGTTGCGCCGGAGTCGGAAATATCGTGGACGAGGCCAGGGAGTTGAGTGCGATGCTCCGTCTTGACCGGCAGCACGAGCCGCTCCTCGCGACTGGTGATGAGCGGCTCCTGGAGCACCTTCTGGCCCAGCGTGGAGCCGACGATCTCGTTGAGCTTCTCCCAGAGCTGCGTGTACGCGCCGCGCATGTCCTTGCGCAGACGCCGGAGCAACGGTGAGGCGTCGTCCTTCACCTCGCCCTGCGCGCTGACGCACCGCTCGACGTGCTGCTCCAGTTCCGGCTGCGGCGTCATCTCCCGGACGATGGCGCTCAGCGACGGCAGCTCGTCCTCCTGGCCCAGGACCATCGTGCGGAGGGTGCGGGCCGCGGCCAGCGTCGCGCGGACGTCCAGCAGATCGGATGGCTCCAGCGTCCCGGCCAGCGCGGCCCGCCGGACAGACGCCCGCACGTCGCGCGCGCCTGCCAGCGAGACGTGCCCCTTCACGCGCAGCAGGACGCGCGCCTCCGACGTCTCCCGCAGTCGCCGCCGCGCCTCGGACGCGTCGGCGGTCGGCGCGACGCTACGCGCAAATTCCCGGCCTGGGTCTGTCTCCGCGTGCGCGGCCAGCGCCTCGCGCACCTTGTCGAACTCCAGGCGCTGCAGGTCTTTTTGTCTCTGCTCGTCCATGCCTTGCCTTAAGCTGGTTTAAGAACTGGTCTATTACTAGTAAATGACTTGGTCTATTACTCGGTCTATGACAGTATACAAGTCATGCCGCGAATCGCGCCTCTCGCTAAAACCATTTGGCGAGCCAGCGCTTTTCGAACAGCACCTTGCCCCAGTGCCAGATGAAGCTGGGCTGTCGCATCTTGACCAGGGGTATCGGCTGGGCGAAGAAGTTGCCCGAGGCGTATCCGGCCATCCCGTGGCCGGTCTCCAGGAATCAGCCCCCATGCCCGGCGAACTCCTCCGCGTGGCCCCGCCCGGTGATCTCGTGCGCGATGGACCGGGCGACCACCTCCGCCTCCGCGTGGGCGAAGACGCCCGCCTTGGGCAGCATCATCTTGTTGGGCAATGGTATGGCCGTCACGTCGCCGATGGCCCACACACGCGGGTGCTTCGTCTTGAGGGTGCGCGGGTCCACGGGCACCCAGGGGCCGCCGTTGGTGAGGCCGGAGGCCTTCATCGCCTCCGGACAGGCGTGCGGCGGAACGCCTACAAGGAAGTCGTACTTGACCGAGTCGCCCTTCTCGAAGCTGATGGCATGCTTGTCCGCCGCGATGCTTGTGGCTTTGGCGCCGGTGTGGTACTGGATTTTCCTCTGCTCCAGAAGGCTGCGGACCTGCGCGCCCACCGTCGGCCCCGCGACGGGCATGGGTTGCGGCTCCGGCGTGAAGATGTGGAAGTCCACCTTGTCGCGGATGCGCCGCTTCCGGAAGTAGGCGTCCAGCAGCAGGGCAGCCTCGTACGGGGCCGCCGGGCACTTGAAAGGCATGGAAGAGACCAGGAGCACGACCTTGCCGCCCTGGAACTGGGGCAGTGCATCCCGGAGCTTGATGGCTTCCTCCAGCGTATAGAAGGAGCGTGCCCCTTCAGCGAAGCCGGGCAGCGTCTCCGGCGCAAGCCGCGCGCCCAGCGCCATGACGAGATAGTCGTACGGCTCCTCGCCCGTGTCCGTCACGACGATGGAGCGCTCCGGGTCAATGCGCTGGACTGCCGCCTGCTTGAACTCAATGCCTTTGCGCTCCAGGCGGCCCAAGTCGCGGCTGATGCCATCCGGCTTGCGCAGGCCCACCATGAGCCACAGATAGGACGGCGCGAAAGAATGAGTGCGTTGCTGGTCAATGACCGTGACCTGGTGCTCTTTGCCCAGCGCCTTCCGCAGGCGGTTTGCAGCCACCACCCCGCCCACGCCTCCTCCCAAGATGACCACTCGCTTTCCACCCATGCCTCTCTCCTTTCTTGCCAGCCACCCGTTACGTAGTCCATCGCTCGGATTACATAAGTGGTTCCGACGCGCTCATTATACAATGCTATGCGCGGCCCGCCGCGAGGAAGTCTTCGCCTTGACCCGCTCCATTGCGTGACACTATAATGCGCGCCGACTGGGGTATCCCTGGTACACAGGGCAAAGTCCCATCGCGCTCGTGTTTCGCCTATGACATAAAGTGAGCATAAGGGGCCAGGTGACCGAATTGGACTATAACTTCAAAGGCAAGGTCGCGCTTGTCACCGGCAGCAGTCGAGGGATAGGACGCGCCATCGCCCTGCGGCTGGCGGCCTGCGGCGCGAGCATCGTCGTCAATTACAAGCAGAACGAAGAGGCGGCCCGCGCCACAGTGGCGGAGCTGACCGCGCTGGGCGTGCGCGCGCTGCCGGTGCGGGCGGACATGGAGAAGCCGGAGGACATCCGCACCCTGTTCGCTCAGATAAAGGCGGAGTTCGGCGGCCTGGACATGCTTGTCATTAACGCCGCGGCCTCCGCCTTCAAGCCCCTGATGGAGGCCAAAGAGCATAACGTCCGCCGCACGTTCGCCATCACCGTGGACGCGTTCCTGCCTCTCGTCCAGCAGGCCGTCGCGCTGATGGAGGGCCGCAAGAACGGACGCATCATCGCCGTGTCCGGCTGGGACACGCTGCGCGTGATTGACCGGCACGGCATTCTGGCGGGCGCGAAGGCGACGCTGGAGACGTGGGTGCGCTACCTAGCGTGCGAGCTTGCTCCGAAGGGTATCAACGTGAACAGCGTCTGCCCCGGGCCCATCGTGAACACGCTCTACCCGCACGTGTACGGCGGCGACGCGGCCGGCTACGAGGCGTGGATGCGCGCGCGCGTCGCCGCGACGCCCAAGGGGCGCATCGGCACGCCGGAGGACGTGGGAAGGGTGGTCGCCTTCCTCTGCTCCGAAGAGGCTGACTGGATTGTGGGGCAGAACGTCATCTGCGACGGCGGCCTGAGCCTGACGCACCTGAGGGGCGGATAGCGCGGCAGAGTGCAGGGGCCAGCCCCGTCAAATGGCCTGGAGGGTATCTCGACTTCGCACATACAGTCATTCTGAGTCCTTCTTGGGAGGGACTCAGAATCTACGTCACGTAAATGAACAAACGTAAACCCTTCGCTTCGCTCAGGGTGGCTGTGGCTCCGCAGGCGGCCCTTTTTGTGCAAGGCAAGGCGGATGAGGTATCCCGAACTCAAAGGAGGCGTCCATGAAGCTCGCAGGAAAGGTGGCACTCGTCACGGGCGGCGGCTACGGCATCGGCAAGGGGATCGCCCTGCAGCTTGCGCGGGCGGGCGCGGACGTCGCCGTCGCCGCGCGTAGCGTGGACAAGATCAACCAGACCGCCGCCGAGGTCCGCGCGCTGGGCCGCCGCGGCATCGCCATCGCCACGGACGTCTCGCAGGAGAAGCAGGTCGTGGAGATGGTCGCGCGCGCTGTCAAGGAATTAGGCCAGATTGACATCCTCATCAACAACGCAGGCATCGAGGGCAAGAGCGTCAACGTCTCCGACATGGACGTCTCCGACTGGAACGAGGTGCTGGCGGTCAACTTGGTCGGCGTGGCGGTCGCCTGTCGGGAGGCGCTTCGGCACATGGTCAAGCGCAAGAGCGGCAACATCATCAACATCGGCTCCGGCGCGGGCAGGCGCGGCTTCCCGTTGCGCAGCGCCTACTGCGCGTCGAAGTGGGGGATCATCGGCCTCACGCGCACCATCGCGATGGAGGTGGGCCGCTATAACATCCGCTGCAACTGCATCAACCCGGGCGCCGTCGAGGGCGAGCGTCTGACGCGCGTCCTGGAGGCGCGCTCCAAGGTCACGGGCATCCCCATGGACGAGATGTGGAAGCGCACGATGGACCGCGGGCCTATCCGCCGCCTGGTCAAGCCGGAGGAGATCGGCGCCACCGTCGTGTTCCTGGCCTCCGACGACGGCGCGTCCTTCACCGGCCAGACGCTGGACGTGACGGCGGGCTCCACGATGAGCTAGTGTGATGTCTCCGAAGTTTGCCGCAGTGTCATTGCGAGGCCCGACGAAGGAGGGCCGTGGCAATCTGGCGGCGGGGTCCACCCCTCCTCCAGATTGCTTCGTCGTCCCGCCTTGTCGGGACTCCTCGCAATGACAATTTTGTACGCGTATTTCAGGGACAGGACACTAGGCGCAGGCCTTCGCAAATGAAAATGGCCACACGGGGCAGTCCCGTGTGGCCATTCGTTTGTCCACCCGCGCGATGGGTTATGGGTTGCCGTTGAACGGCGGGTACTCGTCGCGGAACATCATCAGGTAGGATGAAACGCGCGCCTGCCAGCGCATGTACTTCACCCCGAAGTCGAACAGGCCGCGCGGATACCTGCCGGTTATCAGAATGGCGATCCACGCGATGATGCTCGTGACCGCACAGGCGATGGCGTACAAATAAAGGACGATAAGGTGTGGGATTGCAAGGATCATCTTGATGAAAATCAAAAAGTTCAGGACGCGGGACACCTTGTCCGGATACTGGACCTCCAGGACCACGGGTTTCACTGGCTGCGCTTGTGCCTGTGTCATGCCGCTCCTCCTTTATACCACTCGCCGCTCGTTTAACTGGTTGAACAAGCGGTCACCCGCAAAGTAACAGGCAGCCGTCGTCTTACGCAGGTCCCGCTGTCGGCGCGCCGGGTGTTGCCGGTGGTGGGGGTGGGGGCGCCGCGGGGGCCGGGGGCGGAGATGCGAGGCCGCCCTTGAAGTAAGCACGCACCGGGTTGGTGTAGAACTTCCACAGGAACAACGCGTACACTCCGAGGACAATCAGGTCAACGAGAGCCGGCGCGAATTGCCCGGTGCCGAGGCTCCCCAGGAACCCGAAGAGGCTGGAAATTCCCGCGACCCACAGCAGCACAAGCGCGAGAATGCGCGCCCATCGTCGGCCCTGCAGCAGACCGATGCCGGCTACGATGGAGACCGCGGCGAAGAGCATGAAAAAGAAAGCGAGAGCCACCAGCATACCCCCTGCGATCGCTCCGACAAGGGGGCTGAATGCCCTGCCCAGTTGCGCCGACCCAATGCCCGCTATCGCCACACCGCCAACCAAAAGCACAAGCGCCATCAGGACAGACAGGCCGCCAATGACAAGGAAGATGATTCCGAGGACTGTTACCCAGACCGGCCGGGGCGAGGGCGTCGGTTGCTGCATAGTCCTCCTCTTTTACACGCCCTGATTGTGGACTTCTGCGCTTGACCGTCTGCCGACCACGGGCAAGGGCGCGGCAGCGCCCTTGGCGGCCATATCGTAGGCGACTATGCCGCGAAAGTCAAGGTTCGTGTACGGAATGACTAAAAGGATGTTCTCACAGTGAATATAATCAGAACCAGATGGCGTGAAAGTTACGATGAACGAGAATACGATCAGTCTGCCTCTGCGTGATTGCCCACTGCACAACGCGGGCCGATGCGCCTCATGACGGCCCGCCGATGGCGCGCAGACCTATAGACGGACGATCTTTTCGTTCTGGTAACGCGACAGGCTGTTCCGCGTGTCGAATACGCGGAGAGCGTGCTTCACGAGGGAGTCATAGTCAATGGACGAATGGGCGGTGACCAGGACGGCCACGCGATGGGCCAGGTACTCCGACGTCAGCGTCGCGGAGACAAGCACCCGATCGTTGATGGTCACCTGTGGCACAAGAGGGTCGTGGTAGTCCACGGCGCATTCACGCTGTTGCAGCGCGTTGATGAGGCGCAGCCCCGGCGACTCACGCGTGTCCGCGACGTTAGGCTTGTACGTCACGCCAATGATCACGACGCCGCGTGCCTTTGGCTCCGCAGCCATCAGCTCCAGGACGCGTTTCGCGATGTACTCGGGCATCGCGGCGTTTCGGTCGAGTGCATCCCTGAGCATGTGCGACTCAGTATTGTCAGCACCGTCCTGGCCCAGCAGGTAATGGGGCGCCCAGGGGATGCACGCGCCGCCCACGCCCGCGCCCGGGTAGTGCGGCATGAAGCCGAACGGCTTGGTCGAGGCCGCCTGAACGACCTCCCAGATGTCAATGCCGCGCTCCTTCGCCAGAAGCGCCATCTCATTCATGAAACTGATGTTGACGAGCCGCCAACAGTTTTCCAGCACCTTGGACATCTCCGCCACTTCCAGCGTGGGCGCCACGTGGACCCGCGCGATGACGCGCCGGTAGAGTCTCCGCCCCAGCGCGGTGGAGTCCGCATCCAGACCGGACAGCACACGCGGGATCTTGCGGTACGGGAAGCGTTTGTTGCCAGGATCAACCCGTTCCGCCGAGTAGACCACCGCCACGTCCTGCCCTGTGCGCAAGCCGATGCTTGTCGCTTCGCTGACCACGATGTCTCGCGTCGTCCCCGGAGGCACCGTGCTGGTCAGAACAAGCAGCCCTGGCCTGGTGAGCGCCTTCGCGGCTGTGCGCGACGCGATGCGCACCGCGGCAAGGTCCGGGCGCCCGCCGGCGCGGACCGGTGTCGGCACGCAGATAACGGCGGCGCGGATGTCCCGCATGTCAGCGGCGTCCGTCGTGAAGCGCAGGCGACCGCTGTCCAGCGCATCGCGGAGGTCATGCGGGTCAACCGTGCCCGCTGCGACTTTGCCCATGCGCAGGTCTTGTATCTTGGCGACGTCAATGTCGTACCCTATCACGTTGAAGCCCGCGCGCGCGAAAGCGACGGCCTCGTGCAGGCCCACGAATCCCAGGCCCAGCACGGCCAGAGGCTCGTGTCCGCGCGTCAGGGCAGCCCATATGCGGTTCACCAGTGTGGACATTCTCGTCCTTTCAAGAATGGCGCTCTCTGCAGCGCCAAGTCAGCTTCCGTCCGTTGCCTGTGACCTTTCACACCGACGCTTTCGCAGGATGTCCCAGGCCGTCCGCGCGCGTTGCTCCCATGATTGCTCCAACGCGAACTCTCTGCGCCGCCGCGCCGCGGAGGCGTTATCCTCGCGCAGCGCGCGTTCCGTCGCCATGATGAACGCATCAGGGCTACGGGCGAGGTAAAGCCAGTCGCCCAATCCCTTGACCGCTTCAAACGGCGTGGAGACAACGGGCTTCCCGAAAGCAAAATAATCATACATCTTCAAGGGGTCGCCCATCTCCGGCAGGAGCTTGTACGGTATCAACCCCACGTCGAAGAACGGCACGTACTTGCCCAATTCCACATACGGTTTTGGTCCCAGGAAATGCATGTTCTGGAACCGTGCGAGTCTCTCTCTGATGTCTGCGCCTTCAACCGCGCCGATGAGCACGAACGACCATGTCGGCCTTCGCTCCGCCGCGTACGCCAGCATGTCCACGTCCACTCTGTAGCTGAGCGACCCCACGAGTCCGATGATCGGCCTCTGCAGCGGCGCCATCTCCGGCGGCGGCGACTGGCCCGCTCCGGCAAGGAGTCGTGGAATATCCGCGGCGTTAGGCAGGGGATGAGCGTGCGGGTTCGCGACGCGTTTCTCACGGAGTTGGGCGTCTGTCTGGGTGAAGACAACGTCCGCACTCTCAACGAGCCGCTGGTCAAGCTTGGCGAAGAGCGCGCGACACGCCGGATTGAAGCTTGCGAAGCGGGTGAAGTCCTCCGTGTAGTCATAGCACAGGAGCCCGCGGGGCGTCCTGTCCAGAAAGAGACCGGCGTAGGGGTGTCCCGCCCAGACGACGACATGAGCGCGCTTGGAGACGCGCGCCCAGGCGCGGCGCACCTGCGGCCACGCCGCGCGTGCGTTCCACGCGGACGCCGCCGCACCACTGTACAGGCGGAACGGCACGATGGGTGTGACGATGGTGACACCCTCGTGCCGGAACACGGTACCGTGACGCAGCACTCGCCGCCACCGCGCGACGGCGTCGCGGTCGGCGTGGCCGACGGCGTAGCGCACCAGCGACGTCAGCGTCAGCGGCAGCTCGACGTAGAGCACGGCGGCGACGTCCGGCATTCGCGAGACGTGTAGCGCAAGCTGCTGGCGGCGCCGCCAGAGGTCGTCCCACTGGTCGCCGAAGTAGAGAACACTGGTCGTGCCGGAGTCTCCCATGCGCGGCGACTACTCCATGTCCCCCCACGTGGGGCCCGCCTTGAGGTCAACCGTGAGGGGCGCCTTCAACTCCATCGCCTTCGGCATCAGCTCCAGCAGAAGGGAGCGCATCGTCTCCATTTCGTTCTGGGGTACCTCGAAGATAAGCTCGTCGTGCACCTGGAGGAGCATGCGGCTGCGCAGGCGCTTCTCGTCCATGCGCTGCTGAACGCGAATCATGGCGATCTTGATGATGTCCGCCGCCGTGCCCTGCACCGGGTGGTTGATGGCCATCCGCTCCGCGGCGGCGCGCACCTGCTGGTTGGAGGACAGGATTTCGGGGATGTAGCGCCGTCGGCCCAGGAGCGTCTGCACGTAGCCGTTCTCCCGCGCCTCCCGTTTGGTGCGCTCCATGTACGCTTTCACGCCCGGGTACTTCTGGAAGTAGCGCTCGATGAAGGCGGCCGCCTCCTCGCGCGACGAGCCTATCTGCTGGCTCAGGCCGAACTCCCCCTGCCCGTAAATGGTGCCGAAGTTCACCGCCTTGGCCATGCGGCGCATGTCCGGAGTCACGCCGCTCAGGGGCACGTTGAAGACCTGCGCCGCCGTCGCCGCGTGGATGTCCTCCCCGCGCTGGAATGCGGCGATCATATCCGCGTCGCCGCTCATGTGCGCGACGATGCGCAGCTCAATCTGAGAGTAGTCGCCGGACAGGAGCTGCCAGTCGGGCGCGCCCTCGGCGACGAAGGCCTTGCGCACCTCTCGCCCCTCCTCCGTGCGCACGGGGATGTTCTGGAGGTTGGGGTCCGAGCTGCTCAGTCGGCCCGTGGCCGCGATGGTCTGGCTGTAGCTGGTGTGAACGCGCCCCGTGCGCGGGTTGACCAGGACGGGCAGAGCGTCCACGTACGTGGACTTGAGCTTCTGGAACTGGCGATAGTCTAGGATTTTGTCAATGATGGGATGTACCCCGCGGAGACCTTCCAGGATGGATGCCTCGGTGGAGTAGCCGGTCCGCGTCTTTTTGCTCTTACCCAGCTTCATTTCGGCGAAGAGGACGTCGCCCAACTGCTTGGGAGAGTTCAGATTGAACTGGTGCCCCGCCTGGTTGTAGACCTCTGTCTCCAGCTTCCGAAGCTGCTGTTCCATGTGGGCCGCCATCTCGCCGAGCCGCTGCTCGTCCAGCTTGACGCCCGCCTGCTCCATGCGTACCAGCACGGGCACCAGTGGCATCTCCACGTCGGCGAAGAGACCGTATTGGTCCTCCCGGCGCAGTTCCGGTTCAAGCAGCGCCTTGAGGCGCAGCGTCATGTCCGCGTCCGCGCAGGCGTACGGGGCCGCCCGCTCGATGGGCACTTGCGCCATTGAAATCTGTTTGGCGCCGCTGCCGATAAGCTCGCTTATCCGCGTCATCTCGACGTTGAGCCTGTCGAACGCCATGGACTTGAGGTCCAGCGCCTTGTACCCCAGCAGGTACGCCGCGATCATGGTGTCGAAGGCCCACGGCGTGATGGGCACGCCGCAGTTCGCCAGCACCAGCATGTCGTAGTTGGCGTTGTGCGCCGCCTTCGCCAGCGACGCGTCCGTCAGCAGCGGGCGCAGCGCCTGGACGACCGCGTCGCGCGGGAGCTGCTGGCCCTGCGCGTGGCCCACGGGGATGTACGCCGCGACGCCCTCGGCGGGGGACACGGAGACGCCCACAAGCTCGGCCAGCATGGCGTCCGTCCCCGTGGTCTCCGTGTCTATGGCGAATGTCCGCGCCTCGCGCAGCTCTCGGACCAGGCGCTCAAGCTCTTCGGCGGAGGTGATGGTGCGGTACACCGTCTCGCTGACCACGCTCCGGGCGGCGGCCTCTCCCGACGACGCCGACGCGTCCTGGAACATGGCGAGCTGCTGCGGGCCTTGCCCCGGGCGGGCCGCGCCTGGAAGGCGTTCCATGAGTCGGCTGAACTCCAGTTCACGGAACAGCTCCAGGAGCTTGCCTCTGTCCAGCGGCTTGACGCGGCATGCCACCGTGTCCAGCTTCACGGGAACATCCGTTACGATGGTGGTGAGCTTCTTGCCCCGCAGCAGGGTCTCCTTGTTGGCGAGCAGCTTCTCGCGCAGCTTCGGCTCCACCTCGTCAATGCGCTGGTAGATGCTCTCTATGCTGTCGAACTGCTGCAAAAGCTTCGCGGCGGTCTTGTCGCCCACGCCGGGCACGCCGGGCACGTTGTCGGACGGGTCTCCCTTGAGCGCCTTGAAGTCCGCCATCTGCGCGGGGGAGACGCCGTAGCGCTCCCGCACGCGCGCCTCGTCGTAGGTCGCCATCTCGCCGGTGTAGCCCGACCACATGGAGACGCGCGCGTGCGGCCCGATGAGCTGCGTGGTGTCCGTGTCGCCTGTGAGGATGACCACGTCAAGGCTCTGCTCGACGGCCTGCTTGCTGAGCGCGCCCAGCACGTCGTCCGCCTCGAACCCCTCCGCTTCGAAGACGGGCACGCCGAATGCTTCCACGATCTGCCGCACGCGCTGCATCTGCGCGCGCAGCTCGTCCGGCATGGGCGGCCGCTGGGCCTTGTACTCGGCGTAGAGGGCGTCGCGGAAGGTGGGCGTGGGAAGGTCGAAGGCGATGGCCCAGTAGGCCGGGTGCATCTCCTCAAGCGCCTTGATGAGCGTCTGCGTGAAGCCGAACGTGGCGCCCGTTGGCTCTCCCGTGCGGCGGACGGACAGCCCCTTGTCCTTCAGAGCATGGTACGCGCGGTGAACCAGCGCGTGCCCGTCAATGAGCAGCACGACGGGCTGAGCGCGGGACGGGGTCGCGCCCTTATCCGCCGCTTCGGTTGTGTCGCCCGTGGAGGACATATCTGACCTCAATACGCTGTCGCCATTATAGCAGAGAGGCATGTTCCCGCCGTCCCTCTTGACATGCCGCCCGTGCGGACGTAGTATATCGCTTACCGATATATATCGCTCAGCGAGGTATCAATGGGCATCAGTGAACGGACTTACTGGGAGCTTCTCATCAAACGGGGGCTGGGACGGCTGCTTGTGCTGGCCCGGCTTCTGGAAAGCCCGGCGCACGGCTACGCCATCGCCCGCAGCCTGAAGGGCATCTATCCCGGCTGCTGCGAGCCCAGCGACGCCATGATTTACCCTATGCTGAAGCAGCTTTACGAGGGCGGCTACGTCGCCTGCGAGGCGCGCGCCACGGAGGGCGGACGCCCGCAGAAGCTCTGAACGCTGACGCCGCGGGGCCGGGACGCCCTGCGCGAGGCGGTGGCCGCATGGAAGGCCATTCTGCCGGAGATTCAGCAGACTATCGAGACAGTGGAACGGACGCTTGAGGCCGACGGACAGGAGCGCAAGCCGGTGGCCGCACGCCGCCGGGGATAGGAGAACATATGGCTGGCACGAAGACACCGAAGAAGGATGTTAAGGAGGTTGTGCGCGAGCGGTACGGCGCCCTGGCCCGCGCCGCGTCGCTGACCGGCGCCACCATAACGCTCAAGCCAAAGGAGTCGCAAAGCTGCTGCGGGCCGTCCGCGAGCAAGGGCGACATGGTGCGCGTGAAGGGGCTGTACAGCCAGTCGGAGACGGAGGGTCTGCCTGTCGGGGCGCTTGCCGCCTCCGCGGGCTGCGGCAACCCGCTGGCGCTGGCCGAGGTAAGGCAGGGGGAGACGGTGCTGGACCTGGGCTCCGGCGGCGGCATCGACTGTCTGCTGGCCGCGCGTCGCGTCGGCCCCGCGGGCAGGGTCATCGGCGTTGACATGACGCCGGACATGATCGCGCTGGCGCGCCGCAACGCCGCGGAGGTGAAGGCCACCAACGTGGAGTTCAGGCTGGCGGAGATGGAGAAGATGCCCGTGGACAGCGCCTCCGTGGACCTCGTCATCTCCAACTGCGTCATCAACCTCTCGCCGGACAAGGACGCCGTCTTCGGGGAGGCGTACCGCGCGCTGAGACCTGGCGGACGGGTGCTCATTTCTGATATCGTGACCACCGGCGAGATACCCGCCGAAGTCCGCGCCAGCCTCGACGAATGGTCGCACTGCATCGCGGGCGCGCTGCCGAAGGACGAGTACCTGGCGAAGATGCGCGCCGCGGGGTTCCGCGACGTCACCGTGCTCCAGGAGACGTCCGCGTTCGAGCTGGTCGGTTGGCGGGCCAACGTGGCGAGCATCAAGGTGCGGGCGGTCAAACAGTAGAGGTCTGATTGAATATAGGCCTCAAGTCGCCCTCTCAGGCGATGTGGCTCGCGGGGGCGAGCGCCGCGCTGGCGCTCGCCCTCTTGCCGTACGCCAGCTACATCGCCGCGCTGCCCCTGATTCAGCGCGAGTGGGGTCTGACCAACGCTCAGGCCGGAATGGTCTCCGCCGCCCAGCAGGCGGGCTACATCCTGGCGGTGCTGCTCGTTTTGCCTCTGACCGACCGCCTGGGCACGCGGCGAATCCTCCTGGTCAGCACCATTCTGTCCGCCATAGCCAATGCGCTGTTCCCGCTGCTCGCGCGGGATGCTGCGACGGGCGCGCTGCTACGTGCGCTGGCGGGTGCGAGTCTCGTCGGCGTCTACATGCCCGGTATGCGAATGGTGGCGGAACGCTATGCGGGCGCCAACAGGGGCGCCGCCGTCGGCATCTACGTCACCGCCTTCTACCTGGGCAACAGCCTGTCGCTGGGCGTGACAGGGCTGTTCATACCTGTCATCGGCTGGCGCGGCGCGTACCTGGCCGCGTCGGTCGCGGCCCTCGCCTCCGTCGCGCTGGCGTACGCGCTCGTGGGGCGCATGAGACCGTCCGCGGCGCCCCAGACGGCGGGCCGTCTGAACCCGGAGGTGCTGAGGAATCGCCCCGCCATTCTCCTCATTTTCGGCTATGTCTGCCACTCGTGGGAGCTTTTCGTGGCGCGCGTCTGGATGGGCCCGTTCCTCACGGCCGTCCTTGTCGCGCGCGGCGTCCCGCTGCTGGAGGCGACGGCGACGGGCGCCGGCACCGCCGCGGTGCTGCACGGCGCGGGTGTGCTGGGAACGTCCGTGAGCGGATGGATATCCGACCGACTGGGACGCTCGGTGACAGCCGCGGTCATCCTGGCGGGAAGCGCCGCGTGCTCATTGACGTTCGGGTGGCTGTTCAGCGCGCCGTGGGCGCTGGTGCTCGCGGTGGGCGTCCTCTACGGCATCCTCATCGCCGCGGACTCTCCGCTGTTCTCCGCGGGCGTGACGGAGGTGGCGACGCCCGGTCACCTCGGCTCGACGATGGCCGTCCAGTCTTTCTCCGGGTTCCTTGCCAGCGTTTTCTCCCCCGTCGTTTTCGGACTAATCCTGGACGCGGCGGGCGCCGGTCTGGGCTGGGGACTCGGCTTCGTCTCCGGCGGCGTCGTCGCTCTGCTTGGCGTCGCCGCGATGCTCATCCTGCGGCGGTTGCCCGAGGCGAGTAAAATGGCGATGGGCCGAGGATAAGGCGCCCGGTATGGGAGCCTGTCAGGAAATCGTGAGAAGTCAGGATCACCCTTCGACAGGCTCAGGGCGAGCAGCCCGAATCCAGCGCTCAGGGTGAGCCAGTCGAACCATGAGCGGGTATCAAACAGGTATAAGGGGGAACATCATGCGTCCTCAGTTCGGCATCGTCTTCACGCCCGCGCCTCACGCGGACCTTGTGCGGTGGGCCACGCTCGCCGAGGAGGGCGGCTTCGAGCGGCTGGGTATTGCGGACAGCCCGTCGCTGTACCGGGACGCGTACGCGTTGATGGCGGTTGTCCTGTCCAAAACGCGCCGCATCCACGTGGGGCCGCGCGTAACGAACCCCCTGCTCGTCCACCCCGGCGTCATGGCGAGCACACTGGCCTCGCTGTCAGAGCTGTCCGGAGGCCGGGTGTACATGGGCATAGGCACGGGCCACAGCGCGCTGCTGAACGTGGGGCTGAAGCCCGCCAGCCTGGGCACGCTCCGGAGCTTTGTCCTGGCGGTTCGCTCGCTTCTGACGACCGGCGAGGCGGAATGGCAGGGCAACCATGCGCGCATGACGTGGCGGGCGGAGCATCCCGTGCCCCTCTACGTGGCCGCGGGCGGGCCGAAGTCGCTGGAGATGGCGGGTGAGATCGGGGACGGGGTCATCATCGGCAACGGCATGACGCCGGAGGTCGTCGCGCACGACATGGCGTGCATCGAGCGCGGCGCGCGGACGTCGGGGCGCACGCTGCGTGACCTGCACCTCCAGTGGCTGATGGCGGCGTGCGTCGCCGACGACCCGGAGCAGGCAGGCCGCGAGGCGCGGGCGCAGATGTGCTCCAACGCGCACAGCGTGTTCCAGCACGGGCTCAAGGGGCAGTTCGTACCCGCGGAGTTGTACGACCGCGTCCAGGCGCTCTCGGACGGGTACAGGGTCACCGAGCACGCGCGTCCGGGGCAGTCCGCGCACAACGCTCAGCTTGTGGACGACCTGGGGCTGCGCGAGTACCTGATGGACCGGTTCGGCGTCGTCGGCTCGCCGGAGCGGTGCGTGGAGCGTATCAAGGAGTTGCAGGGTCGGGGAATCAACGCGTTCTGGATGAGCGTGCACACCACGGAGAAGGAGCGGGTCATCCGGCTCCTGTCGGAGAAGGTGCTGCCGCACTTCCTGTAGTCAGCAGTCCCGCCTGCGGCTCTTTCGCTGCTACGCCAGAGGTGGGGGATATCCTCAGACCCCCGCCAGAGAGGGCTTCGCCCCGCTGGACTCCCTCGCGCCAAACGCGCCAAGCGGGTACGCGCGACGTAACGCTACCTTGCCGCTTTGTTGAGGAAGTGCTACCGCGACTGGCTCACCGGGTGTGCAGAGGGGCGTAGCCCCTCGCCGGGAGCTTGAGGGTGTCCCTCAAACCTTCTCTTTTCCTCTATCCCGTGAACAGGATGCGCTGGCAGTTGGGGCACTGGACGACCTCGTCGCCGCGGGCGGCCCTGCGATAGTCGCTCTCCGGCAGCGTGATGCGGCATCCCATGCACATGCGGGAGGCGATGCGCGCCACTCCCTTGCCCTGCCGCGCGGGGCGCACGCGCTCGTACAGCGCCAGGGCGAGCGCCGCGACCTGGGCCGCGGCGGCCTGGCGGCGCGAGGTCAGTCCGCCGACCTCCGTCTGAATCCGCGCCTGCTCTGTCTTGAGGTCGCCCTGCTCCACTCGCCACGCCTGCTCCGCGGCCTCCATCTCGGCGGCCCGCGACTTCACGGCTTCCTGGGCCTGCTCCACGGCGTCCATGACCTCGAGCAGCTTCCCGTCCGTGTCGCTCCGCTTGGCCTTGAGACGCTCAAGCTCTTCTTCCATATTCATCAGCTCTTTGGGGCTTTTCACCGAGCCGCCATAGAGCTTCTTCTCAAGCGTCCCGACCTTCGCATCGGCGTCCTGGATGTCGGCCTCAAGGCCGCGCTGCTCGCGTTGCAGGCTCGACTGCTCCTCCTTCGCCTGCGCCAAGGCTTGGCGAGCGCCGCGCAGCGCATCCGTCTCGCCCATGCGCGCCTCGATGGCGGCCAGCGCCGCCTTGCCCTTGTCCAGCGCCAGGTCTATTTCTTGGAGCTGGTAAAGCTGCTCCGCAGCGGTCATGACATATCCTTCGCAGGGTGTGAGGCGGCCCGACAGCCTATTTTCGGGCGGCCCGCGCGGTGGTCATGGGCGGCTCCTTGATGTAGGGCAATACCTTCTCGCCGATGCCTCTGATGAAGCCCAGGGGGTCGTGGGAGTAGATGCCGAAGTGGATTTTCTTGACGCCCATGTTCACCAGGCCCTGTATCTTCTCGATGAAGTACTCCGGCGGGCCGATGATGGTGAAGCGGTCGGCCAGATAATCGCGCAGGCCCAGCTCGTCCACCAGCTCCGCGTTGCGCCTGTTGGCGCCCAGGCTCTCGTGCTCGTGGAAGACGTACTGCTGCTGGAGCTTGAGGATGCGCGGCTTGATCTCCTCCGGAATCATCTTGTTCTCCAGCGTGAAGCGGAAGGCGTGGTTGGCGCTGGCGGCGAGGGTCATGCGGGACTCCATCAAGCCGTCCTCGCGACGGTTGCACAGGTTCGCCTTGACGAACCACCAGGTGTCAATGTCCTCCACCCTGCGTCCCGCTTCCTCGGCGCCCTCGCGGATGTGCCGCATGGAGTCGGCGACGACCTCCGGCAGGATGCCGGTGCCCACCGCCACGCCGTCGGCGATGCGTCCGGCCAGGCGCAGCGCCTTCGGCCCTTCGCCCGTGATGTGGATGGGCACGGGGCGCTTGGGCCACGTGAGGCGGCAGCTCCGGCCCTGCCACGTGCCCGCGCCCTTGCGGTAGAGGTCCTGCATGCAGCGTACGTACTCTTCCAGGACGGCCAGAGTGGAGCCTTTGTACCCCAGGTTGTACACGGCGCTGTCGCCGGTGGAGATGGCGAAGTAGGCCCGCCCGCCGGACAGCTCGTCAATGCTCGCCATGCCGCTGGCGGACACGGCGGGGTGCCGGGTCAGGGGATTGCTGACGAGCGGCCCGATGAGCACCTTCTTCGTGTTTGTCGCCATGAGGGTCAGGGCCACGTACAGCTCCCGCGCCAGCGACTGGCTGTCCGCCGCGCCCACGCGGGTGAAGCCGTTGGCCTCGGCCAACTGGGCGCGCTGGATGATGATGTCAGGGCTCTGGACGCTGACGCCGTGGGCCATGCAACCAAGTTGGACGGCTGGCATGATGCTCCTCCTTCACACGCGTATCAGGACCGCAGGCGGGGGTCAAGAACGTCCCGCAGCCCGTCGCCGAGCATGTTGAACGCGAAGACGGTCAGGCTGATAGCTACGCCGGGGAAGATGGCGAGCCAGGGGGCCTGGGTCACGAACTGGCCTCCCTCGCCGGCCAGCATGCTGCCCCAGCTTGGGGCCGGAGGCGGTATGCCCAGGCCCAGGAAGCTCAGCGACGCCTCCACCAGGATGGCGTGCGGAAGCTCGATGCTGGCGATGACGATGAACGGGGCCAGGGTCTGCGGCAGCACGTGGCGGAAGACGATGCGCCAGTCGTCGGCGCCGATGGCCCGCGCAGCGTCCACGAAGGCGAGGCCGCGCACGGCGATGGTGGCGGCGCGGGCCACGCGGGCAGTGCGCGGCGTCTGCACGATGGCGATGGCGAGGATGATGTTCTCTATGCTGGGGCCGAGCGCCGCCACCAGCATCAGCCCCAGGATGAGCGTGGGGAACGCCATCAGCGCGTCCATCACGCGTTGAACAGCCACGTCCAGCTTTCCGCCGAAGTAGCCGCTCAGGATGCCGATGATTCCACCGCCGGTCTGCCCCAGCGTCACGGCCAGTATGCCGACGTACAGGGATACACGCGTGCCGAAGATGACGCGGCTCATGACGTCGCGCCCCAGGTGGTCGGTGCCCCAGAAGTAGGTCAGATTGGGGGCAACCAGACGGTCGGTGTAGTGGAGGGCCACCGGGTCGTACGGGGAGATGAACGGGGCGAAGATGGCGGCAAGCCCCAGGCCCACGGCGATGACCGCGCCTATGGTGGCCAGGGGTTTCGTCCGGGCGAACCGCCGCGCGAACGCCGCGGCCTGCCCTGCGCGCGATGGCCTGTAGGCGGGGCTGGCTTGTGCTGTCGTGACCTCTTGCGCTGGCATACCTCTCTCCGCTAGCGCAGGTGGACGCGCGGGTCTATGTAGCCGTACAGGATGTCCACGGCCAGGTTTATCACGATGATGATGCCGGCGAACATGACGATGATGTTCTGGACCAGCGGGAAGTCCTTGGCGGCGATGGCCTGGACCAGCGCCCGGCCAATTCCCGGCACGGAGAAGATCTGCTCCATGATGACGGTGCCGCCGAGAAGGACGGCGTACTGCAGGCCGACGACGGTGACCACGGGCAGCAATGCGTTGCGAATGGCATGCCGCGCTACGACGAGCCTCTCAGGGAGGCCCTTCGCCCACGCGGTGCGCACGTAGTCCTGTCGGAGCACCTCGAGCATCTGGGAGCGGGTCATGCGGCTGACGCTGGCGGTGAAGTAGTAGGCCAGCGCTATCGCGGGCCACATGACTTGCTGCATATTGGTCAGCGGGTCCTGGAACAGGTCGGCGTAGGCCAGCGGCGGCAGCCAGTGGAAGCCGAGGGACAGGACCAGCACGGCGAGGGTGCCGGACCAGAACGTCGGCATGGCCAGCCCGCCGATGCTGACGATGCGCGCGATATAGTCAATCCACGTGTCCTGACGGACGGCGGATATCACGCCCAGGGGGATGGCGATCAGGACGGCCACCACCATGGTGAGGGTGGCCAGCTCGATGGTCACGGGCAGGCGCTGGGTGATCTCCTCCAGCACCGGTGTGTTGAAGCGCAGCGACTTGCCCCAGTCCAGGCGCACGAGCCCCCACACCCAGTCAATGTACTGCTTGGGCAGGGGATCGTTCAGACCGAGCTGTTTGCGGAGCGCGTCAATCTGCTCCTGGGGAACGGAGGCCGGGTTGTCGCTCAGTCCGGCCAGGACGATGCGTGCCACGTCTCCCGGCAGGACGCGCATGACCGCGAAGATTATCAGAGACACCAGGACAAGCGTCAGAACCCCGGTCATGAGGCGAGTGACGATGTATCTCTGCATTAGTCAACCACCACAAGACTGTGTGCGCGGAGAGGGGCGCGGGAAGCCGGGAGGCGTGCTCTCCGCCACGTGGCGTGAGCCTGACAGGTCTTTCCATGTCTGGGGCTGGCCCGCGTGAAGAACTCCGCGCGGGCCAGCCCCAGGAACATGTTACTTGGCGATCCAGATGGTATCGTGCTGGAGGTTGTTATAGATGCTGGTCAGCGGCTGATAGCCCTGGACGCTTGTCCGCAGAGCGCCCTGGTAGGAGCCCCAGGCCAGCACGTTGTTGTACCCGTTGTTGATGAGGTAGTCCTGGATCTCCTTGAGCTTCTTGGAACGGGCCGCGAAGTCCAGCGCCAGGGCGGCCTGCTCGTTGATCAACTTGTCCAGCTTGGGGTCGCTGGTGGCCGTCGTGTTCTCCGACGGGTCGCCCGTGGAGAAATAGCTGCCCAGGATGACGGACGGGTCCTTCGGGAAGGGGACCTGCCGCATCACCTGGCTCTGGAACTTGCGGTTGAACGCGGCGTCCAGGAACGTGGCGTCGTCCATGGTCTTGAGCTCGACCTTGACGCCGATCTTGGACATCTGGTCCTGAACGAAAATGGCGCTGTCCTTGTAGCCGGGGCCCGGCCTGTAGATGACGCTGAACGAAAGGTTGGACTGGCCCTCCTGAGCAAGGAGTTTCTTGGCCTCGTCCAGGTCCTGCGCCTTGTCCTTGCGGTAGCCCGGGTACTTGCTCAGCTCGTCCACCGTGTAGCCACCCAGGTCGGGCGGAATCGCTCCGACGGCCTGACCTGACCCGGCCAGGACGAGCTGGTTGAAGACGTTGCGGTCAACGGCCATGTACAGGGCCTTGCGCACGTTCACGTTGTTGAACGGCGCGACCTGAGCGTTCAGCGAGAAGAACTCGTAGTTCTGATTGAGGTAGCGGAACGCGCGGGTGCCGGGCGTTTTGTTCAGATCGTCCTGGTCCGTCAGGTTCATGTAGACGGGGGCCGCTATGTCCGCCTGGCCGGTCTTCATCGCGGCCTTGCCCGACGCGCGGTCTGGAACGATGTAGTAGGTGACGCCGTCCAGGTAGGGCTTGCCCGGCATGTAGTAGTCAGTGTTGCGCACCCACTCCATGCTCACGTCCGTCCGATAGGACTTGAACTTGAACGGGCCAGTGCCCACGACGTTGGTTCTGAAGTCCTTTTTTGCTTCGACAATCTGCCGGGGCGCGATGAACGCGCGGCCGCCCGCCAGTGCCGACAGGATGGACGGGTCAATCTGTTTCAGCGTCATGACCACGGTGCTGTCGTCGGGCGCCTCGATGCTCTTGACCGAGCCTTTCAGCTGCGTGGACATGGACGGGGACTTGTCCTGCAGAAGCGTAAGACCGAAGGCGGCGTCCTTCGCGGTGAACGGAGCGCCGTCATGCCACTTGACGCCCTTGCGCATCTTGAAGGTGTAGACAGTTCCGTCTTTGGTGATAGTCCAGCCTTCAGCCAGATCTCCGATGAGCTCGCCGGGCTTGTTCGGGTTCTCCCTCACTATTGTTCCGTACCCAAGGGACATCGGCGCGATGGCGGTCATGGACCGCACCAGGTAGGGCTCCCATTTCTCAGGGGTGGCCCATACCAGGGCTTTCAGTGTCCCGCCGCGCTGGATGCCCGTGGTGGCCGTCGGGATGGCGGTCGGCACGGGGGTCGGCGTGGGAGCGCCGACGGCGGGCCGGGGCGTCGCGGTTGGCGCGGCGGGCGGCGCGGGTGGCGCGACGGTGGACTGCGGGGCGGCGGGAGCCGGCGCGGACGGCGCGGGCTGCGCTGCGGGAGCGCAGCTTGCCGCCAGGAGGGCGACGGCGATGGAGGCCGAGAGCGCCCAACGCACGCGGAGCTTGAGGCCGCCGCGAGTGGTCATTGTCTCCATGTAGCTCCTTTCACTGCCTCGCTCTGGGACGAGGCCATTGCTCTCCCCAAAGGCGCCTTATCCATACAAGCTGGACGGGCAAGCGGGCGCCCGTCATCCGGTCGCTTATTTCTTGGTTGCGGGCTTGTCCACGGTGTGGAGCTTGCGCTCCGGCTCGTTGCCGAAGATAAGGACGTTGGACACCTGCGGAGAGCCGCCCAGGGTGTGGGCGAGTCCGCGTGTCACGTTCTTTAGTTGCCGGGGGCCGCACTTGCCCTGGAGCTGCTTGTAAATCTCATAGGTGGTGCGCAGCCCCGTGGCGCCGATGGGGTGGCCAAAGGACTTGAGCCCGCCATCGGTGTTGACCGGCAGTTCACCCTCCAGCGTGAAGGTGCCCGCGTTGACGTCCTCGGGCGCCTTGCCCCGCGGGGAGAAGCCGAGGTCTTCGTAGATGATCATCTCGGTGATGGTGAAGCAGTCGTGCACGCAGGCGAGGCTCAGCTCCTTGCGCGGGTTCTTGATTCCCGCCTGTTCATAGGCCTGCTTGCCGGACTGCACGGTGGCGCCGATGCTCAGGTAGTTGAATCCGGGCCGCTGCATGGGCAGCATGGCGTCCGCGGACGCGCCGATGCCCTTGATATAGACGGGATCGGAGCGGAAGTTCTTCGCCAGGTCCGCGCGGCAGATGATGGCGGCGGCGGCGCCGTCCGTCACTCCGCAGCAGTCGAAGAGGCCCAGCGGCCAGGAGATGATGGGCGCCTTCATGACCTGCTCCTCGGTCACCTCGCGCCGCAGGTGCGCCTTGGGGTGCATGGCGCCGTTGTGATGGTTCTTGACGGATATCTTCGCCAGGACGCGCTTGCCTTCTTCTCCGCTCAGGCCGTGCTCGTGGAAGTAACGCGTGGCGAGCATGGAGAAGTAGCCGGGCGCGGTCTGGCGCGCCTGATAGATGGGATGCGTGCCCCGGCCGACGCCAAGGCCTCCGAAGCCCGTGTCCTTCAGCTTCTCGAAGCCGAGGGCGAGCACGACGTCATAGACCCCCGCGGCCACGGCGTAGGTGGCGGCGCGTATAGCCTCATGGCCCGTGGAGCACCAGTTTTCCACGCGTGTGACGGGGATGTTCGAGAGCTTCAGCGGATCGGCGAGCAGCACGCCGGCCTCACCGCTGCGCAGCGTGCCGACCCAGGCCGCCTGGATGTCGCCTGGGTCTATGCCCGCGTCCTCGTAGGCCTCGTACGCCGCCTCCACTATCATGTCCTCGGGGCTCTTGTCCCAGAGCTCCCCGAAGGTTGTGCATCCCATTCCGACGATGGCGACCTTGTCCTTGACGCTTTCCATGGTTACTTTCCTCCTCGCTGGGGGCGGCACTTCCAGAAATAGTTGTGGAACCCGGCGACCTCGTGCATCAGTCGGAAGGTGAACTCGACCGGCAGGCCGATTTTGACCTCATTGGGGTCCGCATCGGTCATCTGGCAGTAGACGCGACAGGCGCCGGCTTCGGACTCCAGGACGGTCTCGATGACGGGTGGGTCCATGCCGCCGGCCAGGTTGTCCAGCGTGTAGTTGAAAATAGTGGCGCCCTTGTCGGACAGGCGGACGGTGTCGTAGTCGTCCTTCGCGCGGCAGGTGTAGCAGACGCGCTGGATGGGATAATGGTGTGTGCCGCACTTGCGGCAGCGGCTCCCGCGCATGCTTATCCAGGAAAGCCTGTCGCGGTACTCGACGGTGGCGCCGCCGAAGGACGCGATACGCAGCGGAGGCTCCGGCTGCAGCTCGGCGATACCCCGGAACGCCAGGTACCGTTCATAGGTGGGCATGGTCCTCTTGACCGCCATGCTGCCCTTGACGCCGCGCACGTTCTTCTGAACGCCCGCGATGGCGTCCGTCGCGGTCAGCAGAAAGGCGTCCGATCCGTCGCCGTAGCTGGCCGCGAGGATGCGCGCGCCGGGCTTGGCTTCCTGCAGGGCGTCCACGAGCACGAGGAGCGCGTGGGCCGCGCCGGTGTTGCCTATGTTATCTATGAGGGTCGGGTGAAGCTGCGTCTTGGCGTCCAGCCCCAGGCCGCGGGCGACGCCCTGGACGCTGCGGCTGTCCGGGCTGTACAACGCCGCTTTTGTGATTCCCTTTGGGTCCTGCTTGCTCTGCTGCAGGAGGGTGCGCGCGGCATCCACCACGTTCTGGGTGTACCCGTACGTGACTGCAAAGCGGTCTTCCCAGGTCTTCACGTACGTGTCCTTATCAGTCCGCCAGACGTCCATAATCTCGTCGGCAAGGGAGACCGCGCCGTCAATGCGGACCGCGCCGTCCTTGGCGGAGACCAGGACCGCGACGGCGGCGTCGCCGAAAAGCTGCTCCAGGTCGGTCTTCGGATAGCCCAGTCGGCTGTCAGACGCTATCACGAGCACGTTGGTGAGCGTCCCCGCCTTCACGGCATCCACGGCCGCGAGCAGGGCGGACGTCCCGGCGCGGAGGCTGTGCCCGAAGTCCGCGGTGCGGACGGTCTTGGACAGGTCCAGCGCCATGGCGATCAGGGCCGCGGACTGCTTCTCTTTGTAGGTAGGCGTCGTGCTGGCGAAGAAGACGCCGTCCACCTCCTCGCGGGGGACGCCGCGCAGGCAGTCCGTGGCGGCTTCCACGGCCATGGTGAGGGTGTCTTCGTCGTAGTTGGCGACGCTCCGTTCGCCGCCGAGGGAGCCGCGGCTCCAGGCCTTGGCAATCGTGTCACGGGGGAGCCGCAGGGTGGGGATGTAGGCCCCGAAGGACCGGAGACCAGCCATCACAAGTCCTCCTGGAATAGAATCCGGTGACCATAGGCCATCATACACGCCGCAGGAGGGCGCGACAAGGGCCGCGCATGGCGGCTGAGGGCGCCCGCGAAAGGGCGCGGGCTACCTGGCGGTCGCAGGGGCCTTGACGCGCTGCACGACCTTGCCCATCGCCTCCAGGAACCATGGCCGCCGCGCCACGGCCACGGGGCAGCGGAAGAACATCTGGGTGGCGCCCGCCTTGATGCCGCGCTGTATCTGCTCGACGCACTGGTCGGGCGTGCCGGCCACGGCGAAGCGGTCCGCCAGCCACTCCTTCATGCCGGACTTCTCCACCAGCATGGCGTTGTTGTCCACGCCCGCGCTGATAATGTTGTGCTCGTGGGCGGCGTACCCGTCCTGTATCTTCTTGATGGCCGCGTGGTACTCCCTGGGCACGAACTTGCCCTCCAGGGTGAAGCGGAAGCCGTGGTTGACGCTGGCGCAGAGGGACGCGCGGATTTCGTTGACGGCGGCCTCGCGGCTCTCATGCACGTTGCCCTTGACCAGCCACCAGATGTCCACGTCCTCTATCCGGCGACCCGCCTCTTTCGCGCCCGCCGCGACCTGCTCCTTGAAGTGCTGGACCACCTCCGGCGTGATGCCCGCGCCGATGACGACGCCGTCGGCGACCTTTCCGGCGAGGCGCGCCGTCTTGGGCCCGTCCGCCGCCAGGTAGATGGGCATCTGCTCTTTGGACCAGGCGACGCGCGCCGTGCTGCCCTGCCATTCGACCGATTCGCCGCGGAAGATGGCGCGCAGCGTTTTAACATAGCGCTCCATGTCGGCCAGGCTCGCGGGGCGCATCTTGAGGTTCTGCAGGGCGCTGTCGCCGGAGCCGAATCCGAGCGCGACGCGGTTGCCGAACACGCGCCGGAGAGTGCCCAGGGCGCTGACGGTGACCGCGGGGTGGCGCGTCCACGGGTTCGTGACCCAGGGCGCCACCATCTTGCCGTGGGTGTTCAAAAGGCACTGGGTCATGAGCACGTACAGCTCGCCGTAGACGGACTGCGAGTCCGGCACGCCGACGAAGTCGAAGGGCTGCTGGTCAATGATGCGGACGGTGTGGACGTAGTCCTCCGGAGTGTCCCCCCAGGAGATGATGCCGAATTTCGCGTTTGCCATGACGTCCTCCTTGGCGCGTGCAGGTTTCGTGCTTCGGTGCGCGAGGCCCGGCACAGTGTCGCCGAACTGCCTGGCCGCGTCAAGGGCGGGGTCGCGAGAAAAAGCGCGTGTACTGCAGCGTCTCGTCAACGCTTTCGGCCAAAAAACAAGAGGGCCTGGCTACGAGGAAGTAGCCAGGCCCTCTTCCAATGCACGCTGTTGGTCAGCGTCCGTCTTCTATCGCCTGTTCTTAGTCGTTGCCTTTGCCCTTGTTATCGCCCTTGTCCTTGTTATCACCCTTGCCCTTGTTATCGCCCTTGCCCTTGTTATCACCTTTGCCCTCGTGGTCGTCTTTGTCCTGATGGTCCTTGATGTTTACCTGGGCCACTGTCACGGTGCCCACACCGTCCAGCGTCACATTCACGTCATAGGTACCGACCATGGTCTTGTCGGTCTTGACGGTCGCGATGTACTGCTTGTCTTCGCGATCCCAGCGCAGGGCGGCGCTGACGGGACCGATGGAGACGCTGCCAGTGGCCGTAGTGATGAGGTTCGTCCCATCACTGATCTTGCATTTCACCGGAATGGTGCTGCCCGCGTTGAACTGGCCCGTGCCCTTGCCCTCTTTCTCAACTGGCGCGCCGGGGCAGGCGAGGCTCCACACGGTGTAGGTGAAGCTGGCGCTGGAGGAATTGCCCGCGTTGTCGGCGACGGTCACTGCCGCTGTATTAGCCCCCAGCGTGCTCGTGCCCAGCGCCACCGAAGTGGGAGTGCCGCTCGCAAGGCCGGAGAGCGCGTCGCTCGCGGTCACAGTGGCGCTCGCCGATTGTCCCTGAATCACGATGGCCGGGCCGCTGAGACTCACCGTGGGCGCCGTCTTGTCAATCTTCACCGTGACGCTTGTGGTGCTTGTATTGCCGGCGTTGTCCGTGGCCGTGCCGCTGGCCGTCGTCGTGGCTTCGGCGCTCACGGTCACCGGAGCCGGGCAGGACGCGACGCCGCTCAGACTGTCAGCGCAGGTAAACGTCACGGTCACGTCTGTGTTGTTCCAGCCGTTGCCGTTAGGCGCGGGGGAGGCGGTCGCCGTAATGGTGGGCGCTGTCTTGTCAATCTTCACCGTGACGCTTGTGGTGCTTGTATTGCCAGCGTTGTCCGTGGCCGTGCCAGTAACCGTGGTCGTTCCCTCGCTGGATACGGCCACGGGCGTCGGCCCGCAGGACGCGATGCCCGACCCACCGGCTTCATCTGCGCATGTAAAGCTCACGGTCACGTTGGTGTTGTTCCAACCATTGGCATTTGCCGCGGGCGACGCCGCTCCAACGATGGTTGGCGCGGTCGTATCCGTAACGACGTGGACGTGGAACTGGACGAAGGCCGCGGGGCCGCCGCCAGCCGTGATGGTCACGTCATAGTCATACGGCGGATTGGTGGACGGGTTGCTCCAACTCCAGGTGCCGTTGTTCGTGCCCGTCTTGGTCACTGTGCCCACAGACGCTGTCACTGGCACATTGGCGCCGCCGTTGGCCCAACTGTAAGTACCGGTGTTGGTCGCCGGGGTTCCCTTGTTCGTGGTGACCGATGCGTTGTCGGCTGCGACGACCGGGAAGGTAACGGTTCCGGTGTTTGTCTCCAGGCGATACATGCCGCCGGCCAGACCGCCGCCATCGAAGATGATGAACGTGAGTGTGGATGTCCCGGACAGGGTCACCGGGTACGTCCTCGGCTGCAGGTTCGCGTTCTGGTAGCCCACGAGGGTGCTGTCCAGGTAAACCCATGAGCAGTTGTCCGCCAGCAGGTTGAGCACGAAACTGCCGTTGCCGCTGACTTGCGTCTGATATTTCGTCCAGCTCTGCCCGCTGGGGCCCTGGGAGGACAGATTGCTCCATGCGTTGATCCAGTTGGCTATGAACCCGGCGGTGGGTTGCCACGGGTGGGCGCTGGGTCCGAAGTCAAACGCGTTATGCGGATTGACCCAGTTGGCATTCGGGCCGACGGCGGGCGTCGGCGCACAGGCCTGCGCCGGCCAGTTCCCGTAGGCGCTCGCAGGGAAGATCGGATCCCACGTCTGCACCTGGGAGTTGCTGGTGTACACAACCACGGGGGCGGTCACCGTGATGGAGCCGTCCACCGCGAGGCCGTTCACTCCATAGGGTCCGTAGTTGATCATATACTCGTTGACGCTGAGGAACTTTATGGGTGAAGTCCCGGCGGCGATGGGGTTGAACACGACCGTCGCGACGGTGAATGTCCCGCCCACGCCAGAACTTTGGACGGGGCCGGGAAGAGCGATGGTTCCCGACATGAATTCGATGGTACCGCTGGTGTTGTCAAATGTGTTCTGAGATACGATGGGGAAAGGAGACGAAGTGCCACTTACCGAGACGACCTGCAGCCTGGTGCGGTCGAAGCTGACTTTCGCCGAAATCCCGTATGCGGGAGTGCTGCCGATGTCGAAGACTATGTTGACGCTGCAGGGCACGCCCACTGTGCACGATTGGCTGTTGGGGCTCAGTTTTGTGGCCGCAAAAGTACTGGAATGAGAGGCGAACGCTGGCGCTGCTGGGAGCGCGGCCCCCAGCAGCAGGGCGAGGCCAACCATCAGCCCGCGTACGCCCGCGCCGAGACGGCCCGGCCTTTTGCCGGAGTGGACCAGGCGCGACAGGTACGAGAACACGCCCGTGATGCTAGGAAACGAATGAAGCCTTTTATTAGACACTGTAGCTCCTCTTTCTCTTCTTGACCGCGTATGTCGCAGTGCCCCGTGGCTATCGCAAGCCCGTCGCAACGGGCTGAAGCAAGGAAGTAGTACTTTCACGCTACTAATAGTACTTTTGCACTACTCGCTTAGGCGGAGTTTAACCGAACGCGCGTGGGTTGTCAAGTTAGAATACTCCCGTCGCAAGCGGCGAGCGGGCCAACTGGCGCTGGTAGCTGGGAGGTAGTAGACAGATTGAGACGGAAGGCAGATGCAACGCCCTATCGGGCATACGGACAGGTGGAAAGGCGGAACGATTCGAAAAAGAGCATGGCAACGGCGACGCAGCCCGGCCACGCAGGCGTGGTCAGCGGACGCTCTGTGGCACTTCCCGGGCCACGAACGCGCCTGTGAAGGGGCCGCCGGAGTCATGGGTGAGCGCGGCAGGGACGAGGTGAAGGGGTTGCCGGGCCGCCCGCCCAGGCGTGGTGATCTGCTGTACTCGCTAGACCGATTGCTGAGAAGCTACCCCATCCCCCGTGGTCTGTACTGCAGCGCCTCCGCCAGGTGCGCGGCCTGGATGGCCTCCGCGCCGGAGAGGTCGGCGATTGTCCGCGCCAGCTTCAGGATGCGGTGGAAGGCCCGCGCCGACAGGTGCAGTTGCTTCATCGCCGCCTGCAGCAGCCCCTTGGTCGGCGCGTCCATCGGGCAGTGCTGGCGCACCTCCACCGCCGTCATGTCCGCGTTCGCCAGGACGCGCGTGCCCTCGTAGCGCCGCCGCTGGACATCGCGCGCCGCTTCCACCCGCGCGCGTACCGTCACCGAGCCTTCGCCGGACGTGTCCGCCACCAGCTTCTCGTACTCGACGCGCGGCACCTCGACGAACATGTCTATGCGGTCGAGCAGCGGCCCGCTGATGCGCTTCTGGTAGCGCGAGACCATGCTGGGCGCGCAGGTGCAGGGCTTGAGGGGGTCGCCGTAGTAGCCGCAGGGGCAGGGGTTCATCGCCGCCACCAGCATGAAGCTGGCGGGAAAGGTGACCGTGCCCTGCGCGCGGCTGATGGTCACCACACGGTCCTCCATCGGCTGGCGCAGCACCTCCAGCACGTTGTGCCCGAACTCCGGCAGCTCGTCCAGGAACAGGACGCCGCGATGGGCCAGGCTGATTTCGCCGGGATGCGGCTGCCGTCCGCCGCCGACGAGTCCCGCGTGCGAGATGGTGTAGTGCGGCGAGCGGAAGGGGCGCTGCGTCACGAGCGGCGTGTCCGAGGGCAGCAGGCCGCTGACGCTGTAGATTTTTGTGACCTCCAGCGCCTCGTCCATCGTCATCTTGGGCAGGACGGCGGCCAAGGCGCGCGCAAGGAGGGTCTTGCCGCTGCCCGGCGGGCCGCTCATGAGCAGGTTGTGCCCGCCCGCCGCGGCGATCTCCAGCGCCCGCTTGGCGTGTTCCTGCCCCTTGATGTGCATGAGGTCTACACTGGCCGGCCCGTCGCTCAGCGCGGGCGGCGGGGCCTCCGCCGCGTGGGGCGCGATGGCCGCCTCGCCGCGAACATGCGCCACCAGCTCAGTCAGCGTGCTCACGGGCAGGATGGTCAGGTGGTCCACCAGCGCCGCCTCCCTGGCGTCGGACGCGGGCGCGTACACGTTGCGGATGCCCTGCTGGCGGGCCAGCGCCACCATCGGGAGGATGCCCTGCGTGTGGCGCACGCCGCCGTCCAGCGATAGCTCACCGAGGAACAGCGTCTCCGTCGCGTCGAACGCCACCTGTCCGGAGCTGAGCAGGATGCCGATGGCGATGGGCAGGTCGTAGGCGGGGCCTTCCTTCTTGAGGTCGGCGGGGGCCAGGTTGACCGTGATGCGCTTGAGGGGGAACTCGCAGCCGGAGTTGCGGATGGCGGCGCGGACGCGCTCCTTGGCCTCCTGCACCGCCGTGTCCGGCAGGCCGACGATGGTGAAGCTGGGCAGCCCCGGCGAGATGTCCACCTCCACCTCGACGATGGCGCCGTCCAGCCCCACGATGGCGCAGCTTCGGACCTTTGCTAGCATAACGACTCCGGGCCGGAGGATAATGCTCAGGCTATCTGGACGACGGCCTCGACCTCGACCGGCGTGTTGTGGTACAGGGTGTACACGCCCACCGCCGAGCGCGTGTGGCGGCCCGCCTCGCCGAAGGCCTGCGTGATGAGGTCGGAGAACCCGTGGAGCACCGCGGGCGTGTTGTGGAACCCGGGGGCGCAGTTGATGAATCCGAGCACCTTGACCCAGCGATGGATTTTGTCGAGGTCGCCGAGATAGCCCTTGAGCGTGCCCAGCATGGCGACGCCCGTCAGCCGGGCCGCCTCGTAGCCCTGCTCCAGCGTCAGCTCGCCGCCGACCTTGCCCGTGACCAGCGGCTTGATGTTCGCGTCGAAGGGGCCGTGGCCGCTGACGTACACCAGCTTGTCCACCGTGACGCACCGCACCCGGTTCGGCGCGTCCTGCCACGCGGACGGCAGGACGATGCCCATCTCGCGCAAACGCTCTTCGACATGCATACGGCACACCTCCACGGACTGCGACTCGCCCCATTATAGCCGCGACGCCGCCACTTCTCCATCCGGCGCAGGCGCTATACTCAGGGTCAGGGAAAGGAGCACGATGCAGTTCACCACGGATGTCCAGGCGATGACGAAGGTGGGCATGGAGCGCCTTCTGGACCAGATGGAGGGCCCTGGCCCCGGTCGGGTCACGCTCTACCTTCCGCCCGCGTCGCTGCCCGCCATCCGGACGCTGCTCGCCGGAACGGACCCCGAGCTGGCCGACGAGGTGGTGCGCAAGGCCGACGACACGTGGTCGGGCGCGGCGGTGTTCCTGTCCGCCAGCGAGGCGTACATCGTCGCGCCGCCGTTTCCCATACGTGCTGAGAACCGCAGCGACGGCTGGAACGGCGCGCCGCTACGCGCGCTCCTGGCCCGGCGCTATTTGCTGGGCGTGGTGCTCCTGAGGCTGGGCGCGTACGCCGTCGGCGTGCTGGACGGGGACGAGCTTGTCGCCTCCAAGGCGGACACGCGCTACGTGAAGGGCAAGCACCACGCGGGAGGCTGGTCGCAGCAGCGATTCGCGCGAATACGAGAGAAGCAGATGCGGGAGCTTTTCGACGAGGCGTGCGAGGTGGCGCGGAGCCGGATGGCGCCCTACGAGCGGCGGCTGGACTACATATTCCTCGGCGGAGAGCGATTGACGCTGCTGGCGTTCCGCAAGCGGTGTCCCTATCTGGAGAAGCTCGCCGGGAAGATAGCGCCGCGCATCCTGGACGTGGAGCGGCCCAACCGCGGGGCGCTGGAGGGCATCCCCCGCGAGGTCTGGAAGTGCCGCGTGACGCTGGTCCGGAGGGCGTGACGCGAGGAGCTTTCGCTACGGATGGGGGCCGCGCAGCCCCACGGTCTTCTGGACGTGCACGGGTCTGCCTGCCGTGCCCTTGCCCTGCCCGCGACCGCGGAATCGCTCTAGCGCTTCGTCCATGATGGAGTAGACCACGGGCACGACTATCAGCGTCAGGATGGTGGACGTGACAAGCCCGCCGATCACGGCCAGGCCCATGGGCTGGCGCATCTCCGAGCCCGTGCCAAGGCCAAGCGCCAGAGGCAACATGCCCATGATCATGGCGGCCGTCGTCATGAGGATAGGCCGGAGCCGGACAGGGCCTGCGGTAAGCAGTGCTTCCCGTCGTGGCATTCCTCGACTTCGCAGCGTGTTCGTGTAGTCCACGAGCAGGATGGAGTTCTTGGCCACGAGGCCCATGAGCAGGATGATGCCGATCATCGCCATCATGCTGATGGGGAACCCCGCGGCAAACAGCATCCCGAACGCGCCCACTCCCGCCAGTGGAAGCGCGACCATGATGACGAGCGGTTGGGTGAACGAGCCGAACTCGGACGCCAGGATCATGTACACGAAGAGGACGGAGAGGCCCAGCGCCAGAAGCAGGCTGCTGAACGTCTCGCCGAACTGCTCCGACTGGCCGAAGGGGACGATGCGCACACCGGCGGGGAGAGGCGTGTCCTGGAGCGCCTGCTGCATGTCGGTGAGCGCCTCGCTCAGCGTCCGGCTGCCGAAGTTGGCGGATATGACGACCTGCCGTTCCCGGTTCTCCCGGTCAATGCGGCCCGGGCCGGTGGCCGGCGCAAGTGTGGCAACGCTCGCCAGGCGGACCGTCGCGCCCGTGGGCGTGACGACGGGTATGGACAGAATGGCGTCCTCCTGCTGCATGTCCTGGGGACGCAGCTGGACTGTTATATCAATGTCTTCGTCCGCCCGACGGAGCTTGGAGATGGAGTCGCCGTTGACCAGGGACCGCAGCGTCGTGGCCACCGCCGCCGGGGAAAGGCCCACTTCCGACGCGCGGTCCTCGTCCACCAGCACGCGCAGTTCCGGCTTTCCGGGCCGGAGGCTAGACGTGACGTCGGTAAACCCATGCCCGTTCTCCCGCAATCGGGTGGTGACGGCGTCCGCGGCGCGGCTCAAGGCGTTCATGTCGCTGCCGTGGAGGGCCACCTGGACGACCTTGCTGCCGAACGTGCTCAGGCTGCTGGACCCCGCGCCGAGGGATTCCTCCCCCAGTGGAGAGACATTCGTTCGCGCGTTCGTCAACTCGGGCCATGTCGCGAACTCCTTGCGGAGGCGGTTCATGGGCTGAAAGGCGTGGCCAATGCCTGTCGTTACGAAGAAGTTGGCCTTTTCCGACTCCATGACGCCCGATCCACTCGCGAACGCGCCTCCTCCGACGGTGGCATAGACGACCTTCACCTCCGGCTGCGCGCGGATGACGGCCTCCATCTTCCGGGCCACGATGTCGGTCTCGGCGAGGGATGTGCCTGCGGGCAGCTCCATGGACGCGTAGAAGAAGCCGCGGTCTATCTCCGGCTGAAGCTCGCTGCCCATGATGGGTATCAGCGCGAGCGCCGCGACGAAGGCGGCGAGGCCGATGCCGAGGACCAGCACCCTGTGTCCGAGCGCCCAGCGCAGGACGGGTTTGTAGAGGCCCTCCGCGCGGTCATACGCTCTGCCCCAGGCCGCCAGAAGCGGGGCCTCGCGGCGCTTGCCTTCGGCGCGGCGAAAGAAGAACGCGGAGAGCATGGGCGCAAGGGTCAGAGCCTCCAGCAGGGACAGGAGGACGGCCACGGCCACAACCAGGCCGAACTGGTTCAGGAACCGGCCCACCAGGCCCTTGGTCAGGGTGATGGGGAAGAAGACCGCCACAATGACGAGGGACACCGCTATCACGGCGCGGGCGATCTCCGCCGTGCCGAGTTTTGCGGCGGTCCGCGGGTCCTCTCCCTGCTCCATGTGGCGGAAGATGTTCTCGCGGACGACGATGGCGTCGTCAATGAGGAGGCCAACGACTAGAGAGAGGGCCAGGAGGGTCACCATGTTCAGGGTGAAGCCCATTAGGTAGATGGCTCCGAAGCTCGCAATGATGACGATGGGCAGGCCGACCACCGTAATCACGGTGTTGCGCAGGTCCCGGAAGAACAGGAAGACGACCAGTGCGGCGGCCAGTCCTCCGATAATCAGGCTGCGATAGAGGTCGTCGTTGAACGTGCGGACGTTCGTGGACTGGTCGAAGACGTTGAAGACGTTCAGGTCTGGCCTGTCCCGTTGGATGCGCGCCACCTCTTTCAGGGCGGCATCCGCGACCTGCACTGTATTGGTCCCCGACTGCTTGAAGACGGCGAGGCTGACGGCCTCCTGTCCGTTGATGCGGGTGATGCTCCGTGTATCCTTGATGCCCTCGCGCACGTCCGCTATGTCGCCGAGGCGCACGGGGGCGCCTTCGGCGCTGCCCGCCACGGCCAGGCCGCGCAGGTCGTCCACGCTGCGGAACTCGTTGGCGGTCCGGAGCACAAGCTCGCGCTGGCCCTGGGTGATGCGCCCCGCGGGCAGGCTCAGGTTGTTGGACTGAATGGCGCGGACAACCTGCTCCACGGGGATGTTGTAGGAGGCCAGCTTCGTCGCGTCCAAGCTGACCAGCACCTGCTTCTCGCGCCCGCCGGAGATGGTCGCGCTGGCCACGCCGGGCACGCGCTCAAGGCGAGGCTTGACGTTGTCGTCCACCAGTTTGCGGAGGTCCGCCAGGTTGCGGCCCTGCCTGTCCTGGACGCCCACCGTCATGACGGGCAAGGAAGATGTGTCGAACCGCCGGATGACCGGCTCGTTCACACCGTCGGGGAGAGTGCTCCGAACGGTCGCCAGCCGCTCGCGCACGTCCGCCGAGGCCTGGCGCGCCGAATAGTCCATGTTGAACTCGAGGGTGACGACGGATACGCCTTCCTGGGAGGTGGAGCGCACGGCCTCGACATAATTCAAAGACGCGAAAGCGTCCTCAAGGGGCTTGGACACGTCTCGTTCCACGTCCTCGGCGGAGGCGCCGGGATAGATGGTCTGGACTACGACCACGGGAACCGAGATGTCCGGCAGGAGGTCAAGCCCCGTCTGGAAGAAGAACACCGTGCCCAGAACGAGCACGGTGACAACGCACATGGTGATGAATACGGGCGCGCGTATTGCCAGGTTCCACATGGGCTATAGTGTCCCTTCGGAGCATCGCCGCGCCGCATGGCGGGCGGACAGGCGAGAGGATATCATGGGTCTTCCGAACGTTAACACGTGGTTGTTCTCTGCGGCAGGCGCGCTATGCGATAGCCCACGATACGGATTGGTATGCGTCGCGCGGCGGGCTAGCATTCTGCCGTCATAGCTGTCACAACGTGTTCCGTCCAGTATAGCACAGGCAGCAGGTTTTCAGCTTGTCCCGGACACCCGAACGTCCGGCACGGGAGGGAGCGGCCTCTGCCGTCGGCGACGGCGCCGCACATATGTGGCGCAGCTGCGTCTTGACTTTTTTTTGCACGGCGTTGTAGAATGTCAAGTGAGCTTTCGGGGCATGCTGGCGTTACGGATTACCCCCGTCTTGTGCTCTACTTCAATCCGATTTCATTACATCGTTGTCCCTTACAAGGAAAAGAGGCTACGGTTGAGTTGCGCTAACGGTGCTCCCGCATTGGCCTGCAACGCTGCGGCCAGGGGTTTGCGCGTTCAGCGCGCGGGCGTGGCAGAGACCAGCCCCTCGACAGAGGAAGGCGCTCTGCGCTAACGTAGCTTCGCTTTCTTGTGGCGCGGGACCGAAGGAGTGTGCTCATATGTCTGAAGTAAGTCTTCGCGACGGAGAGACTCAGGAGAGCCTGCTCAAGCGGTTCACGAGTCTGGTCCAGCGTTCAGGCATTCTGCGCGAAGCGAAGAGGAAGCGGTACTTCGTATCCAAGGGCGAGACGGCCCGCGAGAAGCACCGCCGCGCTGCGCGCCGTCGCCGCACGCGCGTCTAGCTTGTCGACACTCGGCGCTGTTCGCTTCCTGATACTGTCCGTTTAGTTAGTCCGTCAGGCGCTTGCCCCGGCGGGCGCGTTTTGCGTTGAACAAGCAGGTCGGCCTGTCTGAGAGCCCCGACGTCTCTCAGACAGGCCTTTGTTTTTGCCGCCTGCGCACGGTGCAGGTCAGCCCCATCGCACGGCGCGCCGCGCTGGCAACGCTCCTCCGCTCTTGTGTCGCCGCACCCAATCCCGTAGAATTCCCACGGAATTTCACGCTAAGTCTGCATGCGGAGGAGCTATGTCGTTCTCCACTATCCTTCTGAGCAAAGACGGCGCGATCGCCACGGTAACGCTCAACCAGCCGGAGAACCTGAACGCCTACTCCGGAGAGATGGGCGGGGAGTTGTACGCGGCCTGGCAGGACGTCAATAGTGACCCACAGATACGGGTCATGATCATCACGGGCGCGGGCCGCGCCTTCTGCGCCGGCGCCAACGTGAAGCTATTCAAGGAGGCCGCGGAGCACCGGCGTAAGACCGGCGAGCGCAGGCCGGTCCAGGACAACTGGTTCCCTGAGCACGGCCCCCAGTTCCTGGCCCGCATGGACAAGATCACCATCGCGGCCATCAACGGTCCGGCGGTGGGCATCGGCTTCACGCTGCCGCTCGCCTGCGACATCCGCCTCATGTCGGACACGGCCACGACGGGCGCGGTGTTCGGACGCGTGGGGCTGATTCCCGAGTTCGGCAGCACCTACCTGCTGCCGCGCGTCGTGGGTCTGCCGAAGGCGCTGGAGCTTGTCTTCACCGCCAGGATTATCAAGGCGGAGGAGGCCAAAGAGATTGGCCTGGTGCACAAGGTGGTGCCCGCCGAGCAGTTGATGAACGAGGCCCGCTCCTGGGCGACGTCCATCGCCGCGAACGCGCCGCTGACTCTCAAGCTGGGCAAGCACGGCCTGTACAGGTCGCTGGACGCCACGCTCCAGGAGCAGTGCGATTGGGAGAACATCGCCCAGGACTTCATGATGGGCACGGCGGACCACCTGGAGGGCGTGACCGCTTTCTTGGAGAAGCGGGCGCCACGCTGGACCGGGAAGTAAGGCGCTTTGCAGAAGGCGCGAAGCCGTCCGGCAACCTGTGCTATCATAGACGGGTGAAGCCGTCCGCGGCTTCGCGCTCCGGTGGGCGGGGGTAATTCAGTGGTAGAATGCCACCCCTCCAAGGTGGACGTCGCGGGTTCGAATCCCGTCCCCCGCTCCATTGCTTGTCTATCATCGGGCACGTACGTTTCCTGCCATCCATAGTGGACGTGAGTTTTGATTGACAGGGCTTGGATTGTTTCCCGTGATAGTCGCTTGAGATACGCTCAGATGGGTTGTACGGTGCTTGAGGAGGCTACAGGGACATGGTAAAGACCGCAACGACGAAGCCTCATGCCAAGTTCACGGCGGTGTTCCTGCGTGACGGCAAGTGGTGGATTGGGTACGCGGAGGAGCTGCCGGGCGCGAATGCCCAGGGCAAGACGCTTGAGGAGGCTCGCGAGAGCCTGCGCGAGGCTGTCGCTTTGATTCTTGAGGCCAATCGTGAGATGACGCGCCGCGAGATCCAGGGAAAGGATGTCCTGAGAGAAGAGCTTTCGGTCGCCTAGCATGACGCGCCGTGCCTTGCTTCGCTACCTTCACGAGCATGGTTGCGCACTGCTCCGCGAGGGTAGAAGACACTCCGTTTACTGGAACCAGGACGCCCGCAGGACATCCACGGTGCCGCGCCATGTGGAGATATCCGAGAAGATGATGCGGAAGATATGCCAGGACTTGGGGATTCCACGGCCATAGCCGCGCGGCGCGCGGTAAGAGACGCTGACGCTGGTTTAGCCCTTCCGTAGGCCCTCCTCGCTTGCTCTTTGCCCCCTCCATCGTCCACAATGGATGTACCGGAGACACCGGAGCGCCCACGCGCAGCCCTGCGCATGAGCGGCTTGGACTGAGTACGAGCATCACATCAGAGGATCGTCATGCCGAACCGCCTGGTGAACGAGACAAGCCCCTATCTGCGCCAGCACGCGCACAACCCGGTGGACTGGTACCCGTGGGGCGAGGAGGCGCTGAGCAGGGCGCGGGCCGAGGAAAAGCCCATCCTGCTGAGCATCGGGTACTCCGCGTGTCACTGGTGCCACGTGATGGAGCGGGAGTCATTCGAGGACCCGGCCATCGCGCGCCAGATGAATGAGGACTTCGTCTCCATCAAGGTGGACAGGGAGGAGCGTCCCGACCTGGACGCGGTCTATATGCAGGCCGTCCAGGCCATGACCGGACGGGGCGGCTGGCCGCTCACGGCATTCCTGACCCCCGACGGCAAGCCCTTCTTCGGCGGCACCTACTTCCCGCCGGAGGACCGCCACGGCGGCCCCGGCTTCCCGCGCGTGCTTGCGGCGGTGGTCGAGGCCTACCACACGAAGCGGGTCGAGCTGACGCGCGCCGCCGACCAGCTCGTGTCCAAGCTCAGGGAGAGCACGGACGTGCGCACCGATGGCGCGGCGCTCACGACGGACCTCTCGCAGCAGGCCTATGGCGCCATCTATGCAGGCTTCAACCGGCAGACGGGTGGCTTCGGCTCGGCGCCCAAGTTCCCGCAGTCCATGGTCCACGAGTTCGCGTTGCGCCACTGGGCCCGCACCCGCGACCCGGAGGCGCTGGAGATGGTGGAGTTCAGCCTGGCGGTCATAGCGATGGGCGGCATCTACGACCACCTCGGCGGCGGGTTCCACCGCTACTCCACCGACGACATCTGGCTGGTTCCGCACTTCGAGAAGATGCTCTACGACAACGCCCTCCTCGCGCGGCTGTACCTGCACGCCCATCAGGCGACGGCCAGGCCGTTCTACCGTCGCGTCGCGGAGGAGACGCTCGACTACGTGCTGCGCGAGATGACCAGCCCGGACGGCGGCTTCTATTCCAGCCAGGACGCGGACAGCGAGGGCGTGGAGGGCAAGTTCTACGTCTGGACGCCCCGGCAGGTCGTGGATATCCTCGGCGCGAAGGGCGGCGACCTCTTCTGCCGCTACTTCGACGTCACGGAGCAGGGCAACTTCGAGGGCCAGAACATCCTGCACGTGCTCACGCCGCCGGACGCGCTGGCGCGGGAGTTGGGCGTGCCGGAGGGCGAGATGGCCCGCGTCGTGGACGAGGGGCGTCGCAAGCTGCTGGATGCCCGCCGCAAGCGCGTGCCCCCGGCGCGCGACGACAAGGTGTTGACCGCGTGGAACGCCATGACGCTTCGCAGCTTCGCGGAGGCGGCGGCCGTGCTGGGGCGCGACGACTATCGCAGGGCGGCGGTCGCCAACGCTACGCTTCTGCTGACCGCGCTGCGTCCGCAGGACCGTCTGCTGCGCTCGTACAAGGACGGGCAGGCGCGGGGCAAGGGCTACCTGGAGGACTACGCGCACCTCGCGGACGGGCTGCTCGCGCTCTACGAGGCCACCTTCGAGCGGCGGTGGTTCGGCGAGGCGCGCGCGCTGGCCGACCAGATGGTCGAGCTGTTCTGGGACCCGGCGCAGGGCGCGTTCTACGACACGGGCCGCGACCACGAGGCGCTCGTGTTCCGCCCTCGCGACGTCTTTGATAGCGCGACGCCCTGCGGCGGCTCCACGGCGGCGGACGTCTTGCTCCGTCTCGCGACGCTGACCGGCGAGGAGGCATACGCCAGCCGTGCCGTGGCGGCGCTTCGCTCCGTGCGCGGCCACATAGCCCAGTACCCGCTGGGCCTGGGTCACTGGCTCTGCGCGCTCAGTTACCATCTGGCGACTCCCAGAGAGATAGCCATCATCGGCCCGCGCGACAATCCGGCCACCCGCGCTCTGGCGGACGCCGCGCACCGGCGCTTTGTCCCGCACAAGGTCGTCGCCGGGTGCGCCCCGGACGACGCCCGCGCGGCGGAGGGCATCCCGCTCCTGCAGGGCAGGGGCATGGTGGATGGGAAGCCCACGGCCTATGTCTGCGAGCGGAACGCCTGCAAGCTCCCCATCACCGGGCCGGACGCGCTGCTCGAACAGCTGGGGGAGTAGGTGGAGCGCCCCGTCGAGTTCACGAGCGGCGGCCTGCGCATCGCGGGGGACATGCGCGTCGTCGGCGCCGGCGCGCCGTGTGTGGTCATGTCGCACGGGCTGGAGAGCAGCAAGGACGGGGACAAGTGGTCCGTGCTGGCGAGCGCGTTCGGCGAATCGGGCATCGGCGCGCTGCGGTTCAACCATCGCGGCTGCGGCCAGGGCCCGCGCGCCAGCGAGGGTGCGTTCGAGGACACGACGCTGACCGGGCGCATCGCCGACTTCCGCGCCGCTCTGGATACGGCGGCCTCGACGGCGGGCGACGGTGCGGCCCTCGGCGCGATAGGCTCCAGCTTCGGCGGAATGGTCGTCGTCGCCGCCCGCGACCCGCGGGTGCGCGCGCTGGCGCTGCTGGCGACGCCCGTGGCGATACCCGCGCCCGCCGCGCAGGAGATTGTGGACGGCTACCACTACCTGCAGTCGGGCAACCGCCTCCGCGTGGGGTTCTTCCGGGACGTGGCGCGGTACGATATACTGGCCGCGGTGCGCGACTTCCGCGGGCCTGTCCTGGTGGTTCACGGCGACCACGACGACGTGGTGCCGGTGGAGCATGCCGCGCGGCTGCACGACGCCGCCCGCGGCCCGAAGCGGCTGGACATCGTTCCCGGCGCCGACCATATGTTCAGCGCGCCGGAGCACCGTGAGCGGGCTGTCGCGCTGTGCGTGGAGTGGTTCAAGGCATATCTTGGCTGAATAAGGAGGCGTCCGTGACTCTGCAGGCATTTCTGTCCACGGCATTGACCGAGCTTCACGGTTGTCTGGACGACGCCACCAGAGGGCTGACGCCGGAGCAGCTCCACTGGCGGCCCGGCGGGCGCGTGAACCACATCGGCTTCACGCTCTGGCACTACGTGCGCACGCAGGACAACGTTGTCCGCTTCGTCCTGCAGCGTCGGCCCACCATCTGGATGGAGGGTGGATGGGACAAGCGGTTCGGCCTGGACTCCAAGGCCCAGGGCACAGGCATGGGCCAGGAGGACGCCTTCAAGCTGCGCATCAGCTCGCTCGACGACTTCCGCACGTATATGCACCAGGTGTTCAAGGAGACGGAGGGATACGTCGCGAACGTCCAGGAGGCGGACCTTGAGCGCGTGCTGCTGGTCAAGCCCCTCGGCGAGATGCCCGTGCGGCAGGTGCTGGGCAAGACTGTCGTCACGCACGGTTTCGGCCATCTGGGGGAGATATACACCGTCCGCAGCGCCATGGGCATGCCGGGGAACTCCATTTAGAGCTTGACGGGACTCCGCCGTCGCGCTAGAGTCTGAGCTACTCGCAGGGTTGCCGACTGTTTTGCAGCCGAAAGGAGGCCACCATGGCCGTAGCAACAACCATCCGCATGAAGTCGCCGGTCGCGAGCGCGCCGGACACCCGGAACCGCCTAGCGCCGCTCGTGGACGACGTGCACGGCAAGGCCGCCGGGTTCCGCGTCCAGTGGAGCAGCTTCGATGTGTTCATGAAGCGCTTCGAGGAACTGCTGCGGGAGCGCAAGCAGCCGCGGTCAGTCCATATCATGGACCAGAACTGGGAATCGCCCGCCGTTATCAAGAAGGGCCTGAAGATGAACTACGCGGACCCGGGCTGGGCGAAGGAGTGGGACGAGTTCGCCAAGAACGCGGACTGGGCGGTTGTCGGGCTGGCGGCCTGAGGCGGCTGCACCTCGTGGAGTATCCACGACACGGTCCAGGCCCAAAAGCGCGGCATCCCGACGGTGACCATCGTCACCGAGCAGTTCGTCAGCCTCGCCAAGAGCGTCGCGAAGTCCATGGGCTACCCCGACCTGCCGCTGGTGGTCGTGCCGCACCCGTTCGAGACGCTTCCGCATGAGACCATCCGCAAAATAGCGGAGGAGAAGTACGACGAAATCCTCTCCAAGGTTCAGAAGGCGAAGGAAGTGCGCGTGCCCGCCCAGGGCGCGGCGTCGTAGGTACGAGACATCATGGCTGCTGAGTATATCGAAGTCGAAAACGACATAGACAAGGCATTCAAGGCCGCGTACGACCAGGGCTGGACGGACGGCCTGCCCATCATCCCGCCCACGGACGAGCGCGTCGCCGCCATGCTCGCGACGGTGGACCGCAAGCCGGGCGACGTCATCGGCCTGCTGCCGCCCCGGAACGGGCAGGCCATCGTCGAGAAGGTGGCGGTCAGCGCGGTCATGGCCGGGTGCCTGCCGTCGTACTTCCCCGTCGTCGTCGCGGCCATCGAAGCCGCCGCCGACCCCGCGTACTACCTGCGCGGCGTCAACTCGACGACGAACCCCGTCGCGCCGCTCATCATCATCAACGGCCCCATCCGCAACGAGATAGGCATCAACTGCTCGTGGAGCGTCATGGGGCCGGGCCCCCGCGCCAACGCGACGATTGGCCGCGCGTTCAGCCTGTGCATGATCAACATCGCGGGGCGCATTCCGGGCGAGGTCACGAAGTCCACGCACGCCGCGCCGGGACGCTATTCGTGGTGTATTGGCGAGTACGAGGAGAAGAGCCCGTGGGAGCCGCTGCACGTGGAGCGCGGCTTCAAGCGGGAGGAGAGCGCCGTCACGCTGCTCGCCCCGACGGGCCACATCAACGCTCTGGACATGCTGGGCCAGACGGGCGACGAGATACTGACCATGGTCGCGTCGTGCCTCAGCCTGATGGCGAGCAACAACTTCTTCAACCGCTACGGCGAGGGCGACATGGGCGTCATTCTCTGCCCTGCCCACGCCGAAGTGATAGCGCGTGACCTCAAGACCAAGCAGGCGGCCAGGGAGGCGCTGCTGGAGAAGACCAGCCGGTGGATTCGGATGGCGGACATCCCGCCGCATCTCAAGGCGGCTGTCGAGGGGCTGAACCCCGGCTCGAAGCAGATCGAGGGGGAGTTCGCCCGGCTTGCCGCGCGCGCCGACCAGTTCGTGCTCGTGGTCGCGGGCGGCCTGGGCGGGTACCACTCCGTGGCGCTGCCGACGTTCGGCGGGCCGCAGACCATCACGCGGGTGATCAAGGCGAAGAAGCGGTAGGCGCTCTGGGGAATGCACTGCGGGGCGGCCCCAAGGACGAAGGTCGCCCCGTTTCTTTTGGCCGTGTTGGAAAGGTTGGCTATTTGCAATCTCCGTATGGTTCGAATCCCCTGTGGTGGGCCGTCGCATACAGAAACCAGAACTCTTGAACTCGCCCTCAGGCTGTCGGCCTAAGGGTACCTTCCGGTGGTAGCTGGCGCCCTGGAATTCTTGCGGAGATATGGTTCACTAGCTGCTGCCGCAGATCCTCAGGTGTGTCCCAGAGTAAGTGCTGATACTGACGCGTGTCGAAATGCGTTCTCTCGTTGTCCTGGCGCCGACATGTCCACACCACCGGAATGCCCAGCCCCATGGCAAGCCCCGCTTCAAAATATACCCCTCCTCGGTGGCCGGTGAAGTCGGCTACAACCAACGCTGAGCGCCTGATCTCGGCGATAATCCTATCGTCGATCCGGTCTTCTCCATGCGTGTAATCGATACGCACTGGTTCGTACCCAAGTGCTTTTAGCGCAGGCCGAATACCCTCTGTCCAAGTTGATTGTAATTCAGGGTTGAACCACATAGCAACAAATGCACGGTTCGAATCTAGCCGCATCTTAGCCAATTCACGCAGTCTCTGCCAGCCTGCTGGCGTGAGTCGGAAGCTTGTCCGTCGCGCTGGGTCTCGACCTGGAGGTTCTTCGAGTAGTCCTTGCTCGGCGAGAGTTTGCAGGAAGTGTAGGGATTCTTTGCTGTCCCTTGCGAAGACCAACGGGAAGTCGGCCTCAACCCGTTCGCGATACTCCACGAATTCGTCACTGCGCGCTTGGTGTCCTCTCACATACTCAAGGGTGTAATCAAGATGATCCAGCAGTCCCCCAGCCAATGACACGCCCGCCAATACGTCGGGTATGTTGTCACTGGTGAGAGTCAATCGTGATGCGACTGACGGCTGTAAGCCAGACGACCGTCGAGTCATGCCAGCAATCAAGTGTCGTTGTTGCTCAAAGCCCTGGAGTGCGCCGCGTTCAACACGAAAGTGGCCGCACCTATCGCAAACCACGCTGTCCCCATCTATCTGCTGCGATGACTGCACATATGCGGAGCCGCCACACAAAGGACAGGTGCCATTCGGAGTGCGACCTAGGGCTTTAAGCATTTACTCGCTCCGCTTTCTTTACTATGCTTCCACAGACCCAGACATGCACAATCCTGCTCGCAACCGTTTCACAAATGTTTGCAAAGTGGGTCACACTAGATTCGAACAAGGTGTGTCGCTTTTGCAGCGGTCCATCTACTTCGCGCCCATTCTAGCCCCGCGTGCATGCCTCGTCCAACGACGCTCTCATCGTAGCGCCGCGTCTTGCTATCGGTGCATCACGCGCGCCCAGAACCCGCGCTGCGCGTCCGCGCTACGGGACGGAGCGTGGTTCGAGCTAGCGCCCGTGGCCTGTGTCAGCCATTCGCTGTCTGCCGCTCAGAATGCCGAGAAGCGGAGAGCCGGCGCCGACCAGGAACCCGAGGTCGTACCAGTTCCCGCTCCTGGCGGCGTTATATATGTGGAACTCTCCCCACCCGCCGAACACGTGGACGACAAACACGATCCAGGCCGTTAGTCCGTTCCAGAGTCCCCACAGGACGTCCTGCCACCACATGACGATTGCCTCCTTCCACTTTGGCGCCCGCGCCGCTACCGCATCCCGCCGAAGCCCGTGACCGTCACGCGCGTCTGAAAGTCGCGTTGCGCGGCGAAAATTGCTAACGCCCGTAGGTTGTTTCGTTGCGACGAGCGACTTTCAAGACGACCACCAGCGCCTGCTCGTCATGGATGTCATAGACGACGCGGTAGGGTCCAACCCTGACGCGCCAGGCCCGTCCCTGTCCCCAGAGCTTGCGTGCACCCGCGGGCCGAGGTTCTTCCGCCAGAGCGAGGATGGGTGTCGCCAGCCTGGCCTGGACGTCCATGGGCAGTCGCCGCAAGTTCCGCTGGGCCGCCGAGGTCAGCTCTACCCGGTAAGACATCCCCCTACCGCACAGCGCCAGCCTTCAGCCTGCGGAAGAATTCACCAGCCTCCACGCCTCCCTTTTCTTTCCATTCCTGGCGCGCCTCCTCCAGACCGACCCGCAGCTCCTCGTCCTCTCTGGCCTCCAGCCACTCCGTGATGGCTTCGGCGACGATGTCCTTGGCGTGGCGGCCTTTCCGCGCCGCCTCCACCTTCAATGCCGTATAGAGTCCCTCATCCTCGAAAATGACTGTCATGCGTTTGGACATATGGCCTCCTGGACGCTTGAACGTTTAGACGCCTGGACGTCTGCACGTCCAGAATATCATCTTGCTGTTCGTTGGGCAATGGACCGGTCGAGGCCGTGCCCGCAGACCCACGACGGGGACAGGGACTTATCGAGGCGTTGTGGCGTTCTGGTTGAAGCGCTCGTGCCCCTACCGCATCCCGCCGAAACCCGTGACGGTCACGCGCGTCTGGAAGTCGCGCTGCTGGTCGGTCCAGAGCGTCTTCAGGTAGGCGATGACCTGGCGCACCTCGTTCGGCGAGAGTCCGTCCCGCCACGAGGGCATCCCCGCGATCGTCCCGTGCGTGATGGTGCGGTACAGGTTCTCGTCCGTGTGCTCGTACGTGTGGCCGGTCGCGTCCAGCGACGGGCCGATCAGCCCGCGTCCCTCGACGCCGTGGCATACCTGGCAGCGCTCGACGAAAACGGTCTGCCCCGCCGATGGCGATTGCGGTGCGGACATGGCCGCCGCCTGGACAGGCACGGCGCAGCCGGAGAGCAGGAGCAGGCCGAGGGAGAGGGCCGCGCCGATGCCGCCGAGCCGGGCCGCGGCGCTAGGCCGCCGGGCCGGACTGCACGGACGCGGGGACATAGACGCACGAGGGGTCGGTCTCCATGTAGTCGCCGGTGAGTCCGTAGGCGCGGGCGCGGGAACCGCCGCAGACGCCGCGGAACTCGCAGGCGCCGCATCTGCCCTTGAGCAGCGCCGGGTTGCGCAGCGCGGTGAAGAGCGCGGAGTGGCGATAGACTTCGGCGACGGGCTGCTCGCGCACGTTGCCCGCGGAGACTTGCAGGAACCCGCTGGGATAGATGTCGCCGACGTGCGAGATGAAGCAGAAGCCCTTGCCGTCGTTGACGCCCTGGTCGCGGGGCGCGCGGCCCTCGCGGAAAGCGTAGCCCGCGCCGGTCAGCTCCCACTCGACGCCGTTGCCGCTTGGCTGCGCCTGTCGCGTGCGCTGGATGACCACGCGCCGGTAGTGGGGCGCCGCCGTGGTGCGGACGGCGAAGGAGGCCGTGCGCGAGAGGTCGTAGAGCCAGTTGAAGGTCGCCTCGTGCTCCCGCGGCGACACCATGTCCGACATCTGGCCGCGTCCCGTCGGCACCAGGAAGAAGACGCTCCAGACGCGCGCGCCAACGGAGGCCACCCGCTCGGCGATGGCCGGCAGGTCGCCGATGTTATAGCGGCTGACGGTCGTGCCGACCTGTAGCGGGATGCCCAGCTCCCTGACGCTGTTCATGACCTCCAGAGTGCGCTGAAAAGAGCCTTTTACTCCTCGGAAGGCGTCGTGCACTTCAGGACAGGAGCCGTCCATGCTGATGTGCACCATGTCCACGCCCGCCTCTCTGGCACGCGCCAGGTTCTGCGTCGTGGCGAGGGCGGTCGCGCTGGGCGACAGGCCGACGCGCAGGCCCTTGCCGGACGCGTGGCGGATGATGTCGAAGACGTCGCGCCGCATCAGTGGGTCGCCGCCGGTGACGATGAGGATGGGCTTGCCCATCTCGACGATCTGGTCAACGACGCGAAGGGCCTCCTCCGGCGACAGCTCGCGCGGGTCGCGCTTCGGCTGGGCCGTGGCGCGGCAGTGCACGCACGCCAGGGCGCAGGCGCGGGTCACCTCCCACGCCAGCGTAAACGGCGTGACGTTGAAGTCAACGTCGAAGTAGTGCGGGCGAGGCGGAACGCGGTCGGGCATGGCTCAGGACGCCCCGGCCACGCGCTCGCGCACGATGCCCAGCTCCGCGTCCGTCAGGTAGCAGGCGGGGTCCTCCGCCCACATGTCGCCGAAGCTGGACTCGGCGCGGACGCGCAGGTTGCCGTTGCAGATGTCGAAGTAGGAGCACGCGGCGCAGCGCCCGTGGATGCGCCCCTTGCGGTGGCGCAGGCCCTGAAGGACGGGGTTGGACTCGTCCTTCCATATCTGGCTGAAGGGCCGCTGCCGGACGTTGCCCAGCGTGTGGTGCCACGAGAACTGGTCCGGGTGGACGTTGCCCAGGTAGTCAATGCAGCCGATGCCCGAGCCGCCGCTGTTCCCGCCGTTGCGCCGCAGCAGGGCCAGCACCTCGGCGGCGCGCGTCGGCTGGTCGCGCAGCAGGCGCTGGTAAAGGTACACGGCGTCCGTGTGGTTGTCCACGGTCAGGAACTCCAGGCCGGGACGCACGTTGGCTTGCGCGTGTGCGATGATGGTGTCCACCGCGTTCCGGGTCTCCTCATGCGTCAGGTCGTAGTTGACGATACGCTCGCCGCGCCCGGCGTACGCAAGGTGATACACGCAGCAGCGGTCCGCCCCTTCGCTCTCCGCGAGACGCAGGATGGCGTCGAGCTGGCTGTAGTTGAGGCGGGTGAGGGTGAAGCGGACGCCGACACGGACGCCCGCGGCGCGCGCGTGGCGCAGCCCCGCCATGCTGGCCTTGAACGCGCCCAGGGAGCCGCGAAACTTGTCGTGAGCGCCCTCCAGACCGTCGAAGCTGATGCCGATGTAGCTCAGGCCGGCGTCGGTCAGCTCGCGCGCGGTCTCCGGCGTAAGGAGGGTGCCGTTGGTGGAGAGGACGGGGGTCATGCCCTTGCCCGCGGCGTGGTACACGAGGGATACGAGGCCGGGGCGCAGCAGCGGCTCGCCGCCGGAGAAAAGGAGCACCGGAACGCCGTAGGCGGCCAGATCGTCTATGACGGCGAGCGCCTCGTTGCTGGTCAGCTCGCCCGGGAACGGGCGGTCGGCGGCGCCCGCGTAGCAGTGCGCGCAGTGCAGGTTGCAGCGCCGCGTGATGTTCCACACGACCACGGGCCGGTGGTGGACGCGTTCGCCCGTATAGCGAAGGTGATCACCCCGCGCCGGCATGCCGCCGAGGAGACGGGTAACGTTCAGCATACTGCCCTTTCAACAGGGAGTCGAGGTGGAGTCGGGGTGCGCCGAGGGCGCTAGAGCGACGCCAGCGTGACAGTACGACCGGGTAAGGGCTGGTATTCGCAGGCGCGCTGGGGGTCCAGCAGTATCTTCACCAGTTTCTCCACGTCGTCCCGGACATAGCGACGCCGCCCGCCGAGGGTGAGGACGAATGGGAGCCGTCCCTCTCTCGCCCAGCGGGTGACGGTGTTGGGGGAGACCTCCAGCAGACGGGCTACGTCAGCACGGGACAGAAAGTGCCGCTTCATGGGGTGCCTCCTCGGAAGTGTAGCGCGCAACACACGCGCCCGGCGACAAAGCGCCTACAAGTGAGCTTAGAGCGCTGTGAGCGCTTTTGCATGATGCAGACGCACCATTCGTTATGGTGCAATTGCGTCACATTTCAGCTCGGATTGCCCCCCAAGCCGGGCCAGAAGTGCGGGGGTGAAGCGGGAGGACTAGCTGGAAGGGTTCTCCAGGAGGTGGTTCTGATAGGCGTAGGCGATGGCTTGCGACGTGGAGTGGACGCCTATCTTCGCGAGGATGCTCTGGACATGGTTGCGGGCCGTGAAGTGGCTGATCTGCAGCTCTTTGGCGATGTCCTTGGTGCCAAGTCCGGACGCTAGGAGCTGCAGGACCTCGTGCTCGCGCGCTGAAAGGGCCGGGCGGGCAGGGCTGAGCGTTGATGGCGTTGCGGTCTCCCTGTGGGAAGCGAGGGAGATGTGACCGTCCAACCGCTTCAGGATGTGGTTGAGGGCCTGCTCCGTGCGATGCTGTTCGGTGACGTCATGGAGGATGTGCACGGTGTACCGCGTGCCTTTGCTGTCCGGCACGCCGATGATGCTCACGTTGACCCACACGTCATGCCCATCCCTGTGGGCGGTGAGCAGGTCATAGTTCTGCACCTGCTGGTCCCCGAGCACGGATGTCTTCACGGAGCAATTGGAGCTGCAGAAGTGGTGGCAGTTGGCGTCGCGGCCACCCACGACCTCATGGCATGGGCGTCCGACGACGGCTTTCGCGGTGAAGCCCAGCATCTTCTCCGCGGCGGCGTTCCACAGCACGATGCGCCCGTTTGCATCCACTGCGAAGGAGGGGTCACCTGCCTTGGCGAAGAAGTCGAGCACTGACGGGTGCGATGAAGACATCGCTTTACTCCCTCTGGCGTCAATGCGTTCTTTTGTTCTCATGTTACTCCTGTTGCGTCTATTACGCAAGAGGAAGATTGGAAAACAGCGGTATCGTCCCTTTCGGAGACGAAGTGCTCAGGGCGTGACCTTCCCGGCTTGGGACTGCTCGCAGGGGCCTGCCGGAGAAGACGCCCGCCATGCCTGGCATGGCGTCATGGTCTGCTATACGCGGTGCTCCCTGTCGCACAGGTTGCAGATGAACACAAGGCCGAGCGACAGGGTGTCCACCTGGACGCGTCCGCAGGTGGGAACGGTTGTCTCCTTGGATGTGTCCCAGACCATGTGAAAGCTCTTGCCACAGAAGCGGCACGTGGAGGAGTTCTCCTCTTCCAGCGGCTCGCCGCAGACGCCGCAGTTCTCGCCCGTCCTGTCCATGATGTTGCTATCGGCCATCGGTGCGACTCCTCGTTCGTCAGCGCTGCTCGCCGTGCCGTGGCCCCGCGGACGTCGGCCCCGCCAGCTCGCGGCGCACCCACGACTCCTCGTCCTCGCGGCTGCGTACCTGTCCGTCCAGACGCGCATTCCGCAGCGACTTGAGCAGTTGCCCCATTCTCGGCCCTTGCGTGACGCCCAGCCGCGCCAGGTCATGCCCATCCAGCGCCGACTTGACGTAACGCCATTCGGCAAGGTAGCGGCGCAGGCGCTCGCGCGCGGCCTCGTCGTCGCACGCGAAGGCGCATGTCTGCAGAGCGGCGGGCTGGAAGCCTTCGAGCATGTGGACGGCGGCGCTCGTTTGCAGAGCAGGCCGCGCCAGCTCGACGAGCATCGCCTTGACCGGCCCCACGTCGCGCAGCGCCTGGTCCGTGGCGCGGGGGAAGTTCAGGTGCCGGAGAGCGGCGGCGGCCTCCTCCGGCGACATGCTGTACGTCAGCAGGCCGAGGTATATCTCAGGCAGCAGAGCGTCGGGCGCGGCGGCCCGCCGGGCCTGGGCGAACTTCCGCGCCAGCCACGCGCCGTCATTCCAGGGCAGGCCAACGCGCGCGAGCGCGCCGATGTCGGCGAGGCGGGCCATGCCCTTCTCCGGCGCGTGCTCCCTCAAGTGCAGGTCAATCTCGTTGCGCACGCGGTCGCCGCTGATGGTGCCCAAGTAGCGCACGTCGCGGCGGGCCAGGGCCTCCGTGTGCGGCTCCATGGCAAAGCCGAGTCGCTGCTCGTAACGCACGGCGCGGAAGATGCGCGTGGCGTCGTCAATGAAGCTGTCGTCGTGGAGCACCCGCACCAGCCCCGACTCCATGTCCGTGTGCCCGCCGAAGGGGTCCAGCAAGCCGCCCTCGTTCGGGGGCGTGAGCACCAGAGCGATGGCGTTGATGGTGAAGTCGCGACGGGCGAGGTCCTGCGCGAGCGTTCCGGGCTGGACGGTGGGAAGAGCGCCGGGGCGGGCGTACGTCTCCGTGCGCGCCGTGACCAGGTCCAGGGACTGGCCATTTTGCACGACCTTGGCGGTGCCGAATCGGTCGTGCACCTCCATTCGTCCGCCCGTCTGCCGCGCCACGCGTCGCGCCAGAGCAGTGGCGTCCCCCTCCACGACGATGTCCACATCCACGAGCGGTCGGCCCAGGAGCAGGTCGCGGACGGCGCCGCCGACCACGTAGAGACGGGCGTTCTCCGCCGCGGCGGCGTCGCGGGCGGCGCGTACAAGGGGGCGCAGGTCGGCGGGCAGGGCGCCGTCCAGACGCGGAAGCAGGTCGCTGATGGGCATGCAACCTCCGGTCGCAACGCGCGCATTATAGCACAGGCGTAGCTATCCGCGGCCACTTGCCATAGCTTCCCCTGTCTGCCACAATGCCTGCAGGAGGATGCCTATGTCCGAGACAATCGCGCTGGACGTGTACTGCGACTACACCTGACCTTACGTGCACACGGCGGCCGTCTGGCTCGCCGACGTCAGGAAGACCCTGGGCGACCGTCTGGCCGTCACCTGGCGCTATTTCTCGCTGGAGCAGGTGAACAGCCAGGAGGGTCCGGAGTGGAAGCTGTGGGAGCAGTCGGACTCGTACTTCAGCAAGGGCCGGTTGGCGTTCCACGCCGCGGAGGCGGCCCGCCGTCAGGGGCCGGACGCCTTTGAGCGCATGCACATGGGGCTGCTGAAGGCCAGGCACGAGGATGGCAAGAGCCTGGCGGAGCGCGCGGTGGTGCTGAACGTGGCGCGCCGCGCCGGGCTGGACGTCGCGCGCCTCGAACGCGACCTGAGCGACCGCTCGCTGCTGCGACGCTTGGGAGAGGACCACATGCACGCGGTCGAGACGTACGGCGTCTTCGGCACGCCCACGCTAGTCTTCGCCAACGGCGGCGCCGCGTACCTGAAGCTGCGGCCCGCGCCTCCCGCCCAGGACGCGATGCGTGTCTTTGAGAACCTCCGCCAGTTCATCGCCGGGTGGCCGTTCATCATCGAAGTGAAACGCCCCGTGGCGGGCGTCCGGCCCAAGTAGGCGTTATGGCAGCGTCGCAGGATATCGATGGCCTGGAGCGCGCGCTGGGCGTGGCCTTCCGCGACCGCGGCGTGCTGCGGGAAGCCCTTGTGCATCGCTCCTATATCCACGAGCAGGCGGCCCAGATGTCATCGAACGAGCGCCTGGAGTTCTTGGGCGACGCCTTTCTGGGGTTCGTGGTGGCGGATGCGCTGATGCGCGCCTTTCCTGGCGTGCAGGAGGGCGATCTGACGCAGCTCCGCACGGCGCTGGTGCGCAAGGAGACGCTCGCGGAGATGGCGGCTGCGCTCAATCTGGGGGACTATCTGTACCTGGGACATGGAGAGGCCCAGGCTGGCGGGCGCCACCGGACAACGAACCTGGCGCGGGCGATGGAGGCGATGATGGGCGCCGTCCTGATGGACCAGGGCTACGAAGCGGCGCGAAGCTGGCTTCTTGGACTCCTGTCGCCCGCGTTGCAGCGGCTGGCGCGGGAAGGTCCGCCGCAGGACGAGAAGTCCGTACTCCAGGAGATGGTGCAGGCGCGGGGATTGTCCTCGCCGGAGTACCGGGTGGTGGAGGCAAGCGGGCCGCCGCACAAGCGGACGTTCGTTGTGGAGGTGCGGGCGGGTGACGTGGCGGGGAAAGGCACGGGTCGCAGCAAGCATGCCGCGGAGCAGGCGGCCGCCCGCGCGGCGCTGGCGGAGCTGCGGGAGCGTGTCTAGGTTGCTCGGCGCTCTCCGTGCGTTCCATGGCGAGGACATCCGCAGGGCGTCGGTCGGCGAGCCTGTGATCCAGAGGTAGGGGACGGAGAGCGTGCCTCCGAGGCTGGTTTCGAGGGGGAGGGCGCAGGTCAATCAGGGCCTCTGCCTCTGGATGCCGCTCCCGCTATATTGCGTCGGTATAGCTTGTGTGCAGAGTTACACGATCCCCCGTGGTGTTTCAGCAGCCGTGGACTTCCTCCGACTCTCTCGAATCGTGTAAATCTGGGCTGCCACCCCCAGCAGGACAACCGCTGCGAAGGTTACGTAGACCTGGGGTGTGAGCTCCAGCAGGTTCTTTTGCCTGTTCATCTGAGTGTGGATGAAGAGGAAAACCGCCAACGCAAAGGGAATCCCCCAGACAATCAGGTTTCTTCGTAAAATCTCCTGGCCGGTGCTTTTAGGCAATGGAAGGAGCTCGGTAAACACGCGCTGCACCGCCATTGCGAAGGCTGCAAGGCACCAGTCCTGAATCCAGGAGGTTAAGCCCTGTGCCGTGCGGAAGAATCCCTGCGCCCACTGCTGCTGGCTGATAATTGGCAAGGCGAAGGCCGCTCCCCATGCCGTCGTTCCGAGACCTGCGACTGACACAAGACTGACCACGCCGAGAGTCATTTTCTGCTTCGGGGTAGGTCCTTGTTCCGGCATCACCAATTCGCTCAGCTTTCCGAGCATCAGCCCGGGAGTGAAAGAAAGCAGTCGAGATATCGCGACGGAGACGAAAGCGACGGCTGCCTGCCCCGGGTAGAGCGCGACTTTAGCGGTTAGCTTCATTCGTCGCGCGACGAATGAACGGACCCAGGGCTCGTATAAAGCGAAAAAACCGGTGGTCAGGCTGAGGGTCAGGAAAATCGTCAGTCCTCCGGGACCGAACAGGCCGGTGCCACTGGACAGGAATGAGTAAAGAAGTCCGAAGAGAAACATCATCAGTACCGCGCGGGTGAAACGCGCATTGGATATCCAGGATATCGCCCGGCCTTTCAGTCCTCTCCATCCAGCTACCTGCACCGCCACCCGCGTGACGCGGTTCACGTGACCGGCCAAGTGCGTTTCTCTCTTGCTGACGAAGGCATTGGCAAATCCCGAGAACACGCTGATCAAATATGCTATCAATGCCGCCAGGAACACGTTGCTTCCCACTACTTTCCAGTCGGTGGATACCTCTCGCGGCGTCGGGATAGTCTTGAAATACTCCGCGGTGCGGGGAAGGCTCGGCGGAGCCTCCGCGGACTGGACGCCGCTGACACCCGCTTGTTGAGTGATAACGTCAGTTGCGTACATGAAACTCAGCCGCCCCGACTCTGAGCTTACGGAGAGAAATGGCGGCGGCGTCTGACCGCCAATGCCCAGGCGTTCAACAAGGGCCTGCGACACCTGGGCTGGGTTCACATCCAGCGGTAGACCCCTGATGTCCAGGCGACCGTCCACCGCCGATACGGTTGCCACAACAGTCATGTCTCCCGTCTCGACCTTCACGGCGTTTCCCGCCAGGACGTGGATTTTCGTGCCGGGTGGGAACGGTGGCGGCAGATTGCTCCCGAGATCGCGGTCCGTCAGGACGAACGTCTTGCTGCCGGGGACCGTTGTTTTGGCTTGGACAGCCGCTGCCGTCTGCGGCTGCGAAGGCCGGGAAGCGAAGGCACGAAGCTGAGCAGTATCGCTGCGCTCGCCGACAAGATACGGTATGTCGCCGGAGCGTACTTCGCGGAAGCTTATCCCGCCCACACTGATCGGGCCCGACGCGCCGTCGAGACGCGGGAGGGTGGTCTCCAGGGAGGACAGGACGTCGCGGACCTCGGGTGTCGTGGCCGCGCCAGATGCGAGGGCGGGTATGAGCACGCCCTGGCGGGATGCGAGTTGTGGGATGATCACGGGGGTCAGCGCAGGTCCGCTGGCGGAGACCATCGCAATACGGACGGTGCCCTGGCCAACCTCAACACTCGTCTCTCCGTTATCGCGCACTGCCATGATGAAACTTGTGCTTCCGCCGATGACGATCGTCGCCGGCGCCTTCAGCTCGAAGAGAGAGTTTCTGGAAGATGGTGGAGCGACTTTGTTGATAACCTCTCCCCGCAGTACCCTCGCTTTTACGACAACGCTCACTTCGTCCGGAGGAGGGGGAGCTGACCCGCGGACCATCGCGAGCATGCGGGTGAGAACCGCGGGCTTGCGGAGAGTGCGCGTGGATTCCTCGATGACCATGTCGACCGGGCCGGTTACGCGACTGACAGATCCATCGGCATAAAGGAGGAAAGCATCACCCCCGGCCGGAACGCGCAGCCTCGCCCCTGGGCTTAGCGATGCCAGACTCCCGACGGTTTGCTCGTTCCGACCTCCAGGCGTCAGCACGGAGGCTTTCCCCTGGACGACTCGAAGTGTGGCGGGCACCTCCTCGCGGCTTTCCGTCGGCAGGAGTCCCCACAATGCAATAATTCCGAGTACGACTGCGCTCAGGAGCAGGATGTCCGCCAGAGTTCCGACTGCTCGTCGCATTGGCGTTTTCCTCCGACACAGACCGCAAGAACGGATAGGTCATACCACATCCCGCCGCGAACGTCAACTTTCGCGGGTTCTCTTGCAACTCATGGTACAGGTGCTCACGAGCGGACACATCGCGGGCCGAGTTGTCTCTCCCTCTCGAAGAAGAGGGAGGCAAGGGGGATGAGGTCTTCGCGCTAAATCCAACGTCTCCAGCGGAAGTAGGCCGTGATGCCGATGGCTATGACCGCCATCAAGCCCAGCACGGCGAAGTAGCCAAACGGCCAGTCCAGCTCCGGCATGTTGCGGAAGTTCATGCCGTAGACGCTGGCGATGAGCGTGAGCGGGAGGAAGATGGTAGCCACTGTGGACAGCACCTTCATGACGTCGTTGGATGTGCTCGTCGCCGCGGAGAGGTACACGGCCAGCGCGCCTTCGGCCAGGCTGACCTGCGACTCGATGGTGCGCGCCGTGCGGGCCATGAGGTCGTGCACGTCCGCGAAGTATACGCGCGTCTCCGTGCGGATGAAGAAGAACGGCTCGCGGGCGAAGCGGAGCAGCACGTCGCGCTGCGGCGTCGCCACACGGCGCACGTGCAGGATGCTGCGCTTGACCCGCAGGATGCGCTGGAGGACGGCGCGGGTTGGCCTGTCCAGCGCCTTGCGCTCCAGGGTGTCCAGCGTCTCGCCCAGCTCGTCCACGATGGGCGTATAGTGACTGGCCATCTTGTCCAGAATGGCGTGAAGCAGGAAGTCCAGCCCTTTCCCAAGGCGTTCCGGCTGCTCCCGGCAGCGCTCCCAGGTTTCGGCGACGGAGCGGAGGGGGTCCAGGTGGAAGGTCAGCAGGTAGTTGGCGCCCACGTAGAAGTCCAGCTCCACGGTCTGGACCTGGTCAGGGACGCTGTCCATGCGGATGCCGTGCACCGCCGCGAAGATGTAGCTGCCGTAGTCGTCGATTTTCGGGTACTGCACGACGCTGTAGCAGTCCTCGATGGTCAGAGGATGGAACTGGAAAACGTCCTTCAGGATGCTCCCTTCCTCTCGGCTGGGACTGTCCATGTCAATCCACAGAATCCCTCGGCCGCTGGCGACGGCCTCCGCAATCTGCTGCGGAGTCAGGTCGCGGGCCAGCGCTCCGTGTTCGTCCAAGTAAGCGGAACGGATCATTGTCGCATGCACCTCCTGCCCGGCGGTTGCACTTATTGTACGCGCCTTGCCAAGAGGTGTTTACGCTCTACGTGGGGCATGCTATGATGGCCGTGATTGTCTTTCCAGGGGGTCTGCTCTGTTCAAGCTGTTCCGCCGCTCCGAAAAGACCGAGCAAGGGGTCAAGAAGACCCGTGAGACGCTGTTCGGCCAGGTCCTGGGCCTCCTGAAGCGCTCGAGCATTGACGAGGCGCTGTGGGGCGAGCTGGAGGAGGCCCTGATAGCCGCCGACGTGGGCGCCGCGACGGCGGCCCGGCTCGTCGAGAGCGTGCGGGAGCGGGTGCGCCGCGAGGGCATCAGAGACCCGGAAGGAGTGCGCGGCGCGCTCCAGGCCGAGGTGGTGGCGGCGCTCACCGTGCCGTACAAGGGTCCGCTGCGGCCCGCCGAAAGCGGCGGACAGGCGGCCCCGCCCAAGCCTCTCGTCATCCTGGTGGTCGGCGTGAACGGGACGGGCAAGACGACCAGCATTGCCAAGCTGTCGCGCTACTTCCGCGACCAGGATAAGTCACTGGTGCTGGCTGCGGCTGACACCTTCCGCGCCGCCGCCATTGACCAGATCAAGGTGTGGGGCGAGCGCGTCGGCGCGCCCGTCATCGCGCACCAGCCGGGCGCCGACCCCAGCGCCGTCGCCTTCGACGCGCTCCAGGCGGCCCGCAACCGGAACGCCGACGTGCTGATTATTGACACGGCGGGCCGCCTGCACACCAAGTCAAACCTGATGGACGAGCTGAAGAAGGTCCGACGCGTGCTCGCGCGGCTGGAGCCGACCGCCCCCCACGAAGTGCTGCTGGTGCTGGACGCCACCACCGGCCAGAACGCGGTGGCGCAGGGGCGCGTCTTCGCCGAGGCGGTGGGCGTCACGGGCCTGGTGCTGACCAAGCTGGACGGCACGGCGAAGGGAGGCGTGGTGATCCCGCTTTGCCAGGAGCTGAAGGTCCCCATCCTGTTCATCGGCACGGGGGAGCAGGCGGACGACTTCGCGCCGTTTCAGCCGGAGGAGTTCGCCGCGGCCCTCTTTGCTCCGTAATCCGCGCACGGGCAGGAGGCATAGCCCGCCTGTGAGCTTCAGACCGTGACCCCCCTTATCGTCTGGTGGCTGACCGCCGTGTTCCTGGGGCTGGCTGCCTTTCCTCTGACCTTTGCCCTTTTCGGACGCCTGCACGACAGGGGCTACGGGCTGTCCAAGGCGCTGGCCCTCCTGCTCGTCGGGTACACGGTGTGGCTGCTGGGCTCCGCGGGCGTGCCCATGCTCCATCTGGTCATCATCTTCCTGGTGTTGGCGCTCGTCGCGGCGGGCGGCTACGCGGCGTACCGGCAGAGGCGTGCCCTGCGCGCCTTCCTGAAGGCCGAGTGGCCCGCGCTTCTCGCGATGGAGGGCGTCTTCCTTCTGGTCTTCGTCGCGTGGGGCGCGGTGCGCCTCTACGACCCCCACATCAGTGGCACCGAGAAGCCTATGGACTTCGGCTTCATGAACACGGTGCTCCGCAGCCAGCGCTTCCCGCCGCAGGACATGTGGCTGTCCGGAAACGCCGTCAGCTACTACTACTTCGGTTATCTGATCATGGCGATGGTGACGCGACTGACGGACGTGTCCCCCGCGCTGGGCTACAACCTCGCGCTGGCGTTGATCCCTGCGCTGGTGGCCAGTGGGACGTGCAGCATCGTGTTCAGCCTGGTCCGCGGGAGCGGCGGGAGCCGTCGCCGTGCGCTGGCGTTCGGCGCGCTGGGCGTCGTCCTGTTTATCTTCATCAGCAACCTTGGCGGGGCGCTGGAGTTCATGCGCGCCCGTGGCCTGGGCGCGGCGGGGTTCTGGCAGTGGGTTGGCATCAAGGGGCTGGACGGGCCCGCCACACCACCATCGTGGGCGCCGCACGACTTCTGGTGGTGGTGGCGCTCCACGCGTCTGATTGACACTGTTGTCAACGGGCAGAGCCTGGACTACACCATCACCGAATTCCCGTTCTTCAGCTTCCTGCTCGGCGACATGCACCCGCATGTGATGGCGCTTCCCTTCGGGCTGATCGTGGTCGGGCTGGCGCTGAACCTGCTGCGAGGGGACGCGGCCCTCAGCGTGGACGGGCTGGCGCGACAGCCTCTTGTGCTGCTCGCGACGTCCGTGGCGATTGGCGCGATGGGCTTTCTGAACAGTTGGGACCTGCCGACCTATGGCGCGGTCTTCGCGGCGGCGGCCCTGCTGCACGGCCACCTGCACCGCAATGTGCCGGGCGTGGCGCTGCAACGCGTCATCGGGGGCCTGGCGCTGGTCTTCCTGGGCGCCGTCGTTCTCTACCTGCCGTTCTATATGGACTTCAGCAGCCAGGCGTCCGGCATCCTCTTAGAGCGTGGCCCGGGCACCCGGTTCCTGCACTACGCGCTGTTCTGGGGCGTCCTTCTGTTCCTGGGCGCGAGCCTTCTCGCCCGGCGCGCATGGGAGGCGTGGCGGGAGCGGCCCGCTCCGTGGCGCGAGCTACGGCTCTACCTTCTGGCCGCCTTCGGCCTGTTTGTCGTCTGGGTCCCGGTGCAGTTCGTGCTGTCCGTGCTGGCGAGCAGCGCCAACTCAGCGATATGGGGATCCGTCTTCTCGCGCTTCGTCAACGTCCTGCCCATGTCGCTGCTCGTGGGGGCGGGTATCTTCGCGCTGGTGCGCTGGTCTGCCCGACGGGAGCGGCGCGACGACCTCTTCGCGCTGGCGCTGGTCACGCTGGCGTTCGGCCTGACGCTCGTCCCTGAGCTGTTTTACCTGAAGGACTTCTTCGGGTCGCGCATGAACACCATGTTCAAGGTGTACTATCAGGCCTGGGCGCTGCTGGCCATCGGCTCGGCGTACGCGCTCCACGCGCTGACCGGGCCGCAGGGCTTCCGCATGCCCGCCGCGCGCTACGTTTGGACGGGCGCGGGCGTCCTGCTGCTGGCCGCCAGTCTCTACTATCCCGCCGCGGCCGTTCCGGACAAGACGCGCAACTTCAGCGGCGCGCCCACGCTTAACGGTCTGGCCTATGTTAACGACCGGCAGCCCGCCGAGTACGAGGCCATTGTCTGGCTGCAGAGCAACGTGCGGAACGCGCCCGTCATACTGGAAGCGGTGGGGAACGACTATACCGAGTACGGGCGCATCTCGGGGAGCACGGGTCTGCCGACAGTCCTAGAGTGGCCCGGTCACGAGCTTCAGTGGCGCGGCTCGTCGGGCGCGCTGACGGGCCGGCAGGAGGCCGTGGCCGAGATTTACAAGACGGAGGACACGGCGCAGGCGCGAAAGCTGCTCGCGCAGTACGACGTGCAATACGTGTACGTAGGCCAGCGGGAGCGCCAGGCGTATGGAGAAGCGGGCCTCGCCAAGTTTGATACCTTCATGGACCGCGCGTGGGAGAAGGACGGGGTGGTCATCTACCGTGTCCGGGGTGGATAGCGTGGTTTGCGCTCGGAAGCGCTTTCCTGATATGCTCATCAGCCTGACACATCGTCTGATGGTGCGCCTTCATGGCTAGGACAGTCAATCGGCCTCTGGAAATCGCTGAGCGGTCGCGCCCGCGACCGCAGATGCCGCCCGCGCTCGCTGCAATGCCGCTCCTTCGCTGGGAGGTGGTATTGTTCGCGGCGCTGGTGGCGGTGGCCGCGGCCATGCGTTTCTGGGACCTGGGCAGCCGCGCCTATCATCACGACGAGAGCCTTCACGCGGTGTATAGCTGGTACCTGTACGTTGGCCGGGGCTACGAGCATAATCCCATGATGCACGGCCCCTTCCAGTTCATCGTCAATACGCTGGTCTTCACCCTGTTCACCGCGTCCGACTATACCGGGCGCATCCTCTATGCGCTTTTCGGTTCCGCCCTCGTCGGCACGGCCTTTTTCCTGCGGCCCTACCTGGGCCGCGCGGGCGCGCTGTGCGTCGCGGGGCTGCTGGCCTTCTCGCCCACGATGCTGTACTTCAGCCGGTTCGCGCGCAACGACATTCTGATAGCTTTGTGGACGCTGGGGCTGGTCTTCTGCATGTGGCGGTACATGGACGAGCGGCGCACCGGCTACCTGTATGGTTTCGCCGCCCTCCTGGCCCTGAGCTTCAGCACGCAGGAGAACACGTACCTGCACGTGATCATACTGGGGCTGTTCCTGGGGATTGTGTCGCTGGCGCAGGTGCTGGCGACGTGGCGGCGCGTGGGCTTTGATGGGCTGGCGCGCATCCACAAGCGGTTCGGCCTGCGGCGGCTGTCGCCCCCCGCGACGCTGCTGCTGCTGCTTCTGACACTCACCCTGCCGGTATGGGCGGCGGGAATAAGCATTCTCCAGAAGCCGCTGGGGATTGTCCTGGCGAGCGATGCGTCCAGCGGCGGGCCGATAGGCCTTCCCGATGGCCGCGGTAATGCCGTGGCCCTGGTGGCCGTTGGCCTGGGGCTGGTCGTGGGGGCGTACGCGGGGACACTCTGGCACAGGCGCCGCTGGCTCATATGCGCGGGCATCTACTGGGCCATCTTTGTCACACTCTTCAGCACCGTGTTCACCTACCCGACCGGCGTCGCGACGGGCGTCTGGCAGTCGCTGGGGTACTGGCTGGCGCAGCAGGATGTGGCCCGTGGCGGGCAGCCCTGGTACTACTACTTTGTCCTCCTGCCCATCTACGAGTTCCTGCCTCTGGTGTTTGCACTGGCGGGCATGGTGTACTACTGGTTCAAAGGAGACGCCTTCAGCTGGTTCCTGACGTTCTGGATCATCATGGCCTTCGCGCTCTACGCGTGGGCCGCGGAAAAGATGCCCTGGATATCGGTGCACCTGGCGTTGCCTCTGGTCCTGATGGCGGGCAAGCTCCTGGGCGATGTTCTGGAGCGCATCCCGTGGCGTCGCGCCGCGTCCTCCGGCGCGGCGTGGCTCCTGGTTCTGCTGCCGCTGGCGGTCGTCGCTCTGGGTTCGATTGTCGCCATCCGCCAGTGGGCTCCGGATGCGAACGTGGTGTTGAGGAACGCCGCGCCGTACGTGGCGCTGGCCGTCCTGCTGTACCTGGGCTACCGGATCGCCGAGCGGACGGGCCTCAAGCTGACTGGGCAGGTGGTGGTCATAGGGCTGGCAGGCATACTCGCCGTCTTTTCGGTGCGGGCGGCGGTCCAGGTCAGCTACAAGAACGGCGACGTGCCGGTGGAGATGCTGGTGTACACCCAGACGTCGCCGGACGTGCCCAAGCTGGTGCAGGACATCGAGCGCGTGGCGTGGGCCACGGGCGAGGGCCGGGACATGCGCATCACCGTGGACGGCGCGGATGGCTTCGTGTGGCCGTGGGCGTGGTACCTGCGCGACTACAAGAACGTGGCCTACACGGACATTGCGCCGAACGCGGGGCCTCTGGGCAGGGTGGTGCTTGCGAACGCGTCAAATGAGTCGAAGATGCAGCCCTACATGGACGGTTACCGGCGCGGACAGCGCTACAGTCTGCGGTGGTGGTTCCCGGAGGACTATCGCGGCCTCACTTTGGAGCGGTTGTGGGGAGAGTTCGCCAACAGAGACAAGTTCCTGGACCTGTGGCGCTACTGGATGTTCCGCGACTTGAAGAGCAAGCTCGGCTCGGCGGACGCCATCGCCTACTTCGCCAAGGACGTGCCCGGCCTTGCGCTGGCGCCCTTCGACATGCCGTCCGAGCGTGTCCTCGCCCCCGGGCTCACGAGCGCCAGCCCGTAGGCGCGGCCCCGGCGGTTGCGCCGACTTCTCCCGCTCAACTATACTGGCTACAGCCCTGCGCGCCGATACGGCCTGTCCCGGTGGAGTTGACCTTTTGCTGAAGCAGCGTCGTTTCTGGCTCGGCCTGGCGGTCAGCCTGCTCTTTCTCTACCTGTTTCTCCAGCGCGTTGACTTCGCGGCTACGGGGCGGGCGCTGGCCCAGGCGAACTACCTCTACATCATTCCCGCGGTGGTTGTTTACTTCGGCGCGGTATGGTTCCGTGCGCTGCGCTGGCGCTTCCTGCTGCAACCCCTCAAGTCCACATCCACGGGCCGGCTGTACTCCGTGGTGGTCATCGGTTACATGGCGAACAACCTGCTGCCTCTCCGGCTGGGCGAGCTTGTACGCGCGTACTTCTTGGGCACGAAGGAGAACGTCAGCAAAACAGGGGCGCTCGCGACCATAGCGGTGGAGCGTGTCTTCGACGGCATCGCGCTGCTGTTCTTTCTGGCGGTCGTCACGCCTTTCATCTCCCTGGGGAGCTTTTTAAACGCCTTCGCCGGTGGCCGAGGGATTCCGGTGGAAGTGTTCGTGGGGCTGCTGGTCGCGCCCTTCGCCGTGACGCTGGCGGTGCTGCTGCTGGTGTCCGGCTCGCCGGTGGTGCGGCAGAAGCTGATCGGCCTGGCGTGGCGTCTGCCCGCGCGCGTGGCGAATCGGGCGGCAGGACTCGTGGATCTGTTCATCGCGGGGCTGACGGTCCTCCGCAGTCCGTGGCGGCTTCTGGGCATCTTTCTCCTGTCGCTGCCGGTCTGGCTGACTGAGGCGGCCATGTACCTGCTCATCGGGTACTCCTTCGGGCTGGAGGCGTCGCTGGGCTACCCGCTCGCGCTGGGCGTCTTCCTGCTGGTGACCTCGGCGGCGAACCTGGTGCTCATCCTGCCGTCGTCACCGGGCGGCCTCGGGCCGTTCGAACTGGCGACAAAGATTACTCTGGTCTTCTTCGGCGTGGCGGACGCTCCCGCGACCGCGTACGCCATCGTACTGCACGCGACGCTTCTCATCCCCGTGATTGCGATGGGCCTTCTGTTCCTGTGGACGGAGAATCTCTCTCTGGCGGACTTGACCCGCGAGCGGTTGGCGCCCAAGGACGCCCCCGCGAAAGCGGCGCCCGAGCGGGCGTCGGGCGAGGCGCGGCCGTGAAGATTGCGGTGATCGGCGGCGGCATCCTCGGCATGGCTGCGGCCTACGAGCTTCTGAAGCAGGGCCAGCAGGTGGCCCTGTACGAGCGCGCGCCCGTCCTGGGCGGGCAGGTGCGGACGTTCGACGTGGGTGGCGGGCGTCTGGAGTGCTTCTACCATCACCTCTTCACCTCCGACGTGGACATGATTGACCTTATCCATGACCTGGGCCTGGGCAATGACCTGACGTGGATTTCCTCCCGCATGGGCTTCTTTCACGGGGGGCGGATACACAACTTCGTCACGCCCATGGACCTGCTGCGGTTCAGCCCCATCAGCATCGTGGACCGCGTGCGGCTGGGACTGCTCGCGCTGTACTTGGGGCGGTTCTCAAACTGGGAGAAGCTGGAGGGCGTCCCCGCGCAGGAGTGGATCACCCGGTACGCGGGCAAGCGCATCTTCGACGTGGTGTGGGGCCCGCTGCTGCGCGGTAAGTTCGGCGACGCCGCCCGTGAAGTCGGCATGGTGTGGTTCTGGGGCAAGGTGTTCCTGCGCTTCTCCTCCCGCAAAGGGGGCCGCGAAACGCTGGGCTACCCTGTGGGGAGCTTCGAGAAGGTGGTCGAGGCGCTGGAGCAGCGTATCCGCGACATGGGCGGGGAAGTCCACGCGCCCGCGCAGGTCAATCGGATCGTGGTGGAGGACGGCCGCGCCGTCGGGCTTGAGCTGGGCGGCGACGGCGGGCCGACGGTGCGCCGCTTCGACCGTGTGCTGGCGACGGTGCCGTCGTACGTCTTTCCCCGCCTCGCGCCGGACCTGCCCGCGGCCTATCTAGAAAAGCTCCAGCGGGTGCGCTACCACACGGCCTTCTGCCTCATTCTGGTCATGAAGCGGCCCCTGAGTCGCATCTACTGGCTGAACGTGGCCGACCGGACGATTCCCTTCGTGGCGGCCATTGAGCAGACGAACTTCATCCCGCCGGAGCAGTACGGCGGAAAACACATCGTGTACCTGTCCAACTATCTGCCCAAAACGCATCCGCTGTACGCCAAGAGCGCGGACGAGATGTTCCAGGAGTTCCTCCCGCACCTGCGGCGCATCAACCCGGAGTTCGACCCGTCGTGGGTGGAGAAGATACACCTGTTCAAGGATGAGGCCGGTCAGCCCATTATCACAACCAACTATCTGAAGCAGGTCCCGGAGCACAGGACGCCCTTCCGCGACCTGTGGCTCGCCAACACGACCCAGGTGTACCCGGAGGACAGGGGGACCAACTACAGCGTGCGGCTGGCGCGCAAGGTGGTCATCCTGATGCTGCGCGACGCGGGCCTGGACGTGCCCGCGAAGATGCTCCCCGGACGGGTGCCGCGCTCCCTAGTAGGGTTGGAGCGGGAGGGCCTCACCCCGTGAGCGCCCTTGCCGCGTTCCCCGCGCCCATGCTAAGATAAACGTCCCATTGTGCGGGAATTCACGACCCTTGGTTTGCAAGGAGGGTCTATGGCGACTGCCCTGGCGGATATCATCACCGCGTTGAAGAAGACGCCTGAGGTCACCGTTCTCTCCGCTCTCATTGACATTCAGGAACAGCTTCATTACCTGCCTCCAGAGTCCATTCCCGCCGTCGCCGAGCTGACCGGCGTCTCCGTCAACGACGTGTACACGGTCGCCACTTTCTACACGCACTTCCGCTTCAGCCCGCCCGGAGAGCATGTCATCGAGGCGTGCTGGGGCCCGTCCTGCCACTTGCGCGGAGCTTCGGAGGTCATGGCCGCCGCCGAGAAGGCGGTGGGCGCGACGTTCGACAGCGACACGCCCGACGGCAAGTTCACGCTGCGTAAGCTCTCGTGCGCGGGCGCCTGCGGCCACGGGCCGGTAGTCGTGCTTGACCACAAGATGCGCGGCAACGCAGGCCCGGCGGACGTGACCGCCTTTGTCGAGCAGGCCCGAAAGTCCGGCGACTCCCATCATTAGGCGAGGGTGAGGAAGCGATGCCGAGTACATACGACGACCTGAAGCGACGCGCCCTCGCCGAAGCGCAGGTAGCGGGCCTGAGCGGCAAGCCCGTTATCACGGTAGGCATGGGCATCTGCGGCGTCTCCGCGGGCGCCCGCGAGGTGTACGCCGCCCTTCAGGACGAGCTGAAGAAGCAGGGCGTTGACGCCGTGCTGCATCCGGTGGGCTGCGTCGGGTTCTGTTACGCGGAAGCGCTGGTGGACATTACGCGGCCCGGACAGCCGCGCATATCGTACAAGAACATCACGCCGGAACGCGTGCCGGAGCTGGTCCGGGACGTCGTCAAGGGCGCCAACCTCCGCTCCGACCTGGCCCTGGGGGCCTGGGGCGCATCGCCGTCGCCGGCCATTCCGAACATCCACGACTTTCCGGCGTGGAAGCACCAGGTGCGCATCGCCACGCGCAACTGCGGCGTGGTGGACCCGGACAACACGCTGGACTACATCGCGCGGGGCGGGTACGGGGCGCTGAACAAGGCGCTGTTCGACATGAAGCCCGACCAGGTCATTGACGAGGTCATCAAGTCGAACCTGCGCGGACGCGGCGGCGCGGCCTTCCCGACGGGCCAGAAGTGGAAGTTTCTTGCGGGCTCGCCCGGCCCGGTGAAGTACATTCTGTGCAACGGAGAAGAGGGTGACGCCGGCGCGTTCAACGACAAGGCGCTGCTGGAGAGCGACCCGAACACCGTGCTGGAGGGGATCATCCTGGCGGGCTACGCCACGCGCGCCACCAAGGGGTACATCTTCATCCGGTGCGAGCACTGGCTGCCCATCCAGAGGGCGCGAAACGCCATCAGGCAGGCGTATGAGCTGGGCATCCTCGGCAAGAACATCCTCGGCTCCGAGTTCAGCTTTGACGCCGCCGTGGTCCAGACAGGCGAGTCCTACGTCTCCGGCGAGGAGACGGCCCTGATGGAGGCCATCGAGGGCAGGCGCGCCATGCCGCGCCCGCGCCCGCCGTTTCCCGCGGCGGTCGGTCTGTGGGGCAAGCCCAGCAACATCAACAACGTGAAGACGTACTCGTACGTGCCGGAGATCGTGGCGAAGGGCGGCGCGTGGTACGCCTCCATCGGCACGGAGCGCAGCAAAGGCACGGGCCTGGTCTGCCTCTCCGGCGATATCGTCAAGCCCGGCCTATACGAGCTGCCCTTCGGTCTGCCGTTGCCTACCGTCATCAACGACATCGGCGGAGGCGCTCCGGGCGGCAAGAAGGTCAAGTTCCTCCAGACCGGCGGGCCCCTGGGCGGCTTCCTGCCCGCCTCGCTGATGGAGAAGACGCCCATGGACTTCGACGCCATGAACGCCACGGGCGCCATGTTCGGCTCCGGCGGCATCATCGTCGGCAGCGAGGACGCGTGCGTGGTGGACGTTGTGCAGGTGCTGACCGAGTTCAACGCGGACGAGTCCTGCGGCAAGTGCTTCCCGTGCCGTCTGGGCACCAACCACATCAACCAGATCATGCGCCGTATCCGCGAGGGCAAGGGCCGTCCCAACGACATGCAGACGGCGCTGGACCTGGCGCCGGGCCTGGCCGCTTCTCTCTGCGCCCACGGCCAGCTTGCCACGAACCCCATCCGCACTGCCTATCAGTACTTCAAGGACGAGATCGAAGCGCACGTGAAGGACAGGCGCTGTCCCGCGGGCCGGTGCGCCGCCCTGCGACCCCAGGGGGCGGGAACACTCGCTGGCGCCGGAAACGCGCGGTAGATAGGAGACGGCGACCATGACCCAGCAGCAAAGCAAGCTGATCACCCTCACCGTTGACGGTGTGGAGGTCAAGGTGCCGCCGGGCACCACCATCCTAGAAGCGGCGAAGCAGGCGGGCATCAACATCCCGTACCTGTGCTACCACCCCATGCTGAAGCCCTACGGCGCGTGCCGCATGTGCGTGGTGGAGGTGGAGAAGCAGCGCGGCCAGCCCGCGTCGTGCACCTCGCCCGTCGCGGAAGGCATGGCTGTCAAGACCAACACGCCGGACGTGCAGAAGACGCGCACCGAGATCATGGACCTCGTTCTGTCGGAGCACCCGCACGGCTGTCTCACCTGCTGGCGGGTCGTTCACTGCGGGCCGGAGGACATCTGCCTGCGCAACGTCAGCGTCATTGACCGGTGCGTCATCTGCCCCAAGAACTATCGCTGCGAGCTCCAGTTCATGGCGTGGGACTTCAAGGCGAAGGACACGCCCCTCGGCTATCACTACCGCAACATCCCGCTGTGGAACAAGAACCCCCTCATTGACCATGACATGAACCTGTGCATCGTCTGCGGGCGCTGCGTCCGCGCCTGCAACGAGGTGGAGGGTGTGGACGCCATTGTCTTCGTCAAGCGGGGCGGCAGGACCATTGTAGGCACATCGCAGGCCGGCAGCCTGGCGGAGTCCGGCTGCACCTTCTGCGGCGCGTGCGTGGACGTCTGCCCCGTGGGCGCCATCGTGGAGAAGGACAGCAAGTGGGCGGGCCCTGCGCGGCGCACCGCCACGACCATCTGCCCGCACTGCCCCGTGGGCTGTCGGCTCGGCGTGGGCCTGGACAAGGATGGCAAAATCATCCGCGTCATGCCGGACCTGGACAGCCCCGTGAACCGGGGCCATGCCTGCGCCTGGGGGAAGTTCGGCATCGTGGACTACGTGCACAGCAAGGACCGTCTGACGACTCCGCTTGTCCGCAAGCATGGTGAGCTTGTGCCCGTCACCTGGGACGAGGCGCTGGAGGCCGCGGCCAGGGCCTTCGCCGACCACACGGGAAGCGAGGCTGGAGTCATCGCCTCGCCGCGCTCCACCAACGAGGACCTGTTCGTTCTGCAGAAGTGGGCGAGGGTCGTCGCGCTGACCAACAACATTGACCATACCGACCACCTGTTCCTGCCCAGCGCCATGGCGGGTCTGGACCAGGCCATCGGCGGCGTGTCCCAGATGACGGGGAGCTGGCAGGACATTGAGAAAACGAAATGCCTTCTGGCCGTGGGTGCCGACCTGATGACGGACCAGCCGGTGATCGGGGCGCGCGTGCGCAAGGCGGTCCAGCAGGGCCAGAAGCTCATTGTCGTGGACCCGCGCCGCACCGAGTCGGCGCTGCGCTCCACCGTGTGGCTGCGGAACAGGCCCGGCACTGAGGTGGTCGTCCTGGGCGGCATCATGCGCGTCCTTGTGGATGAGCGCCTGTGGAACGCGGCGTACGTGGAGCAGCGCTGCGAGGACTTCGCCGTCGTGCAGAAGGCCGTGGAGGCGTTCGACCTGGACACCGTCGAAAAGACGACGGGCGTGCCGAAGGCCCACATCCAGATGGCGGCGCGCCTTCTGGCGAAAGCCAGCCCTCCGTGCATCGTCTATTCCGCGCGCACGAACCTGCCCGGCCACAACACGGACATTTCTTCCGCGCTGGCGGACCTGGCCTTGCTCACCGGCGCAATCGGCCGGCCGGGCGGCGGCCTGAACATCATGCGGCGCGAGGCCAACGGCCAGGGGTGCTCCGACATAGGCTGCGCCCCGATCCTCCTCCCCGGCTATGCGCGGGTGGCTGACGCGGCCGCGCGCACGCCCTTTGAACGAGTGTGGGGCAAGGCCCTGCCCAGCCAGCCGGGGCTGTTCGCCAAGGATATGCTGGCGGCCGCGCGCGAGGGCACGCTCAAGGCCATGCTGGTCGTCGGGAACGGCGACCTGCTGACCCGCTACGCTCCCCATGGCACTGAGCAGGCGGTCCAGGCCCTGGAGACGCTGGTGGTGGTGGACATGGCCATGACGGACCTGGCCCGGCGGGCCACCGTCGTACTCCCCGCCGCTTCCTTCGCTGAGGTGGATGGTACCTTCACTAGCGGCGAGCGGCGAATCCAGCGGCTGCGCAAGGTGCTGGACGCGCCCGGTCAGGCCAAACCCACCTGGTGGATTATCGCCAAGCTGGCGGAGAAAGCCGGCGTCCACGGGTTCGACTACCACGCGCCCGTTGACGTGTTGAAGGAGCTTACCGGCCTGTCGCCCGTCTATGAGGGCGTCACCTACGAGGCTATTGAACGGGGCGGCCTGCAGTGGCCGGTCTCCGGGGTGAGCCACACGGACACGCCCGTCCTACACACAGAGACGTTCCCGCGCGGCAAGGGCCGCTTCCAGCCGTTCCAGCACAAGGCGACGCCTGCACAGCCCACGGACGGCCGCCTGACCGTGATGACGACGCTCATCCGCGAGATCGCGGGCATACGAGAGCTGAAGCACAGGAATCTGGCGGAGATAGGTCCGGAGGACGCCGCGGCCCTGAAGCTGGCGGACGGCGACCTTGTGGCCGTTCAGACTCCCGCCGGCGCTGTCCAGGCGCAGGTGAAAGTCACGGCGGAGGCCGCGCGAGGCTACGTAATGCTGAGCCTCTCCCACGGCGATGTGGAGCCTCCCGCCATCGTTTCCCAAACCGCGGGCAGTCCCGCCGCGGTTTCAGCGGATATCGTCACCGCACACGTGGCGGTGGAAAAGGCTGCGGCGCCCGTGGTATAATTGGTTCTACTATGAGACCAGCGAATTTCGTCTCCATATCTGTACAAGAGCCTGGCGGACTGATCAAGTCCGCCGGAGGAAGGATGGTTTGACCGCAACCGTGAGGGTGCGGTCATTCTTTTTATATGACGACCACAGCGGCTGAAGCACCCAAGAAGAAATCACAGGTCCGCCTCGTGGCCCCGTGCACGCGCGGCTGTCCCGCGGGCATTGACGTCCCGCGGTACATCGGGTACGTGCTGCAGGGCCGCTACTCGGAGGCGATGGCCGTCGTGCGCGAGCGCATGCCGTTCCCCTCGGTGTGCGCCCATGTCTGCTACCACCCCTGCGAGGGCGAGTGCCGCCGCGGCAAGATGGACGAGCCGGTGTCCATCAACGCTCTCAAGCGTGTGGCCGCGGACAACGACGCGAAGAAGGTCTGGCGGCGCGACTGGAAGCTCGCCCCGCCCACGGGCCGACGCGTCGCCATCGTCGGTTCGGGGCCTGCGGGACTCACCGCCGCGTACTACTTGTCAAAGGTCAAGGGGCACACCGTCTCCATCTTCGAGGCGCTGCCGGAGTTGGGTGGGCAGCTGCGCGTCGGCATTCCATCGTACCGCCTGCCGCGGGCGCTTCTGGACGAGGAGATTGGCATCATCGTCGAGGCGGGCGTGAAGGTTATTCGCAACACGCGCCTGGACCGCCCCGCCGACCTTCTGAACATGGGGTTCAACGCTGTGCTCATCGCCTGCGGCACGATGAAGCCGAACAAGATGGGCATCCCCGGCGAGGACCTGCCCGCGGTTATTGACGGCGTGCGCTTCCTGACCGACGCCAACCTGGGCCGACGCACATCCGTCGGCGCGCGGGTGGCGGTCATCGGCGGGGGTAACGTAGCGCTCGACTGCGCGCGGGTGGCGCTGCGTCTGGGCGCGCAGCACTCCGTCATCATCTACCGGCGCACCCGGCAGGAGATGCCCGCGTATGATTTCGAGGTCGAGGAGGCGGTGCATGAGGGCGTGGACCTGATGTACCTCGCTTCGCCGGACAAGGTCGAGCAGGTAGGCGGCGCTCTGCGGCTCCATCTGCAGCGGATGCAACTCGGCGAGCCGGACGCGTCCGGCCGGCGCCGCCCCGTGCCCATTCCGGGCGATACGTTCACCATGGACGTGGACAACGTGCTTGCGGCCATCGGGCAGTCGGCGGACACCGCGCCGTTCGGCTTGGATCTGAACAAGGACGGCACCATCAAGGCGGACAGGAAGTCGCCGAACGCGTCCATGCAGGGCGTGTTCGTCGCGGGCGACGTGCTGACCGGGCCGGTGAGCGTCATTGAGGCGATAGCCGGCGGACGGACCGCGGCGCAGGTGATAGACAAGTACCTGGGCGGCAACGGCGATATCGGCGAGACGCTGGCGCCGCCGCCCGGCGACGAATTGCTGATGCCCGCCACGCTGGCGCCCCGGGGCGAGAAGCGCGCGCCATCGCCGGAGCTGAACGCGAAGACGCGCATTCACAGCTTTGACGATTGCGTGATTGGCCTGACACCGGAGGAGGGGAAGCGCGAGGCGCTCCGCTGCATCCACTGCGACATGTGGCGCGCGCAGGGCGTGCCGTCCGTCTGGCCCAAGGGCGTGAAGGCGGACTAGCTCCCGCGGTAGCGGTCCTGAGAAACTCAGAAGGGCAGGGTGCAAAACCCTGCCCTTCGTTTTTTGCGGACGGCGCCGAGCCCGCTCATGGCGCGCGGGTGCACTCCGCTACTCGCGTGCGTTGAAGCGCCAGCGGAGCGTCTTCACCGGCTGCGCCGGGTCGTTGCTGCGCACGTCAATGGCGAACACGTGCGGCCCGCCCATTCCCTGGTGCATGCCCATCCACAGGGGCACCTCAAGGGTCGTCCTTTCGCCCGGTTGCAGCGTGGTCGCACCGACCACCGTTTCGGGCGGTCAGCACCCCTGCTCGACGCGCACGACGGGGGGCGTCTTGTCCAGCACGAGGGGAGCGGTCCCAACGTTGCGCAGGGTGAATTGCTCGTACATCGGCCAGTCGGACGGGACCGTGCCGATGTCAACCATGTCCTTGTCCACCTGAAGCCGCGGCCCCGTGACTGTCGGCGGCGCGCCGCTGTCCACCGTGAAGCGCAGCGACAGCGCGGTCATGGGCTTCAGCGGGTCGTTCGACGGCACCTTCACCTGCAGCCGGTGCGGGCCTGTTTCCGTGTGGCGGCTGAACATGATGGGGAGCAGGACGAGCTCGCCGGGTTGAACATCGGTGGCCTGCTCCACGGTCCTGGCGGTCGGGCATCCCTGCTCGACGTCAATGGTGACCGGCCCCACGCGGAGCGACTTGTCGCCGCGGTTCATGACCACGAAGGTCTGCACGCCCATCTGGTCCTGCGGCACCATGCCCATGTCCACGGCGAGCGTGTCGAAGGCAAGCGCGGGCGCCCCGCGAACGGCGGGCGTCGGGACCACAGGCGCCCCGGGCGCTGGCGCCGCGGGCGCGCTGGGGGCGCACGAGGCGACTACCGCTGCTGCAAGCGACGCCGCCAGGATGAGCGGCGCTCTCACGAGTCTCGTTTTCATGGTGCTCTGACCTTTTCCCCCGCGGCGGCTTCGATTGACCGCAACCTCGGTGCGCGGCCTTGTTCCATTGTACATCCCGCGAGCCATCGGCGTCTTTTTTCAGACTGGACGGACATGACGCCTTCCCTTACGCCGCGACTGCGGGTATGATGGTGCCCACACATGTTCAGGGGGTGCGTATGCGCTTAGACATCAGGGTCCCCGCCTGTGCCCCGGTCCCCCAGACGGTCCGGTTCGTCCAGGAATGCGAGCGCGCCGGGTTCAACGCGGCGGGCATCATTGATTCCCAGCTTTTGACGCGGGACGTCTTCGTGGCTATGGGGGCGATGGCCCAGGCCACCACGACAATCGGACTGTATCCCGCCGTGACCAATCCGGTCACCCGTCATTCATCCGTGCTCGCGGGGGGCATCTCGACGGTGGCTGAGATGGCGCCGGGCCGGGTGGACATCGTCCTGGGCAGCGGCTACAGCTCGGTCAAGACGATTGGCCTGCGTGCGGCGCGCCGCGCGGAGATGCGCCAGGCGGTCGTGGAGATGAGGGCGCTGCTCCGCGGCGGCGTGGTGCGGTTCGGCTCCACGCAGAGCCACCTGGGCTTTTTCAAGGGCCGGCCTCCCCGCGTGTACATCGCGGCCACCGACCCGCAGCTTATCGAGGTGGCCGGAGAGGTCGCGGACGGGGTGATGATTCAGGTAGGGTTTCATCCGGCGATCATTCGCAAGGCGACGGAACTTGTGGAAGCGGGCGCGCGGCGGGCCGGGAGGAACGTCAAAGAGCTGGATGTCATCGTGTGCGCGCGCATTGACGTGTGTGACGACATCGAAGCGGGCATCGAGTCCACCAGGGCCATCTGCGCCAACTGGGTCATCGAGAAGCGGCGCGGACGCTGGCTGAAGGAGGCGGGCATTGACATTCCCGACTCCGAGATACCGCCGGAGGTCTATCAGGTCTATCCGGACCTGGTGCACCCGGAGGACCCGGATCTGGCGCGCAAGGCGACTGCCTTCCTGAGCAAGGACATGCTGCGGCGCATCAGCAGCGCCCTGGGGATCGTGGGGCCGCCGAAGGAGTGCATCCGGCGCCTGCGCGAGGCCCAGGACTGGGGCTTGGAGCACGTGTTCCTGATGACCCCCAAGACGTATGAGCTGCCGGAGGAGACGCTGGGGGTTTTCCGCGGCACCACGGTGGCGCGGGCGCTGGCGCGTCCCGAGCGAAAACCGTAGCGGCAAGAGGCGCGCTGCGGGCGCCGACGACGAGCGCCGGTTGCAATGGCGGCCTGTCTGTGGTATTATCTCCGCCGGTGGTTTCCACGATGGCTCCGTTATCCGAACAATTCATGACGAATTGCCTCGGCCCGGAGGGCCTCCCTGGAACCAACTCTTTGGAGAAAGGAGGTCATCCATGAGCTACACTGACAAGACGTTGACTTGCAGTGACTGTGGCGCCACGTTCACTTTCAGCGCCAGCGAGCAGGAGCTCTTCGCGCAGAGGGGCTACTCCCACGAGCCGAAGCGCTGTGCCGCGTGCCGCGAGACGCGCAAGTCCCAGCGGCCTGGCGGCTTCAGCGGCGGTGGTGGTGGTGGCGGCGGTGGCGGCTTCGGCGACCGCCCGCGGCGTGAGATGTTCGAGGCTGTGTGCGCCAGCTGTGGCCAGAAGGCCATGGTGCCGTTCCAGCCCCGTGGCAACAAGCCTGTTTACTGCAGCGATTGCTACCGCAAGGTCCAGCAGCCGTCTTCCTATCGCTAAAACAGGTCACTGACATGAAAACGGGGGGCTATGTGCAAACATGGCCCTCCGTCTTTTTGTGCCCTTCGCCAGTCAGTCCGCTGCCCCTGTCGCGCTGACGGGGACGATTGACATCCGGACGACCCCATCATAGAGTAGGGCCACATCGCTGGAAACAGTAGCAGTAAGGAGAACGGACATGCCTGCGAGGACCTACGACGGTCTCCAACTGGAGAGGAAGGGCCACGTCGCCATCGTCACCTTCAATCGCCCGGAGAAACTGAACGCTCTGAACATTGATATGCGCGTGGGCCTTGGGGAGATGGCCCGGGAGCTTGAGCGGGACGTGAACGTCCGGGCGGTGGTGCTCACGGGCGCGGGTCGGGCCTTCTGCGCGGGGGCCGACCTTTCCGCTCCTCCGGGAGCGTTCAAGGCGGACATCACCGAGCCTGCGGGCGGGTGGATCCTGCCCTTCCTCTGGCTGGAGAAGCCCACCATAGCGGCGGTGAACGGCGTTGCGGCGGGTGGCGGACTCTCCGCGGCGCTCGTCTGCGACATCCGCATCGCATCAGACCAGGCGCGCTTCACGACGGTATGGACCAAGCGGGGCCTGATACCGGACAGCCTGGCGAGCTGGCTTCTCCCCCGCATTATCGGCATGTCCACGGCGTACGAGCTGTCGTACACAAGCCGCATCCTTGACGCAAAGGAGGCCTTGCGCATCGGCATGGTGAGCAGGGTCGTGCCGCACGACAAGCTGATGGCGGAGACGATGGCCCTGGCCGACGAGATCAGCCAGCAGGCGCCCATTGCGCTGCGCCTGACCAAGCGCGCTTTCCTGCACGGCGCGGTGAGCGGCCCGAACCAGCAGATCTTCCAGGAGTCGTCGTCCGTCGCCATCTGTCACGGCACGGAGGACTATCTGGAGGGGCGCCAGGCCTTTCTGGAGAAGCGCACGCCCGTGTTCAGGGGCAAGTAAGCCGAACGGGCGGTGTCGCTGGAGACCTGTCTCTAGTCCGTGGGTATTTCCTGCGCCTTGCGCGCGGAATTCACGCCCTTGCTTGTGGTAGATACTTCATCCCCCTCGTCCCCCTTCTTCTGCACAAGAAGGGGGACGAAAAGCGTTTGTGGGAGGACACCTCCCACACCTTCCACCGGCGGGGGCTGCGCCCGCAACATTCCTGTGGACGTACGTCGCGCATTTCCGGGGCGTGACACCAGCAGGCTGTCGGGAAAGGCAGTCCAGAGGGGGCAGCGTCCCTCTGGTGGGGGTCTGGGGGTATCCCCGAGGCTTCTTCCCCCTTCCAGGGAAGCAAGGGGGATCGAGGGGGATGGTTCACTCCAAGGTAGGAAGGGCCGACATCTCCGTAAGACGCGCCCGCAAGGTGACGCCTCTTTCCAGAAGCGGAGCTACCGCCGCCCGAACTGTCGCTCCAGGTCGGCGGCGCTCAGGTGCACCATGGTGGGCCGCCCGTGGGGGCATGTGTGCGGCTGCTCCGCCTGCTCCAGAAGACGCAGCAGCTCATCCATCTCCTCGCGGAGCAGCACCTTGCCCGCGCGTATGGCCCCGTGGCACGCCAGGGAGAACGCCACGCGGTCCTCTCGCTGCACCGGCATCTCCTGGCCCAGAAGCTCCAGCACCTCCCGCAGCGTCTCGACGGGCGCGGACGCCTTCACCGCGGCGGGGACTGAGCGCAGCAGGTACGTTCGCTCGCCGAAAGGCTCCAGCGCGAAGCCGAACGCTTCCAGTTCCTCACGGTGGGACTGCAGCGTCTGCTCCTGGAGGGGCGAAAGCTCCACCGTCGCCGGCTCCAACAGGCCTTGCGTCTCCACGGCCTTGCACCGCCGCTGCTCGCGCAGCCGCTCGAAGAGCACGCGCTCGTGGGCGGCGTGCTGGTCAATGAGATAGACGCCGTCCGGCCCTTCCGCGATGACGTAGGTGTTGGCCACCTGGCCCAGGGGCCGCAGGATGGGCAGCGTCATCCAGGGCTGCGTCGGGGGCGGACTGGCGGGCGCGTCGCGCGATGCCGGCGGCGAGGACGGCATGGGGGCGTGCGTGTCTTTTGGGATGAAGGGACGCGCCATCGCGGGAGGCGGGGTGGACGCCGCGTTCGCGGGCAGGGCAGCGCTCTGCACGGGGGCCTGCCGCAGGAGCGCCTGCCGCACGGCATCCCGGACCGCCGCGAACACCTCTCCCTCCCGGAGAAAGCGGACCTCCGCCTTCGTCGGGTGGACGTTCACGTCCACATCTTCCAGGGGCAGGTGGACGTGGACGGCGGCTAGAGGGCGTCGTCCGGTCATGAGCATGCCTTCGTAGCCCTGTTCCAGGGCGGCGGTGAGCATCCGGCTCTGCACCCAGCGCCTGTTCACGAAAAAGCTGATGGCGGTGCGGCTGGCCCGACTTAGGGAGGGCGGGCTGACGTGCCCGCTGACACGCACCGGGCCGTCGCCGGGCGCGACCTCCAGCAGAGCGGCGGCGGTCTGCGCGTCAAAGGCGCGCGCTAGGGCTTCACGGGCGTCGCCGGAGCCGGTGCTGGAGAAGGCGGGGCGTCCCTCCACCTGCAGGGTGAAGCGGACCTCCGGGTAGGCCATCGCGTACTGCGTGACCAAGTGGACGATGCGATGCGCCTCGGCGGTGTCCGACTTCAGAAACTTGAGGCGGGCGGGCAGGTTGCGGAAGAGGTTTCGGACGGTGACGACGGTGCCCGGAGCGCACGCCCGCATGCCGCGCTCCGCCACGTGGCCGTCCTGGAGCAGGACGTACGTCCCGCCCTCGGTACCAGCCGCGCGCGTAAGCATCGCCACCTCGGCCACGGCGGCGATGCTCGGCAGCGCCTCGCCGCGGAAGCCCAGCGTGGCGATGGCGTCCAGGTCTTCGGCGCGGCTGATCTTGCTGGTGGCGTGGCGCTGAAAAGCGAGCTCCACCTCGTCCGCGGGGATACCGCCGCCGTCGTCCGCGACGCGGAGCAGGCGGACGCCGCCGCCCAGCACCTCGATGGCGATGGCCTTCGCGCCGGCGTCCAGCGCGTTCTCCACCAGCTCCTTGACCACCGAAGCGGGGCGCTCGATGACCTCGCCCGCGGCGATGCAGGCGGCGACATCCGGGGCGAGGAGACGGACCGGCATGGCGTGGGCCTAGCCTTCGGCCTTGTTCGCGGACTCCAGGCCCCAGCCCGCTGCCCACTTGTTCCAGTAAGCGTCGCTGACGGCGCCGCTGACACGAAAGAAGGCGTCCTTAATGCTCCCGTTCTTGACCTCAAAGAGCTTGAACCGCACCTCAAGCTCGAAGGACACCTTCCGACCGGACCCGTCCGGCGTGTTTTCCAGGCGGCGCGCTATGTGGCTGAGATGCTCGCGTGATATCTCGAACTCCCAGAAGAGGTGAAAGCTCTGCTCTGGTTGAACAGAGAGGTCAATAATGTTCAGATAGTATGTGACGCCGCCGGGAATGGCGGGCGAGGCGAAGCTCTTGCCCTCGCTCCGGCTGACGCCCGCGGTCATCTCGTAGTAGCCGGCGCTCATGAAGATGAACTCGTCGAAGACCTTGAGCAGGCCGGAGCCGGGCAGCAGATTGACCTGCTCATGGGTGCTGTTGCGGATGACTACGCTGGTCTGAATGCGTGGCTTGTTGAATGGAGGCAACGCCTCAATGGCGACGTTCTCCACTTGCAGATAGGGCATCAACTCCAAGGCCGGGCGCGCCTCATCGGGCGATGGTTGTTCCTGGCGGGGCGCCTGCTCCACAACGTCCTCCTCATGTGGGGACTATGGCCGTCCGTCGAATTCTCCCAGCGTGTCACCATGATAGGGCACATAGGCGAAGGGGTCAATGCACGGCCTCCCACCGGCCTGCGGCCCGCAGCTTTCCGCCCGCATATCTCGTAACTTAGCCATGCATATCGAGATAAATGACGACAGTGTGTTGCGATGCCCATTAACGACGCTTTTCACGTATATTAGATTGACATGAATAACGAGATTGACAAACTAGTTTGCCGGAAATATAATCGAGCTCTCTTGTCAACAGGTGCCGCTTCAGGGGGAGGGAGCGCCTTGAAAAATCCGGACAGGGCCCGGAGCGTTTTCGTTTACGTGGCGGTCCTCGCGACCGTTTTTCTCGTCGCGTGCGGACCCGCGGTTTCAGCCGCGACGTATGGCAGCGCGGACCCATCCCTTCCGGGCGAGCGCGTCTATCAGGCGGTGTGGCGCTCCGTACTGTGCGTCGGTGAGTCAGGCGAGTGCATTGGCACGGCGTGGGTGATCGAGCCGGGCCTCGCGGTCACGGCGCAGCATGTCATCGGCAAGAGGCGGACGGTCAACGTCTATTCGGCGTTCGCCGGGCCGTTCCCCGCCACCGTAGCCGCCTCGGACGCCGGCCAGGACATTGCGGTCATCGCCTTCGACAAGAATATCCTCAATGTCCCTCCTGTCCAGACAAGGTCTCTCGACCTGCTGTCCGAGATGGGCGCGACGCTGTACGGCATCGGGTACGGCGGGTGCGAGATAAAGGCCAGTGGGGGCGTAGGCGCGCCCCTGGTGCGCAGCGGCACGTTTTCGCAGATGCCCAACCTGGGCGCGCCCCTGGGATTCAATATAAAGACCCAGGTGCCGGGCGTCCCCGGCGACAGCGGAGGGCCGCTGGTGGATGGCAGAGGAAACGTAGTGGGGATGTTCCGCTCCAAAGACATGGACGGGGTCTATTACTACGCCGTCACCGTGGAGCGGATTCGCGATATCCTGCCCCGCGCCAAGGTCGCCTCGGCCATTCCCTGAGACCGGGCGACGGGTGTTCTGAGCGCGCTGAAGCCGGAAACGCTGGGCCTCACCAGACGCATCTCTGACGCTTATTCCTGTCCGCCTTTCGCTTTGCGCTGCAGCTCGTAGAGCCTGGTCAGCGCCTCAAGGGGCGTCAGCCCGTTCACGTCCAGGGCCAGCAGCTCATTGAGCCAGGGCGGCGTCCCGCCGAACAGCGGCATCTGCTCCGGCGAAGCGTCGGCGCGTGGGGCGCGGCGCCCACGTTGCGGGCCGGACGGGGCGCGGCCATCGGCGCTCTCCAGCTCCGCCAGGACCTCCCGCGCCCGGTGGACCACGGGACGCGGAAGTCCGGCGAGCTGCGCCACGTGGATGCCGTAGCTCTTGTCCGCGCCGCCTGGCGCGATACGGTGCAGGAAGACCACCGTCCCGCCCTCCTCCGCGACGGCCACGTTGCAGTTGCGCACGCGCGGCAGGTAGAGGGCCATCTCGACCAGCTCGTGGTAGTGCGTGGCGAACAGCGTGCGCGCGCCCAGCCGCGGGTGGTTGTGGATGTATTCGATGACGGCGCGGGCGATCGCCATGCCGTCGTACGTGCTGGTGCCTCGGCCTATCTCGTCCAGAATCAGCAGCGAGCGGGAGGTGGCGTTATGCAGGATGTGCGCCGTCTCGATCATCTCCACCATGAACGTGGACTGGCCCGTCGCCAGGTCGTCCTGCAGGCCCACGCGGGTGAAGATGCGGTCAACCAGCCCGACGATGGCGGCATCCGCCGGGACGAAGCTGCCCATCTGGGCCATGAGTGCGATAAGCGCGGTCTGGCGCAGGTACGTGGACTTGCCCGCCATGTTGGGGCCGGTGAGAACGACTATCTGGGCGTCGTTGCAGGAGAGCAGCGTGTCGTTGGGCACGAACTCTCCACCGGACAGGAACCGTTCCACGACGGGATGGCGCCCCGCCTTGATCTCCAGCAAGCCACTGTCGGCGAGGGTGGGACGTACGTAGTTGTAGCGTGCCGCGGCCTCCGCCAGCGCGGAGAGCGCGTCGGCGTGGGCGAAGGCGTCCGCGGTGGACAGGACGCGGTCGGCCAGCGCGGCCACATGGGCGCAGACCTGCCGGAACAGGGCGGCCTCCATCTCCGCGATGCGCTCCTGGGCGTTCAGCACCAGGGACTCGTACTCCTTCAGCTCCGGCGTGTAGAAGCGCTCTGCTCCTGAGAGCGTCTGCTTGCGGATGTAGTCCGTCGGGACCAGCGCCAGGTGGGGCGTCGTAACCTCGATGTAGTAGCCGAAGACCCGGTTGTAGCCCACCTTCAAGCTCTTGATGCCCGTGCGCTCGCGCTCTGTCTTCTCCAGCGAGGCGATGTAGTCGCGCGCGTTGGTGGACGCCGAGCGCACCTGGTCAAGCTCCGGCGAGAACCCCTGCCGGATGACGCCGCCGTCGCTGAGCGCGGCGGGCGGATCCTCGACGATGGCACGGGCGATAAGCTCGACGGCGTCGGGGCAGGCGTCCAGGCGGCCCACGAGCAGGGCCGGAGCGCCCTCCAGCGCCTGCCGGAGGGTCGGCGCCGTCTCCAGGCCGCGGCGCAGGGCCGCCACGTCCCGCGGCGACGCGGCGCCCGCGCGGACGCGCACGGCCAGCCGCTCAATATCGCCTACGGAACGGAGCATCTCGATTGCCCGCGCCCGCGGGATGGCGTGTGCGTGCAGCCACGCGACGGCCTCCTGACGCTCCAGGAGCGGCGCAAGCTCGCGCAGCGGCTGGCCCAGCCAGCGGCGGAGCAGCCGTCCGCCCATCGGCGTGCGGGTCAGGTCGAGCACCGCGTACAGCGAATGCTCCGGGCTACCGTTGCGCCCGCCCTGGAAAAGCTCCAGGTTCCGGCGGGTCTGCGAGTCCAGCGCCATGTACGCCTGGGGCGACACGGTGGACAGGCGGTTCAGGTTCGGCAGCGCCGACTTCTGGGTCTCCGCCACGTACGCCAGGATGGCGCCCGCGGCGCGCACCGCGCCGGGCATCCCCTCGCAGCCGCATGCCTCCAGGCTGGTCGCGCCCAGGTGACGCAGGAGCAGCGTCCGGCACTCCCCCTCGTCGAACGAGCGCGCGCCGCGCGTCGTGACCGACGCGCCGCCCGTAGCGGCGGGAGGCGTCGCGCCTTCCGGCAGCAGCACCTCCGCGGGCCGCAGCCGTTCCAACTCCAGCGTCGCATCCTGAAGGGACAGATCCGCCGTGGCGAACTCGCCGGTGGACAGGTCTATGTAGGCCATGCCCCATCCGTCCGCGGTGGGGGCCAGGGCCACGAGGTAGTTGTTGGCCTTCTGCTCCAGTAGGTTCGGTTCCAGCACCGTTCCCGGCGTCACCACGCGGACCACCTCGCGGTCCACCAGCCCCTTGCTGGTGGCGGGGTCGCTCATCTGCTCGCAGATGGCGACGCGGAAGCCCCGCCGGATGAGCTTCGCCAGGTAGCCGTCCAGGGCGTGGTACGGAATGCCTGCCATGGGGTAGCGCTGGCCCTTGCCCAACTCCCTGCCGGTCAGGGTCAGGCCCAGCTCGCGGCTGACGGTGTGGGCGTCATCGTCAAAGGCCTCGTAGAAGTCTCCCAGGCGGAACAGGAGCAGGCAGCCCGGGTGCTGCTGTTTGGCCTGGAGGTACTGGCGGCGTATGGGGGTGGACACGTCTTGCCTCGCGTTCTGCTGGGCCTATTCTACTGGACAACGCGCCGCGCAGGAAGCGCCAGCGGGGCCGTATCGGCGCGGTCTTGCGGGCGCAGGAGCGCGGGAGTATGATAGATAAGGATTGAACGTGCCCCTGTAGCTCAGCGGATAGAGTACCGGCCTCCGAAGCCGGGTGCGGGCGTTCGAGTCGCCCCAGGGGTACCACTTTTGATATGCACCTCTCTATCTCTTGCGGGGAGGCAAGGGAGCGGAAGGGAAAGGACGGTTGGATGGTCCGTACCCGATTAGCGCTCCTCGAAGTACGCTGGCACGGCCGCGGAGGCCAGGGAGTCGTCACCGCCAGCGCCATGCTCGCCGACGCAGCCCTTGAAGAGGGCAGATATTTCCAGGCATTCCCCGAATACGGAGCGGAGCGCTCCGGAGCGCCGGTCACCGCCTACAGCCGCCTCAGCGAGTCCCCCATCAGCGTCCGCAGCCAGATCACCGAACCCGACGTTGTCGTCGTCGTTGACTCTACCCTCCTCGGCAAGGTGGACGTCACGCGCGGCCTCAAGCCGGACGGCGTGCTGCTCATCAACACGACCCTTTCGCCCGCCGAGGTGCGCAAGCGGCTGAACGTCAAGGGCGGACGCGTTTTCACCGTGGACGCCACGGGCATCGCGCGGGCGACGGTGGGTCGCCCGATTCCCAACACGCCCATGCTGGGCGCGCTGCTCCGCATCACCGGCGTGGTCAGCAAGGACGCCGCGCTGCGCGCGGTCCGCGGCCGTCTGGGCGCGCGGCTCAGCCCGGAAATAATCCAGGCGAACATTCAGGCCTTCGAGCAGGCGTACGCGGGCATCCAGGAAGGTTAGCCTGGCAGGGGAGGACATATGCCACAGGACTGGAGAAAAATCGCGCCCGGAGGGACCGTCACCGAGCCGGGAAGCGCCATCACGGTGGAGACGGGTACATGGCGGTCGAGCAGGCCCGTCGTGGACTATGACCATTGCGTGCATTGCATGATCTGCTGGGTCTTCTGCCCGGACGATTGCTTCCAGACGGAGAACGGCAAGCTGGTCGGCGTGGACTACTTCCACTGCAAGGGCTGTGGCATCTGCTCCGTCGAATGCCCCAAAAAGTGCATCTCCATGCAAGAGGACGTTCTGGCATAGCCGTCCTCGGAAGAGGTTTGTATGACCCTCAAGGCAAGTGAGCGCCAGGGGGCCCGGTCCGCCACGGGCCGCGCCGTCGCCATCAACGGGGCGACGCTGGTGGCGCACGCCATGCGTCAGGTCCATCCGGACGTGGTCGCCTGCTATCCCATCACGCCGCAGACCATCATCACGGAGACCTTCAGCGAGTTCGTGGCGAACGGGCAGGTCCAGACGGAGTTCGTGGCCGTGGAGAGCGAGCACGCCGCCATGAGCGTGTGCATCGGCTCCGCGGCGGCGGGCGCGCGGACGCAGACCGCCACCTCCGGGCCGGGCCTCGCGCTCATGTGGGAGCTGCTCTGGGTGGCATCGGGAAGCCGCCTGCCCATCGTCATGCACCTGTGCACCCGCGCCCTGAGCGCGCCGCTGAACATCCTGTGCGATCACAGCGACGTGATGGGCGCGCGCGACACCGGCTGGCCCATCCTCTTCAGCGAGGACGGGCAGGAGGCGTACGACAACGCCATTCAGGCGGTCCGTGTGGCCGAGCACCCGGACGTGCTCCTGCCGGTCATCAGCACCCAGGACGGTTTCACCATCACCCACGGCATCGAGCGGGCGGAGATACTGGATGACGCTTCGGTCCGCTCCTTTGTCGGCGAGTATTCGTCGCATCGCCCGCTTCTGGACGTGGAGCACCCGACGACCTATGGAGCGTGGGACTATCACGACTACTATTTCGAGCACAAGCGCCAGCAGGCCGACGCCATGGAGAAGGCGCTGGGTGTCATAGAGGCGGTGGGCAAGGAGTTCGGGAAGATGAGCGGGCGCCCGTACGGCCTGGTCCAGCCCTACCGGCTGGACGACGCCGAGTTCGCCGTGGTAGTGCTGGGGTCGGCGGCGGGCACGCTGCGGTCGGTGGTGGACGACCTGCGCTCCCGCGGGGTCAAGGCGGGCATGCTTCGGGTGCGCGTCCTCCGTCCGTTCCCGATGAAGGCCGTCGCGGAGGCCCTGAAAGGGGTCAAGGTGGCGGCTGTCTTGGACAGGGCGTTCGCCTTCGGCGCGCCTGCCGGCGCTCTTTTCGGGGACGTGAGCGTGTCCCTGGCCGTGAACGGCGGCGGCCCGCGCCTCGTCAACTACGTGTACGGACTCGGCGGACGCGACACGCTGCCGGAGCAGTTCATGACGGCGTTTGACGACATCCGGCGCATCGCCAAGGGGGCGAGCGTGCAGCCGGTGGTGCGCTACCTGGGCCTGCACGAGGGCTAGACTTCAGTCAAGAATCCAGGGAGGGTCATATGGTCAAGACGCTACGCGAGATGACGGAGCAGCCGGAGGGCCTTTCCTCCGGGCACTCCTTGTGCGCCGGGTGCGCGGAGTCCATTATCGTCCGGCAGGTCCTGCAGGCCGTCGGCCAGCCGGTGGTTGTCGCGTGCGCGACGGGCTGCCTGGAGATCGCCACGAGCCGCTTTCCCACGACCGCGTGGAACGTTCCCTGGATACACAGCGCGTTCGAGAACGCCGCGTCCACCATCAGCGGCGTCGAGGCCGCGTACCGCGCGCTGGTGCGCAAGGGGCGCATGCCTGAAAAGAACATCAAGTTCGTCGCCTTCGGAGGCGACGGCGCGACCTATGACATCGGCCTGCAGTGGCTGAGCGGAGCGCTGGAGCGGGGACACCGCTTCATCTACATCTGTCTCAACAACGAAGGCTACATGAACACGGGTATTCAGCGGAGCGGCGCCACCATCCAGGGAACGTGGACGACGACCACGCCCGCGGGCAAGGTCGTGCCCGGCAAGCCCGAATGGCGCAAGGACCTCACCTCCATCATCGCCGCGCACCACATCCCGTACGTGGCGCAGGCCGCCGCGCACGCGTGGAAAGACCTGGAAACAAAGGTGGAGAAGGCGGCGGCGGTGGACGGCCCCTCGTTCATCAACGTCCTCTCGCCGTGCACCCGCGGCTGGCGCTACGACCCCAGCAAGACGATGGAGATTTCCAAGCTGGCGGTCGAGACGCGCCTGTGGCCTCTTTTCGAGGTGGAGAACGGCGTCTGGCGGCTCACCTACAAGTCCACGACGCCCAAGCCGGTCACCGATTGGCTCAAGTCGCAGGACCGGTTTGCCCACCTGCTGCGCCCGGAGAACGAGCACGTGGTGCAGTCCATTCAGCGCAACGTGGACAGGGAGTGGACGTGGCTCCAGCGCCAGTGCAGCCTGGCCGCCGCTACTGCTTAGGGCGGTACGTTCCGTACGTAGTGAGGGTGCCTCTCCCCCGCCGCAACGCTTCCGCTTGAGGCGCGCGCCTTGATGACAGGCTTGGCCGGACAGCAGGCGCGGCGGCTCCAAGCGGTTGTTAGCCATCCTCGATCGGCCCGTCAACGATCCGTACTCCCCCTAGCGCGAGTGCCGTCTCAATCGGGAAATATTGTCTATAGAGTTGGGCTACACGCCAGTGAATTGAGTTCCGGTTGACCTCGAACTGACTCTGCTCAAGTCTCGGCAACGGAAGAGTGTAACGCCCACCGTCACAGTTGACGAAGACGAACCGCTTCAGAACGGTGGACCCATAGCACAGCTTCACATAGAAGCTGCGAGCGGACCGATCGGGGAAGCGCGTCGTCCACGCTTCTTGAAATGGCTGGACCAAGGTGTCGCCCTCGACCACTGTGAACTCCGGGAACTCCTGGTGGTAGAAGTAGTCTTCACCACCGATCTTCTGCCACTTGTCTGGCTCCTCCAGCAACCTGAAGGCGCGCCGTAATGGCGACAGACCCAAGCCAAACCGCTCACGCCATGCAAGTTCGATGGCATCCTCGGTTGCCGACTCGCGGAGTGGCACGTTGGTGTCGCCAATACGCGTGTACACAACGCCGGCTCGGATCGTGTGACCCTGAAAATCCTTGTCAGCCGTTGCGAAGAATGGCTTATCCGGGCGATTCTTGATGGTGAGCACGTCGACTTCGTGACCCGATACAAGAACTGTCTGCATCGAGACGGTCGGAATGCGATTCAGACGTGATTGGCGAAGCATATCTTGGATGTTGGCTCCGGTTCGGCGATTCCCGTCAGTTTCGACCCCTACAACTTGGCCACGATCTGTCATACCGAAGACCAGAAAGTGATCGGATTCCGTCCACGCATTTGCCAGGCACAGAATGTCGTGCAGCAAGGCGAGCGTATCTGCGTGATGAGACTGCTTGAAGTCGAGCTTCTCTGATTCCGGCTCCTGAATGAGAAGGTTGATATCCATAGAGTAATTCAGCGATTCACCAAGGACATTTGAGTCTGTTGCGTCGAAGCGCTGTTCTTATCGCGGTATTTATTACGGATCGGCATAAGCTCGTCCTCGTACGCCGCCATTCTAAGGCGTTCGTCAACTCCGCGTCCATCGCCACTGTCGCGGAGCGCCCTCGCAACGAGTGCCGCTACTGCTTAGCGCGCAGGGAGAACGGCAGTTCCGCCAGCTTCTTGACCAGGCCCAGCCGCTCCAGCGCGGCGTAGGCCCGCGACGTCTGACGCGGGCGCAGCGACGGGACGTTCTCATACGCCACGAACAGCCCCAGGTCCTCCGGCGTGTCCACGTCCAGCTCGATGCGGAAGTTGCGCACGAGCGTGACGGGTATGCCGCGCGCGGCGGCCTCCTCCTGGTGCTCGCGGAAGCTGGTCATGCCGAAGTGCGACCCTATGGCGTCCGGCGGGCGCCGGAGCACGGCGTTGGACCCGGTGCCGTCCCGCGATGGCACCAGCGTCAGCCCCGGCTGGCCTGAGTCCGCGGCCAGCACGACCTGGACGTCCTCGGGCCGGACAAGCGGCACGTCGCCGGGGACCACCAGCATGGCCGGAATGCTCCGCTCAAGGCATTGCCGCGCCCCGAACTCCACCGCCGCGCTCTCTCCACCGTTGCTCTCCTCGCGCCAGACCTGCGCTCCCGTCGTCGCGGCGAGCGCCTCCGCCTCCGCGTCGCGGGTCACGACGGCGACGCCGTCGAGCGTCGGCGTATGCGCCAGCGCGTCCAGCACGTCGTGGAGCATGGCGACGGCGAGTGCGTGCCGCTCGTCGGGCGAGAGCACGTCGGACAGGCGCTTCTTGGCGCCCGCGAGGTCCTTGACCGGTACGACGGCCCAGGTCATGCGTTCCGCGCCTGGGCCAGCAGGCCCAGCGCTGCGTCCGCGACGCGCGCCGCGTCGTCCGGCGTGGGCATCATGGTGTCCGTGACCGCGACGTGCATCTTCAGCTCCGCTATGCGTCCTTCCAGGGCGGCGTCGCGCTGGTCAATAACGAACCCGTCCAGGAAGTCGCTGTACAGGCGCGCGACTCCGTACGCGGACGGCTCGACGCCCTGCGCCGTCAGCATGGGCACCGAGGGGCCTTTCACCGCCGCGCCCGCGACGATGGGGCTGACCCCAACGATGGGCGCGTCCGTCACCCGCAGCGCCTCCCGGACTCCCGGCACGCTCAGGATGGGGCCGATGCTGATGATGGGGTTGCTGGGGCAAACGACAATTCCCTGCGCGGCTAGGATGGCCTCGATGACGCTGGGGCCGGCATGCGCGCCCTCGATGCCGTGCACATACACCCGCTGGATGGCGCCCTCGGCGTGGTCGCGCGCCAGGAACTCCTGGAGGTGCATGTCGCCGCGCTCCGTCACGACGCGCGTCTCCACCGGGCTGTCGGTCATGGGCAGGATGCGCGTGGCGAGGCCCCACGCCTCGCACAGGGAGAACGTCACCTCGGAGAGGGTGTGGCCGCGGCGCAGGAGCATGGTCCGGTGGATGTGCGTGGCGAAGTCGCGGTCGCCCAGGGCAAACCACTTCTGGTGGCCCAGGCGGCTGAGGGCGTCCAGGACGTGGAAGGTATCCCCCTTCAGTCCATAGCCCTTCTCGCCCTCCGCGACGCCCGCGAGTGTGTAGATGAGCGTGTCAATGTCAGGCGAGATGTGCAGTCCGTGAAACGTGGCGTCGTCGCCGGTGTTGGCGATGACCACCAGGTCTTCCGCTTTGACGCGGCGCAGCAGTCCCCGCAGGAACCGGGCCGCGCCCACGCCGCCGGCCAGTGCGACAAGCATGACTTGAGTGACTTTCTAGCGCACGGGCGCGGTCAGGCGGATTTTGCTATTGTCCCAGGTGCGCACCTTGTCCGGCGTCACCTTCAGAATGACCCAGGGGCCCGCGTAGTGGCCCCGTATCCGGTCTGGGAGGAGGTGGTCGGGGCGCTTCAGCCCGGCGTACTTGCGGTCGTAGGCGGCGTCAAAGCGCGCTAGGTGATCGGGGGCTTCCAGGATGCTGCACCGCCCCTGGATGGCGACCCCTCGAAGCTCCTTCCATGCCTGTCCGCTCTCCGCGACCACCGAGACGCGCGGGTCCCGCAGGGCGTTGCGCACCTTCGCGCCCGACTTCAGCGAGTGCATGTAGACGCAGCCGTCCTGATAGATGAACCACATGGGCACGGAGACGGGGGAGCCGTCCTTCCGCAGGGTGGTCAGCACCGCAGTCTTTTTCTCGTTGAGGAATGATTCAATCTCAAGCGGGTCCAGTGTAATCGCCATACATGCCTCCGACGGATTTTCGAGGGAGTGGGGCGGTGTACAGTTGCCTCGCATGTCCCGTCTGCTATTATAGATGGGCATTTCGCCAGCTACAAGGAGGCTTTCATGCTTGCCTTTCTCGGAGGGACCGGCCCGG
>Ga0082335_1000580_pt1 | contig 89197 bp, 54 predicted proteins | sample Subgrocontami58m_FD_72375 | JGI IMG/M metagenome (GOLD analysis project Ga0082335, IMG submission 72375) | Subsurface groundwater microbial communities from S. Glens Falls, New York, USA - GMW37 contaminated, 5.8 m (SPADES assembly) (version 2) ...
TTGAACGCCGCTCAAAATAACTTTAAAGGAGTAATGATGTTTACGGTGATAAAAATTGATATTAGAAAAATGAGTTAATTGAGGATTTCTTTTATCGATTTTTCGAATCGCTAAATAAAATAATGCTCAGAGTTGCGGGGCCGACGAGACTCGAACTCGCGACCTCCTGCGTGACAGGCAGGCGTTCTAACCAACTGAACTACGACCCCAAATTTTCAAAAAACTTTATTATCTCAATTCGCTACCTTTCCCGCTAAAGGCTGTACGTTCTAAACGAACCCACCAAAGACGGGCAAGCTGTACAACGACCACGAAAAGAACATGTTATTAACTAACGAGCAAAAATAAGCATTAAAACTTATCCAATGCAAGAAAGTCTATAAATTTTCAGTGCCAAAACTAACTCCAACAGCACTTGCAGCTAATATTGCTTGATCTTTCCGCTTAACTAGCTTCTGACGTGAAATCGCATCTATTATTCTAACACTTGTGATTTCTGAACCTTTAAGAGCAACCATTCTTCCAAATTGTCTCTTAATTGCTAGTTGTATTGCATTTGTTCCGAACTTTGTTGATAAAATTCTATCAAAAGGAGTTGGACTGCCCCCTCTTTGCAGATGACCCAATACTGTAAATCTTGTTTCCAATCTTGTATTCTGTGTTATCATCTTAGCTACGTATTCACCAATACCGCCGAGTTGAACCGGGTCTGTTCGTTTAATATCTCTTCCTTTTATAATTAATCTGCCGTTTTTCGGTTTGGCTCCTTCAGCAACACAAACAAGACTAAACCGTTTACCAATTGTATTACGATGAAGAACCTTATCATAAATTACATTCCAATCGAAAGGAATTTCCGGAATTAGAATTATATCTGCACCGCCTGCTAATCCGCCATTTAATGCAATCCACCCGGCGTACCTTCCCATTACTTCAATTACCATAACTCTATGATGTGCTGAAGCTGTTGTGTGCAAACGATCAAGCGCTTCCGATACAACGAATACCGCAGAATCATGACCGAATGTTTGATCAGTTGCTTCAAGATCGTTATCAATTGTTTTAGGAACGCCAACTACATTTATACCCATCTTGCTAAGTTGATGTGTTATGTGCATTGTTCCATCACCGCCGATTACAATTAATGCGTCAAGATTCCATGAGCGATAATTTTTTAATGCATCTTTTGAGCGATCAACAATTTTTATTTTACCGTCAATTTCAAAAGGCCAATGAAACGGATCGCCTTTATTCGAAGACCCAAGAATTGTTCCACCTGTAGAAAGAATTCCTGAAACATCTTTATTAGATAATTCTTGCGCTCTTCCTTCAACAAGTCCTTCAAATCCGTCAAGTATTCCTAAAACACTTAGTCCATGATCATGAGCTGGTTTAGTAACTCCCCTAATAACAGCATTAAGTCCCGGGCAATCGCCGCCGCCTGTAATAATTCCTATACGTTTAATTTTTGATTTAGCCACTTTCAAGCTCCGTTGAGTATTAAAGAAAATCTGCCGTGTAAATTTATTTATGTGAAATGAAATATTTACCGATTAGATTTTATTTTTTTGTACGTCTTGAAGTGTAATTTAGCAAGCTCATTTAATTTTTCTTTGCCAATACTATTTAATAATTTCTTGGCGAAAACTTCAGTTTCAATTGAAGAACCTTTTGGTAAATTCAATCCAATTCGCTCTTTATTTTCAAACCAATCTAGAAAACTTTCTCTAGCTATAATGGATGCAGCAGCAACACCAACATATCTTTCTGCTTTTGTTTCCTGGATGAATTCTACATCCGAATGTTTAGATAAAGAACTGATATCCAAATCCTTATTACTGAATTTATCAGTTATAACTGTTTTACTATCAACTTTATCGAATAAGTTGCTTAATGCTTTTGAGTGTGCCCAGTTCAATAGACTATTCAAATTTCCGAATCGTTCATAAACTTCGTTATACTTTTTAGGATTTATACTTACAACTGTAAAGTTATCTGCAGCTATTTTTTTTATTTCTTTTGCAAGAAGATTTATTTGGTAGTCACTTAAATCTTTGCTGTCTTTGACCCCGATTCCCAGAAGATTTTTTTTTGTGTGAGCATTAACAAAAACAGCAGCAACTACTAATGGACCAAAAAAATCTCCCTTGCCGCATTCATCTGTTCCAATATATTCTTCCGGTTCTTTTAATCCCGGGTCAACTAATTCTAACATTAATTCATCAGAGATAATGTCTCTCGCTTTTTTGTAGAGATCAGATTTTTCATCACCTTGAATAATAGTCTTAACACCTTTTTTGCCAAAGTAGACTAAAACTTTAACTGTACTTTTGTTGAAGGTGGCATTGAACTCGTAATTATATTGTTTTAAGATGATCTCATCGGTTGACAAATTAGTGCTGCTGACTAATTTTTTAAGATTTCGAATATGCTTTTTTGCTTTCTCTTCAAGATTCATTTAAGAATAAAAATAGTTTAGTTGGAGAAAAATTGTGATTCTCATTTCAAGGGCGATTACATTTAATGCAAGTGCCTCGTAAAATTAAATCGGTATCTACTACTATTTGCTTGTGGATAAATTTTTCTTTCTTAATAATGTTCTCTATTAATACTTCCATAGACTTTGCAGCCAGCAGTTCTGTCGGTTGATTTACACAACTTAATGGAGGAGATAAAAAATTCTGCTCTTGAGAATTTCCGAAACAGATCAGATCAATATCATTTGGAATATTCATACCAACTTCCTTAGCAGCCATATATATACCGATTGCAGTTGGATAAGTAACAGCAAGTATTAAATCGGGTAGATTTTTTTCGTGGTATAATTTCATGAAAGAATCGTAACCGCTTTTTTCTCCGAAATCCCCCTCTAAGATCCATTCTTGGTTAATTTCCAAACCATAATCAATCATAGCTTGCTTAAAACCGAGCATTCGTTCACGTCCGATATTAATATTGGCGTAACCGGCAAAATGTGCGATCTTCTTATATCCAAGTTTTATGGCATGTTCAATCGCTTTATAAGCACCACCACGATCATCTACTGTTACTGTATTACAATTAATTAGATCCGGAATACGATCCATGAAAACTAGCGGGATTTGTCTATTCCTTGCAGTTTCAAAAATTTCAAAATTTGATGTGTCCTGAGATATTGAAATAATTATTCCATCAACTCTCATCGAAAGAAGAGTCTGGATTTGTTTTTTCTGTAATTCAGAATTTTCTTGTGATACGGTAAGGAAAATTTGATAGTTGTTTAAAGTCGCATAAATATAAATATGATCAATAATAGAACTAAAAAAATGATGAGCTATTTCAGGAAGTACTACACCAATCGTATTTGATTTTCTCGATGCAAGATTTCTAGCCATAAAATTGGGAGAATACCCTAATTCTATAGCTGCTTTTTTGATAAGCTCGGCAGTATGACTTGATATATCAGGATGTCCGCGCAGTGCTTTTGAAACAGTTATTATTGAAACACCTAACTTCTGCGCTATATCGCTTAATGTTATATCTTTTGATTTCATAGAAAAATTTCTGTTTCTTTAATACTTATCTCAGTATATGTAATTATTACTACTTAAATTAAATAATTACTGAATTAAGAGATAGTGCGGGAGTTTGATATTCATCAATCAAACGCTTGATGTTAGAATTGTACTCTTTTTCAGAATGTCAATCCAAAAATTAGTTTTTGATTTTATTAATGATATAATTTGATTTTTTGTTAGCGATTTTTGTAATTTTATATGTATTTCAATGATTCTATCCTAAATTTGTTACATGGATTAGTTTATTTTATCCATGATTTTTTATTGATGTAAAAAAATGGTGTCACAGTATAAGACTGTTTCCATATTTATTTTATTTATTTATTTATTTGTTTACAGCACACCAGTCCAATCCCAACAGTTAGCGCTACCTAATTCAATAATCTCTGAAATTGGTACTCATAAAATTTATGTTAAAGATTTTGTAGATCGTTATAGCGAATATCTTTTTTCTTCAGGGACTAAAGATAATATAGTTACACGCCGCTCCATTCTAAATAACATAATTAGCGAATATTTGCTTTATAATATAGATGATAATCAAAAAATATTTTCAGATCCGGAATATCAGAAAGAATTAAACTGGAATAAAAAACAAACAATATTAGCATTTCTAAAAGACCAGGAAGTGTATGCAAAGTTAACAGCTTCAGATAAAGAAGTTAGAGATGCATTTTATAAATCGAACGAGAAAATTTCCGTTAGGCATTTATTTGCAAGTACAGAAGAAGAAGCTAATAACCTTTATATGCTTTTACAAAACGGTTCTGATTTTAAGATAATGGCTAAGCAGGTATTCACAGATACAACTCTTCAGAATAATGGCGGCTTTCTAGGGTACTTTTCCTGGGGTGATATGGATCCTGCTTTTGAAGATGCTGCTTACGTATTAAATATTGGAGAAATATCTAAACCGGTAAAAACTAAAAACGGCTATAGTATTATTAAATTAGAAGATCGCAAACCTCATCCATTGTTAACAGAAACTGAATTTCAGAAAAAGAAGATACATATGGAAAAAGTAGTTAGGATGAGAAAAAAGAGAGCTGCTGAAATTGGATATATAAACAAACTGTTTGTTCCGAATAAGTTATGGTTTGATGAAAAAATTCTTGGCAATATTTTCAATAATTTATCATATTCAACTCAGGTTTCTACCGAAAACAGTAAAATACAAACCTCATCTGCCATATGTGTGAAATATGAAAATATGTCCTACAAACAAACCGGGCTTGAACAAAGGATTGATAATATTCCTGTTTATCACAGAGAGAAAATTTCTTCTTTGGAAGGATTAAAAACCATTATCAAAGGAATTATTTTACAAGATATTTTATATCAAATTGCTTTTAAAAAAGGATATGATAAACGAAAGGAAGTAAACAATACTATTTCAAAATATAATATTAATCTCTTCTTAAAATATAAGCGTAAAGAAATAGCTGATAAAACCATATTTCCAGATAGTGTTGTTTATAAGTTCTATACTGATAATACTCTATACTTTAAATCTCCGGATGAAATGAACATACAAGAAATAATATTAGAACGGAAAACGCTGGCTGATAGTTTACTTGTGAAATTAAAAGATGGGACCGACTTCGGATTACTTGCTAAAAAATATTCAATCAGAGATTGGTCATCAAAGAATAATGGCGAAATGGGTTTTGCCGAAGTCTCAAAATATGGATTACTCAAAGATACTTTGTGGAATTCGGAAATTGGTAAATTGATTGGACCCATACGGATAGAAGGTTATTTTGGAATATTTAAAATATTGGGAAAGAGATCCGGTGAGATAAAAAAATATGACCAAGTAAAAAATGAGGTTGTTCGTTTACTAAATAAAGAAAAATCAAAATTTATAATGCAGGAATATATTGACAGACTTAAATCTAAAGTGCAGATTAATGTGAATGAAAATTTATTGGGAAGTATCGTAATAAATAATTAAAATAAAATATTAGTTCTTATTGCTAATCTATAGCGTTAAATGGAGGCACCATGAAAAAAGCTTTTACTGTTCTACTTTTATTGGGTTTCTTTTTTCCCGCAATTATTTTTTGCGGAACTACCGGAAAACTTACGGGAAAAGTAACCGATAAAAAAACAGGCGAGGGACTTCCCTTTGTTAATGTTGTTTTGGAAGGTACGTCTATAGGAGCTCAATCGGATCTGGATGGAAAGTATACAATACTGAATATTCAGCCGGGAAAGTATAATGTAAAATATCAGTATGTTGGTTATCAAACAGTAGTTGTCCAAAATGTTCAAATTTCAATTGACTTAACTACAATACAGGACGCAGCATTAGTTGATACTGCCGTTGAAATGCAGGCAATCGTTGTTCAAGGTAATGTTAGCAAAGTTCAAAAAGATATCACTTCAAGCCAAGCCCGTGTAACATCTGACGAAATTAAAAATTTACCTGTTGCTGAATTGAATGATATTCTTCAACTGCAGAGTGGTGTTACAAGAGATGCCGGCGGCGGGTTTCACATACGCGGAGGACGTTCTTCCGAAATAGCTTATTGGGTTAATGGAATATCTATTACTGATGCATATGATAACAGCCGCGGACTTGATATTGATAATTCCAGTATTCAGGAGCTTCAAGTTATTAGCGGTACATTTAATGCCGAGTACGGACAAGCTCTTTCCGGAATTGTAAACACTGTAACTAAAGAAGGGGGCCGCTCATTTAAAGGAAATTTAAAAGTATACAGCAGCGACTATGTAAGTAACTTTAAAGATTATTTTGTCGGGATTGATAAAATTAATCCTCTTGCTAACTATAATATGCAAGGTAGTTTAAGCGGACCAATACCCGGTACAAATGATAGATTAACTTTATTCCTGAACGGTAGATATGTTTATGATGACGGTTATTTATATGGATATAGAAATTACTTAACTACCGGTGTAAAAAGTGATGGATCTTTAGTTGCTATGAACTGGAGCAAACGTTGGCTCGGACAGGCTAACTTAAGTTATTCAGCTTCATCATCATTTAAGTTCAATGCAGAAATTCTTTATTCAAAAGATAATTTCCAGGACTATGAACATTTTTTTAAATGGAATCCCGAAGGCAGTGTGAAGAAATTTTCTAACAGCTATAATGCTACCTTTACTATGACTCACACAATCTCTAATAAATCATTTTATACTATTAAACTTTCCAACTTCTTTAAGGATTTTAACGAATATTTATATGAGAATCCGCTCGACTCACGATATATTCATCCCGATTCTTTAAGAACAATTGGCTATGCATTTATAACAAAGGGTACAAATCTACATCGTTTTTTTAGAGAGACTAACACATTAATTGGGAAAATTGATTTCACTAGTCAGGTTACAGAAAATCATTTAGTAAAATTTGGTATTGAAGGCAGAAAGCATAATCTAAAATTTGACGATTATAATCTTGAACCTCTTCGTATAAATAATATTCCGGTTGAACCCTTTGTTCCTTCAATTCCTGACGCCGACACACCGAATAGGACAAAATATATTAGTGAGCCAATTGAATTTTCAGTATATCTTCAGGATAAAATTGAATTTAATAATGTTATCATTAACATAGGTCTAAGATTAGATTACTTTGATGCAAAGGGAAAAGTTCTTGTAGATCCAACAGACCCCAATATAAATCTTCCATTGAGATCGGAACTGGAAAAATTATCTCTTGCCGAAAGAGAATCTTATTTTTATAAAAACTCAACTCCTAAATGGTCTCTTGGTCCGCGTTTTGGCATAGCTTATCCAATTAGCGAAAAAGGTGTCTTACATTTTTCATACGGTCAATTTTTACAAATTCCAACTTTTTCATATTTGTTTAATAGAGGACCTTACCTTGTTCCTAACACCGGAAGCGGATATGGTCCTTATGGTAATCCTGATCTTGAACCTCAAAAAACGATAATGTATGAAATTGGATTCAAACAAGAATTCTTTGATGATTTTACTTTAGATGTAACCGGATTTTACCGGGATATTAGACATTGGATAACAGCCGGACCACTAATATCAACGCGTAATTTAGTAACCTACTCAAGATTTATTAACAAAGATTACTCGAACGTAAAAGGAATTACGCTGAATTTGAACAAACGATTCAACAATCATTACTCAATTGACTTGAATTATACATATCAAGTTGCAGAAGGCAGTAACTCAAATCCTGAAGATGAATTTTTTGCACAGCTTGGAAATAATGAACCGACATTATATTTAATTCCTCTTGATTGGGATCAAAGACATCTTCTTAATCTCTCTGTATTTATAGGTGATGTTGATTGGGGTATTAGTGCACTTGCTCGTTATGGTACAGGGCTTCCTTATACACCATCAATTACTCAATATACCGCAGATAGAGGAATTACATCAGGTTTGCAAAGGAACAGCAGATCAAGACCTGCACAATTAAATGTTGATTTAAAATTACATAAGACATTCAAAATGTTTGGTTTTGATGTAACGACTTTCTTAAGCGTTTATAATGTGCTCGATAATAGAGTTGTAGTTAATGTATTTGAAGATACCGGAAAACCGGATTACACAACTGAGGGAAGAAATATCGGTTATGATTCGAAAAGACCTAACACTGTCGCAGAATATTTACGACGCCCATGGAATTACGGCGAACCGCGCTTAGTTCAATTTGGTTTTGAATTTACTTTCTAATAAACTGAAAGATTCAGTTATGAAAAAGATTAATAATAGGAGAAACAAATAAATGGCTAGAGCATTTAAAATCATATTGATGTTCGCGATAGCTTTATTGATAACATCCAAAGTTGAAGCTCAGTACAAACCAGGCAAAGAAAGAGGTGATGTTTCTAAAAGAGCAAAAGGACAGATGGAAGGAAATCAAGTACGCACAACAGTATTCAACTTTGGTCAATCCGGTCGCGAAGGGGGACAATTCCCCATATCAGTTCAAACTCCTTATGAATGGCCTAAAAACACAGGTCACGTTTATTTGGCTATGCTTGGAATTTTTGTCGGCGGAGAAGTAGTAGACAATAAAGGAGAGATGCAGCATATAGTTGATGTTTATAATTACAGAAGATCACCGCTAGGCAAGACATGGAATTTTGAACCTACGCCGGGATACAGCAGGCAAAATACTAAAACAGGAGAAAACCAATTAGCAACAAGTGCTGACCCCGATACATGGCCTGCACTTTGGCCGGATAGGATGAACGATCAAATTGATCCGGGATGGAGAGGTTCTTGGAACGGTTACTTCGGAAAAAATATTTTCAATGCAGATCAAGAAATGTTTTACCGCGCCTCTGATGATAAATATGATCGCTACACAAATTATTTTCCCGATAGTACCGACCTAACAAGAAAAGGTATGGGAATTCTTATGGATGTAAGAGCTCTTGCATGGTCTCAAGTGCTTGTTGAAGATGCAATTTATTTCCTTCATTATATTAAGAATGACGGTACAAAAGACATCAGTAAAGTTGCTGTAACTCTTTGGTATGCAGATTTCGTCGGTGGAGATGGTGACTCTCAAGACGATATTTCTGAATTTGATTTGATAGAAGATATGGCATGGAGCCGGGATGCAGATCATAAAGCGCCAAATTTTGGAAGTGATCCTGTGGGTATGGTTGGAGTATCTTTTTTAGAAACTCCCGGCAATGCAGTTGATAGAATTGATAATGATGGCGACAGTCCGGAAAACGGACCGATCATTTCACAAAGTATGCTTGTCGGTGAAATTGCCGATAATCAGATTGATGATAATGGAAACGGATTAATAGATGAAAACACAACTCACATTCCATTTGGAATTCAGAGAGGTGTTTCATATGCTAACGGAATTGCTGAACCTGTTTCTTCAATTTTTACTTCAGTTCATCCGAGATTCAAAATCGAAAAAAATAGTCCTGTTATTACTCAAGCAATGGTTGATATTGCCAATGCAAATCCTATTACGAATAAATGGAAATTATGGCCGCCGCCTAGCACATTTCAAAATGGACTAGTTCATTTGATTAATGTTACATCCAGCACAATTGGTTTTCCATTTAAGGATAGGATTGACAACGATGGTGATGGTGAAGAAGGAAATCCTGTAATTACTCAAGCAATGATAAATCAAGCCGCTACAGACGCACCATACTATAGATATAAAGTTAACAGCAAAGTAATTTTATATAATGTGGTTGCTTCAACTTTAGGTAAAAAATATGCAGACGGAAAAGACAACGATAACAACGGTGCCATTGATGAAGGTATTGATGACGGTATTGATGTTATGATTGATGAAGCAAGAGATGATGGAATTGATAATGATTACGATTGGAATCCTTTGCGGGATGATGTTGGTTTGGACGGAGTACCGGATACCGGAGATCCCGGTGAAGGTGATGGTAAACCTACATCCGGCGCTCGTTTTGGATTACCCGGCGAACCCAAAGTTGACGTTACTGATGTTTCAGAAACAGATCAAATTGGTATTACAAACGCTGCTTATGTTCCTGCCGGAGGATTGAATCTCAATAGCGACGCGCAAATATGGTATGACTTCATGGTTCCCGGAAAATTTTATGATCCTGCACTTGTTGTTGCTGGTGAATATGATCTATTTGTTTCTTCCGGACTATTCCCGTTGAAGTCCGGGCAGACAGAACCGATTTCAATTGCTGTAATATTAGCTAATGGTCCGGTGCCTGACCCCAGCGGAACATTTAGAAAAAATGAGATTCTTAGAAAAAGAGTTAGAGCGCAAGAGACTTATAATAACGATTACCGATTTGCAAATGCACCGCTCACTCCAACTCTAACTGCAATTCCCGGTAATAATAGAGTTACATTGTATTGGGATGAAATTGCCGAATCGTCATTTGATAGTTACATTGATGCAATCGGAGGAAACGGAAAAGATTTTGAAGGCTATAGAATTTACCGCGCATCTGATCCTGCATTCTTAGATGCCCAGAACATAACTAATGGTTACGGCAACAAACAATTTAAGACACCGTTAAAAATATTTGACTTAAAAGACGGCATTAAGGGTTTCTTCCCGGTTGATTTGGATGGTGTTAAGTATTATGTCGGTACAGATTCCGGTATTCAACATTCTTTTGTAGATACCACTGTTCAAAATGGTTTTACATACTATTACGCACTCACTGCTTTTGATTTCGGATTTCCTGCCGGAGAAATTATTCCATCCGAGTCACCAATTAGAATATCACTGCAAGCTGATGGCAGTGTTAAACTTGGTTCAAATGTTGTGCGAATAAAACCTGAAGCTCCTGCAGGCGGATATATTCCTCCTACGCTCGGTCAAATTCAACTTGTTCAGGGTTCAACTTCCGGAAGAGTTGCTTACGATATCATTGATATTAATAAGATTAAGGAAGGACACGTTTACAATATTACTTTTGAAGACACAGTAAAAATATCTAAGAAATCGGGTCAGCCGGATACACTAACCACCAAAAATTATACTCTTAAAGATTCAACAGCGAATGCGATCTTAATTAATAAGGGTAAAAATTTGGCGGTAACTTTTGAACAACCGCTGATAGATGGTTTCCGGTTAAAATTTACAAATGAATCCCGTGTAGAATTAGATAAAGCTTCTTCTGTATGGAACGATCCTAAAATTGTTGATTACAGATTTGAAAAATTTGTTTGGCCCGGCGGACTTAAAGGAGAAGAAAGACCTAACGATTACAGAATTGAATTTGGTAACTCCGGATTCGGTACTTCTAAAGCCATTACTCTTTCTGGTCTAACATTTCCGGCAGTACCTGTAAACTTCAAGGTGTACAACTTGAGCACACAAAAGTATCTTGATTTTGGTTTCGTAGAGGTTGATGGTACCGACGGAATTCTTTCCAGTAATGATCAAGGTTATAGAGATAGAATAATTTTACTAGAACCGGATAAAAATAATAATCTGATTTATACATGGTGGTTCTATCTGATTGACGCACCAAATACTACTTTAGGAACTCGAATACCGAAATCGGGTGACAAGATTGACCTAAAACTGAAAAAACCATTTTTATCATCTGATAGATTTAGATTCGTAGCAAAGAAGGGAAAAATTGATGCTGATAAAGCCAAAGAAGAATTGGACAAAATAAAAGTTGTACCAAATCCATATGTTGCTTCTGCTCAATGGGAGGCAAAAAATCCTTACTCAAGTGGACGCGGGCCACGATCGCTTCATTTTACTCATTTACCAAGTAAATGTACGATACGAATTTTTACAGTGAATGGTGAACTTATTGATGTGATTGAACATGACAGCCCCATAAATGAGGGAGCCGAAGAATGGAAAATGCTTACAAAAGATAAATTAAATGTTGCGTATGGAGTTTATGTATTCCATGTTGATGCACCCGGAATCGGAGCTAAGATTGGCAAATTTGCAGTAATTAAATAATTGTAATCTTTCTTAGGAAACTTGGTGAACGAAAAATTTAAGGAGTTAGTCGTGATAAATAAAAAATTATTAACAGTGATATTGGCTGCAGCACTTCTTAATCCTCTTGTTGCACAACAGGTTACAAAAACCGGAACAACTGCCGCCAAATTTTTAAATGTTGGAATTGGTCCCAGGGCTAATGCAATGGGAGGTGCATTCAGCTCAATTGCAAATGATGCAACTGCTATGTACTGGAATCCTGCCGGTGTTGCAGCAATTAATGAATTTCAAACAGTATTTACTTACACAAAAATGTTTGCCGATATTAATGTGAACTTTATTGGTATTGTTATTCCCGCAGGATCAATAGGCAATATCGGAATAAGTGTAACGGCTTTGAATATTGGTGAAATGGAAGTAACGACCGAATATTATCCAGAGGGAACAGGGGAAAAATTCTCTGCGGGCAGTTATGCTTTTGCACTTTCTTACGGAAGATTTATAACCGATGATTTTGCTGTTGGTGTAAATGTTAAATATATAAGAGAAAGTATTTTCAATTCTAATGCAGATGGAGTTGGTTTTGATATTGGAACAATATTCAAAACCCCATTTTATGGAATCCGTTTTGCCAGCAGTATTTCTAATTACGGAACTAAGATGCAGATGAATGGGCAGGATCTATTAGTTCGTCACGATCCCGATCCGCAGAGAAATGGTAATAATGCAACAATAGACGCATACTATGCAACAGATCAATTTGAATTACCTCTGCGGTTACAAGTTGGAATATCGAGAGATTTTCAAATTATGGATCAGCACAGATTAACAATTGCTATTGATGCTACACACCCCAACGATAATAACCAATCGGTAAATGTTGGCGGAGAGATTTCTCTTTTCAACAATTTATTTTCGTTAAGAGGCGGATATAAAACTTTATTTTTGAAAGATACACAAGAAGGATTGACTCTTGGTGCCGGAATAAAATACGATGGATTGAAATTCTTTAAGATTGCAATAGATTATTCATACCAACAGTTGAAATTTTTAGAAAATATGCACAGTTTTGGCGTAATGTTAAGTTTTTGAACTGGAGTAAAAAAATGATAAATTCCACTCATAATTATAGTGGCACTAATTAACTAACATATGGAGGCACCATGAAAAAACTCACTCTACTTTTTGCTCTTCTACTTCTGTGTACCTGGACACTCGATTCATTTGCTCAGAAAGTAAATGTAACTTTCAAAGTAAATATGAAAGTGCAGGCAAAGAAAAAATATTTCAATCCAGCTACAGATGTCGTTACCGTTCCAGGCGGATTTAACAACTGGCTGAATACACCACCTGCCAATACTGATAAACAATTGACAGGACCGGGAACAGATTCGATTTACACTAGAACAATCCAGGTTGATGCCAATAAAACTTACGAATACAAATACAACATTGGTCTGGGTTGGGATGGTAAAGACGAATTGGGAGGAAAACCGAACCGTTCAGTTGTTGTCGGTGCAACAGACATGGTCTTAAGTGTTGTATGGTTTAATAATGAAGAAATGCCAACAGGCGCAAATGCTAATGTAACATTCAAAGCAGATATGCGCTTGCCGCTGAAACAAAGAGATCTTCTGTTAACACCAACAAAGGGTAAAGTTTTTGCTGCCGGCGATTTTAACGGATGGAACACAACTGCTACAGAATTAACCGATGCTGATGGCGATTCTATTTACACAAAAACAGAAGTAATTAAATCAGGACAAATGATTAACTACAAATTCTTGTACGGTGACAAAGGCGGCGGAACAAAATGGGAAGATGATCCTAACAAAACAGCCTGGATAGTTGATGGAAACCAGGATGTTGCAAGATTCTATAATAACGTCAATCCAAATGTTACTTTAAGAGACGGCTCAGTAAACTTTGATGTTGATATGAGCGTTTTACAGCAGGTTGGACTTTATTTTCCTGCTTTGGATGATGTTCAAATTCGTGGTAACTTCAATGGATGGAGTGATTCCGATCCGACCAAATCGAAATTAAATCAAAATCCAATTTCACCCAACTCATATTTCCTAAATGTTCCGTTTAGTCTCTACGAAGTTAACTCTGATATTTTCTATAAATTCAGGCTGCAAGTAAAAGATCAAACAGGAACACTTGGTGGAGATGCTGGTTATGAAAGACCACTATCTACAGGTGGCGGTAATAGAAGTTTTAAATATCTTGGTCAAAACAATCAAAATGTTACACCAAAACCTTATTACAACGATATCTATCCCGCATTTACTATTCCTGCAGGAGTGAAAGTTACTGCTTATTTCGAAGTAGATATGACACCTGCTATGTCCGCTACAAAAGGAACTTCAGCCTTTAATCCTGCAACCGATACAGTCTATTTATTTAACGGACAAGCAACATGGGCAGCTAAAATGGGTTGGAAAGAAGGACAGGATAGAGGCATTAAATTTACGAGAAAAGGAACTACAAATGTTTATGCAGGCTCCGTTCAAATAACCGGTCCGTCATTTAACGGTTTTGTTTATGCTTATGAATACGGCAAACCGGCGCCGGGTGGAATGCTGAAAGAAGTTACTGGATTTTCCAACTGGGCATGGAGAGTTAGATTTATTCCTCAGCCATATGCAAAAACATTTACACAACCGTATACTGTAATTACCGATACATGGACAGATACTGAAGTTAAAACCGGGCAGTATGAACTATTGCCGCGCGGATTAACAAGCGCTGTTGAGGATCTTGATCTTGGTATTCCTACTACATTCAACCTTGAGCAGAATTATCCTAATCCGTTTAACCCAAGTACAACCATTAAATTTTCTATACCTAACAATGAATTGGTTAGCTTGAAGATTTATAACGTACTGGGTCAGGAAGTTGCAACACTTCTAAACAAAGAAATGAAAGCCGGTTCTTATAGTGTAGATTTCAATGCTTCTAAGTTAAGCAGCGGCGTTTACATTTATAATATTCGTGCTGGTAATTTTAATGTTGCTAAGAAAATGCTCTTAATCAAGTAATACAGCCCCTCTAAATCTCCCCGAAGGGGAGACTTAAAATTACAAAGCCCTGCTGAATAAGCAGGGCTTTTTCGTTTAAAAGATTTCGCCGGATTTAACTATTTAATTATTAAGATTCCTTTTAACTGCTGTAAAAGTTCTTGAGCGCCGGGATACTGCGTATCCTTATTTAATACCTTCATAATAACATCGTAGCTTTTTTTGTATTCTTTATTTAATGCATAAGCGCCGGCAAGATTATATTGTGTTTGATTATCGGAAGGATTTAAGGAAGCACTTTCTTCTAAATATTTAATTGCAGAAGGAATTCTTGAAGAATTCAAATCAATTGTGCCGAGCCATTTTGTTGAAAGTTCATTCGGCTGAATCTGATAACGCTTTTGTAAAACACGATATGCTTTTTCATAATCTTTTATTTTTATTAAATCGAGTGCAAAATCATCTATGATCTTGTAATACTCTGTTATCACCGGATATTGATAGATCAAAATTTCCATATGCTGAAGAAAACCATCAATATTTTTTTCACGTAAATTCTTTTCAGCTAATTTAAGATGGCAATCCGCCCAGCCCAATTGATCCTTATTTACTTTAACTGCCAGAGAATCTTCAACAGTTTTTGGATTCAGTATTTGTTCATCACTTAATTTGTTACGCGGGTCAATATAAGGCCAATCGTTTTTTAAGAGTTTAATTCTGTATAGAGCAATAGAAGAATCTATTTTTGAAAAAGGGAACTGCATTATTGTAGCTCTATCCTGTTCGTTGAAAGGAATAGCAGGCAGGAAATCTTTAGGTAAATAATTTCTTTGTACCATCTTTTCAAAAAATATTTTTCCCATCAATTGATAACCATGCAATGTAGGGTGAAGATGATCGGTCATCAAATTATCTCCAACAATGTTGTGTATGCTCGAAGCATTAAATGCTGAATCAATATCAGCAACAGCAATGGAATAATCATTACCAAACTTTTCAATTATCTTATTCATTTCACCTGGTGCTCTAAAGCGAAGTGCATCTAAATCTTTTGCGAGACGGAAAAGCGAATCTGCTGATTTATAATTACCGGAATCATAAGCTGAATCAGCCTCTTCAAAAATCTTTATTGCTGGCGGATAGGAATTGTTATTAGTAGAAATAAAAGGTTTTTGGTCTTTCAAGTTACTTGCAAGTGTCCCGATAATAATTGGGATATTATCTTTCTTTGCAATCTCAATTACATCTTTCATATTTTCTTTGAATTGTTCAAGTCCGGCTTTATAATCATCGGATTTGAATATGATAGACTGCTGCTTTGCCATGCGTGACATTAATGTGCCTGATGACTTTGGCGGTTCACCGGAAAAAAGTTTTGTGAACCATTGAATAAAATCTTTTAATAGTTGAACGGTCTTGAATTTATTCAGTGATAAATAAAAATTTACAATTGATCGAGAGCTGCCGAAGGATTCAAGAGATCCAACACCAAGTGCACCGTAATATTCATTATGACCTGTGTAGATAAGAATTAAATCCGGCTTTTGAGCCAGCACTTCAGGTATGAAATCTCTTATAGTATAACTGTTAACAGCGGTAAGCGAGATATTAATAACCTCAATTTTATTTTTTGGATAAACAAGTTCGAGCCGTTTACGAACATAACGAGAGAATGAGCCTGTGGGCATGAATGGATAACCGGCTGCGCTGCTTTCTCCAAGCACAAAAACTCGAAAAGAATTTGCTTGTTTCTCTGCATCAAAAATATCCTCAATGGAAGAAGGCATATTTTTAATTGTAGAAAAATAACGGCGTGCGACTTCTGGATTAAGAACTAATTTACTTTCTGTAACATGAGTCCACATAGAAAGATCATACCCGTAGTTAAAAATGCGAAGACCTATTTCAAGCAGAACGAAAAAAAGAATCGGAATCATAATTAAAATAAAATAGAAATAGGGAGGAGTTTTTTGCTGCGGAGTCGAATCCAAATATTTTTGAATATCTTCTTCCGGGATATTCAGTTCCTTTGAAATTTTTTCTACGGAATATTTTTTTCTGTTCTTTTCTATGTATTTAACCTGACTCTTTTGAAGCGCCACAGATTCTCCGATAAATATTTTATAAAGAAAGATAATCAAAAATGAAATGGTGAGGAAGAACCATGCTTGACTGAAATGTATTTTATGATTAGACTTTGCACGTAAATTTTGAAATTGATTGAGATATTAGATGAGTAAACTATCAACGGTCAAACAGCTTTGGCAATTTCTTAAGATTAGAAAAAAATGGTGGCTAATGCCAATTGTTTTCTTTTTAATTCTTCTTGGCGGATTAATTGTATTGACTAAAGGATCGGCCTTGGCGCCGTTTATATATGCGATCTTCTAGTTTATTTGTTTGAAAGCATCTTTTCCAATTCTGCTTTCAAGGAATACGCACCATCAAAATCTGGTTCGATACTTAAGCAACGATTGATATACTCTAATCCTTTTTTGTAATTACCTTGTAATGCAAACGCCCCTGCAATGTTGTAAAGTGTTTGGGAATCGTTTGAGTTAAAGCTGATACTCTTTTCCAAATAGAAAATTGCATTATTTATTTCCTTCTTGTTTAGAAGAATAATACCTAACCATTTAGCAGAAAAATAATCCGGTGATAAATCAAAATATTTTTTTAGATATGGTACTGCTAAATCAAAATTAGAAGTTTCGACTAAACTGCCGGCTGTAATTCTATAAAAATTTATTTCATCAGGGAATTGATCAATTACTGCGTCCATCTCCAATATAAAATCACCCACTTTAGATTCATGCAAATATCTTTCTGCTAATTTTCTATGAGCTAACTCCCATGATAATTCATCTTTAATAACTTGAAATGCAAGTGAGTCCCTAAAATCATTTCGAGGAATTTTTTCGTAAAGAAGATTAATATTTTGTCGTTCTAATTTATATGGCCAACTATTTTTTAAAATAAATAATCTGAATTGTGCTATTGTGGAATCGAGTGTAGTAAAACTATAATTATCAAAAATATATTTATTCTGTTGCTCGTCAGATGAAGAATTACCGGCTACAGGGAGAACATCTATTTGCATTATTGCATCATAAAATATTTTGCCCATTAATTTATATCCTAATAATGTTGGATGAAGGTGGTCTGACATCAAATTATCCCCTAAAATTCCATCGGGACTTAAAGAATTAAATATTGAGTCAATATCTGCAACAGTATAATTATATTTTTTACTTAGCTCTTTTATAACAAAATTTAATTTATGAGGAGATCTAAAACGAAGAAGATCCAATTCTTTTGCATATCTGAATAGTGAATCTGCCTCTTTAATTTTTTTCTCCGAAAGTATTTTTTCGGCTTTATTATAAATATCAGTCGCTGCCGGATGATTGTTTGTAGAGGAAGAAATAAATGGTTTTTGATCTTTGAGATTACTCGCTAAAGTTCCAATGATAACCGGAATACTCTCATTGCTGGTCATATTAAATATATCATCAAGATTATTTCTGAATTGATTTATCCCGTCATAATACATCTTAGAATCAAGAGGAATTAATTGATCTTTTACCATTCTTTGCATCAGAGTACCGGATTCAGCAACATCAGATTTGAAAAGAGACGTTGCCCGGAAGAGAAAATTTCTGACAAGTTCTACTATCTTAAAACGATTTAAGTAAAGCATTAATTTTACAACAGCTTGTGAATTACCAAATGACTCATTTGATGCAACGCCTAATGCACCGTAATATTCATTATGCCCTGCATAAATAATTATCAGATCGGGTTTCTGATCAATAATGCCTGGAATTAAGTCTAACAATGCGTATGAATTTATTGCAGCCATGGAAAGGTTAACAACTTCAATCTTTTTATTAGGATAGTTTAATAGTAATCTTTTCTTTAAGTATTTAGAGAAAGTTCCGTTAGGTGAATATGGAAAACCGGCAGTACTGCTTTCGCCAAGAACAAATACACGAAATGAGTTTGAGTTTTTTATTTTGTCAAATGAATCCCGTGTTGGGTAAGGGATGCCTGTTGTGCTGTGAAAGTAACGGTAAGCAATTTTAGGGTTAAGAATTAATTTATTGTTTGAAATTTCAATCCACTGATCGGATGAATTCCCATAGTGAAAAATTCTCAATCCAAGTTCAATCAATACTAGTAGAATAATCGGAATCAAAACCAGTATTATATAAAAATATAAAGGATGCTTTTTTTTATTTCTTGAACTTGAATTTTCCATTATGCATTAAAACAATTAAATGACCGAACTGGCTTTGTTGTTACCGATTACTATTGCTGAAAAATAAACAAATTTAACTATCTGAAAAAAATGTATTTGGATTGATTAAAATAAAATGAGTATTCTTCATTCCCTCAAAAATTATTTAATTTAACACACACAATTTTAAGCTATACAATAATTGAAATCGCTAATCAGAATAATCACAGTAAGTATTTTATTTACAAGTCTAATTTCAGCCCAAGACAAAGGAACTATACGCGGTGTAGTAAAAGAATCAACAACATTAGAATCTCTCCCTTTTGGAAATGTATTTATCAAGGAATTAAACATTGGAGTCTCGGCAAATAATAGGGGCTATTTTATTATTCCTTCAGTTCCGGCAAATAAGAATTATACAATTATCATTTCGTATGTGGGTTACAAAACACAGCTATTAAATATTTTAGTTAAACCTGATATAATTACAGAACTTGAAATTCTTCTCATCCCTTCGAATATTCAATTTGATGCAATAGAAACAACCGGATATTTAATTAAAGATGATAAGATTCCAGATTTAGGTAAAACTGTTATTACTCCTAAAGAACTTGAAACTTTGCCAAAAGGCGTAGAAACAGATCTTCTAAGATCTTTAACTTCACTGCCCGGTGTTCAATCTACCGGAGATGTTTCAGTTAAATTTAATGTACGGGGCGGGGAATCAAATCAGAATTTAATTATTATGGATGGTATTCCGGTTTATTATCCGTTTCATTCCATAGGACTTTTTAGTGTTATTGACCCGGATGTAATTAATAATGTTGAATTCTACAGAGGTGGCTTTCCGGCTAATTATGGCAGAGCAATTTCATCTATATTAAAAATTATTACTAAAGACGGCGATAAAAATAAATTCGGTGCCAAATTAAGTGCAAGCTTTCTTTCTGCAAAAGGTTTGATTGAAGGTCCAATACCCTTTGGTTCATTTTATTTATCGGGCAGAAAAAGTTTATCAAATGATATTTTGAAGAAATTTGTAAATAATAACGATCTGCCGGTTGATTTCTATGATGCTTCTATTAAGATCAATTATTCTAATCCAATCTTTTTTTCCGGATCGAAATTTTCTCTTCATGGATTAGTAAGCGAAGACAATTTAAAATATCCGGAAGAGAATAGACCCGATTATAGATGGCGGAATAATAATTGGGGATTTAAAATATTCACAGTTGGTGAAGTTCCTTTTTTCCTCGACTTTGGAATTTCTATCAGCAATTATGAAAACGAAATAAAACAGAAACTTAGTACAGTAAAACCAAAACTTAACGAGGTTCGTGACTTTACTATAGCTGCCGACTTCTTATATGTTTTAGATAATAAAGATGAAATTAGTCTTGGTGTTGATGTTAAATCAATTACAACGAGTTTATTTTTATTTAACCGGCTTGATTATAGAGCAGATATAGGCGCCGATGGTTTAGGATCAAATGCATATTTAAATTATAAATTATTGCAGTTCCCGGATCTGGGCATTGATCTTGGCGCAAGATTTAATCTAAAGGATATTGCTGCAAAAGGTGATCTTATTGAACCACGAATAAATATTTCATACAGGTTATTTCCTGAGTTAACATTAAAAGCAGCATTTGGTGTTTACCAGCAAGACCTAACTACAATAGTTGATGAAAGAGAAGTTCTATCGTTATTTGATCCGGTTATTATTGTCCCGGATTATTTAAAAAAATCCAAATCACTTCACTATGTATTTGGAATATCGTCAAAATTGTTTAATAACTTCTCGATTGATGTGGAAAGTTATTATAAAAAAATTGTGTCTTCGCCGTCATTTAATGAAAACAAAATATTATTTACCGAACCGGATTTATTACAAAACACTGGCGAATCTTATGGAGGAGAATTACAAACTAAATTTAATACTAACCGCATTGATATAACTTTAACTTATACTATAAGCTGGTCATTTAAGGAAGTAAGCGGAGTTCGATACAGTCCAAGATATGATTCAAGGCATAATCTAAATTTTCTGTTAACCTTAAATCTGCCTGGTGATTGGAAGCTAAGTACAAATTTGGCATATCACTCTGGATTTCCGTTTACGCAGCAACTCGGCTATTACGATAAATTATCATTGAATAATTTTTTGTATGATTATAAAATCTACGAATCACTTTATCCTATAACTTTTTTTGGGGATAAAAATACTGCAAGGTTACCGGATTATCATCGTCTGGATTTAATTCTATCTAAAAAAATTAATCTTTCTTCCTTAAAGATGAATTTAGATGTAAGCGCAATAAATGTTTATAACAGAAAGAACATTTTTTATTTTGATCAGGCAAGCGGTAAAATTGTAAATATGCTTCCTTTCCTCTTAACGGCTTCCGTAAAGGTTGAGTTATGAAAAAAATATTAATTATAACTTTATCTGTAATGATTGCGTTTCTTAATTTCAATTGCGATGAGAACATTTCTCCGAAAGGTGATCTGCCGGTAAAATATAATGTCAATCTTATTTTAAGAGGGGATACAACATTACAAACGGCATATATTTCTAATCTTTACAATGTAGAGGGATTTAATCTTTACGATAAGAAAGAAGACCCAGCAGTGGTTGGGGCATCGGTATCGTTGAAGTATTCGGATTCAAACACTAGATATTATTTTAAGGATACAGTTGATTTACAAAACATCAATACAAGATATAATACACCGGCAAAGTACTACTACCTTAAAAATTTTCGACCGGCTTTTGGGAAAGAAGTGGAGTTAAATGTTACATTGCCGAACGGACAAAAACTTTCTTCAAAGACAAAAATTCCAGAAGGAATTTATTTCAATGAGGAAAAAACTCTTCCCTATATACCGGGTCCGCTAATTGGAAGAGACACTTCTAATATGAACATTGTTTGGGAAAGCAGTTTAAGTCTTGCTAAAGCACAAAAAGTTACGCTGCCTTATTATTATAGAGCATTAAATGGAGAAAAGACTAAATACAAAGTTAATATTCCCTTAAACAGAACTGCCTTACCAGTTAGTAATAATTCTTCGGATTATATTAATACCTCTTTTAAGAATGAATTATTAATTGATAGAAAATTATTTGAACAGATCTTGCAAAATATTTCAGCAGGAGATCCTGCTAAAGGAAGATATTCAATTGCACCGTTGGAAGTAGAAGTGTTTTTGTTCGATGAGAATCTAACAAGTTTGTACTCGGCTGATTTGTTTTTTGATTATGGATTTACAATACGAAATTATCCATCCGATATCACAAACATTAACGGCGGATTAGGATTTTTCTCTTCATATTCTCATGTAAAAAGAATAATTAAATTTGATCCTCAGTATTTATTAAAAAAATTTGGTTACCTATCCGAGAAATAGAGCGCACTATTCATTTTCACTACATTTATTTTAGATTGCCAACATCTTTCAATATTACAATTTGATATGGACTAAGAAACAAATTAAACGAATTACCATTCGGTACAACTTTTTTATTTTTTACTAAATCCAATAATGTAATCTTCCCGTTAAAGAAATTATCATACTTAATATTTATTTGATTTGGATTTTCATTATTGTTCACAACAACTAATATTCTTTCTTTATTTAATACGCGTTTATAGGCAAGAATTTTCTTTACTTCATCAAGAACATAAAATTGAATTTCTCCAAGTGAAAGAGCATTATTCTCATTTCTAATTGCTGCCATTTTTTTATACCATTGGAATAAATCGTCGTCGAATTTAACTTCATCTTTTTGGCGGGGCAAGCCGAAGGGATGCGTAGTTTCAGTCTCGTATTTATATTCCTTCCAGACCATCGGTTTACGGCAATCCGGATCATCGCCTCCCCACATTCCGGTTTCATCACCGTAATAAATTTGAGGGGCGCCCGGAAGAGTAAATTGAACTCCAACCATAAGCTTTTGAATTTCTCTCTCTTTTTTATTCGGTTTACGAACATCAAAATCTTTTGTTTGTCCCGGATTACCGCCGTGATCGTACAAAAGATCCGGGTTAACTATCATGGATGGAACTCGCTCTACATCATGGCTGTCCAATATATTCATCAATGAATAATAATTTTCTGATTGATATTCTTTGAAGAGTGTTTGAAGAGAGTCAATAAATCCTTGTGGGCCAATTGATTCTTTTTTGTTCACTATAAAATTTTTAAGCGCACGAGCAAAACGATAATTCATCACGGCATCAAACTCATCTCCTTGAAGCCATGGTGATGCATTCATCATTTTATAATTATTCCAATCATCCCACAAAATTTCGCCGACTATGTAAGCTTCCGGATTAATATTTTTTACCCAAGTTCTAAATTCTTTCCAGAAATTATGATTGACCATTTCTGCAACATCGAGCCGCCACCCGTCAATACCATCCGAGGGATTACCGTCTCCGTTCGGGTCCATCCATCTTTGAACCACAGCATGAATATGTTCCCTTGGTCCCGGAACAATGCCGTTTTCATCTTCACGAATTTCCGGAAGATCTTTTACACCTAACCATCCTTGGTATTCAAATTCATTTTCTTTTGTGTTGGGGTCATCCCATTTTTTTATTGTATACCAGTCTTTGAATTTTGAAGATTGCTGATTCTTAACAATATCCTGAAATGCCCAAAATGTTGTTCCGGTATGATTAAAAACGCCGTCAATAATAATTTTCATTCCTCGTTTATGACATTCATTGATAAGTCTTAGAAAAAATTTATCTGCTGTTGTCCATTTCCATGTAAGAGGATCACTTGGATCTTCTTTCGACCATATCTCCTCATCTTTATTGGGATTCGGTCCAAAGTTATTATCAACATGATGATACATAGAAGCATCATATTTATGCAAAGAGGGTGATTCAAAAATAGGATTAAGATAAATTGCATTGATTCCCAGTTGTTTTAAGTAATCAAGTTTGTTTATAATACCTTGAAGATCACCGCCATATCTTCTAACACCGGCATTCCAATAAAAATCTTTTTCAGTTTTAACTTCCCATGGCTGAAGTTTATACCAATAACTAGTCCAAGGATGAATTTGCCATCCCTCAGGAATAAAATACGGCCATGCGCCTTTCATGTCTTCCGGCTTTGGGTCATTGTATTTATCACCGTTAGCAAATCGTTCCGGAAATATTTGATACCAAATTGCTTGTTTAGACCATTTTGGTGCTTTAATAATTTCTTGTGCATAATTGATTGAATTGTTTGAAATAATAACAAGAAAAAGAATAAGGATTGATTTTAGGATAGACATTTAAACCTCTCGAAAATATTAGATGGTGAAATATATTGATAAACGAGTACGAATGAAATCATTTGGAGAATCCAATCAATGGAGAAACAAAATTTTTTTTCTTATTGTTGTGGGCGTTTTTTAAGAAAATATATTAATACGGAGAGTTGGCAGAGTCCCCGCATACGGGGTAAAGGTTGCTTGTCCCGCTTTGCGGGAAATGCGGCGGTCGAATATGTATTTTGTTTACATACTTAAAAGTAATAATTCGAATAGACATTATATAGGTTGTTCAGATAATGTAGAACGAAGATTAGCTGAACACAATAAAGGTAAAGTTTCATCTACAAGAGCATTTGTTCCTTGGAAAGTTGTTTACACTGAAGTATTTGAAAATAAATCTCAAGCTTTTAGCAGAGAAAAAGAAATAAAATCTTATAAGTCTGGATTTAAATTCAAGGAATTACAAAAAACGGAGAGTTGGCAGAGTGGTTGAATGCGGCGGTCTTGAAAACCGTTGTGGGTGTAAGCCCACCCGGGGTTCGAATCCCTGACTCTCCGCCAGTAAAAATAAAACCTCGATTATAGCAAATGAATGCTGTTTTCGAGGTTTCTGTTTTTAAAAGCTGTCGCTGTAGCCGGCATAATAGGGTGTATTTGGTGTAGTTGGTCATTTTGAGGTCACAATATGCATATTCGGTGATTAAAAATTAAACATATAACAACTTTTTCATTTCGCTCTCAATTTCTAGATTTTTTTAAAAGGATGCCTTCCCAAATAAACTCAAATATCTTGTTGTAATTAGTTTTTAATCAACCCGTTATAAATAGTTATAAAAGATGAAAAGGATTCTACCCCAATTCTTGTTAAACGTTTTATCGGTTTTTATTTTTTTTAATATTTAATAATTGTGTTTTTAACCAATAAAATCAGATTTTTTCTGTTGACAGAAAACAAAAAAAACATTAAGTTAAATTATGGTTAAACGTTTAACTAATATTTCGCCTACAATAAAAGACGTAGCTAAAAAAGCTGGTGTTTCCATCGCAACTGTTTCCTTAGCCATTCATAAAAATAAAAGAATATCTACTGTAACAAGGAATAAAGTTCTTCGTATAGTAAGAGAACTGAATTACCACGCTTCAAGATCGGCAAAAGGATTAGTTACTAAAACAACTGGCAATATTGGTTTTGTTTTAACAGAGGATCATTTCCTTAAAACTGAGCCTTTTTATACAATGATTTTCCTCGGTACCGAATTTGTCACTAAAGGCAATCATTATTACGTTCTTCTTGCAACCATTAAAAAAGATTACAAGGAATCCGATGATTTGCCACGCTTCATACTCGAAAGGAGTGTTGACGGTGTTATCGTTGCTGGAAAGGTTTCTCCTATTTTCATACAGAAACTTTCCAAATATAATATTCCTCTTGTAATTGTAGATTATCATCCGCCAACTGATGAACACTGTGTTGTAATGATTGACAACATCACTGGTGGTTATAATGCTACTAAACATCTCATAGATCTTGGGCACAAAGAAATCGCATTTATTGGCGCCGATGTTACGCACCCAAGTATATCAGGTCGTTTAATGGGCTTTAAACAAGCTCTCGAAAATCATGGAATCGAAATTAAACAGCAAAATATTATTACGGACGAAGATTATCCTGACCGTCAAAATGGATACGACGCTGCTAAACGTCTTTCCGAAATAAATAAAAACATCACTGCAATTTTTACATGCAACGATGCTATGGCTATTGGTGTTATGCAGTACTGTTCGGATAATCGTATTAATATTCCCGGCGATATTTCTTTAGTGGGATTTGATGATGTTGAAGCCGACTTGCTTTTAAATCCTCCACTCACAACAATAAGGGTTCCCAAAGTTGAACTTGGTATCGAAGCTATGAATGCAATGGTTAATCTTCTTGCCGATAAGTCCAATTATCGTGCAAAAAAAATTTTAGTCCCAGTTGAATTAATTGTGCGTAATTCCACAAGACAAATTTAGATTATGAAAGCAGTATTATTTAAAGGTCCTGGAGACATTGAATTGGTTGAAAGAAATCTTGATACTCCCCAAGGAAACGAACTTATTATTAAAGTGGATTCATGCGGAGTATGTGGAACTGATTTTCATATATATCACGGTACCGCTCCAGCAAAAAACAATACCGTTCTCGGTCATGAATTTAGCGGAGTTATTATAGATGAAGGAAAAGATTGTCATGACTTTACAGTTGGTGATAAAGTAGTAATAGACCCGAACATTTATTGCGGAAAATGTTCGTACTGCAAAGAAGGTAAAGTGCAATTCTGCGAAAACCATAAAGCTATTGGTGTCACACAAGATGGTGGTTTTGCCGAATATGTTTTAACTCCTTGTACGCAAGCCTATAAAATTCCCTCCAATTTTCCTTTAAACCTTGCCGCTTTTGCAGAACCTCTTTCGTGTTGTATAAGGGGAATAGATAGAGCAGAAATAAAAGTAGGTGAAAGTATAACTATAATTGGAGGCGGTGCAATTGGTCTGATGATGATGCAACTGGCAAAAATATCTGGTGCAGCAAAAGTTATAATAATTGAACCGGATAAGAATAGACGTGAACTGGCAATTCAGCTCGGTACAGACTTTGTTTTTTCACCAATTGATGAAAACTTATTTCAATCAATAATGGATATTACTAATGGAGGTGCTGACACTGTCATTGAATGCGTGGGAAAACCAGTAGCTATTGAAAACGGTATCGGTTTAACTAAACGTGGTGGAAAGATCGTCATTTTTGGTCTTGCGCCAATCAAGTCCAAAATTGAATTGAATCTGAATGAAATTTTCCGAAAAGAACTTTCGATTAAAAATTCATTTCTCAATCCATTCACCTTTGGAAGAGCAATCGATCTTTTATTCAGTAGAAAAATAAATGTTGATCTCTTTACTGTAAAAAAAGTAAATATCGATGAATTGAGAAATGTGTTTGTACTTGACAATAATTTAAATTCACTGAAATATCAATTTCATAACAACTAACAGGAGTACCTATGAAAATTCACAAAACAAAACTTAGTAGTTGGTTCTGGTTATTGTTGGTTTTTATAACGGGAACTAATTTAATCACTGCCCAATCCGGTGTAAATCTAGTTGGAAGTTTTGAACAAGATTTACCTTCATATTGGAAGAAGGGTAACGAGCCAACTGGCAGTACCTTGACCTGGGCAACAGATCAGTCAAGATCAATGGGTAGAAGTTTGAAGATAGCCAAGACCGGCACAGGAACAGAAGCCTATTGGGAAAGTGAGAACATGTGCGATCTATGGTCAGACAAACATAGTAAAAATGTAGATATCTTTTTGGGAGGCTATGTAAGGACATTGAACGTAAACACAAGTCCTGCTAATGATGATGCCAAATGGTGGATAGTCTATGAGTTTTACGGAAAGACCGGGAACAAGATAGGTGAGACAAAATTACCAATAAATCAGAGTACAGCCAGCAGTAATGCATGGGTAGCCGATACAAATGCGGTAGGATCGACGATATTACCTGAGGATTCGTACACAACGATAATAAAGTTTGTAGCAGGGAAGAATGCAACAGGAACAGTATGGGCAGATGATTTTATGTTTTATGGAAGGAAAGGTGCCTGGGCCGGCCAAAATTGGAATACTCAGGTAGGAGTCCCGACGGGTTGGTTTTACTGGTTACCGCCATCAGGAGGCAATGACGGAAAGTTAAGTGATGGCTATGAGAACACAAAGATAACCGATGAAGCGGCATATCAAGGAAAGTATAGTTTGAAGTTTACAAATTTACCTGGTACACATGATGGATTTGTCGGTACAAGAAAATATCCGATAGGAGCAGACATAAAAGCAGGTGATGTACTAAGAATATCAGTATGGTTGAAGGGTCAAGATTTAGATCCGACGAATGTAACCACAGTAGGAGATCAAGCTGCTTTTGCAATAACCCCGATCTTCCATAACACGATAGGCAATAATGCTGGATGGGGAGAATTTTGGGCAAAAGATATACCCTTGAAATTTCCGGCAGTAACATCATTTGGCTGGATGCAGTATTATGTAGATATAACGGTACAAACAGGTGCAACAGCAATATCCGTAAGATTACATCCATTGGGTAAATTTAAGGGGACAGTTTATTGTGATTACATGACAGTAGAAAAATTAGATGTACCTCAGTTAAGTGAGATTGGGAGTTTTGAACAAGAGTTACCTTCGTATTGGAAGAAAGGTAACGAGCCAAGCGGCAGTACATTGAAATGGGCAACAGATCAGTCAAGATCAATGGGTAGAAGTTTGAAGATCGAGAAGACAGGAACAGGAGCAGAAGCCTATTGGGAAAGTGAGAACATGTGCGATCTATGGTCAGAAAAACATAATCAAAATGTAGATATCTTTTTGGGAGGCTATGTAAGGACATTGAACGTAAACACAAGTCCTGCTAATGATGATGCAAAATGGTGGATAGTCTATGAATTTTACGGACAGGGTGGGAACAAGATAGGCGAGACAAAGTTACCAATAAATCAGAGTATAGCCAGCAGTAATGGATGGGTAGCCGACACCAATGCGGTAGGATCGACGATATTGCCGACGAATTCCTACACGACGATAATAAAGTTTGTAGCAGGCAAGAATGCGACAGGCACAGTATGGGCAGATGATTTTATGTTTTATGGAAGGAAAGGTGCCTGGGCCGGCCAAAATTGGAATACTCAGGTAGGAGTCCCGACTGGTTGGTTTTACTGGTTACCGCCATCAGGAGGTAATGACGGAAAGTTAAGTGATGGCTATGAGAACACAAAGATAACCGATGAAGCAGCATATCAAGGAAAGTATAGTCTGAAGTTTACAAATTTACCTGGCACACATGATGGATTTGTCGGTACAAGAAAATATGCACTTAACCCCCCACCATCATCAGGCAATGTAGTTCCAGGTTCTAATGCAATAACCTCTAAATATGATATAACTTCTATAAATGATGTTAAACCTGGTGATGTACTAAGAATATCAGTATGGTTGAAGGGTCAAGATTTAGACCCCACGAATGTAGCCCTAGTCGGAGATCAAGCTGCTTTTGCAATAACCCCGATCTTCCATAACACGATAGGCAATAATGCTGGATGGGGAGAATTTTGGGCAAAGGATATACCATTAAAGTTCCCGGCAGCAACATCATTTGTTTGGACGCAGTATTATGTAGATGTAACGGTACAAACAGGCGCAACAGCAATCTCCGTAAGATTACATCCATTGGGTAAATTTAAGGGTACAGTTTATTGTGATCTTTTAGAAATCAGAAAACTTGATCTTGTTGATGTTAAATCTGAAGAAGCGTTACCGACTCAATTTACTCTTTTCCAAAATTTTCCGAACCCGTTCAATCCAACAACAATAATTAGTTACACATTACCTAATCATAGTTTAGTTTCTCTTAAGATATATGATATTATTGGAAGCGAAGTAAGAACATTGATTAGTTCTGAGCAAGCACCGGGTGTACATAAAGTTGAATGGAATGGTAGAAATAATTTTGGTTCAAAAGTTGCAAGTGGAACATACATCTACAGAATTAAAACTGGAGATTTTGTTCAATCTAAGAAAATGATTCTTTTAAAATAATTAACACAAGGTTGCCTCAAAATTAAAGTTTGTTTTTCCATAATTCTTTACTGGCTTTTGAGGCAACCTTTTTTTATTAAAACCATGCGGGTGAATTTCATGTTCACTGAAAGAATATCTAAAACATATTTAACTGTTATACTTTTTTTCTCCCTTTTTGTATTGCATATTTTTGCCGGTACAACCGGTAAAATTTCCGGCAAGGTTACCGATGCAAAAACCGGTGAACCAATATTCGGTGTTAATATTATTCTTGTTGGTACAAAAATGGGAGGTGCTACTGGTATGGAGGGTGATTATTTCATTATCAATATACCCCCTGGTATTTACCAATTGAAACCTTCCATGATAGGATATTCATCTGTCACTATTCAAAATATTAGGGTATCGGTCGATCAAACAACAAAAATCGATTTTACTCTTTCTGAAAAAGCAATTGAACTTAATGATATAATAGTAACTGTTCAAAAACCAATTGTTCAGAAGGATCTAACATCCACTGAAGCGAAAGTTAGTGGAGACCAAATTTCTATGCTTCCACTCGAAGATGTACAATCTGTTGTAAATCTACAAGCCGGTGTTGTTGACGGACATTTTAGAGGAGGTAGAAGCAATGAAGTAAAATATTTAATAGATGGCGTTTCTGTAAACGATGCTTTCTCAGGCTCATCGGCACTTGAAGCGGAAATTAATAGTATAGAGGAATTACAAGTTCTTACCGGAACCTTTAATGCCGAATATGGCGAAGCACTTTCGGGTGTTGTTAATCAGGTTACTAAAATTGCCGGTAATAAAATCGAAGGCGACTTCTCTTTCTATAGCGGTGATTATTTCACTAACCGAAAAAGTTTATTTCAGAATATTAATATTATTTCCCCTAAAGATGTTTATAATTTTCAAGGCAATATAAGTGGTCCAATTCCAGGATTAGAAAATCTCTTAAAGTTTTTTCTTTCCGGTCGTTATGTATATGGTTCCGGTTCTATATATGGTAGAAGAATGTTTAATCCATTGGACTCTTCGAATTTTTCTGCTAACAATCCTGCAGATTGGTTCGTTGGTGCTACCGGGGATAATAAATATGTTCCTATGAATGATAACAAACGATTTACTTTGCAAGGTAAACTTTCCCTTAATGTTGGAGACGGTGGTAGGGGAATTGTATTTAGCGGTTTATATCAAGATCAGGAATACAGAAATTATGATCATCGATTTAAATTAAATCCAGATGGAGATTATAGATATTTTCAAAAAAGCTATTTAGCGAGTTTAAGTTATACTTACGTTCTTGGCAATTCAGCTTTCCTTGATTTGATCGGCTCATCTTTTACTACAAAATATAATCAATATGTATATGAAGACCCGCTTGATTCTCGCTATGTTAAACCGGAACGAATGAGGGATGTGAGCGGTAATGCATTTTTAACCGGAGGAACACAAAACTGGCATTTCAATCATACAACAACTACACATACTGGTAAAGCAGATTTTACATGGCAAGTTAATAATACACATCAAATTAAAACCGGTTTTGAATACAAATATCATAATATTGAGTATAAAGATTTTCAAATCGTAATAGATGCTGCAACAAATTACAAACCATCACTTCCAAATCCCGGTTCTTTTAATTTCAACCAATATAAATCTAATCCTTATCAGTTGTCTGCTTATTTACAAGATAAAATTGAACTGGATTACTTAGTTGTTAATGTAGGTTTACGTCTCGATTATTTTGAACCTGACGGTTATTACTTGAAAGATCCCAATAAAATCTCATTACTTGATGAATCGATGCCACCATTTCCGGACTCATTGATGGCGCGTGCAAAATCAAAATATCAGATTAGTCCGCGTTTAGGTTTATCTTATCCCATTACAGAAAAAGGAGCTATTCATATTTCATATGGACACTTTTTTCAAATACCTCCCTTTGAATTTTTGTACCGCAATCCGAATTTCAGAATTCCTCTTACTGGAGATTTTCCGGCTGACATAGGAAACACAATAGGTAATGCTGATCTTGCAGCTCAGCAAACGATTATGTACGAGATAGGGCTTCAGCAAGAATTGTTTTCTAATTTCGGAATAACATTAACCGGGTATTATAAGGATATAAGAAATCTTCTTGGCACTGAAATTCATATAAAAAATGAATTTAGAAAATTCAGCAAGTTAATCAATAGAGATTATGGTTCCGTAAAAGGATTTACAATTTCATTTGAAAAGAGGTTTAGTGATGGAATAGGTGCAACTGTAGATTATACATTTCAGGTAGCAAAAGGGAACGCATCGGATCCTAACGATGCTTTTAACAAAGCGCAATCCAATCCACCGATTGAAGCTAATAAACAACTAGTACCATTGAATTGGGATAGAACGCATTCTCTAAACTTTACAATAACTGCCGGGATACCCGGAGATTTCATTGCAAGCTTTATTGGAAAGCTTGGTTCTGGCTTACCTTATACACCATCTCTGCAAAATCAGAGAACCGGATTCGAAAACAGTGAAATCAGACCTTCATTTTTTAATGTAGATCTTTATCTGACAAAATATTTTAAACTGTTTGGTAATCAAGTTTCTGTATTTGCAAAGATTTATAATCTTTTTGATACAGCAAATGAAATAGACATTTTTGGTGATACCGGACGTGCCGGCTATACATTAGAACTAACTCGTGCGCAAGAAGCTCCTCGAGGTGTAAATACATTAGGAGAATATTTTACACGACTCGATTTCTATTCGTCACCGCGGCAAATTATTTTGGGTGCATCTTTTAGTCTTTAATTGGAGGTATGGATGCGAATAAATAAAAAAGTTTTATTCAGTTTATTCTTATTTATTTTATTTTGTTGTAAAAGTATTTTATTTGCACAAATTATAGTTGATAAAAACAAGGGGGATCATAATCAAACTCGAAAAGGATACATGGATGGCAACCTTGTTGCAACAGCTTATTATAATTTTGGCCAGGTTGCCGATTGGCTGAATGAGCCGAGCAGAAGTGGGGTCTGGCCTAAAGGAACAAATCATACTTATATTGATGGTGTTGCGGTAATAGTTCAAGCAGAAGCAAAAGATCCTTTGGGCAGATTAATTCATCCGCTCGAATCGAATTATTATGAATTTACTCGTTATAATCCGGCAACTGGAATTACTTATGGTTGGTGGCCTCTTCCCGGGTATGCTGCGCCATACTCAAAGATTCCGGCACGAAGTGACGACCTAACAAGTTGGCCTTCAAGTTGGCCCGATAGACCCTTCGATTGGAACCGTTCATGGAATGGCTTTTTCGGAAGAGGGATTAAAAATGCAGATGTCGAAACGTATTTTGTTTTTGATGATAATGAAGATAGAGAATATTTAATCAAAAACAATTTTAGACCTGATGCTGATGACCCAACGCGTGGCGGGCTTGGAATGCAGGTTAAGACGCGCGGTTTTCAATGGTCGCAAGTTCTTGCAGAAGATGTGATCTTTTGGTATTACGAAATTACAAATATGGGTACTACAGATTACGATAAGACTCTTTTCGCTCAATATATTGATTGGGGCATTGGTGGCCACGATAATTCATCAAATAACGCCGGTGATTATGATGATATACTTGATATTTCCTATGCTTGGTCGACATCTCCAACCGGTAGTCCGGGTAATTGGAGTCCGGTTGGCTTAGCTGGATATGCCTTTCTTGAAAGCCCGGGTGTCTCGGACGATCGAAAAGATAATGACTTGGATGGATTGACTGACGAACGCCGAGATAATATTGCAACTAGATTTATATCATTTCCAAACTCAGACCCATACATTGTTAATCCGGGAAGAGACACAACTAATTTTAAAGACTTTTATGGTTATTCGTGGAAACCTCACTGGGATGCAGATGAAAATACTAACTGGCGCTCTTTTTCAGATGAAAATGGAAATGGTATTTGGGATAAAAACGAATCGTTAAATGATGATGTTGGAACTGATGGGATAGGACCTTTTGATGAAGGTTATACTGGTCCTGATGCAGATGGAACAGAAGGAAATGGTAAACCAGATCAAGGCGAACCAAATTTTGGAATATTAGATAAAGATGAATCCGATCAGCTTGGTTTAACTGGTTTTGCAATTTATCCGGTTCATCAATATGAACTAGATAATGATGAAGAAAATTGGAATGTACTTTCAGGCTTACCCTCTCCGCATGGTCAATCTCTTGTTGGAGTTAATCTTGCAAATTATTTCTCCAGCTATCTTTTTCACATGTGGGGAAGAAATAAGTATTCTCAAATTACCGGAAGAACACAAGAAGCCGGTGAAACCGAACGATTTTCTATGTCTTTAATTTTTGGGATTGACAAAGATGATTTGTTCAGAAGAAAGAAAACAGTACAACAAATTTATAATGCAAATTATCGTTTTGCTAAGCCACCTGAAAAACCAAAAGTAAAAGCAACTCCCGGCGATAAAAAAGTTACGCTTTATTGGGACGACCGAGCTGAAAAAACATTCGATTCATTCTATCAAAAGTATAATTTTGAAGGATACAGAGTTTACCGTTCAACTGAACCGAATTTTCTCGAAAATAAAATCATAACAGATGCTTTCGGAAAACCAACGTTCAGAAAACCGATTGCACAATTTGATCTTATTGACAAAATAAAAGGACTTCATCCTATTGATGTTAATGGCGCTCAATTTTATTTAGGGAATGATACGGGCTTAAAACATTCCTTTATCGACTCAACAGTACAAAATGGTCAAACTTATTATTATGCAATTGTTGCGTATGATCAAGGATATACTACAACTACAGTTAAAGGAGAGTTTGAAGGCATACCTCCTTCAGAAACCACGACTATTATTAAGAAAGATATCAACGGAAATATCACAACTGATATTAACACAGCAGTTGTAATACCAAGATCTCCAGCAGCCGGTTATATTGCTCCTGAAATTAAAAATTTCTTTGCAAGCGGACCCGGAACGGGAAAATTATCAGTGGATATGCTTGATCCCGATTTAATCAAAAATCATCATGTTTACCGCGTTGAATTTAACGAGAATACAAGATTCAACAATGAATTAAAACCGATATTCAAAATTGTTGATTACACACAAGGAGATACTTTGCATAAATCAACTAAGTTGGAGAGTTCTTCATTCACATCAAAAGTAGTAGATGGATTTTCGGTTACTTTAAATAACGATAATATTGTTCGGGTAGATTATGAAAAAAGTGGTTGGAAAAGAGGTAACAGCAATTATATAGTTCAACTCGGTTTCGATTCTCGTTTTGCACCTGCTTATGAGGGTAAGCGTATCGATTATCCGGCAGATTTTGAAATACAGCTTACCGACCCCGGTCAAGGTGATTTGTCCTTCCCGGCAACTGGTTTTAGTCAACCAATTCAATCAAATGTTATAGTTAAAAATATCACTGAGGATAAAAAGTATCAGTTTATTTTCAGAGATGAAAACAAGGATAATATTTTTAACAACGGCGATGCAATCTTTATTGCTCTGGGAGATTCCGCCGGAAAACCAGCAACTTCATTTTCTGATTTAAGAGTATCATGGTCTGTAACACTAATAAAAGATACAACAATATCAGAAACTGTCCAGAAACCACCACAGTTTGGAGATGTTTATAAATTTATTACAAAGAAGCCATTCAGAAAAGGAGAATATTTTGAATTTACTTCGATGGCTCCTCAATTCGATCAACAAAAAGCAGTAAACGATTTAGATAAAATTGCGGTAGTCCCTAATCCTTATGTTGGTGCTGCTTCATGGGAACAGCCTTCGGTTGAAGTTGGAAGGGGAGATAGAAGAATTTATTTTATAAATCTTCCACGGCAATGTACAATTCGGATTTATACAATTAGTGGAAAACATGTAAAAACAATTGAACATGACAGTACAATTGATAATGGGCAAGAATCATGGAACCTTGTATCTAAAGATGGAATGGACATTGCTTATGGAGTTTATGTCTATCATGTTGATGCACCAGGTGTAGGTGAAAAAATCGATAAGTTCGCAGTGATTAAATAGAGAATGAATTAATTACTCAACTTTGAAACAAAATGAAATGATAGTAACAATCTTTATAAAAAGTTGAAAATAAAATTTACAAATGGACGCGAGGATTTTATGCACATCGGAAATCTCGCAAAATTATTTCTAATTATATTTATAGTATCATTAGATTGTTTTGCACAAAACGTTTCAAAAACCGGTACAACTGCTGCATCATTTTTGGAAATTCCGGTCGGTGCAAAGGGAATAGGAATGGGTGGAGCTTATGTAAGTGTCACAAACGATGCTTCTTCATTATTCTGGAATCCAGCCGGTTCAGCTTCAATCGACAAGTATGAAGCAATTTTAGCACATACTAATTGGATTGCAGATACGCGATTCGATTATGCTGGACTTGTCATTCCTCTCAGTGACTTTGGTAATATAGGATTAAGCTTCACTTCATTTTCAATGGGAGATATGAAAGTCCGCACAGTAGAAAAACCAGATGGAACCGGTGAATATTTCAGTGCTAGTGATATTGCAATTGGTATCTCTTATGCGCGTAATTTGAGTGATAGATTTTCAATCGGGTTCACAGCTAAATATATTCAACAAATAATTTGGCACATGTCTGCTTCAGCGTTTGCTATTGATGCCGGTACTAAATTTAAAACGGATCTTTTTGGCGGAATGGTTATTGGTGCTTCGGTATTTAATTTTGGCACTCCTATGCAAATGACCGGAAGAGACACACGTTATTTTATAAATGTTGATCCCACAAAACTCGGTTCGAATGATCGAATTCCAGCAAATATAGAAACAGATTCTTGGGAATTGCCGCTGACATTTCAGATTGGTGTTTCTACAAATGCAGTTAAAACGGATGATTACAGATTGACAATTGCTGCAGATGCAATCCATCCAAACAATGAATACGAAAGTATGAACTTTGGATTAGAAGCGTCATTTAAAGAGTTTATCTATTTACGCGGTGGTTTTCAAAATGCTTTTATGAAGGAAGCTGAAGGAGGTCTTTCTTTTGGCATTGGAGTAAATACAAAATTAATTTTATCTAACGCCTTCGTTCGATTCGATTATGCATTTAGAGATTATGGAAGACTACAAAATATTCATACTTTTTCATTAGGGATTTCATTTTAATTTGAGGTTGATCAAAAATTAATTTTACAATTATTCTATGAGGCAAAACGACAAGGAATCTTTAATTTTAACTAAACAAAACTCTTCGCGGAGTTTACACTAAACGAAGTTAATTTGTTCTGAGTGACAGATTATTATTGTTTGGTCGCCCGCTAATTGTGCAACAAGCACTAACACAAACTATTTCAATGGTTCCTTTTAATTGACTTTAGGCGGCATGAAAAAAATATTTCTTATTTTGATAGTTTTAGCAGACATTGCACTTTCAACAAGCTTACCGACACAAGCTAAAAAAAATAACAATAAAAATGATGACTCGGTTATTGCCAAGGTAGGTAGTATTAAAATTACGGTGAATGAATTTGTTTATGGATATGAATATGGACCGGCATTCTACAAAAGAACAAATAATTCGAAAAGAATTTTTCTGGAAAATCTTATCAGAGAAAAACTTCTTGCTTCCGACGGATATTTTCGTAGTCTTGATACAACTAGTAATGTGAAAGAATATTTTAATGCTCTCCGTGATGATCTGGCAACCGAGGAGCTTTTCAAAGATGAAATCCAGAGTAAAATTGCATTCACTCAAGAAGAAATTGATACAGTTGCAAAACAAAAATTACTTGATGTTGAAATTCAGTGGCTTTATTCACCCGATGAAAAAGAAATTGTTGAAATTCAAGATTCATTGAGTAGAGGAGCCGATTTTCAAACACTTTTTGATAGTCAATTGAATGATACCATAAGTGTTGATGATCGCTCATTGAAATCATCTCGATTTCATGTAGAAATGAAAAATCCGCAGCTAGGTAAAGTTGTTGATAAACTTGAAACCGGTAAATATTCTATCCCGATTAAAACAAACGATGGCTGGTACATAGTAAGACTTAGAAATTTATCATATGACTTGATTCTATCGGAAACAGAACAAAACAAAGTTTTAGATGAAGCCCGACGAGCTGTAATAAAAAAGAGAATGGACCTATTAAGTGACAAATATGTAAATGAGCTTATGCTGGTGCAAAATCCGGTAATAAAAAGAAATCCCTTCCAGATTTTACGCTCATATCTTGCCGATTATGAACTCTCAAAAGAAAAATATTCTGAATGGAAATTAGATGAAATACTAAATAATGTACTGAAGGAATATGAGCCGTTTTATCAAAACGATTACTCAAAAATCGTACTTGTTGAACTGAAAGATTATAATATTACCTTAAATGACTTTCTTATTTGGTACAGAACACGCGATCAATACGTAAAATTCGATAAAAGGAGTTTTGCTAAATACTCTCGCTCTTTGGAACAAATAGTTTGGAGAATGATCAGGGATAAAATATTATGCAATGTTGCCGAAACAAAAGGATTTTACAAAAACAAAATAGTTAATGATCAATCCAAATGGTGGCTTGATAAAATACTTTATGCGGAAATTAAAAACGAAATGATAAATATGATAATACTTGAGAAAAAAGAGATCAATACAAAAGAGAATGATAATATTTCTCAATCGGAATACATAGAAGATGAGCTAACCAAAAAGCTCTTTTATAAATTAAATGAACTGAAGAACAAGTATCCGGTAGTAATTAACGAAAAACTTTTAAATGAAATAAAAGTAAGTGATGAAGAAAATATCAAAGCTATAGATCTATTCATAGTGAAAAGAGGCGGATTACTACCGAGAACTCCTTATCCAACGATTGACAATTACTGGGCACGTTGGCAATAAATGAAAAATTTAAGATACGTAATGTTTCTGTTTGTTTCGGTTTATCTAATTTCATGCAGTTCCAATGAACGAAGATCAAATTCAAAAATCATTTTATGGTCTTCAAACAACACTGAAGAAATTGAATATGCACGATACATTGTAAACGAGTGGAATAAAAATAATCCCGAAGAAAAAGTTTCGTTTCAACCGGTTCCTGAAGGTCAATCAAGCGAAGAAATAATTCTTGCTGCGGTTGTTGGTAAAACTACTCCAGATATTTATTCGAACATGTGGGAAGGTGATGTTGAAGCATATGCTCAAGCAGGTGTACTTGTTGCTCTCGATACTCTAGACGGATTCATGGAATTATTACATGAAAGATGCGACAATTCTGCAATTGAAGAAGTTACTTCACCAGACGGACATATTTATCAAATTCCTTGGAAAATTAATCCAATAATGTTGATATACAATTCAAATATTGTTGAACAATTGAAATTATCAAACCCTCCGGCAACGTATTCGGAATTTTTTGCTGCTGCAAAGGAATTTCAAAAAGATTCTGACAATGATGGTTATATTGATCATTGGTTTGGTTACGCCGAAGTTTTGGTTACATGGTGGCAGAGATTTTTTGATTTTTATCCCCTATATCTGGCTGCTTCTGACGGTGCACCACTAATAAAAAATAATAAAGCAGCATTCAATAATGAAGCTGCAAGAAAAGTATTTGAATTCTTGCGCGAGCTTTATAAGAATAGTTACTTTCCGAAAGAAAGATTATCTGCTCGTCAGGATGTTTTTCTTGACGGAGTTATTGCAACGAGATTTACCGGTCCATGGGAAATATCACATACGGAAAAATTTAAACCGTCTGGGTTCAAGTATGATTTCAGTTTTATGCCCGTTCCGGATAATCATAAAGGACCGGTCTATACATATGGAGATCCAAAGAATATTGTGATATTTAAAACTTGTCCAAATCCTAATCTTGCTTGGAAAATATTGAAATTTGCACTTAGTGATAAAAACGATTTGAAATTTTTAGAGATTACAAATCAATTGCCGCGCAGAAAAAACCTTGATATAGATCCATTATATGCTGATTATTTTAAGAAGAATCCAAAGATGAAAATATTTGCGGAACAGTCAAAATATGTAAAAGGAACTGACCAATCACCAGTGTTAAAAGAGGTGTTCGATTTAATCTCACAAGAGTATGAAGCATGTGTTATTTATGGTGTAAAAACTCCAGAAGAAGCATTAAATGATGCTGAAAAAGCAGTAAACTTATTATTCTTGAAATGATATGAAAAAAAAAATAACTCCATATTTGCTCGTATCACCATATATAATTCACTTTTTGGTGTTCGTAGCTTTTCCAGTTGGATTTTCTATTTATCTAACTTTTAATGATTGGAACATAATTTCTCCGATGGAATTTATCGGTCTTGGCAATTATAAAAGATTATTCAACGATCCTATATTCTGGAAATCTTTATCTAATACTCTCATCTTTCTTTTAATTCATATTCCTCTTCAAATAATTGTTGCTCTTTTTCTTGCCGAGATGTTAAACCAGAAAATAAAATTCAGAGGATTTTTCAGAGCCGCATTTTTTTTGCCGGTAATCGTATCTGGTGTTGTTGTAACAATTTTATGGCAGCAGCTTTATGGTTTCGATACCGGATTATTAAATCGTCTGCTTGTAAAACTGGGATTAATTAAAATCGGTTGGCTTACCGATCCAAGTTGGGCTATGCCTTCAATTGCAGTGATGGCTACATGGAAAAATGTCGGTTTGTATACCGTTCTTTTTCTGGTGGGTTTGCAAACGGTGCCTCCCCAGTATTACGAAGCTGCTGATTTAGAAGGAGCAACGCATTTCCAAAAATTTTTCCGAATTACTCTGCCTATGATTAATCCAACAATCTTTATGGTTGTTGTACTTTCTACAATCGGTGGTTTCTCTCTCTTTATTGAACCTTATGTTATGACGGGAGGCGGACCCTTAAATAGTACGATATCTGCTGTTCTTTATATATATAAACAAGGATTTTTCTATTACCACATGGGTTATGCTACCACCCTTGGATTATTCTTTGCACTGTTGATTTTATCTGTTGTTATGATTCAAAAGAAATTTGTTGAGAAGGATAAATAATGAAAAAACTTATCCTATACATATCTCTTACCACTGGTGCAATTCTTTTCCTTTATCCATTCATCTGGATGGTAAGTGCTTCTCTTGCACCGGAGAGTGAAATAGGAAATCTAATTTTTCTTCCTTCACAAATTTCATTCGGAAGTTATTTCCAAATGTTTGATAAAATTCCAATCGGTAAAGCATTTGTTAACAGTATGATTGTAGCATGTGCCGTTACATTTGGAGTTCTAGTGTTCGGGTCAATGGTTGGTTATGCTTTGTCACGTCTTGAATTCAAAGGGCGTAATCTGATTTTTTACATTGTCATTTTTACAATGACACTTCCTTTTCAGATCACTCTTATTCCCCAGTATATATTAATTGTAAAATTCGGATGGGTTGATTCATACGCCGCATTAATTGTCCCTTATCTTATGAATGCACTGGCAATAATTATGTTCCGTCAATATTTCAAAACAATTCCACAAGATTTGATTGATGCGGCAAGAATTGACGGATGCGGTGAGTTAAGAATTATTTTCGGAATTCTTTGGCCTAACTCGATTCCGGCTTTAGTAACTGTTGCAATGATCACATTTATGGCTTCATGGAATGAAGTATTATGGCCTTTGATTGTTATTCGTGATGAAAATTTAATGACAATGCCGCAGCTTGTTACTTTATTTGCAGTTGGGGGAAGAGCAGAATCGCAACTTGGAGTTAAACTTGCTGCAGCAACTATGCTTGCTCTACCGATTATTATTGCGTATACGTTTTTCCAAAAGTATTTTATTCAAAGTATGGCTTCATCTGGAATAAAAGAATGATTTTTACGGATAGCTTTTTAAATAAATGATTTAGATAGATTATCATTATCGATTATATCATAAAACCTAAGGTGTTCTAATTATGGAAATCAACAAATACTCCAATAATCCAATTTTAACAAAAGAAAAAGTTCCTTTCAAAGTGAACAGTATTTTTAACGCAGGCGCAGTGAAATTTCAAAATAAATATCTACTTATGTGCCGAGTAGAAATGCCGGATGGAAGATCTTCCTTAGTGATAGCAAGAAGCGAAGATGGATTTAACTTTGTGGTGGATCCAAAACCTACTCTTACTCCGGAAGATCATAAAGAATATTACCAATATGTTGATTGGGGAATTGAGGATGCCCGGATAACAGAAATTGAAAATACATTTTACCTCACATATACCGGATATTCGAAATATATGCCGTTAGTTGTTTTAACTGAAACGGAAGATTTCAATACGTTTAAGATTCATGGGCCAATAAGTGAACCGTCGAATAAAGATTGTGCGCTATTCCCAGAAAAGATTGATGGATGTTATTGGAAGATTGACAGACCAGTAGCGGATGCACGACACGATATTTGGATTAGTAGCAGCCCGGACCTTTTACACTGGGGTAAGTATAAAATCTTAATTGAACCTTTACGCGGTACGTGGGAAAATGATAAGATCGGTTCATCAAGTCAACCCATTAAAACTAAAGATGGCTGGTTAATGCTTTATCATGGTGTTCGCAGTTTTGGATTTTCAACTATATATAAAATTGGTGTAGTACTTTTAGATCTCGAAAAACCCTGGATTGTAAAAGGCAGAACAAAAGAACCAATTCTTTCACCGGAACTTGATTATGAAAGAATCGGCGATGTACAGAATGTTGTCTTTGCATGCGGATGGATTGAAGAACCAGATGGAAGTGTTAAAATCTATTACTCCGGAGCCGATACTAATATTTGTGTTGCAGAAACATCCATCGATTACATCATATCGGTTTGTAAATGAGTTATAAAGAGATGTTCATGACAATATTTCAGCGTAAAACTCCCTTAATTTTCGCTCTATCAGTTTTGTTGTGTTGTACATTTATCGATAAGGGTCAAACCAATTCACCAGTTTTTGTTAACAAAGCTCATCTTGATAATCTTTATGAAGAGATAAGTATAGAAGGCAAAAAGCTTGGTATCGTTCACATCTATTGTGAATATCCCGATTATAATTGGGTTGGTGATAGTGATGAAGGAATTGCTTGTGTAGATGATGTCGCACGAGCAGCGGTATTTTATTTGAAATATTCGGAACGATTCAACGATTCTGCTGCTGCGTTAAAAGCCGAAAGATTGATCGGGTTTCTTCTTTACATGCAAGCGGCGAATGGTTTTTTCTACAATTTTATATTTGCCGATTATTCTCTTAATAAGACTCATCAGAACAGCATAGCTCGTGCAGATTGGTGGTCCTGGCGTGCTTTGTTGGCTTTAACTGAAGCTTATGGTTACTTTAAGGATAGGGATATTGAACTGTCTGGACAAGTTAAAAAAGCAATTGAAAAAACTGTCAACTCTACAAAATCAAATTTTACGCGTGAAAAAAATGTTGTAGATCTTGATGGTTTTGTACGACCAACGTGGCTTCCATATCAATATGCATCGGATCAAGCAGCAGTAATAGTAATCGCATTGAGTAAATATTATTTGTTGTTTCAAGACGATTCCGTATTAACTCTAATAAACAATTTTTGTGACGGAATGATTCTTATGCAAGAGGGGAATGCAAATCAATTTCCTTTCTATGCATTTATGAGTTGGGAAAATTTATGGCACGCTTGGGGTAATTCACAATCATATTCTCTTTTGTGTGCTTATGAAATTACACATAACAAAAAATATTTGACTTCCGCTTTAAATGAAATAAACCACTTCTACAAGTATCTTCTCAAAGAAAAATTCGTCAACGAATTATCGATCAAAAAAGAGAACGGGAAAACTGTAATTAACACCATAAAAAAGTATTCGCAGATTGCCTACGGTATCCGACCGATGGTCTTTGCATCTTTAAAAGCAGGGAAACTAACCGGCGATGAAAAGTATTCTTTGCTTGCAGCGAAAATTGCATCATGGCTTTTCGGGAATAACCCAGCGGATACGGCGATGTATTTTCTGAAAAACGGAATTTGTTATGACGGCATTATAAGTGAAAAAGAGATTAATAAAAATTCCGGAGCGGAATCCACAATAGAAGCGCTTCTTTCCCTATTGGCTATCGAAGAAAATCAAAGTGCAATAAAAATGTTAAGTGATATGATAATGTATAAGAATAACGCCCAATGAATGTTAAACGCACTAATATTATACTAAAACCGGATTCCTCAAAAGTGATTTTAAAACCCTTTGAACCGGGTGATAAAAAAAGAATAACTAAAATTATTGATAGAATATCAAAATTACCCGAAGAAGAAGTATTGAAAGGATACAAAGCAGTTAACGATTTGTATTCATCACGGCACAAGAAATTTGAACATTTATTTCTAAAAAGATTTGAGGATGTTAAAAAATATTACCCGGGAACTGAATCAATTTCAAAAGAAAGAATGCTTCTTATAGGTTCATATTTTATAAACGAATATTCACTTGAGCACTCTGCTTTGTTTAATCCTTCGATGGTTTGGCATCCCGATCAATCGAAATTATCGGAAGGTAAGAAACGGTTTATAATCAGTTTGCGTGCAACCGGAGAAGGACACATTTCTTCTATTGAATTTAGAAGCGGTACAATTGATTCCGAAAGCAACATAGAACTTGATGGTATTAATCGTTTTGTAGCAATGCCAGAAATTAAAAATCTTAATGATAATTCATACGATGCACATTTCGATAATGGAAACAATCTTTGCGAAAGAGTATTATTCCCACAATTACTGATTGAATCTAATGGTATTGAAGATGCAAGATTTGTTCGCTATGAAGATGAAAATAAAAAGGTTATGTACTACGCTACATATTGCGCTTATGATGGTCATAATATCACCATGAGGTTATTACAAACGGAAGACTTTCTGACTTTTAGAAGTCAAAAATTAGATGGGGCAGAAGTACAAAATAAAGGGATGGCACTTTTTCCAAGGAAGATTAAGGGTCAATACGCTATGCTCTCTCGGCAAGATAATGAGAATAATTACATCATGTTTTCCGATAACCTTCTCAGATGGGAAACAAAACAACTTTTGATGGAACCCGAATATCCTTGGGAATTTTTTCAAATCGGGAATTGCGGCTCTCCGATTGAAACTGAAAAGGGCTGGCTCTGTCTAAGTCATGGTGTTGGTGCTGCGCGTAGATATTCAATCGGTGCTTTTCTTCTTGATAAAAATGATCCTACCAAGTTGATTGGGAGATTGAAAAAACCTTTAATGGAAGCTGATCAAAATGAGCGTGATGGTTACGTTCCAAATGTTGTTTATACATGTGGTGGAGTTATTAACGGAAAAGATCTTGTATTTCCTTATGCAATGTCGGACTATGCCAACAGTTTTGCCTCGGTCAATCTTAATTACTTGCTCGAAGAGTTGACTAATGGTTGGTAGATATGCTTAATGTAAAAAAATATTGCTGTAAGCCCATTCATATTACTTCTTTGTTTATAATACTTCTACTTGGCTGGCAGCAAGTTCACTTTGCTAACGGTGACCAAAAATCAAATAAAAAAAAATTATCTGTTCACTTTAACGGAAACGCAAAAATAGAAATCGGTAGCACTTATGTGGGGATGGAATTCCATAATAGCCATCCGGTACCACAGAGATTTAGTTTTTATTACCCTGTTGCGAACAGTATCGATCTAAGTACTGATTATTGGATGCGTGATACAACTTTCGCAATGACAGCAGGTTTAAAATTTGGCGATTCAGAAATCGAGTGGTTTGATAATCAATCGCTGCCATTTAATCTTACACCTTTCTCGGTTGACTTTTATAAGAAGGATCAACTGAAGGAAATAGAGATTTCTTACTCTTTCACAAAAAATAAACCGGCTGTTGTCGTTTCGTATTCCATAACGAACAAAACTAACACACAACAAGATGTTGAGCTTTACTCGATTCATGCCTTATCGTTTAGAACTAGTCATACGTTCAAGTTAAGCAGTAATATCAATCCGGTAATTGTTGAAAAAGAAGGTATTATTGTTGTTGACCACGACGATTATGAAACACAAAATGCTTCGATGTTTATTGCAAATTGTGAAGAACAACCGTTAAAGATGAACGTTGTAGGAACCGCAGTCAGCGATAAAGATTATTTTAAAAATTATCCTAATCATAAAAGATTTATTGATATTCCTTCGGTATATTTTGTTTATAAGAAAAAATTGAAACCGGCAGAAAAATTATTTGTTGTACAATCCATTGGAGTATGCAAACAGAACGAATCAAATTATTTTGCTCATTTTTTGAAGCACAATTACAAAAATGAAATTGATGAATTTGAAAATAATATACTTTCGAAAGTTTATGAACGAGCAACCTTTGTTATGGGAGATGAACAACTAGACCGTACCGAACGTTGGTCTAGAGCAATTCTGGAGGTTAATAAGCATTATATTGACGGCTCAATTGAACCAATGCCGTGTCCGGCGGAGTACAATTTTTATTTCACCCACGATGTATTGTTGACCAACCTTGCCGCTGTTAATTATGATCTTGAAAGAGTAAAAAGCGATCTTAATTTTATTACTAAACATGCTAATAAAGAAAACATTATCCCCCACGCTTATTACTGGAAAGATTCTTCGTTCGTAACAGAGTATGCCGATCGTGATAACTGGAATAATTTCTGGTTGATAATTGTTTCTGCTGAATACTTAAAACATTCCGGCGATAAAAACTTTGCAGAAAAAATATATCCCTTTGTTGCAAAAGCTTTGAAGCAAGCACTTGCCACAAAAGGCGATGACGATTTGATGTGGTCGTATCGGCCGGATTGGTGGGATATTGGCAAAAGATACGGGCAAAGAAGTTATATGACAATTCTCGCTATTAAGGCTATTCGTTCTTTTCTATACTTCTCTTCTAATCTTAATAAAAATGAAAAGTACTTAAATGAACTGGAAGATTTGTCCGAACGGATGAAGGTAAATCTTAATGAAAAATTGTGGTTTGATAAGTACGGATATTTGATGAATTACACTGATCCCGAAAAGCTTGATGAACATTATTACAGTGGCTCCTTAATCGCTGCTCATTACGGTTTAATCGATAAAACAAAAATGTTGAAAATGATCAAAACCGCGAATGAAAAAATTGTAGATAAGAAAATTGGTGTTTATACTGCCTTTCCGATGGATTTTGATGAACTGCAGGATTACTGGCATTTTGTAAACAATGAAGCTGGCGATAAATATTATTATTTAAACGGTGGAATCTGGCCTCATTCAAATGCATGGTATTCACTTGCCTTAATTGCTGCAGATCAAAAAGAAGACGCCGTTAAATTTATAAAAAACATTATGACGATAGACGGGATAATGAGTGGTCCAAATGGTCAACCATCGATGTATGAAGTTAGAAACGGAAATCATAACGATCCGAAAGTTTACGGTACAATCGATAAACCACAATTTATGTGGGCAGCTGGTTGGTATCTTTATACACTTTATTATTTATATGGACTAAGCAACAATGAGTGGAACATTTCTTTCGAGCCATATCTTCCGGTTAATCAAAACAAATGCTCATTCAAGCTTTCGGTTAATAATAAATTAATAAATGTGGAGATTATTAAAGGACCCATTCAAAAAGTTGAAATTGACGGGAAAGAAATTAATTCGTTTGTTTTTCCAAATGAAGTTGATAATTCAAAAAATATTCGATTTACTATAGGCAAATTGAACAAACCGGTTTTAAAAACTACAAACTCAATTATGAAATCATGTCTATACGATGAAAAGCTAAACAAGATGAATATTGAACTCGAAGCGTTTAGTAATCATAAAAATCAAACGATTATCCATTCGAAAAATAAACCTAAAAATATTTTACTCAACGGTAACATTTATGATGAATCAATCATTGAATCGATAGAAGACGGTTATTCTGTCACAATGAATATTAATCATGAAAACAAAACAGAAATAATAGAAATTAATTTTTAATGCTGCACAAGAAAGGGAAAGTTTTATATCATGTCCAAAAGATTTTATCTCGATGGAGAGTGGAAGTTAAAAATAGGTGATAAATTTTCTCCATCTACACCAAAAGAAATTATCAAGAAAAAATGGATTGATGCTGAAGTACCAGGTACTGTTCACACAGATCTATTAAGAAATAAATTGATTGAAGAACCATTCTACTCAAATAACGAAATTAACCTTAACTGGATTGCTGAATCGGATTGGATTTACAAAACCGTTTTTGATTTACCATTTACAAAAGATGATGCTGTAGTTAAAATTAACTTTGAAGGTCTCGATACGATTGCAAAAATATATCTTAATGGAATTCATGTAGGTGATGCAAAAAATATGTTCCTGAAGTATGAATACGATGTTACACAATATCTCAAACCAAAAAAGAATGAACTGGAAATATTTTTCGAATCGCCGATTAATTACAGTTTAAGAGAAGAGATAAAACACGGCAAACTTCAGGCAGCCTTGAATTCCAGTCGGGTCTATATAAGAAAAGCTCAGTATTCTTTCGGCTGGGATTGGGGTCCATCGTTCCCAACAATTGGCATCTGGAGAAATGTTTATCTAGAAAAAGAAAAGCAAGTGTCAGTCAAGAATTTATTCTTTGATACAATTGAGGTAAAGAACAACACTGCCAAAGTGGAAATTAGGTTCGATGTTAATAACAAGAATAATGAAATATTACTTGCGGAGATTAATTTATCTTCTAAGGAGCCACGAATAAATAAAGTTGTTGAAGTCACTGATGGCATAAGCAAAATCAATATAGAAATTACAAATCCGCTACTATGGATGCCGAATGACTACGGTGAACAAAACTTGTATGATCTTGAAATCAAAATAAAAGATAAATCTAATAATGTAGCGGACTCAATAAATAAGAAAGTCGGAATCAGAATAATTGAATTGAAAATTAAAGAGAGAGAGCGGAATACATTTCAATTTGTTGTCAACGGTAAAAAGATTTATGCAAAAGGAGTTAACTGGATTCCGGGCGATGCATTTCTTCCGAGGGTAAAAGAAGACAAATACCGCATACTCCTCAATTATGCGAAAGAAGCGAATATGAATTTCGTTCGTGTTTGGGGCGGTGGAATTTATGAAGACGATATATTTTATGATTTGTGCGATGAACTTGGTTTGCTTATATGGCACGATTTCATGTTCGCATGCGGCGCTTATCCCGAACATGAAGAATTCATACAAAATATTAAAGAAGAATTTTCTTATAACGTAAAGCATCTTCAGTATCATCCTTCGATTGCTATCTGGTGCGGCAACAACGAAAATGAATGGATCTGGTATCAAGAGAAAAAAACAAGTTACAAACTAATACCTGGCTATAAAATCTATAGTGATGTTATCCCAACTCTATTAAAAGAAATTGATCCACTTCGTCCTTATTGGCAATCATCTCCATTTGGTTTTGATGAAGACCCTAATTCTCAAACAAGCGGAAACAGACATCAGTGGGACATTTGGAGTAACTGGGTAGATTATAATCAAGTTGTAAACGATAATAGTTTGTTCGTAACTGAATTTGGATTTCAAGGGCCCGCGAACAAATCCACTCTTGAAAAATTTATACCGAAAAAGGATAGAAAAATTCATGGCGAGATTTTTGAATTTCACAATAAACAAGTTGAAGGTTCTGAAAAAGTAACACGTTTTTTAAGTGCACATCTTCCGTTAAGTGCAAATTGGGATGACTATCTATATCTAGCACAACTGAATCAAGGATTTGCTCTTAAGACATGTCTTGAACACTGGCGATTCAATCAGCCTACGACTAACGGCAGTATAATATGGCAGATCAATGATACCTGGCCAGTTACAAGTTGGGCTTTGATCGACAGCGAATTAAAACCGAAATTATCCTACTACTTTGTTAAGAATGCTTTTGCGTCTCAAGCAATCAGAATCAAAAAAAATATTGATATAATTGAAATTGAAGCACTCAATCAAACGGACAAAAAATTTTCCGGTACAATTGAATTCCTTGCAATCGAATCTGCGAGCGGTAAAGCTTTGTTCAAAAAGAATATTTCTGCTGATATCTCCGGGGAATCAATCTCTTGTTTAATATCAATTAACAAACAGTTCGATTCATGTGCTATAATTATTGCAACTCTAATTGATGATAAAAAAAATATTATCAGCCGGAATTATTATTGTTCAAAAGAGTGGAAACACCTTACGCTTCCGAAAGCCAAGATTAAAGTTAGCTTAGTAAAAAAAGATAATGTTCAGATTGCCAAAATTACAACAGATAAAACCGCATTCTTTGTTGATCTGATTTCAACTTTTGCAACTTTTTCAAACAGAGGAATGATTATTCTTCCAGGCGAAACTGTTGAACTCAAAATTATATCTGATAAAAAAAGATTGCTCAAGAAAGAAGAAATCGAAATCTATTCTTTGAACCAATATTTATGCGATTGATAAAACGTTACATATTGCTTTTGATATTTATTTGGTCCATTTCAAATGGTCAGTCTATATTTAGTTTAAATGATGTTCACGCTCAGCAAATAAGTATTCCTCGAATTGAATTGATGCCGAATTTACCCTCACCATATTTTATGAGAGATTGGAAAAAGGTCGGACATGACTATGATTATTTAGTCTATAATTATAATGCGCAAGGTGATTATTTACCGTTAATATTTTTCAATAATAGTGCGATTAATTACCCGGGTCAACAAAGTTTCGGATTACATTCATTTGTCGGTACAAACAGTCCAAACAATAGCGAAGCAATAAATGTATTACCTTCAATAGTAAGTGCAACATTAGTTGGAATTGATAAAAGAAACCAAAATGGTTACGACTGGGTAAAGATGAGCCGGGAATATTTTAACAAACGTCCCGAAATGAATATTTACAAAAATTCACCTCATGATGATTCTTTTGATGATTGGTGGTACGAATCAATGCCAAATGTTTTTTTCTATCAATTATATTCTTTATATCCCAATGTTGAAGACTATAAATTCCAATTTCGTTCGGTGGCTGATCGATTTCTTGAAGTTGCTCGATTGAGCAGTGGAAGCACAACACCATGGAATCATTCTAACTTCTTTTATCGTGGTTGGGACTTTGTTAATAAACAGCCTCACAAATATGGAGTTGCGGAACCGGAAGCAGCCGGTGCCATAGGGTGGATTCTTTATAATGCTTTTATCGAAACTGGTGAAAAAAAATATTTAATTGGTGCTGAATGGTGCTTAGAATATTTAAACTCACTCTCGGCAAACCCTGCTTATGAAATTCAACTTCCTTACGGAGTTTTTACAGCCGCAAGAATGAATGCGGAAATCGGAACTGATTATGATATTGAAAAAATGTTTACCTGGTGTTTTAGCAAAACCTATCTAAGAGAATGGAATGTTCTTCTTGGTGGATGGGGAATTTATGATGTGAATGGATTAATAGGTGAGGATTCCGAAAGGCAATATGCCTTTATAATGAATACCTTTCAGCAGATCGGCGCTTTAGTCCCGGTAGTTAGATACGATGAAAGATTTGCGCGAACGGTAGGTAAATGGGTTCTTAATGCTGCAAATTCTTTACGTCTTTTCTATTCAAAATATCTTGATGATTTACGTCAAGACAGCGAGGATTGGTCGCATCAGTATGATCCTAATTCATATATTGCTTACGAAGCCTTATTGAAAATGTCTACAGGTTGGCCCGAAGCAACCGGTGATGCGAAAAAGGGTAATTGGGCAAAAACAAATTTATCCCTCTATTCTTCATCTTCAGTTGGTTATCTCGCCGGACTTCTTGATACTACTAATATTCCAATGATCTTAAAACTGAATCTGAATAAGACAGATTTCTTTCAGAAAAAATCATATCCGTCTTATCTTTTATTCAATCCTTACGATAAAGATACGACAGTACAGTTCTCACTTCCCGAAGGAGTTTATAATATCTACGAAACTATTTCGAATAGTTTTATCGGTACCGGATTGTCCTCAATTGCTGCTGTATCTATTCCGGCAAACTCTGCGCTTGTGATTGTACTAACTCCGACGGGTGGTTATGTTGAATATGTTACAAATAAATTGATAATAAATGGAAATGTTGTCGATTATAATTCCGGCAACCATGTTTCAAATTATTCACCAAGAATAAAAAGTTTATCCGCAGTTGATGATACTCTTATTCAAAATAAATCGACAAAAATTTACTGCAGCGCAGCTGATAAAGATAACAATCAACTACTTTATACGTGGCGGACTGATAAGGGCGTAATTGAAGGTGAAGGTGCGGTGATTGATTTTACTGCGCCAAACGATACCGGCAGTATTACAATCAAAGTAATAGTTGAAGATCCAGTAGGTCTAAAAGACAGCTCGGAGTTAACCATTAAAGTAGTTGAGTTTATAAATCATTCACCTCGAATAAATTCTATCAAGGCTTTACCACGAAAGATTGGTATCGGCAAATCAACAAAATTATATTGCAACGCTTATGATCTCGACAACGATACTCTAGTTTATTCCTGGTACACAGATTACGGTAGGCTTGAACAACTAAATGCTGATTCGGTTGTATGGATTGCCCCCAATGAAGAGGGTAACTATTATATAAAATGCAGTGTGGATGATAATCAAGGTTCGGTCGTAAGTGACAGCATAAAGATCATGGTGCGCGACTTTAGTAAATATTCCGAAGGCACTATCCGCGCATTTTATTCCTTTAGCGGCAACGCAAATGATGAGACGGGCAGCGGCAACAACGGGACAATATCCGGTGCTGTTTTCGCTAAAGACCGTTTTAATAATACATTAAGTGCACTCTATTTTAATGGTGTCAATGATAAAGTTTTGGTAAAGAATTCTTCATCACTGAATTTTCAGAATGCTATTACAATTTCCTTCTGGATGAAACTTGATGGAATTCCTAAAAAAGAAGTTTATGTAATTTCTCATGGAAACTGGGATCAAAGGTTAAAAGTTTCGATTTCAAATAGGAAGTTGAGATGGACGATTAAGACTGATAGAGCCGGTAGCGGAATATTGGATCTTGATAGTGAATCACTAATAGAAGCTGATAAACTATATTATTGTACTGTTACATATAACGGTTCGGATGCCGAGGTTTGGCTTAACAGCGAACTTGATTCATTTACTTCGTGGTCTGGTAAACTGCTCACAACAAATATTGATTTAACAATTGCTCAAATGCTTCCGAACGATGCAAATTATAATTTCAAAGGAACACTGGATGATATCCGGATTTATGATTACATGCTTTTGCCCAATGCAATCAATGCATTGAATGATTTACCAACTAATGTGGGAGATAATTACAAAAATGAACCGATACCGAAGGAAACAAAACTCTACACTAATTACCCGAATCCATTTAACCCGGAAACAGAAATCAGATATCAGATTTCTAAATTCAGTAAAGTACAATTGAAGATTTACGATGTACTTGGACGCGAAGTAACGACACTCGTGGATGAATACAAACAACCAGGGATATATCACTCGACTTTTTCTATTCTTAACTCTACACTTTCTTCGGGAGTTTATTTATACCGGTTGATAACTAACGATTTTTTTCAAACGAAGAAAATGTTACTGCTCAAATAATTTTTTCAGAGGTTCAATATGGCGGAAGTAAAACTTGTAAATGTTTCAAAAACATATGAAGGTAAAAACAAAGCAGTCGACAATATCACGCTCCAAGTAAACGATAAAGAGTTTGTTGTGCTGGTTGGACCTTCCGGTTGTGGTAAAACTACAACTCTGCGTATGGTTGCCGGACTCGAAGAAATCTCGGAAGGCGAGATCTTTATTGATGGTAAACTTGTAAATAACGTTCAATCGAAAGACCGAGACATTGCAATGGTGTTTCAGAACTACGCGCTCTATCCACACATGACGGTTTTTGATAACATGGCTTTCGGTCTAAAGTTGAGAAAGTTTAGTAAAAATGAAATAACAGAACGCGTCAACCATGCCGCAAAAATTTTAGATATGGAACATCTCTTAGATAGAAAACCAAAACAGCTTTCAGGTGGTCAACGTCAACGGGTAGCTGTAGGACGCGCAATAGTGCGTAAACCTAAAGTGTTTTTATTTGATGAACCGTTAAGTAATCTTGATGCAAAATTACGTGTACAAATGCGTGCTGAAATATCACGCTTGCATCAAAGGCTTGAAGCAACTACAATCTATGTTACACATGATCAAACCGAAGCCATGACAATGGGTGATAGAATTGTTGTTCTGAAAGATGGAATTGTACAGCAAGTCGATTCCCCCATGAATCTCTACAATTATCCGACTAATAAATTTGTCGCCGGATTTATCGGAAGTCCCGCTATTAATTTTATTGACGGAAAAATTGTTCAAGAGAACGGACTTACATTTTTAAGTAGGGAAAAGTTGATTTCATTTCAATTGAGTCCGAATAATTCAGAAAAACTTATTCCGTTTATCGGCAAAGACGTTACTCTTGGAATTCGACCTGAAGAATTCCGAATCGAATCTAATGGCGGGTATAAAATTAATGTTGAAGTAGATTTAGTTGAACAGTTGGGGAGTGATGTTTATTTACATTTCAATTTGGAAGGCATTCCGTTTATCGGAAGAGTTAAACCTACAATGGATTTTCGTTCAAGAAAGGAATTCGAATTATATTTTGATAGTGAAATGATTCATTTATTTGATAGGGCTGAAGGTAAAAAAATAATTTAAAATTAGATGTGAAAGCGAATAGAATAAATATTCTATATTCTATAGTTGTCCCAATCCAAAAGTCCCGGCACGCATATAAATACACAAATATTTTATGAACTATCTGTAATTTATTATTGATCGAAGAATATATATATATGATAGATAGAAAATTTTTTTTATTGGTCACAAGAAAGTTACAACACTCTCAAAAGCTGCGAATTTACTATGAAATATAGGGTAGAGGAGAATTGTCCATATTCATTATTCGATCCGCAGCTAAAGTTGGTAGATTAATTTGAAAATTGTACTGTTGGCTAGCTAATGGAATTATAAATTGGATCGTGAATCACGGTTAATTATTAAAAGTTGTTCAGATTAAAAGTTTTTTAATAAGAATAGACATGGATATTCATCGGTCAATTAAGACTTGGCTAAAAAAAAATTGCCGAACTTCTTACGCAGCTTTTCTGAAATAGTAATTGTGCAAACCATTCGCTACTGATACTTTATCAATCTCTCCAATTGCATGAACCTCTCTCGATTCCGGTGAATCTTTATCCAACCCAAGATGTGTTCGTTGATTGTTGTAATAATGAAAATATTCTTTCAGTAGCCTTCGAAGATGATTTTCATTCATAACAATTACATGATCAAGGAATTCTCTTCTAATACTTCCAATTACTCTTTCAACATATCCGTTTTGCCAAGGTGATCGATATGCAGTTACGATTTCACGAATACCAAAGTCTGAAATGCTTTTCTTAAATAGATTACCGAATCTACAATCACGATCACGAATTAAGTATTTGGGAATTTCATTTTCATAAAAGGCATTCTTAAGTTGTTGTGTAGCCCATTCAGAAGTTGGATTAGCAGTAATATTATAGTGAATAACCTTTCGTCTTCCATGAGAAAGAAATACAAGAACGTGCAATAACTTGAAATTTATAGTTGGTACACAAAAGAAATCAATTGAAATAATTTCTGAGGCATGATTTTTAAGAAAAGTCTTCCAACGTTGCCCAGTAGTATTATTTTTGTCTTTGGGAGTATATCTCCAAACAGTAGCTTGCGAAATATCATATCCAAGTTTAAGAATCTCTCCATGTATTCTAGGAACTCCCCACATCGGGTTTTCATTAGCTATTCTTCTTATTAGTTCAATTTGTTCTATTGGAACTCTTGGTCTACCAGCGTCATTCTTACTCTTCCACCGCAAATAAATATTAAAACCTTTTCGATGCCATTTGATGACAGTTTCTGGTTTTATAATTATCAAATTCTCTTTCCAACGAGAGAAGATAATTTTCATAAAAATAAAGAAGTTGCGATCTCGAAAACATATCTCCGGTTTCTTGTGAGTTCTATTTAGAATTTCAAGTTGCTTCCGAAGAAAAATAATTTCCAGTTGGAGTTGCGTTCTTGATTTGAAAAGGCCAAGTAAAAAACATAATAAATATTTAAGCATAATGATTTTTGATTTGTTGTTTTAAGAAGGACTAAATTATAGATTAAAGCACTAATTGAGCACTTTTAATACGGATAGGTTTTGGATATGGACATTTCAAGAGAACTGTTTTTAAAGTCACATATTATTATATTTGAATAGTTATTAGTTGAGCGACGTGGAAAAACAAGATTATATAAAATACTGGATCAAAACTTCGGAAGATGATTTGTCCTTCATGGAGGGCGTTTTCGTTGCTGGCAAGTATGATTGGGCTCTTTTTATTGGTCACATAGCTCTAGAAAAGATTCTGAAGGCTGCTTGGATTAAAAATAATGAAAGCAATATTCCCATACGAACCCATAATCTTTTAAAACTAGCTGAGGAAGCTAAATTAGAGTTTAAAGAGGAAGATATATTAATTTTGAATCGTGTTACAAATTTTAATCTTGAAACACGCTACCCGGATTATAAAATGGAATTCTTTAAGGGATGCACAAAAGAATTCGCAGAGGAAAACATTAAAAAGATTAAAGGGCTATACGAATGTATCAAAGAGAAGATATAAATAATATTATTAATCGATTCATTGCCTTGATATCAGATGAATTCCCTATTAAGAGTCTTTATTTATTCGGATCATACGCAAAAGGAAATGCTAGTGATAGTAGTGATATTGATATAGTCATAGTTTCTGATAAATTTGAAGGAAGAAGATTTTGGGACAGAGAGAAACTAGGAAAATATGTAGTTAAATCTTCATTTGATCTCGAAGTGCATCCGTATAAAACAGAAGATTTTACAGAGGACGACCCCTTTGTTAAAGAAATCCTCCAAACGGGTTTAAAAATTGTTTAGGAAATTTTTAAAATAGTTGGTCACTTTTTGGTCACAACATTCTGAAAAATTGCATTTATAGGCTGAATCTTCAGCATTTTCTCCGAGGAAGAGATTCCCTGACTCTCCGCAACAAAATATAAAACCTCGATTATAGCAAATGAATGCTGTTTTCGAGGTTTGTGCTTTTTAAAGTTATCGCCATAATTGGTTTATTAGGATGTATCTGTTGTAGTTGTGCAGATTTTAGTTACAAAATTTTATGATCAATTCTTAATCTCATGCAAGTAACTGAACATAGACAATCCTCCACTAAATTTTAATTTTTTCAATTAATATTTGAAAAAAATTGGTTTCAGATCTGTTATGTTTGAGTTTGAAAACCGATACAGAAAAAGAATACAAATTTTATCATTATTTAGTTTTTCGTTAATTACAAAAAGAATAAAATATTGATTTTATTGTGGATTCATTATATTTATTGCAAATCAACTTTTAGATAAGGACACAGGATTTGTGAGAGAAACGAACACGAAATATTTTTTACTATAAAGGAGATCAACATGCAATATCGTGAACTTGGACGCACTGGTTGGAAAGTATCAACAATTAGTTTTGGTGCATGGGCTATTGGCAGTTCATGGGGCAATGTGGATGATAAAAATTCTTTAGCAGCACTTAATAGTGCTTTAGATAGCGGTGTTAACTTCTTTGATACAGCAGATGTCTATGGCGATGGCCGCAGCGAACGTCTTCTTGCGCAACTTAAACGCGAGCGGAAAGAAAATTTTTATATAGCCACTAAAGCAGGACGTAAACTCAATCCTCATACCGCTGAAGGTTATAACCGGTTGAATATTACAAAATTTGTAGAAGACAGTTTAAGAAACTTAAATACAGATTCACTAGATCTTTTGCAGCTGCATTGCCCGCCAACAGAAATTTATTACACTCCGGAAGTATTTGATATACTAGATGACTTGGTTCGTGCGGGTAAAATTAGTTACTATGGTGTAAGTGTTGAAAAAGTGGAAGAAGCACTTAAGGCGATCGAATACCCGGGTGTTCAATCGGTTCAGATTATTTTTAACATATACCGGCAGAGACCGCTGGAATTATTTTTTACAGAAGCCGCGAGAAGAAAAGTTGGAATTCTTGCGCGTCTTCCTCTCTCTTCTGGAATGCTGACTGGAAAGTTGAAATCCAACAGCAGCTTTGCATCTGATGATCACCGTGCTTTCAACAGGTATGGTGAAGCTTTTGACCGTGGTGAAACTTTTTCCGGTTTAGATTATGAAACCGGATTGCGTGTAGTTGAATTGCTGCACCAATTAATTCCGGAAAATTTTAGCATGACTCAAATGGCACTGAGCTGGATTCTAATGTTTCCTGAAGTTACATGTGCTATACCGGGTGCTAAGAGACCGGAACAAGTTGATGAGAATATTCAGGCGGCAGATTTACAACCGCTCTCTGATGAAACGATGTCGGCAATAGAAAAAATTTATAATCAAGAAGTGAGGAAGCACGTTCATCATTACTGGTAATTTTAGACCACCCCTTGTATTCCCCTCCTTAAAAAAAGGAGGGGAAGAATTTAAAACGTCCCCCTCCTCAGTTTGAGGAGGGGGAATGAAAGGGGGTGGTCTTAAATAAAAATTGACAACAATTTCCTTTTCAGCTAAGTTGAGTTAGCACCAAATCAATTCTTTAGGTGGTGTGAGATAATAAAATAAAGTTTTGTTCATTGAAGAAATATTATTGAAATGAAAAGGGTATTTGATGATTATGAATATTATCTCACGCCCTGAAGTTTTCGAGTTTGGAGAAAAAGCTAAGTATTGCGAGCAACATTCCGCCAAGTGCGGACAAGTATTCTATTAAATAAATTTGTTAAAAATTATTGACTGTAGCTTTTCAATCCGGCATGGCTGTTTGGAGCGGACGAGAGAAAAGCCTCGTCGTTACATATTTTTTTAATGGAGAATAAAATGAAGTCAAAATGTTTTGAACAATCCAACTATAATTCCAGAAATTTCCCTCGATCAAATACACAAACGGTTAACCGGTTTAAATTATTTTTTGCTGGCTGTATTGTTTCCATTATTATTTTTTCTACATTAACTGTAACAGCACAGCCATCAGGCGGTCCTTTTGGACCGTTACTACAAACTTATGATTTGCCTAAAGTGGAAGGTATAATTTATATTGTCGCACCCAATGGAAAGACCGAACAGCAAGGAGAAACACTATCCAATCCATCAACAATAGAATCAGTAATCGAGCGTGTAAAGACCGGCGATGTCATAGTAATACGCGGAGGAACATATCGTGCAGGCAATATGGTATTCAATCAAGGAATCACAATACAGCCATATGCAAATGAGCAACCCGTTTTGAAGGGAACATTTATTGCTTCTAAGTGGGAGAATCTAGGAAATGGATTGTGGACGCATAAAGATAGATTCAATAATTAAGAAATAGGAGTTACAAAAAATGAGTAAAGCAGATTTATCCGCCAAGGCGGATATTGGATTAATAGGTCTTGCGGTGATGGGAGAAAATCTTGTATTAAACATGGAGAGTCATGGATTCACAGTTGCAGTATATAATAGAACAGTTGATAAGGTAAATAATTTTATTACCGGGCGTGGTAAAGGTAAGAATTTAATCGGTACTTCTTCGATTGAAGAACTGATTGCAAACTTAAAATCACCAAGAAAAATTATGCTGATGGTAAAAGCCGGAAAACCGGTTGATGATCTTATTGAGTTATTGATTCCTCATCTTGATAAAGGCGATATTATTATAGATGGCGGTAATTCTCATTTTCCGGATTCTATCAGAAGAACAAAATATTTGGAAAGCAAAGGATTCTTGTTCATCGGCACTGGAGTTTCCGGCGGAGAAGAAGGCGCATTAAAGGGTCCGTCAATTATGCCGGGCGGTTCTCAACAAGCCTGGCCGCATGTTAAATCAATTTTTCAATCAATCGCAGCTAAAGTAGAAGACGGTTCTCCATGCTGTGATTGGGTTGGTGAAAACGGTGCGGGTCATTTTGTTAAAATGGTTCACAATGGAATTGAATACGGCGACATGCAGTTAATTACTGAAGCTTATTTGATTATGAGAGATTTATTGGAAATGACTGCCGATGAGATGCACGAAGTATTCAAAGAATGGAACAAAGGAGAATTGGATAGTTATCTAATTGAAATAACAAGAGATATTCTTGCATTCAAAGATGAAGATGGAAAACCGCTTGTTGATAAAATTTTAGATACAGCAGGACAAAAAGGAACAGGTAAATGGACTGGAATTGCTTCGCTTGATCTTGGTGTTCCTCTAACTTTGATTGGTGAAGCAGTTTATGCGCGTTGCCTTTCAGCAATGAAAGATGAAAGAGTTGAAGCATCAAAAATTTTAATCGGGCCAAAACCAAAATTCGAAGGTGATAAAAAATCGTTCATTGAAGATATCCGCAAAGCATTGTTTGCATCAAAACTTATTTCGTATGCTCAAGGATATGTTTTGATGAAAGCTGCCGCAGAAGAATACAAGTGGAATTTAAACAATGGCGGAATTGCATTGATGTGGCGGGGCGGCTGTATAATCCGCTCTGTATTTCTTGGAAAGATTAAAGATGCTTTCGATAAGAACCCGTCTCTATCAAATTTATTATTGGATCCGTTCTTCAAAGAAAAAATTGAAAATTCTCAGGAAGCGTGGCGAAAAGTTGTTGCTACATCCGTTCTAAATGGAATTTGGATACCGGCAATGAGTACCGCATTAAATTATTTTGATGGATTCAGAACAGAAAAATTACCTGCTAATTTATTGCAAGCTCAACGTGATTTCTTTGGAGCACATACTTATGAAAGAGTTGATAAACCCAGAGGTGAATTTTTTCATACAAATTGGACCGGAAGAGGCGGAACTACCGCTTCGTCAACATATTCTGTTTGATTTACTTTGGAAAATTTGTTAATGAATTATTAAGAGGAATAAAGTGAAAGTAAGATATTCACTGATCAAAATGGTTTTAAGAAAATGACAACTGAAGAATTACGGAAATCGTTTTTAATAGAAAATCTTTTTCAGATTAATAAAATCCCTATGGTCTATTCTGATATTGACAGATCAATTACGGGCTCAGCAGTTATGTCGGGTATTGTTATGTTTGAACTGTTCTTCGACTCGGGTGTTTTTATTTAATAAAAGATGTTCACTTATCTTAATTAAAAACCGCTTATCGCAATTCAAAGGATTTTTTCTGAAAAATGAATAAATTGATACTGAATGATAAATGAATTTTATAAATCTTAGTAATTAGTTTTGAGTGAAGATAATTTAAATCAGAAAAATTGTAATACTTATGAAGATGATTAAAGAAATGTATAACAATAAAGAAAAGACCTTTTGGTTCCTCCAAATCTTTGGCTGGATCATCTTCTTTTTTCAATACATATTTATTTTTAGCCCCATGAAAGATTTTACATTTCGGAATCTTCTTAACAGAACAATAAATCTTTCAGTGGGTTTTATAATATCGGTTCTGCTACGTTATAGATTGAAAAGAATTAATTTTCTAGAATATTCATTTATTTCGCTCTCTATTATAATTTTCGTTTCTTCATTTATATGTTCGACAATATGGAGCTTAAGCTCTATCGTAATTATTGAATCATTAATGAATAATAGAATAACTTTAGGAAACATTACTTTTTGGGAAATTGTGGTAGGAATTGTTAGGAATAATGCTGTTTTTATAGGATGGAGCGGATTATATTTTGGAATTAAGTTCTGGATGGAATGGGTCTCACAAAAAGAAAAGACAGATAACGCATTATTATTGGCACGTAACGCTCAGTTTGAAATGTTAAGGTATCAATTAAATCCGCATTTTCTTTTTAATACGCTTAGTTCATTACGGGCATTGACTCCTGCCGACAATACTAAAATGAAAGAAATTATTACAAAGATTTCTGAATTTTTACGATACACGTTAATACGGGATAATAATAATGAAGTTGCTCTTTCAAAAGAAATTGAAGTAATCAAAAATTATCTTGATATCGAAAAAATAAGATTCGAAGATGAATTAGTTGTAGATTTTAATATTGATGAGAACGCCGAGAATTTTCTGATACCAATATTTTTAATCCACCCACTTGTGGAAAATGCAATTAAGCATGGAATGCAAACAAGTCCGATCCCATTAAAGGTTTTAATTTCTGCTGAAATAAAAGATGAGTTTTTAAATATAAGTGTTGTTAACACCGGCAAATGGATTGAAAAGGGAATAAATAATAATGACGGAAGAGGACTTGAAAATATAAAAAGGAGATTGGAAATTTTTTCTCCCAACCAGCATAAATTTGAAGTGATTAAAAATAATGATTCTGTAAAAGTGAATATGTCGATTAAAAGAAAAATAAAGTAAGTATAGTAATTATGAAAAAATATAAAACAATAATTGTAGATGATGAAAAATTAGCCAGAATAGATCTAAAAGATGTATTAAAATCGTTTGAGGAATTTGAGATCGTTGGAGAAACTAATAGTCTTCACTCAGCAGAAGTTATGATAAATAAACTTCATCCGGACATAGTTTTTTTAGACATACAATTACGAGGTGAATCCGGATTTGATTTGCTGGATAAGATTGATCACGACTTAAATTTTATATTTGTTACAGCTTATGATAAATATGCTATCAGAGCATTTGATGTGAATGCTATAGATTATCTTTTAAAACCGGTAAGTGAAAAAAGAATTCAACAGACGTTAACAAAACTTAATCATCAAGTGCATAAAGAGCCGGATGGATTACACAAATTGGAATACAATGATATTATGTATCTTATGCTAAACAATAAATACAGATTCTTAAAAATAGATTCTATTATAGCTATAAAATCAAACGCAGATTATACCGACATTTATACTACTGATAAAACGCATTTAATAACACGAAAAACTATGAAAGAATGGGAAACAAGATTACCGGAGAATCATTTTTGCCGAATACACAGAGAGACAATTGTAAATTTAGTTTACATTTCTAAATTAGATGATGGACTTTCGCATTCTCATAAAGTTTATCTGGAAGGAGTTGACCGTCCCTTTCTTATTAGCAGAAGATTTTCAGCTAAAATAAAAGAGAAATTTTTATAACCTTAATAAACTTTTACTTTTCTATTAAACCAGATTTCGCACCATTTAACCGTTAATCGCATTTCTATTTATTTAATCATAATCTCTCAGTTAAATTGTATCTAAACTGAATTAGATTAATCCGTATAATAGATTAAGTTCTACATTAACAATTTAACAATAGAGGTATGTTATGAAGAAAATATTTACCACACTTAGTTTATTCTTTTTCATGTTTTTGGAAATCACTTTTTCTCAAGCAGTCATCTTCTCTGAAAATTTCGAATCCGGAACTGCAAATGCAGCCTGGGGTGTTTATTATAAAGGCGAAGAAACCATTCTCGCTCGACCTATGGCTCAAGCCCCAGCAGTACTTGCAACCGGAGGAAATTATGTTGGATTACTTCAAGATATTAATGGATCTTATACTGGTTCTGCAGTAGTTTTTGGCGGAGCTAATACTCTTCAAAATTATTCTATTGAAGCAGATGTTTATTGCTATGTTAATCAATCTCTGTCGGCATATTCAGGATTAGTAGTTTACGCAGATAGTTCTAGTGCTAATTCTAATGCAAGAAGGGATTTTTATAAAATGCGTGTTGATTTTGATGCAAGTAACCGCATAAATTTTTCCGGACTTAAATCTGATCCGGCTACTTTTTTACCTGTATTCAACTATGATTTTACGGGTGCAGCTAATCCAGGCCGTTATCCAACAACTAACAGTTGGCGTAAATTGAAAATTGAAGTTCGTACCATAAATGCCACAACAGTAAGATTCTGGTGTTATTTCGATAATCAACAATTAACCAATAGTCCATTGGAGCGTAGCACCACCGGAAATACAACAGGGAGTTTCGGATTATATTCCTTCCAACAAAGCGCAACAGGGCTTGCTGCATATTTTGATAATATTGTGGTAACTCAACTTGCGACATCAGTTGAAGATAAAGATAATATTCCAGTTGATTTTTCATTATCTCAGAATTATCCTAACCCATTCAACCCGAGTACAGTTATTAATTACCAGTTGGCATCTGGCGGTTTTGTTTCACTGAAGGTTTATGATGTTTTAGGAAAAGAAGTTGCTGCACTCGTTAATGAATATAAACCAGCCGGTGTTTATGCAGAGACGTTAAATGCAACATCTTTACCAAGCGGAGTATATTTCTACTCACTCCGGACTGGCAGTTATAACTTGACTAAGAAAATGGTTTTAGCAAAATAATTATTGAATTTGATTCTTTAGACTTTTCGGAAATCGCTATCATTTTACAAACTAATCTCGATATGGATTTTCGAAGATATCTTTCTATTGAAATGGTTATTTATATTCTACGCAATCAATATAATATTTTAAAGAGAGGATCTTCTTGCAAAAATTTGCTATAAAGATTATTGTCTTTTGTTTTGTGATAATACTTTCCATTGTTCCTTCTTTTGTTCTTGCCGGTACAACAGGTAAAATTTCTGGGGTTGTGAAAGACAAAACAACCGGAGAACCTCTTATCGGGTGTAATATTCTAATTGAAGGTACTACCCAGGGAGGAACATGCGATATCAATGGCGAATATTTTATTATTAATGTGCGGCCTGGTATATATACCGTACGAGCCGCAATGGTTGGATATAAAATATATAAAGTTACTAACGTTCAAGTTACTGCAGATCTTACAACACAACTGAATTTTTTAATGGAACCCACTACGGTTGAAATGGGGGAAATGGTTGTCTCCGCTGAACGGCCTCTTATAGAGAAGGACATTACATCAAAATTATCAATTGTAAGTTCTGATGAACTCATAAATATGCCCGTGTCCAGTATTCAGGATGTATTAACTACTAAAGCCGGATTTACCACTGATGCTGGAGGCAACATTCATGTAAGGGGGGGTAGAACAGGTGAAATATCTTATATGATTGACGGTATGTATGTTAAAGACCCGTTGTACGGCGGTTTTAATACAACGATGAATAAAGATGCTGTTCAAGAAATGATGATACTTAGCGGAACATTTAATGCAGAATATGGTGACGCAATGTCAAGCGTTGTTAATATTATAACAAAAGAAGGTAGTGAAACTTTTAAAGGGAAATTTGAATATACATCGGCGATTCTTAATACTTCTCCGTATAGAAAGAGAAATCCTTTCCCTAATGTACAAGACAGCTATGAGTATGTGGAAAAAAACATTCTTGATCGTATAAGTTTTAAACCCTTGAGTTTAGAAATACCGGTTAACGGAACCTTGAATTTATCTTTGGATGGTCCGGTTCCGTTTATTCCTAATTTAACTTTTTTTATTTCAGGCAGATATAAAAACGAAAACAGTTATTTGCCTCATGGTTACAGTTTGGAAAGAGATGGTTTTGCAAAGTTAACTTATAAATTCACACCGGTGTTAAAGCTATCACTATCAAACCAGTTAACTGAAAATGAATATCAAGGTTATAGTCACTCTTTCAAATATTTGAGTGATAATCAAAGTCATTCTGTAATCAATACAAATCGTTTTGGACTGACATTAACACATGCACTTAGCAACAGTTTCTTTTATACAGCACAATTTTCACGATTCGTTAATAACATAAAAACTCAAGTTGGAAATAAACAACCGAAAGATTATGTAAGAGGACAAACCGGGCAGACAGTATATTTTTATGTCAGCGGAGATGATTCACCATACACCGATGACCAAACAATTACATATAGCGGTAAAGTTGATGCAACTTACCAGGCAAATAACTATAATCAGTTAAAAGCCGGTTTCGAATTTAAAAGCCATCGTATTCAGGTCCATGAAGAATCGGCTCCATGGCCTTCAGGCGCTCAGTATAAAGACGAATATGTTAGAACTCCAATTGAGATGGCAGGATATATTCAAGATAAAATTGAGTATGATTACTTAATTATAAATCTTGGTTTACGTTTTGATTATGCCGATCCTAAAACAACAATGTGGCCAAATATTCGCCGCTTTGGTAGTTTCGATAACAATAATAATTGGATCCCTTCGGTTGAAGAACCTGTATTGGCAAAAACACAATTAAGCCCTCGTATTGGTTTAGCACATCCAATTACAGATCAAGCAGTACTTCATTTTTCTTACGGACATTTCTTCCAAAATCCGAATTATAATGCACTTTATTATAATCACAATAAAGATTTAAGCACATCAATGCCGTTGGTTGGTAATCCCTTAGTAAAAGCGCAAAAAACCGTTGCGTATGAAGTAGGCGTCAAATATAAACTTAGTAATGACTGGGCATTGGATGTTTCTGCATGGTATAAAGATATTACAGATCTTCTTTCAACTCTTCAAGTAACTTATCTTTCACAAGATTATGTTGTTTTTTATAATTCAGATTATGCAGGTGTTAAAGGAATTGATCTGACCCTTCGAAAGAGATATAGCAATTATATTTCCGGTTCCATTGATTACACTTACAGTGTAGCCAAAGGAAATAATTCTCAACCACTTGGCGGATATTTTAGCGCCACAACAAAAGAAGACATTCCTCATCAGGAATATTATTTGGATTTTGATCAGCGCCATGATATCGCTGTAAGCATTAATTTCAATATTCCCAAAGATCAAGGACCAACAATATTAGGAATAAAACCTCTTTCGGATTTTAATTTAAATTTACTTTTTCAGGCAGCAAGCGGACTTCCTTATACGCCATATGTAGATCCAACAGTAAGAATTGATATTAATTCAGGAAGAAAACCCTGGACATCAACAGTTGATCTCCGAATGACTAAAAAAGTTTGGTTCTCTAAAGTTGCCACATCTTTCTTTATTGAGGTTACAAATTTACTTAATATAGAAAATGTCCGTTATGTTTATTCGCGTACGGGCAAACCGTTCGATACGGGATTAGCAGGACTTGTTGGTTCATCGCCTGATGCTGATCATAATCCTAATTATGTAGGACCACCGCGAATTATACGTGCGGGAGTTCAATTTATTTGGTAACTGGAGAAAATGAGATGCTTAAATTATTTCTGAGATATTTTATTCTGCCAGCAATATTATCGTTTTCATTAGCTACATTAATTCAAGCTCAGAATAAGAATTGCATTAATTGCCATAGAGATATGAAGCCTGAACAAATAACACGTTTGATGAAAACGTATTCTATAGGTGAACGCGGTATTGGTGTTATGGATAAAGGACAGGTATCCAACTATCTTGGTAATTATGGTGTCCTTTCAAATTTTCATGAATATTTTAATAATTCAATTCATTGGCCTGCTACTGCTAACACAGAAACACAGTATAGCTTTGGATTAGGATTGGTTGTCGCAGCAAAAGGAAATGTAATTACATCTGTGGTTGGAGGACCTTCGGAAAAAGTTGATTGGATTCCAAAACTTGGTTCACGGGGTAAAATTTTTTCGGGTGATGTTGTTGCACCGCCTCCAGATGAGACTCCATTTCTTGCAAGCAGCGATAATCCGGAAACATGGCCGCTTGGATATTTCAATCAACAAGGAACTTGGGTTAGCACTCCCGGAAAACGTAATTGGCCAGGACATTTTAGAATTGATATAGACCCCAAATCGCCTAACTACGGTAAAGAAGTTTTCGGCGAGTTTGTTTCCGATAGAGATATTTATTGTGTTTTTGATGATAGAGAAAATTCAAACGCTAAAGGAGCCGTAGGAATTGAAGTTGAAGAATCCGCTTACAGCTATGGAAGACCATATGCTGAAGACATGCTCTTTTGGGATTTTACTATTCATAATAAAAGCGGTCATCAGCTTGATAGCGTATATGTTGGTTATTACGCAATATTTAGACCGGACTATGATAATAAAGATTTGATAAATATTATAAAAAGCGATCGCAATAGCTCTCGACCCAATGGAGATTTTGTTTACGTGTGGGATGTTAATAATACAAAAGATGGTGCATGGGCCAAAGATCAATCACCGATGGGAATGATTGGGCTAAATATTCTTGAGACACCAAAAAATATAGGCGTAACAGATTTCCATTTTTTTAACCGCGAAGTTGCACCTAAAGTTGATGAACAAATGTGGCCTGTTATTAGCAGTAATCCTAATGATAAAAATTTAGGGTTACCAAAAGCAATTTTTCATGGTGCTAATCGTAGAATGGATACTACTCATCCCGATAGTATGAAAGTTTATTATCCCGATGGCGCACCCATCAACTTTTTTATTATGACCGGACCTTTTAGTTTAACAGCGGGTGAATCTGTAAAATCTTCGGTTGCTGTTGTGATGGGAAACTCCGGTAACATTACCAATAAACCAGACACAACAGATTTGATGAAGAATTTAAAAATCACTCAACAAATGTATAAACGTAAATTCCAGGGTTCAGGTCCGCCTTCTATGCCTAAAGTTGCTGCAGACGTAGGCGATAAACAAGTTAGAGTAGTATGGGATTCGGAAGCGGAAAATTCTAAAGATGCTTTAACGGGGCAAAATGATTTTGAAGGCTACAAAATTTATCGCAGTGATGATTTGGGTAAAACATGGGGTACGCCATTAACAGATTACTATGGAAATGTGATTGGTTATAAGCCAATTAAAATTTTTGATTTAATAAATGGGATTAAAGGTCCCGATCCTGCATTCAATCAATCGTTGGGTGACGATTCCGGAATAAAACATAGTTACACCGATGAAAATTTAATTAACGGTGTGGAATATTGGTATTGCGTTACATCTTATGATAAAGGAAATCAAGACCCAAATAATCTTGAGCCGTCATATCAATCTTCGCTCGGTCGTTCTACAATGCAGCCGAACACCATTTCGGTTGTGCCGGGCGTGCAGCCGCAAAATTATGCACCACCAAAATACGATCCGCAATCAAATACCCAAGGTGCAGTTCCGCCTATCGGAGGCATCTCCCAAGGATTAGTAAAAGTAGATATTGTTCAACCGGAATTAATAACCGGAGACGATTACTTAATTACATTTGTTGACTCTGCTAAACAGGTTGTAGGAACAAAAACAAGTTATGTGCTTGGGTTCAACTTATACAAAATCTCATCAACAAGAAGAGATACAACACTTTTATTAAAGCGTCATCTCTTTTCTGATAATACCGGAGATAATTTACCAATCATAGATGGATTTCGGCTGACAGTACAAAACAGTCCTTCAGGTGCAGAGTCTTTACAATGGACAAAAGTTAAAAACAAAGCAAGTACTTTTGATTGGAGAACAAAACCTGTTCCAAAATATCTAAACCGACTCGATGTTGTCAATGAGACTGTGTACACTATAGAAGATTTTCGCATTACAATTGATACAAACAAAAGCGGCGGTTTAATGGCGAATTGGTATGACTTCTTTACCAATAAAAAACAGAGTACACTTCAGCACCTTCCGCTTAAAGTTGAGGTGGTTACAAATCCAGCCAATCCGATAAACGTAAGTGCTAATACTTGGCTTTATGACTTTGCTATTTTGGCTCCGGATAGTTACAGAGAAAATTTTTATAGTCCATTAGGATGGGATATTATTCCTGGTGGCAAAGGATATACAAAAGGCAGTTCCGGTTATTATGAAAAATACCCTGATGTTTTAGTTCTTGAAAAAATTATTATTGATCAGGCCAAAAAAGATACAACTTATTCCGGGCTTTTTTTACAAACAAATAATTTTCCGGATAATTATATTGATGCAGATGGTAATGCTGTTTTCAAACCGGCAATCGCTCCTTCTCATGGAGATCAATTTACTATTAAAACTTACAAACCATTTAGAAAAGAAATCAAATATGCATTCAGTACGCAAAAGGCAAAGTATTTAAGCGAACAAGAAATTGATCTAAATAAGATTCGTGTTGTTCCCGATCCCTATATAGTATCAAATATTTATGAGACTAATCAATTTGGTAAGAAATTAATGTTTAATCACTTACCAAGCGAATGCAAGATTTCAATTTTTAATGTAGCGGGCGATCATATAGCCAACATCGAACATAATAATAATAAAGGATATGAATTTTGGGATATGCGGTCGTACAATGATCAATACATTGCTTATGGTTTATATGTGTATGTTGTTTCAATTCCGAACGGACAGAAGAAGATCGGAAAATTTCTTGTTATTAAATAACAACTCCTGAGCTAATGGAGATAAAAAGTCGATGAAAAAAATAATTGTATTTATAATCCTAATATCTTTACCGGTAAATAATTATTGCCAAGGGTTTTCAAAAGTTGGAACTGCTGTTGCTCAGTTTCTAAAAATCGGTGTTGGTGCAAGAGCAACAGGCATGGGAGAATCCTTTGCGGCAGTTGCTAACGATGTAAACGCTTTGTATTGGAACCCTGCTGGTATAACAAATATTAAATCAATCTCGTTAGGTGTCAGCCACACTCAATGGTTTGCTCAATTATTTCACAATTATATCGGCATAGTAATTCCTTTAAGTGAAGATAATGTTCTTGGCATTAGTGCGGTATCATTAACTACAAATGAACAAGAAGTGACAACGGCTGATCGTCCCGACGGGACAGGAGTTTTTTATACAGTTAACGATGTTGCTTTTGGATTAACACTTGCTCATAAATTAACGGATCGTTTTTCGGTTGGTGTGACTGCAAAATATATTCAACAAACTTTATACAATGTATCTGCAAATACTTTTGCTATAGATATTGGAACATACCTACGAACAGGATTTCATAATTTGGTGATAGCAATGTGTGTTTCTAATTATGGAGGCACTATGCAGCTTGAAGGAACCGACCTAATATCTTTAGCAGATATTGATAAAAAAATCGGCGGTGAATACAATCCGGATGCGCGGTTAAAAACAGAACCGTGGTCTTTACCATTAAATTTTCGCGTCGGTATTTCAATGGACCTAATTGGCGGTATGGATCCTTTAATTCAATCTGAATACAATCGTTTTACAATGGCATTAGACGGCAACCATCCGAACGATAACAATGAAAGATTAAATATCGGTTGTGAATATTCCTGGGATGAAACATTTTTTGCGCGATTCGGTTACAAAGTAAATTATGATGTGGAGAAGTGGACCTTTGGTGCCGGAGTCAAATTAAATCTTGGCGGTCAGAACATTGCCTTTGATTATGCTCTTGTTGATTATAATGATTTAGGGAAAGTTTCGCGGATATCAGTCGAGTTTAAATTCTAATAACGTTAATTCTTATAATATTTTGAATTAATGATACATACGATGATCTTCACATGTTTCAATAATCTATATCTAATCAATTAAAATGGTTACTGCTTAATTGCAAAAATTCGGTTATCAAAGATTAGTTCACAGAAGGTTTATTTTTTTAATCAGTTTTATACTCAACTAACGAAAGGATGGTTAATTTAAAATGAGAAGAACATATTCTATCACAACTTGTTTGTTTTTTTTAGTTGCAATGTTTGGTACTATTTCGGTTCTAAATGCTTTTAATAATTTAGATGAAGAAAAATCCGTTCAGGTTCAATCGCTTCCCAAAGGCGTTTCTATTCATCAATTAAATAACGGTATGACTGTACTTTTAATTGAGAACCCTGCTCTGCCGATGATTGGTGCAAATGTTATTGTGAAAGTCGGATCGGCTTACGAATCTTTTTCTACAAGCGGAATGAGCCACATGCTTGAACATCTTCTATTTAATGGGACAACAACTCGTTTGCAAAAACAATTGTATGATGATGTTGACCGTATTGGCGGTTATAATAATGCAAGCACAACGGAATTCTATACTAATTATATGATGGTAACTCCGACAGAAAATATTAAGAAAGGAATGGAGATTCAAGCTGATATGCTTTTTAATTCAACATTACCTAACGATAAGTTCGAAAAAGAAAAAGGTATTGTATTGGAAGAAATCTCAAAAAGTATTGTAAATCCTACAGAGCAAATGGAGCGGAATACTCTTTCTTTTTTATATGAAGGACATGCGGTTTCTTTGCCTACACTTGGAACTTATTCAACAATTCAGTCTATGTCGCGCGATAACGTCAATTTGTTTTACAAGAATAATTACGTTCCAAACAATATGATATTAAGTATAATTGGAAATTTTAAAACCAAAGCAATGCTTTCATTAGTAAAAGAGATTTATGGAAAAGGAATCCCCGGACAAGTTATCCATGAAGTAAATCCTGAATGGGCTACAGGTTTCAGGAAGCCCACACCCTTAAACAGAAAGGTAAAAAATTATTTTTATGAGGGTGAAGATAAAGTTGTACAATTATTTTATCCTTTACCCAAAGATGAATCCGATGAATATTTTCAATTGATGGGATTAATATTTGAAAAAAACAGAGAAGCGGTTCAATCTTCTTTGAAATCCGAATTCCCCGAAAAAATAAAATCAATAAGAATATCAACCCGATTATCACACATAGAAAATTATGCGGAAGTAATAATTATCTTAAGCAAAGATTTAGATCTAACGGCTCTCATGAATTCAGTCTCTGCAAAATTAACCAGGTTAGATTTTTCGTTACCCTTAGAGACTATTAAATCAGAAGCGGCAAGAGTGCGCACCGAGTTTGCAAAAAATATAGAAAAACCGCATATGTTCGGAATTTATTATTCAAATGAAATAGTTAAAAACGGTATCGAATCATTACTTAGTTCATTTAGTGGTGATGGATTTTATTCTGCGGCTAAGGAATTGGAAAATTTTAAATTAAAATCGCAGGCTTTAGTCCTCATTCAAAATCCTTCGACTAAAAAAGAAGCTGAAAAAGTTGAAACAACTACTAATGTAAAACAATTTGCAGATGAAAAAACCGGAAAGAATTTAATTGTTGTTCAGAATGAAATCGGAAATCTTTTAGCAAGTCATTATTTGATAAAACACAAAGCTACCTATGAATTGAAATATGGGAAAGATGCTTCCAAAATTCTGCATGATTGTTTTGACAAGAGGTTACAATCTGATGAGAATCAAAAAATCAGCAGTCAGTTTGGGTTTACATTTACTGTAAATGATAATCCGATGATACCTATGGACGATATTTATTTGCATCCCGACTTTGGTTATATCAGAGTTGAAGGATTGGCAGATGATTTACCCGGCGCAATAAAATTCTTGAATACACAAATGAAAGATTTTATTCCCACAGAAGATGAATTTAATAAAGCAGTTGAGAAGTATAAAGGTATTGAAATGATGAAGATGGGTGGGGATAAAGGCAAAAAAATATTTGATGAAGCTTATAGTTCTTTAATTTATGAGTCTAATCTTTATTCACAAAATCAAACTCCATTGACATACGCTGGTCTAATGGCATTTACAAAAGAATATTTTAAACCAAGCAACATGATAATTTCCATTGTCTCTCCGGGAAGTCCGGAAACCATTAATTCTCTTTTCGATCAGTTTACCACCCTTGCAAGTAAAGATGAACCGGCAGTTTTCACACGAACATTTTTAAGTCAAAATAAACCTGAAACTATTGAAAAATCCAGCGGAGGTGAGCGTTCTTACATTTTCTGGGGATTCATTAGTCAGATTGATCCGAAAGATGCCCCGATTTTACAAGCTCTTTCATTAGTTCTTTCAGATGAAATTGTTTTTGATATCCGTGAGAAACAGGGAATGGCATATCAAATGAGTGCCGGTATAGAAGTAATTAAAAATAAAGCTCTATTCTTTGTTAATCAGGGCACACGCCCTCAGAATGTAGATAAGTTGGTTCCTCAGTATCCTGGATTCTTCGGGACGAAAGTGGTTGATGCTTTAACACAAGATGGACTTCAAAAATCAATCAACATGTATCTTGGCAGGATGATGTTCCGCAGACTTTCCAGTATAAATCAAGCGTACTATTTAGGAAACTCTCTTTATTTCACAAACGATTTTAATTATGATAATAAATTTCTAGATGCATTAAGAAAAATTAAATTGGAAGACGTAAAAGAAGTCGCAAAAAAATATATGAACGTAATAAACCCAATACTGATAATAGTCAGGTAAACACAAAACAATTAACGGAAAAATGCTTCTGTATAGAATCAATTTAATTTAAAATGTCAATTAAGATGAAAATACTATCGGAGAATATATGTTTAGAAAAATAATTATTGTAATTACTCTGTTTTTATTTACTACGGGAATTTATGCCACATCTACTCTGCATCATAAAATATCTGTTACAGTTAATCCTTCAAAACATTATTTAGAAGTAACAGATCAAATTACAATTCCTTCTTCAAATGCTAAGCAGGTAATTTATTTTTTACTTAATAATAATTTTACAGTCACATCAGAAACCCCCGGAGTAGTTTTAGAATTAGACCAAAGCGGAGTGAAGGCAGAAGATTTTGGAATGGATCGAGAAGATTTAAATATCTCATCTGATTTCAAACAAAATAAATACAAATTGACTTTTTCAAATGTACCATCAGGTGAAGTGTCGTTCATTTTGAAATACAGCGGGGTGATTAATTATCCTATTCAACAGATAGGAGAAGAATATGCACGTGGATTTAGTCAAACTCCCGGTATTATAAATGAAAAAGGAGTTTATTTGGGCGGCTCGACCTATTGGGTTCCTTGGTTTAATAATCAGTGGATCAGTTTTGAATTGACAACCACAATGCCGAAAGGATGGAGTGTGGTTAGTCAGGGCAAAAGAACTTTAAATGAAATAAAAAATGATAACCATATTATCTGTTGGGATTCACCCGAACCGATGGAAGAAATATATTTGATTGCTGCTCAATTCACGGAGTACTCAAAAGCAGCAGGCGCTACGGATGTTATGGCTTTTCTCCGCACTCCAGATGAAACACTTGCAAATAAATACCTTGAAGCAACTGCTCAGTATCTTGAAATGTACCGTAAATTAGTTGGTCCATATCCATTTTCTAAATTTGCTCTGGTAGAAAATTTTTGGGAAACCGGTTACGGTATGCCTTCGTTTACCTTGTTAGGTGAGCAGATAATCCGGTTCCCGTTTATTCTTCATTCGTCTTACCCTCACGAGCTTTTACATAACTATTGGGGCAACAGTGCATACATAGATTTTAAAACCGGCAACTGGTGCGAAGGATTAACCGCATACATGGCAGATCATCTTATCGCGGAACAACGCGGTCAGGGTGAAGATTACCGTCGTTCAACACTTCAAAAATATACCGACTACGTTAACCCCGCGAATGATTTTCCTCTTAATAAATTTATTTCGCGCACTAATCCATCAACCGAAGCAGTTGGATATGGAAAAAATTCCATGATGTGGAATATGCTGCGCGAAGAGGTAGGTGACGATCAATTTGTAAAAAGTTTTCAAAAATTTTACCGTGACAACAAATATAAAGCAGCTTCTTATACAGATATCCGAAAGGCATTTGAATCTGTTACCCGTATGGATCTTAAACAATTTTTTGATCAATGGGTTGATAGAAAAGGAGCGCCCGAGTTAAGTATTTCGGATGTTAGTGCGATTAAAAATTATGACGGATATAAACTTAAATTTACTTTGAAGCAAATTCAGAATGAAGATGTTTTTGTTCTGAATATTCCGGTTGCTCTGTCATTCGAAAAAACTGCTGTAATTAAAAAAGTTTTGATGACACAGAAAAGTCAGACTTATGAAATGACTTTTCCGGATACCCCGCTGATGGTTCAAATAGATCCTCAGTTCAATCTCTTCCGCAAGTTACATTATAATGAAATACCTCCTTCTCTTTCAAAAATATTTGGTGCAGAAGATTTATTGATTCTTCTGCCTTCTAAAGCTGAAAGCACAAGTTTGGAATATTATAAAGAATTGGCAAAAACTTGGTCTGCTGATTCGACAAAAAAAATAAAAGTTCTGCTGGATAGTGAACTGAAAGAATTTCCAAGCAATAAAAGCGTTTGGGTTTTAGGATTTGAAAATTTATTTGCTAATTATGTTAAAGATGGAATTAAAGACTACGATGCCGAAATGACAAAAGAATCAGTCCGTTTTGGAAAATCCTCTTTTAAAACCAATGCAAATAGTTTTATTGTTTCTGTTCGACATCCTCAAAATCCTTCTTTAGTTCTTGTGTTACTAACTATGGATAACAAAGATGCTGTTCAAGGACTTGCAAGAAAACTTCCTCATTACGGAAAATATAGTTACTTGGTTTTTGAAGGAGCTGAACCAACAAATGTTGGAAAAGGTGAATGGCCAGCAATTAATTCTCCATTAATTGCAAAGGTATATCCCCCAAATAATAATGAAAAAATATTTACTGATCTTCCAAAGAGAAAAGCTTTAGCAGAACTCTCTCCGGTTTTTTCATCCGAAAGAATGATGAAAACAATCAAATATCTTGCAAGCGATGAACTTGCCGGACGTTCACCCGGTACTGAAGGCATTAACAAAGCAGCTAATTATATAGTAGAAAAATTTAAAAGCGCAGGCTTACAACCCGGCTCCGATGACGGAACATATTTTCAAACTTGGGATGAAGTAGTTGATGCAAAAGGAAATAAAGCTCCCGTAAAAAATATTATTGGAATTATTACAGGAACAAATCCAAATCTGAAAGATGAATCTGTAATTGTCTGTGCACATTATGATCATCTTGGATTAGGATGGCCCGGTGCAAACAAGGGGAATGAAGGCAAGATACATCCCGGTGCAGACGATAACGCTAGCGGTGTATCAGTAATGCTTGAATTAGCCGATTTACTTGGAACTACATTAAAACCGCAACGCACGGTTATTTTTATAGCATTTGCTTCTGAAGAAAGCGGTCTTCTAGGTTCAAAATATTATGTAAAAAATATGAAACGCTTTCCGGCAAAAAAAGTTATTGGTGTTTTAAACTTTGATACTGTTGGAAGACTCGGTGAGAAAAAATTGTTTGTACTCGGCAGTAGTAGTGCAAGAGAGTGGCGATTTATTTTTATGGGTGCAAGTTACGTTACGGGTGTTGAATCGGAAATGGTAACACAAGATTTGGATGCAAGTGATCAACGGAGTTTTCTTGAAGTTGGTGTTCCCGGTGTTCAATTCTTTTCCGGTGCAAACGAAGGTTATCACAAACCATCAGATACAGCAGACAAAATTGATGCTGCAGGTTTAGTTAAAGTTGCAACTTTTGCCCGTGAAGGAGTTCTCTATTTAGCTGATAGAATTGAACCGCTTACATTTCAAGGTCAATTAACTAGTGAAACAAAAAACATACAGCAACCAACCGGTGAAAGAAAAGTTTCTACTGGCAGTGTTCCGGATTTTGCTTATTCCGGTGAAGGAGTAAAAATAGCCGATCTATCGCCTGATTCTCCAGCAGCGAAAGCCGGATTGCAAAAAGGAGATGTTATTATAAAACTCGGTGAGTATAAAGTAACCAACTTGCGGGAGTATTCAGACGCATTAAAGAATTTCCAACCTGGTAATGTTGTTGAAATAATTTTCTTGAGGGAAGGGAAGGAAAACAAATCCAAAATTGAACTGACAGCCAAGTAACAATGGATATCTAATATAAAATTAACTGTTAGAAACAATATCTAATAGGAGTTCACTTGAAAAAGAATGTGGTAGCTTCGAAAACTTCAATCAACATTATAATACTATTCACTTCTGTTATTATAATTTATTTTTTTCCTACGATGAACATTGCCCAAGTAACGGAACAAAAAGAATTTAAAGTTTGGACAATACCAAATATTACGGAAGGTGCCGAATTTTATTACTCGCCAGACGGTAAGCGAATGATAGGCAATGCAAAATTAGGCGAGGATAAAGTTCATCAAGTTTATACTTTTAATATTGACGGAACCGATATAGTTAAGATTAATAGTATTGGAGAGGATGCCTGCTCATTCTATTTCCCGGATGGGAATCGACTGATTTATACTTCGACAAAGGATAATCTCGATATGCCAAAAGGCAATTGGTCTGACCCGAATAATTATCCCCAGGGGGCAGAGCTTTATTCCTGTAATTTAGATGGAAGTGATGTGAAAAGATTGACAAAAAATAAATATTACGATGCAGAGGTTTCTGTATCCCCAGATGGGAAATGGATATTATTTACGCGTCAGATAGACGGGATGCTGGATTTGTGGAGAATGCGACCGGATGGAAGCAAGGAGACGCAAATAACAAAAACAAAGGATTGGCAGGAAGGGGGTGCTTTTTATATTGATAAGAAGACAATCATTTACAGGGCATGGGAAATCAATAAGCAAGCTAAGAGCGGCATGCCAATGACAATCTTTACAATAAAACATGACGGATCGGGATTAAAGCAAATCACTCATGATGATAAAACAAATTGGGCGCCTCATCCGGCTCCTAATGGAGATCACTTTGTATTTGTTAAAGTTCTCCCACCCCGTAATTTTGAGCTATATCTTATGAGTATAAAAACCGGTGAACAAACACGTTTAACATATAATGATGCTTTTGATGGTTTCCCTGTAATCTCGCCTTGCGGTAAATATTTATCATTTGATTCAAACCGGAATAATCAACCTGGAGATAGAAGTCTAAAACCTTATATAATGGATATATCTTCATTAAATCTTGGTACTAAGAAATAATTTTATAAACAAAAGATCGGCCTCTGATAAGTTATATTCAGAGGTTTTTCTTTTATTATTAATTTCAAGAATATTTTTGAAAGGATAATTTCTCTAAATGAAAAAGATTTTTTTATTGTTACTTCTTTTTTCCCCCGCATTTTTAATTTTACTTGCTCAAGTAGAACCTATGCAAAAAAGGGAAGCCGGTGATTTACGTTATTCGGTTTTTGGCCCGCCCCGTCCTCCTTTTTGGGAATTCCAATTGTCCTTTCTAAATGAAGATGGGCAAAATGTTTCTTCTTTTAATTTTTATAAAAAAAATCAACGCAATAAAGTGATCTTTTTCAAAATGACAGATAACGGATTAAATAATCGGAATGAATTTCGTGTTCAAGAAATTACAGGCGGTGCTGTTCTTTTTCCAATTAATGATGATGATCGGTTTCAACTTGAGATTGGAGGTACATATGATAAGTTAAAAGATGCATCTTTATATAGTAAAGCATTTTTTTCAAGAGTTACATTTAGACCACAATCAAATTTGTGGTTCAGGTTTGGATATGAATACTTCGATGGTTATACATCGGGCGGTAGAGTTGACCCCTACCGAAATACTATTCTTAATTCCTATTACGCAGTAGGAAAAGTTTCTATAAGTAATGTTTCAATAATGGGGCTTTTGGGAAATGGAAAAATTGATGATGCATCAAACACAAGATTTGGTATTGCTGGAATATTTGAAGGACCTTACAATTTTTTCTTCTTAGGTGGATTAATTAAAAGTTCTGAATCGAAAGAAGACGTACGGACATTGGCAATTGGAAGATCGGCTCCATTTCGTCCAGATGGATTACCCAGCGGAATGTTTATTTGGAAACACAAAGACAATTATGATTTTCAAATTGGAGGAATATTCTGGGGTAAGACTAATCTTTTTGTAATGCCAGCGGCTATTGGGATGAGCCAGGGAATGTTTATAAGTAGTGCTGCTTTAAGAGAGAACACTGAACTTAGACAAGGAAAATTAATGAGTATAACTGATGATTACAGGAATTCGGATATAACTTTTTTTTATGTTTATCTAAATCAAGGAATTCAAATTACACCCGGCAATATTAATCATGTAGGATTTAAGGCAGTTCAAATCATAAAAATGTTTAATGAAATAAAATTTTTTTTTATCTCTAACCCGGTTCTAGGTATTTTTTATAATGAACTGACGGAACCTGAATACAATCCAATCACTCGAATTTTTGATGATAAGGAGATTAGTTATATATCGTTCCAAGTTGGAACTACTTTTTATGATAGTTTTATTCTTAACATAACTAACGCTCCATCAAGAGGCGAGTGGACATTAGCATTATCTTTTTTAATGAAATGATTGATAGAAATTAAAAAATCCCTATTCCTATGCAAAACTCCGTGCATATATAAAAACTCTAAATTATGATTGACCTCTTAGAAAAATGAAGACATGATTTATTGACTTGATGAAATGTCTGGCGGGGAATGGAGGAATAAGATTACAAAATTTACAGTTCTGGGCAGATTTTTCACAAACAGGTAATAGATATTCCTTGGTGAGCAAAACTTGTTTAATAAAGATCTTCAAAGAATTATTTATGCAGCTTTTCTGAAGTAATAATTATGCAAACCATTGACTACTGAAATCCTATCAAGCTCATCAATTATTTGAGTTGATCTCGTTTCTGGAGAATCTTTATTCAACCCAAGATGTGTTCACTGATTGTTATAGTAAGGAAAGTATTTTTTCAGAAGATCTCTAAGATGATTTTCAGTTGGAGTTATGTCTTTGATTTGAAGAAAACAAGGAAAAAATAGAGTAAAGATTTAGCATAATAAGTTTTTATGAGTAGATTATTGAGGTGTAAGAATAGTGGTTCCAGTTCGAGATCATAACTTTAATAACGAATGAATTTATAAATAGCCACAATGATCATTAAGAAAAAAAATTAAACCGGGTTCCTCATAATTATCTCTTTAATGGTTATTTCAGAAAGGAAGGTTAATCATTCAAAATTGCTTTGCGAACAAAACCATCTGCTTTTTTTAATCTTAATTGTGCTTCATTGTAGTCAACTTTGGAAAGTATCATTACAAGTGCAGTTTTAACATGTCCTTTGGATTTCGTTAAGTATTCCTCTGCTTTTTCATATGTTACACCGGTAATGGTTATTATTATTTTTTTTGATCTTTCCACTAATTTTTTATTAGTCATTTGTAAATCTATCATCATATTCTCATAAATTTTTCCCATTCGAATCATAGAGGCAGTAGTAAGCATATTCAAAACTAATTTTTGTGCAGTGCCGCTTTTCATTCTTGTTGAACCCATTATTACTTCAGGTCCCACATCAACACAAATAGCAACAGTTACATTTTCCAAATTGAAAGTTTTACGCGGTGTACAAGTGATATACAAAGTTTTAGCTCCCAACTCACTTGCTTTTTTTATTGCACCAACCACATAAGGAGTTCTTCTGCTTGCGGCAATTCCGCAAACTACATCTTTACTTTTTACTTTGGCAGATATTACATCGTTGGCACCATTTTCTTCTTTATCCTCTGCACCTTCTTGTGCTTTGAACATAGCTTCTCTTCCGCCGGCTATATAACCTTCAATTAAACCAAAAGGAGTTCCGTAAGTTGGCGGGCATTCCGAGGCATCAACAACGCCGAGTCTTCCGCTTGTGCCGGCTCCGAAATAAAGTAATCTGCCGCTGTTCTTTAAAGCATGAACAATTATATCAACTGCTTTTTCAATATATGGCAATTCTTTTTCTACAGCATAGGGAACGGTTTTATCTTCATCGTTGATAATTTTCAATATATTGCTAATACTTTCATTATCTATGTTCATTGAATTAAGATTTCGCTGTTCCGTAGATAACGAGCTTATTTCTTCAAATAATTTTTTGTTATCGTTCATATTATTCCTATAAAAAACACTATTTATTCTAATTCAATTTTATGCCATAAGCAATGGACCATTCATAATCTTTGATAAGTTGGAATCCGATTTTCTCGTAAAACTTTATTGCATCGGTATTTCTTTTCCCAACTTCCAAATGAAGTGCCCCTACTTTCATTTCGATAAGTTTGTTGCAGAATGTTTCAGTTAATTTTCTGCCCATGCCTTTGCCTTGTCCCTCAAGTAAAATATCAATGTGTAAATGTGCAGGATATGCAAGCAGTTCCGGTCTTAGTACATATCCATTATGTATCAGTCGAATAATTTTAGCGTCGGGAGTGTTATCATTTTCTTCAGGCGAAGGATATTTGTTTCTAAGTGAGGGGAAATATTTTTTTTCTGTTTCACTTTGAAAAAATTTGGAATCACTTGTGCCAAGAATATACCCAACAGGAATATCATTGTCGGCTAAAATAAATGTTAGACCGGGTTGAATTACAGCATAAGGTGCCGCATAAAAATGACCAAGCAATAAAGGATCCTTAAAAAGTGGGGTTGCATCTTTGCCGCTGTTACCTGTCTTAAGGCAAATTTCATATAATTTGGGTAAATCAGATTTCTTATATGGTCGAATGATTAAACTCATAGATCAGCAGAATTATATTTCTATCTATATATTAATTGTATATTAATTATTTATACGAATAATTATTCTTCTATAAATTATCATTTTTCTTATATATATAACCACCCGATTGTGTAGTTAGTTTTTCAAATTGAATCATAGATTATCAATGAAGAAAATTATTAGAATAGTCAACTCTCATTTTTTTATTAAAATCATTTCTTATTTGTTATAAAATAGAGACATTTTATAATTAGAATAAGAGCAATGATAAATAATTAAATTTGTAATATGTATTTTAATGTACAATTAGCTTTTCTTCAATGAGTAATTAAGATTAATTTAAGTATATGAAAAATAAGTTTTATGTGGAGACCGTATGAAAAAAGTATTATTAATATTATTCATCACAACGGTTTCGGTGCTTGCACAAAAAGTAACTATTGTTGAAGACAAAGCTGTAACAACTACGGTTGAAGGAAACTTTTATTATGCAACTTTAAGTGCAGATGGAACCTATCTTTTACTCTCAAGTGAAAGCTATAAAGGATTATGGTATAAAAATTTAAATTCTGGTAAAGTAATAAAAATTACAGATGCGCTAGGTGCCGGCTACGAACCGGGAATTAGTTCTGTGAGTAATGAAATACTTTTTAGAGAAGATAAGTTTATCAAAGGGAAAAGATTTTCATCTTTGCTCGCCTATGATATGATAGCAAAGAAAACTATTGTTCTGGATGAAGGTATTAGAGATTTGAAGATATGCAGAGATAATTACAACGTATTTAAAAACTATGTTAAAGAATCCGAAATCCGTTTTACGATGAAGCAGAACATGCTTAATAAATCCTCTGCCACGGAACGAGTGGTTTTCATACAAGATTCAAAAATTGTTCTATCTGAAAACAATTCAAGAAAAATTCTTCAGCCGTTTGGAGAAGGTAATTATATTTGGCCTTCCTTATCACCTGATAAAACAAAACTGCTTTTTACTTTTGCCGGAAAGGGAACTTATGTAGCGAACTTAGATGGAACGATACTTAAGAAAATTGGCTATGCTAATTATCCGTCATGGTCGCCCGATGGTAATTGGATTTTGTTCATGAAAGATATTGATGACGGTATCAACATTATTTCATCGGATGTTTACATAACAAACATAAATTCCGGAAAATATTTTAACCTCACTTTATTAAAAGATGATATTTCCCTTTATCCAAAATGGGGAAATACAAATGCAGAAATATTCTACAATACATATAATGGACAGATTAGAAAAATTAAAATTAAGTACGAATAGCCGAAGACCACATGAAAAGAATAATACTGCTTTTAGTTTTTTCCTCAATTAGTTTTACAACTCTCAGCGCTCAATCATTAACCGGTTATAAAATTTTCATTAATCCAGGACATGGCGGATACGATAGTAATGATAGAGAGATTCCTCTTGCGCCCGGTATTACCTTTTGGGAATCTGAAGGTAATCTGGCAAAGGGGCTCTACTTAAAAACTATGCTTGAAAATTTAGGCGCGACTGTTATTATGTCTCGTGTTAAAAACACTTCTGCAGATGATTATCAACCAACTTCGCAAATAGCAGCAATTGCAAGTGCGAATAATGTGGATTATTTCCATTCAATACATAGTAATGCAACCGGAACTTCCACAAAAGCAAATTATACTTTGATTCTATTTCAAGGGCGTACAAATGCTCCTACTTATGCGGGCTCTCTTACTATGGCAAATTTCTTGGGAGATAATATTCTAAAAACTAATAGAACAACAAGAAAAATGGTCTCCGGTGATTTTGATTTTTATGGTACCGGTCAACCTTATCTTGGTGTCTTCATTGGTCTGAATATGCCGGGAACATTATCAGAGGGCTCTTTTCATGATTACACGCCGGAAAGCTGGAGATTCAAAAATGAGAGTTATCTTAAACACGAAGCATGGGCGATTGCACGTTCTTTTCTTCAATATTTTAACGGCGGAGTTTTTAATAACGGAATAATTGCCGGAATTGTAAGAGATGAATTGGAAACCGTACCTGCTTCATATCAACCACTTGCCGGAACAAATGATAGGTATAAAACTATCAACAAAATAAAAGTAAAGTTAGAACCGGGAGGAAGAACTTATACCGGAGATGAATTCAATAATGGTTATTACTTTTTTGATGAAGTTGTTCCAGGCAATTACAAAGTGATTGTTGAAGTTGATAAGATGAGACCCGATACTGCTTCTGTTATAGTAAAAACAAATGAATCGTTTTTTTCTGATAGACTACTGACGCTTAATCCGATTCTTGATCCACCTAAAATTATTTCTTTTGCACCGGCGGATAGTGTAAATGAAGTTAGTAATGTCTCTCCAATCATTTTTAATTTTGATATTCGAATGAACACCTCCGAAACACAGAATGCGTTTTCTATAACTCCAGCAGTTGCCGGAAATTTTCAGTGGGATACTGATTTTAAGAAATTAACTTTTACACCTTCGAAAAGTTATGTATCTGGATTAAAATATCTGGTATCAATTTCAACCTCTGCTAAAACACATTTTGGAATATATTTACCTCAAAAGAAAACTTTTAGTTTTACAACAAGGTCTAAGCTAAACTTAATTTCAACTTATCCCGTTTCCGGAGGTTCAAATATTTCATCAACAGTATTAATTAGACTCACATTTGATAAAGGCATTGATGGATCTACTTTAGGCGGAAAAATTTCGTTTACGGATAGTTTAGGTAATCCGATTGGCTTAACAGTAAATCAAGCTAAATATAATATTGGAATTATTGAATTTGAACCCAAAGTTCCATTAAACAATAATTCTCTTTATAGAATTACTGTGCGTGAAGGAATTGGTGATGTTGAATATGTTAAATTTCCCGCAACGGTTACTATAGAATACAGAACGGAGAAGGGCTACACGTTCAGCGGAAATATCCTTGAAGGTTTTGAAACGGAAAATGTTTGGCTATCACCATTGTTATCTTTAAACACTAAAGGTGTCGTAAGCGATCAGACAAATTTTTTAATTTTTAACCAAAGAAAAAGAAGCGGGGAAAATTCCGGCAGGCTTGATTATGCTTATTCCGGCCAAGATGGAATTGTTGAGTTGGCTTTAAATAATCCAATCACCTTAAGTGGAAGTCCTAATGCAGAATTTGGTTTGTGGATTTTTGGTGATGCCAGTAACAATATTTTAGAATATCGCTTTATAAGACAAAACTCTACTATTGAAAAGGTAAAGATTGATACAATCAATTGGACCGGATGGAGGATAAAGAAAATTTTGTTGAACACTATTCCGGGAATCGGTTCGATACAGTTCAAAAGTATAAATATATTACAATCAACCAGAGGAAGTATAAGCGGAAGATTATTTTTTGATGAATGCATTACGAATATTATTACAGATATTTTTACTGAGAATAACATTCCAAACGAGTTTCACCTTGGGCAAAACTTCCCGAATCCTTTTAATCCGGAAACAGTAATCAGCTATCAGCTTTCAACAATCAGCAATGTAATATTAAAAGTGTATGATTTGCTTGGACGTGAAGTGGTTACGCTTGTTAATGAAGCTAAAGTACCAGGCAATTATGAAGTAAAATTTTATGCGAGAGGGTTAGCAAGCGGGATTTATATATACCGGATGCAAGCCGGTAATTTTGTAAAAAGCAAAAAATTGATTTTATTAAAGTAGATCCTAAAGAAATAACAGAAATAACAGGTTAGTAATTTTAAATCCTTAAATAGAAAGTTCTCTTAGCAGAAAAATAAACAAATTGAGATTTTGTATGTCTAAAACACAAACAAAAATAGAAAATTCAAATCATGATCTACTAAATTCAAAAGTAGAACAGCATTATCTTACGTTATCGGGTAAGGAATTTATTTACAAGCCGGTTGAAAAAATTCCGGTTATTCAGGTAGATAGTTTTCCTGAACTTGGTAAACTTACAGCATTACGTTTTATCGAATGGGTGACTGAAAATCAAGATGGAGTAATTTCTCTTCCGACAGGCAAGACCCCTGAGCATTTCATAAAATGGGTAGCAAGAATTCTTAATGAGTGGGATACTAAAACGATTCAAAATTTAATTTGTGAAGTTGGAATCAGCTCAAATAAAAAACCGTCTCTGGAAAACTTTAGATTTGTTCAAATAGATGAATTTTACCCGATTGACAGTAATCAACATAACAGCTTCTACTATTATATTCAAAATTATTATTTCCGTCTCTGGGGATTAAATTCGAAAAACGCATTGTTGATGAACATAAATAGAATTCCTACTGCAGAAAATTTATCACTCAATGAAATCTTTCCCGAGAAAAAAGTTGATCTTTCGTTAAGGACACGCTGGGCAAGCTCAAGATTAGAAAGATTACAAAAAGAAACAATTGAAATTATTGATGAGTATTGTTCAAACTACGAAAGAAAAATTCGTGCAATGGGTGGAATTGGGTTTTTCCTCGGCGGTATTGGTCCTGATGGTCATATTGGTTTTAATGTACAAGGCAGCGATCACTTTTCAACAACCAGATTAATTTCAACAAATTATGAAACACAAGCCGCCGCCGCAACTGATCTTGGTGGTATTGAGGTTGCACGGAATAGACTTGTAATCACAATCGGACTTGAAACAATAAATTATAATAAAGATGCAACAGCAATTATAATCGCGGCAGGCGAAGCAAAAGCTAATATTGTAAGAGATTCAATTCAAAATTCATTTTCAAATAAATACCCCGCTACTGCATTACAGAAATTAAAAAATGCTCGATTCTATTTAACTCATGGTGCCGCATTAAGATTAAGTGAACGACGATATGTTGAAGTGGCGGAAGAATCCCCTATCAGCGAACATTCCATTGAACGCAGTATAATAAATCTTATAGTTGATAAAAATAAAACACTTTCCAAACTGAATAAAGAGGATTTCAAAGACAATAAAATTACTAACCTAGTAATGAATAATTTAGATCAAACTGCTGAAGAAATTACTAAAGGAATTGAATCAAATATTATCAACCGACTTGAAAAGGGAATGAAGGTTGTTGAAAATGAAGTAGTATTGCACACGGCTCCTCATCATGATGATATTGAATTAGCATATCTACCATATATAACACATTTGGTAAGAACACCTTTGAACAAGCATCATTTTTCTTATATGACAAGCGGATTTACTGCTGTAACAAATTCATTCATGCTTAATTTAATTGAAAATTTGTTATCCTTTTTGAACTCGGGCATTTTTGCAAAAAGATTCAGTGAAAATTATTTTAACCGTCAGAATATAGATGGCAAGAACCGCGATGTAATGCTTTATCTTGACGGAGTTGCCGGACACAGCCGCACTCTTCAAAACGAGGCTTTGGCAAGAAGATTATTACGTAATATCATGGAGGTATATGAAGAGGAAAGTTTAATATATCTGAAAGATAGAGTGAACGAATTGATAAATTATTTTAGAACTCAATATCCCGGGAAAAAAGATATTGCTTATGTGCAAAAACTGAAAGGAATGCAAAGAGAATTTGAGAGCGAAATATTTTGGGGATATTATGGTTTTAGCGTTGAAGATGTTTCTCATTTGCGATTAGGTTTTTATCAAGGAGATATCTTTACCGAAGTACCTGAGATGGATAGAGATGTATTACCAATTTTCGAATTAATGAAAAAACTTAAACCAACTACCGTTACAGTAGCTTTTGATCCTGAAGGCAGCGGTCCTGATACACATTACAAAGTAATGCAAGCTGTTTCTGAAGCATTACAGCTTTATGAAAAACATTCCGGCAATACCAACATTAAGGTTTGGGGTTATAGAAATGTTTGGTACCGGTTTCATCCGGCAGAAGCAAACATTTATGTACCGGTAAGTTTAAACTCTTTCGCTATTCTCGAAAATACATTTATGAAAAGTTTTAGTTCTCAAAAAGGAGCGAGTTTTCCTAGTTGGGAATATGATGGACCATTCCACAGGCTTGTGCAAAAAATCCAGGTTGAACAGTATAATGTATTAAGAGAATGTTTAGGGAAAGATTATTTTCTGAAACATCCGCACCCAAGAATTAGAGCAGCTAAAGGGATTTTATTTCTTAGAGAACTTTCTCTTGATGAGTTCTATAAACATACAAGAGAGTTGAAGAAGGTAACAGAATAAATTATTTTTGGTAGAAACGATGCATTGCATCGTCTCTTTGTTTATTCTTTTATGACAAAGTTCAAAGAAACATTCCGCATCGAGTCATCGAGATTAAAAGAATGGGATTACTCAAATCCTTGGTGGTATTATATAACAGTGAATACGAAGAAGAACATTGAACATTTTGGTGCAGTTGAAAACGGTAAAATGATTTTGAATGAAATCGGGTGTGTTGTTGAAGAAGAATGACTAAAAACTGAAACAATACGATCAAATGTTGAAATGGATTACTATGTAATAATGCCAAACCATTTCCATGGGATTCTAATTATTAATGAGACAAAAAATGTAAAGACACGCCGCGGCGTGTCTCTACAATCGCAAAATGAAAGCAAGTTTTCAAAACCCATAAAAAATTCATTATCAATAATAATCAATCAATTTAAAGGTGCTGTAAAACGTTGGTGTAATTGCAATAACTATCCACAGTTTGAATGGCAAAGAGGTTTTTACGACCGAATTATTCGAAATGAAAAAGAATTATTTAGTCGTTCCTTAACAAGTAAAAAAAGTTAGATAAACAGAGAGTAAAAAGCATAAAAGGGAAAAAAAGAGTTGTCAGATATTGCAAGATTTAAATAAATTGTAGTCAAAACCTTGCAGAA
>Ga0082335_1000582_pt1 | contig 89052 bp, 83 predicted proteins | sample Subgrocontami58m_FD_72375 | JGI IMG/M metagenome (GOLD analysis project Ga0082335, IMG submission 72375) | Subsurface groundwater microbial communities from S. Glens Falls, New York, USA - GMW37 contaminated, 5.8 m (SPADES assembly) (version 2) ...
TAGTTTCTGGTAGCGGTCCGTTTTCGATTGACGGATACCTTACTAATTTGCCTTTTTAGCAGCTCTATTTATATACTCTTCTCGATATGTCTTATTATCGGTTTCTTGAAATAGTGCCGGGTGCCCTAGACTGGGCCACATTTATCTCGATGGTCGTATTTTCATATTTAGCGCCAAGTTATGTGGCGGTTTTTATAATTCTTTTTGACGTTTATTGGTTACTCAAAACAATTCACTTCATTCTTCATATCCAATCTGGTTTTTCGGAGATGCAAAAGAATTTAAAAATTAATTGGCTCGACCAGCTAAAAGAGATTAATAAACCATTTGGCGATATTTACCACCTAATTATATTTCCAATGTACAAGGAGCCACACAGTTTGGTTAAAGAAACTTTCGAATCATTATCAAAAGCGAATTACGATCTAAATAAATTTATTGTGGTTCTCGCAACTGAAGAAAGAGCGGGGGATGAAGCTCAAGGTATTGCCAAAAAAATTGAGCAAGAATTCGGGAACAAATTTCATAAATTTCTCATAACAACACATCCATCAAACTTGGAAGGCGAAATTCATGGTAAAGGATCAAACGAAACCTGGGCAGGCAAGGAGGCTAAGAGATTAATAATAGACCCATTAAATATTCCATACGAAAACATATTAGTTTCTGTTTTTGATGTTGATACGCAAATTTTCCCCGAATATTTTGGGAGATTATCTTATATATTTTTAACAACGCCTTTCCCTCAAAGATCGAGTTATCAGCCGATACCGCTTTATATAAACGATATTTATAAAGCTTCAGCTATTGCGAGGGTTGTCGCTTTTTCAATTAGTTCTTCGCAAATTATGAACCAAATGAGGCCCGATAAACTTGTTACATTTTCTTCTCATTCAACTCCATTTAAGGCGCTTGTCGAAATCGGTTTCTGGAGTGTAACCCATGTATCAGAGGACTCAATAATCTTTTGGCAACTATACCTTCATTATAATGGTGATTGGAGAGCCGTTGCTTTAGGATATCCGGTATCGATGGATTCGAATGTTGCTCCGACTTTTTGGCAAAGTATGGTCAACATCTACAAACAGCAAAGACGATGGGGTTGGGGGGCCGAAAACATTCCATATCTTCTCAACGGTTTTTCGAAAAACAAAATTATTCCTTTGAGAGAAAAAATTAAATGGTCTTTATATAATATCCAACTGTGTTGGGAATGGGCGACCAGTGCCATATTAATTTTTGCTCTTGGTTGGTTGCCGGTTGCTTTGGGAGGCCAAAAATTTAATCTAACAGTTCTTTCATATTCACTTCCAGAAATTACGAGAGACATAATGATACTTACTTCAATCGGAATAATAAGTTTAATTTTCGTTAGTATTGTTCTTCTGCCACCGAAACCAAATTGGTTTAGGCCATGGCATTACCTTATATATATTGTTCAATGGGTTTTACTTCCGTTTACATTAATAATCTTCGGAGCTATTCCTGGACTTGAGGCACATACGAGACTTATGTTAGGTGGAAAGTCTAGACTTGGCTTCTGGCCAACTCCTAAAACAAGAAGTGATTTAGATGTTTCTAGACAATAATAAGTTTTTAACCGTACTTAATCTTAAAGAAAAGAATTATAAGGTTAAAAATCTGGAATATTATATTGGGGATAATGAGCGCTATCTGATTGGTAAGAAAGCCGTAGAGAATCCAAATGAAAATTCCTATATTCAAAATTATATAGGCTGGTAAAGAAAGCTCATCCGTCTTTTTACTCCTCGCGATTTTTAAAATTTGTGGCAGTGAAGCTCCTACCGTAAGCGCGCCCGCGATTAACCCCAGAATTTGTAAAGACATCTTATTGTTAAGTATATAGCAATAATTTATTCCAGGTGAACTTCTTGCTGAAACTCTTTTAATTTTTCTCTAAGCAAGGGAAACTCTTTGAGCGAAGCGTCCCCACCAATAATTTTTTCGGCGGCAATTCTCGAATCATGGATTAACTCTGGGCTCTGAAGTGCTTTCATAGCTACATCAGGCAAGCCGGTTTGGCTCTCGCCAAGGAACTCTCCGGGACCTCGGAATTCCAAATCCCTCTCTGCAAGTTCGAAACCATTTTTTGCTGTCAAAAGCGCATTTAGTCTATCGTGAGTTTTGTTTGAATCAGATTCGGTAAACAAGAAACAAAAAGATTGGTGTTCGGCGCGACCAACCCTTCCTCTAAATTGATAAAGTTGAGCAAGGCCAAACCTTTCTGAACCCTCAATCATCATTATCGTGGCGTTTGGAACATCGACACCAACTTCAACAACCGATGTCGTGACCAATATATCAGTTTTTCCATTTGCGAAATCTGACATCGCTTCTTCTTTGCTTTTTCCGCCTTTGGTGGGCATTTTTCCGTGGAGTATTCCAACGCGTAAATCTGGAAAAACTTTTTTAGACAATTTTTCATATTCTTCTTTCACGGCTTTTATTTCCAAAATTTGTAGAGCCGCATATGATGACTCTTCTTCAACTTTTTCTATTCGTGGACACACTACAAAAACTTGTCTTCCATGTCTAACTTGTCCTCTTATGAAGGCATACGCTTTATCGCGATTTTTTGTATCAATTATTTTTGTAATTATTGGTTTTCTCCCACTTGGCAAACCTTCTATTATTGATAAATCTAAATCGCCAAAGATTGAGAGCATGAGAGTTCTTGGTATTGGTGTTGCGGACATTGATAGAAAGTGAGGATGGCCGTTTTCTGAATCAAGAGTTTGACCTAATAAGTTCGCTCTTTGGGAGACGCCGAATCTGTGTTGCTCATCAACTATCACAAGTCCAAGTTTTTTAAACTTAATGGTTTTTTGTATCAATGCGTGTGTCCCTATTACTATTCCGATTTTTCCGAGAGATATATCTTTAGTAAGCGCAGTTTTTTTAACATCCATTTCAAGTCCATCGCCCAAAAACTTTTTACAATCTTTTGATAAAAGTAAGGCTATACATTTTGTAAAACTCCCAAAAAACTTTGTCATTGTTGCGTAGTGCTGCCTTGCTAATATTTCAGTTGGCGCCATAAATGCAACCTGATATTGGTTTGCAGTAAGAACTGCCGCTAATCCAACAATAATTGTTTTCCCAGAACCAACGTCGCCTTGTAAGAGTCTATTCATTGGATGGTCTCCTTCAAGATCACCTAAAATTTCAGATAAAGATTTTTGTTGAGAGTTGGTTAAATGAAAAGGTAAGTCGCTTAAAGTTTTATCTAAAGAATTTCTATCAATATTTACTTTCTTTGATAATACCTTGGAATTCTCCACTTTTTGTAACAAATTTCTTATTTGCAAGAGAAATAATTCTTCAAAGGAAAATCTTTTAAAAGCAAAATCAGCTTCTTCTTGATTTTCTGGCATATGAATCATTCGCAAACTTTCATTTACTTCAGGGAAGTTAAATTCCTCCAAAATCTCATTTGGAATAAACTCTTTTATTTTTTCTATATTCTCTAAGACTGAATAAAGTATTAATCTAATTCCTTTTGACGTAATTCCTTTTGTTTCTGGATAAATTGGAACGAGCCTGCCGGTGTGCTTAGTATTGTCTTTATTTCTTTCGGTTATAAGTTCATAGGCGGGATTGGAGAGATATAACTTTCCATTCTTATAGGAAATTTTCCCAGACAAATTTACTAAAGAACCCTCTTTAAGAATATTTCCAATATATGGCTGGTTAAACCAAACTGCTTTTATGGATCCCGTTTCATCAGAACAGGTCGCCTCGACTATAATCATTCTTTTTCTCCAAGATCTCGCTATTGAAATTTTTTGCACTTCTGTTTGGATAGTTTTTTCATCTCCTTCTACAAGTTCTTCTATAGTTGCGGTTTCACTCCAATCTTCATATCGATTAGGAAAGTGCCAAAGCAAATCTTTAATAGTAAGGATTCCTAATTTACCAAATTTAGTCAAAAAGCGCGGCCCAATCCCATGAATTTCTTGAATGGGAGTATTTAAGGTTAATTTAATCACCAATTACATTATAATTACTTTATGGTAAGAGAAGAAAAAATTGAGAAGCTCATCGCTGTAGCAAAAAGCTTAATTGGGGTTCCATACAAATATGGCGCTCAAATGAAGGAGGCTCCAGAATTTTTTGATTGTTCTGGATTTGTTAAATATATATTTCTACAAGTTGGAATAGAACTGCCAAGAAGCACTATTGAGCAGGCTGTAGAAGGAGAAGAGGTAACGAAAGATAATCTTGAATTTGGTGATTTAATCTTTCTTCGCGGTGAGCGTGGCCATTATAATGCCAGCTTTCCAGAGGGGATAGGACACGTAATGCTTTACATAGGAAACGGAAAAATTATTCACGCAAAATCAGAAAGGATTCAAGAGAAACCAATTGTTGAAAAAGGAGAAGTTAAGGAAGAACCTCTGGAAGGACCCATCTCTCGAGGAGGACCAATCATTGTTATCAAAAGAATAGTTGGTTAGCCCCTACAATCAGTATCTTAAATATCTGGATAGGGGAAATCAGACAGTGGTCTGTTGTTATACCCCCCCATTTCTTGCCTAATCCCAACTTTTGAGTTATTAAGATAGTAATAGTTCTTTTACTCTGGATGTAACTGGCGTTTTGGAAAGCAGATAACTGGTTTCTGAAACGCTAGTCACATCCACTTCACATGGAGTGACAATGCAGAAAGGAGGTGATACGGATGCCTGCATGGCTCAAGCTCGTAACCCAGTTGCTTGTGGCTTGCTGGACGGTGGCACTCATCGCGGTAAGTGGGATGCACTGGAACGACGTGGTCTGGGAGCTGACCCTCTCGGGTCTCGTGGCTGGCTACGTGCTTTTCCTGACGCTCCACTACCATGGGGAAGAAGGCCCAGACCCACTCGAATCGTTCGCGTCCTTCCTGGGAGGAGTCTTCGTCGGCATGCTCTTCAGCCATGGTCCTCTGGAGGCCATCGCGGCGGTCGTGATCGCGTTCGTCGCCTCGGTCGTGATCTGGTGCGTCGGCATCGCCGTGGCGGGAGTAATCATCGAGATCAAAAACCCCGACACGTACTGAAGATCGTCGTTTGTGAGGTGGGAGAATGTCTCTCGACCTCAGGCCCGTAGCGAAAAAGTTTTCCTGCGGGTTTTTTCGTTTTCAAGATAAATAAGTAATGTGCAGTATTCCTAAAAAAGATAAGGTCATATACGCCACTAATATATTCTAGTTCCTTTCCAAGATTTACCCGAAAGTAGGTTATCTAAGTTTTTTAAGTTTTTACCTCCAATATAGAAAGTTTCTAAATGTATTTTTTGAGATTCTATAGCTGCTACAGCGTCGATAGGAATATTTTGGCCAGGCAAATGTTTGGTAGGATTCCCAAACATAGTCCTATAATCTTTCCACGATATTTCTTTTATTGGCTTAGCATTGTGGTATTTACGAGGGTCTTTCGTATAAAGGCTGTCGACGTTAGTCATATTAATTATCGATTTATCTTTAATTTTTTTGGCCATTAGAACGGCTTGAAGATCTGTTGAAGCGCCTGGTTTATTTCCACCAGCAACTAAGACCGATGTTCGCCAATTAATTTTCTCTGATAAATCGTAATAACTTCGTTTATATGCCAATTTGCCAAAAACCGTTCTTAAAAGTTCAGCATTAAGACGGGTGGCAATTGTTCCTACCCAGTGTAAATCTAATTCATCTTTGACACCCATAACCTTAGCAGCATCTCGATACCACCTGGCTGTATAACCACCACCGGCAATTACAATAAATTTCTTGCCACGTTTAGTGTGTTTTTTAATTATCGAAACAAAATCTTTAAGGTATTTTTTGTTAATGTCAGCAGGTACTATAAGCGAACCGCCAACTTTGATGATTACCATTTTTGAATTCATCTGGTGCACCCACAAGGAATCGAACCTTGAACCGTCTCCTTAAGAGGGAGCTGCTCTGCCGATTGAGCTATGGGTGCTCTACTTCGCTTCGAAATATTATCGAAGCTTCGAAGAGCAGGCAAATCGTGTATATTAATCTGCTTGTCCTTCGAAGCTCAATTTCGCTTGAGCGTAGGAGGAAGTTATGGGTGCGTCTCTGTCGAGGGCCGAGCTTATCAACAGATGACTCAAATGATTCTAATAAAAATGCTACAATTTGGAAAGATGGATACAACGATTCAGTCAAAACCGAATTTACTTTTAGTCGTTATATTGGGAGTTGTTGCAGTTACTACGGCAGGATATTTTGTTTGGCAGAATAGTCAAACTAAGGTTTCTGAAGAGACAAAAGTAACTCCGCTTACAGAGGAAGAGACAAAGAAAGCCGACTTGGGGAGCGAATTATATAATAAAGCGCAAAATCCAATCGGCGATAAATTGCCTGGCGCCGTTACATCAGTTCCAAATCCAATCGAAGAAGTCTATAAAAATCCATTTCAATAATGACTAAAAACAAATTAGTTCAACAATTAATAATACCTCTTGCGATAATCTCTGGAAGTTTAGTTAGCAGTTTTGCAATTATTGCCTATGCGCAAACCGACGTAATACCTCCATCGGAATCTGGAATAACATTCCCAATTAAGGAATTGGGTAGTTGTACGGATAAAGAGTCTTGTAGGAAATATTGTGATGATTCCGCAAACATGCCGTCTTGTATAGCTTTTGCGAAAGCCCATGGTCTTATGAATAAGGAAGAGGCCGATAGGGCAGAAAAATTTAGAGACAACTTGCAAAAAGGGACTGGTCCAGGTGGATGTAAATCTCCGACAGAATGTAGAGCTTTTTGTGAAAACGTTGCTAATTTAGAAACTTGTATAAATTTCGCAGAGAGCCATGGTGTTAAAGATAATCAGACGGAGGATGGCAAAAAAATATCCACATACATTAAGAGTGGGGGTAAATTACCTGGAAATTGCACATCAAAAGAAACTTGCGAGACTTATTGTTCTGATTTCAATAATGTAAAAGAGTGCTCAAGCTTTGCTAAGAACGCTGGTCTTGAAAAAAGAGAAGGTGATAATAGGCCAAGCGATGAACAAATGCAGAAAATGTCCGAGATTATCGCTAAGGGAGAAACTCCTGGCGGATGTAAGAATAAAAACGAATGTGAAACCTATTGTAAAAATGATGCCAATCGCGATGAATGTGTAACATTTGCCGAAAAGGCAGGATTTATAAAACCGGGAGAGGCGGAGAATATAAGAAAATCTAGAGGAAATGGTCCTGGCGGATGTACTTCTGATGCGACTTGTAAGGCATATTGCGCTGATCAGACTCATCACGACGAATGTTATAAATTCGCGGTTGACAACGGTTTTATATCACAAGAAAAAGTTAACGAAGCTAAAGATGGATTTGTTAGGCTGAAGAGTGGTCTTGAAAATGCTCCCGCAGAAGTTGCGCAGTGTCTTACATCTAGTCTAGGAGAAAATATAATAGCGGATATTCAGTCGGGAAAATTAACCCCTGGTCAGGAGATTGGAGACAGGGTGAAGGGATGCTTTGAGAAATTTGGTCAAAGGGGAGACTCAACGGAAATTTTTAAAAACGCTCCGCAACAAATCCAAGTCTGTCTTAAAGAAAAATTAGGGGATAAATTAGAATCAATTAAATCAGGCAACACAGATGCAACACCAGAAGTAGCCGATACTTTCAGAATTTGTTCTCAACAATTCGAAATTCAAGGTGGTGATAATCAAGATAGGAAAAATGAACAGGGTCAGCCTCAAGACAACAATTCTCAAAACAATTTCCAGAATTTTTTGCGTACCGCCCCGCCTGAAATAGCAACCTGTTTCAAAGAAAAACTTGGTGACGATTTTGATAAAGTTGCCTCTGGAACAAGCGGTTCTATGGCGGATATTAAAGACAGAATAAAGCCATGTTTTGAACAGTTTCGCCCACAGGAGCAGAAATTAAATCCTACAACTAAGGAGTTTGAAAATAATGATGGGGAAAATAAACAGTTCGAAAATGGACAGCCTGGACAGTCTGGTCAACCAGAGAAATTGCCAGAAATTTTTCGTGAGCTTCAGAAGTTTCAACAGAACCAACAACCCGACTCATTAAGACAGCCTCAGCCAACTGGGAATGGTGAGTTGCCAGAACAGTTTCGTAAATTTCAACAGTTACAACAGAAGCAAGAGCAGCCACAACAACCGGCCGATGGGCTCGATAGAGCCAAATTCCCTATGCCATTTCAATCACCCAATATGCTAAACGAAGAGAGACGTCTGAACGAAATCCAGAAAGCGTCACCCTTTTCGATTGGCGGAGATGGCGCTTCCAACCCCACTCCGTCTGGAGATTTCTTAAAAAAGGTGCTGCCTGGTGACCAATTGCCCATTCAGCCACCCACAAACTCATTTCCTACCGATAGCGGTATAAAGCCAACAGAGGCGTCTCCCGTAAACCAATAATTTTGTTTATTTACAGAACAAAAACGGATCTAAAAATTTCCGATTAAAACTAACGCACCCTCCATTGCCTACACGACGTTATATAACAATTTAAGTTTCTCGAGTCCTCGATGCACTTGTACGGCGATAGTATTTTTTGATTGTCCAGTGATGAGAGAGATTTCTTTAAGTGAAAGATCTTGCACGTATCGCATACGCATTACCTTTTGATATTTTGGGGTAAGGCGCCCAATTAAGAGAAGCGCACCTTTTCCATCTAAGATATTGAAAAAACGCCTAGAATCACCGCCACTCGGCTCAAAACCTTTTTCTAGGAGGACGTCTAGTGAAACCGTTTTACGCTTTCGATATTCATCAACGACAAGGTTATTGAGGACGTGATATAGAAAAGCTTTCATAATATCAATCTTTCCTCCCCTAACAAGATAACTCCACGTTTTCATGAATGTATCCTGCACCAAGTCTTCACCAAGCTCGTGGTTGTTTACCTTTAAAAATGCATGTAAATTTAACCCCTTCTGGTAATCATGATGTGCTACGGTCAATATTACTTGTTGTTGCGTTTTCTCTTTCGGGGTCATCGTAAGCTAAGTCGTATTCATTACACAATTATTACAGCATAACTGTAGTAATGAGGATATATCCATATTCCAGGCTATTTAGCTATGGTGGATATGGCAATTCTCATTACGTCTATATTACATTGCAACTGTGTTGCGTAAGGACGGAATAGTCATCTTTAGCGTAACACGTTGTGCATTTGATAGCGAGCCGCAATAATTCAGACTCTTTAGCGGCTTTATTAATGTGGAAACAACTCTCATTTTTGTAGAAACAGTTTTTTATTTTACTGCGTCTGCGGCAGTTATCACAATCGGCGTCTCGTGTGTAATTGTTACGCATCATCTAATACGTATAGCCAAGGAACTTGAAGGACTTTCTCGCAATCTTAATAATGCCTCGAGCGAAATGGGTGAACAGATAAGCTCCATTATAGATAGGTTTTCAAATTTGCCGATGATTTCTTATTTTCTAAAAAAACATTCAGCAACGCATAGTGGAAAAGGTCGAGGAAAATCATCCAAGAAATAAACAAAATAATATGAACAAAAAAACAATCAATAAAAAGAGTACAAGGAAAAATGGAGGAAAACTTTTAGGAGGCGCCTTAGTTGGAGCAGTTTTGGGCGTTGCGGCCGGTATGCTCCTCGCTCCAGAGTCGGGAAAGAAAATGCGAAAAGATATCAAGAAACTCTCTGGAGATTTCTATCGCTACATCGCTCCGCAGGTAAAGAAATTAAAACAAGTGGGCGAGGCGCAATACAATACATTCATTGCTAAAGGTGCAAAGAATTATGCCAAAGCTAAACGGCTATCGCTCTCGGAAGAAAAAATGCTTATTAAAGAAGGAAAACGTTCGTGGAGGCATATTAAGAAACATTTATAATAAGAGACCACACAACGTTATGAGAGATATTTTCTTTAAGCGACAGATTTTGCGCGTACCGCATATTTATCTCGTAGGAAATACATTTGACTCGCTGGTCTTAGAATCTCCTCATCTTCATTCATCGATTGCAATAATTTAAGTTCTTTGGCGGCTTTATGAATATGGAAACAATCAAAAAAAATATCAGTAACAACCTTTTCGGAAATTTATGGGAAGAAAGCTGGACTTATATTAAAACCGTAGTAGATGTTGTTCGGGAGCCGGTTTTAATTCTTGATAAAGATCTTCACGTTATGGCGGCTAATGAATCCTTCTACAGAACATTTCAGGTTGAGTCACGCGATACCGAGAGCAAAATTATATATGAACTCGGGAATGGCCAATGGAATATTCCTGCGCTACGAAAACTTCTTGAAGACATTTTACCTAAAAACACCTTTTTTAAGGGGTTTGAAGTTACTCATGAGTTTCCTGTGATCGGACGTAAGGTAATGATTTTAAATGCCCGTAGAATTCATTTTAAAGAAGATACTGGTTCAGAGTTATTTCCACCAATAATCCTTCTTGCTATGGAAGACGTCACTGAAATGATGGTTGTCGCTGAAACTCTTGCTGGTCACGCAAATCATCTGGAAAATAAATTCACTGAACGAACAGAGGAAATGGAGATTCATATCGGAAAATTAGAAAAAGAAATTAGTGAACTGAAAAAGAAGCCATAAAACTCAAATGAGTAGAATTGAAATGACGATCCTACAATTTATACAACACATCTTTCGTAGTGTTATTAGAATTCTGCCTAAATAAACATGCTTTATACTATAGCAATCGTATTTTTACTTCTTTGGATTCTCGGCATAGTTGGCGTACATACTATCGGTTGGCTCATACACATTCTACTTGTAGCAGCCGTGGTCATCGTCCTTGTTCGTCTTATTCAAGGTAAGAATCCGACAAGATAACGTTCTCAAGTTAATTGTAATATATCTGTCTTTGAAACGGCATCACTTATTGAAAGAATTAATACAAATTATTAACTATACAAATATATGGAAATTATTTTATGGATTGTATTTGGCGCATTAATCGGTTGGGTAGCATCTTTAATTATGAAGACTGATGGCGAACATGGAACGCTACCAAACATTGTTGTTGGTGTGATAGGCGCGGTAATAGGTGGTTGGTTAATGGGTGCTATCGGAGAAAGTGGGGTTGGAGGATTTAATCTATATAGTTTTCTTGTCGCATTACTCGGAGCGTGTGTGTTTATTGCTGTCGTAAGAACAGTGCGGCGTTAAAACAAATGTTTTATTAACATTCACAATCATGGACTCATCATACAACTCTCCAACTACGAAACCATTATTCAAAGGTACCCAAATTGTGTGGTATTTTCTTTCTCTGCTTGAGGTATTGCTTGCTTTCCGTTTTGTACTGAAGCTTTTAGGAGCAAATCCTGAAGCGGGATTTACGAGCTTTATCTATGCCCTTACATGGCCATTTACCGCTCCTTTTCTTGCAGTATTTCCAAGGACTATTCTGGAAGGCAGTATCTTTGAGTGGACGACCCTTTTGGCGATGTTGGTGTATTGGATGATTGCTCTCGCAATCGTCAGGCTATTTCTGATGAGTAAAACCGTATCAACGTCAGAAGCCGCAGCTAAGCTTGAGGAGAAATAATCAGTCAATCTTAGCTGGAATTGATAAACAATTTCTTCGAATGATTAACTAAAATATAAGATATGTTACAATGATAAACATAAAAAAACTTAACAAAAATTCAATAGTAGCTGTATTAATCGCCTCCTTTGTTGTGTTCGGTCTCACTGGGCCAATTGTTGCACTCGCGGCCAGCCCAGCAACAGTGGATCTTGGGACAGCGGCTAATTTTGTGATTCTATCAAAGACAGGAATTTCAACCACTGGATCCACCTCAATTATTGGAGATCTTGGAATTAGTCCGGCAGCCGCGAGTTACATAACTGGATTTGCGTTAACCTTGCCTTCTGCGAGTGCATTTTCCACATCAGCGGCAGTAAATGGAAAAGTATATGCGCCTGGTTATGCGAATCCAACTCCAGCTAATCTGACAACGGCGATACTCGACATGCAAACCGCGTACACCGACGGCGCTGGACGGGCGTCTAACGTTACTGAACTTGGTGCCGGAAATATAGGCGGGCTGACGCTCGCTCCAGGTGTCTATAAATGGGGTACGAGCCTCACAATACCAACTGACGTTACAATCTTGGGCGGCGCAAATGACGTCTGGATCTTGCAAGTAGCACAAAATCTTAATATCAGCTCAGCTACAAAGGTTGTTCTTAGTGGCGGAGCCAAAGCTAGCAATATTTTTTGGATTGTGGCAGGGCAAACTACTATTGGTACAACAGCTGTTTTTAATGGAAATATTCTGGATCAAACAGCGATTGTGTTAAATACCGGCGCACAGCTGAACGGCCGAGCACTGGCACAGACTGCGGTTACATTAGATTCGAATTCCGTCACTGTTCCTACAGTTTCGGTTCTAGCTACGCCCGCGACTCCAGTAGTGCCAACGGTAAGTCCTGTAGTTCCTGCAACCCCAGCTATTCCCGCAACTACGATTAATACAACTGACACTACTGGGTGCTTGTCAGGAAACAAATTTAGCGTGACGACTGGTCATATTTGTTCTGATGTTTTTGCCGTCGCCACTACACCCACTGCTACTGGTTTCGGTCAGCAAGTTCGAGCGATTGCGATTAATCTTGGAAAAGGCAGTAAGGACAACAACGTAACAATTCTTCAACAATTTTTAATTTCTCAAAATAAAGGTCCAGCTGCAGAAGCCTTGGCTAAAGTTGGTGCTACCGCTTACTTTGGCGGTCTAACTCGTGCAGCATTGGCCGAATTTCAAGCGAAAGTAGGGATTAGTCCAGCTCTGGGAAATTTCGGACCGATAACCAGAAGCTATTTAAGAGCAAATTATTAATAAATAATAAAATTATGATAACTGATCTGAATAAATAAAATATATGAAAAAGTTTAATTTTGAAGCGTGGATAAGTTATACACAGGAAAGTGGAATAAAAGTCATTACAGATGTAAAATTCAAGAAAAGGTCTTAAAAATAATCAATTATAAAAATATAAGTAAATGATAAAAAAACTTAACAAAAATTCAATAGTAGCTGTATTAATCGCCTCCTTTGTTGTGTTCGGTCTCACTGGGCCAATTGCTGCGCCTGCGTATGCGGCAACGACGCCGTCTCTTGGAGCGGCGATAACCTACGGTGTTCTTGGAAGTACCTACACCAACCCGACAGGACCAACTACTATCAATGGAGATGTTGGATTCACTACTGGACCAGCAGTTGCTCCCTTGGGTACACATGCGAACTATGGAAGCGGTTCTCCATATTCTACAGCCGGGACAGATCAGGGCACTGCCTGGTCAAATCTGAATGCTCAATTCCTCGCCGGCTGTACCTCTCTTGGTGCTGGTGCGGTTAATTTAAATAATGTCGCGGGTCATGTGACTGGAGTCTATACTCCTGGTTGTTATTCTAGCGGTGGCGCAATGAATATAACTACTGGTCAGACCGTGACCTTGAGTGGCGTAGGAACGTACATCTTCAGGCCGAATGGAGCGCTTACCACAGAAGCCAATACATTTGTTACATTAGCGGGTGACGCATCAGTCTGCGATGTGTTTTGGATCCCAACCGCTGCGACAACGCTTGGCGCAGTAACAGCATTCAAAGGAACGGTCATTGATGACGCAGGTATTACAATAGGCGACACGGTAAGTTGGATAGGAAGAGCGTTAGCATTTGCTTCAACAGTTACAACACCTACTACTAATGCCACAATTACCGTACCATCGGCATGTTCAACTGTGCCCACAGCCGCATCAAGTGCAAATACGGGAACGATCAACGTCGTCAAAACCGTCGTTAACGATGGCGGCGGAACCAAGACCGTTGCAGACTTCCCGTTATTCGTCAATGGCACACTGGTTGTCTCTGGCGTGACCAACACGTTCACTACGGTCGGTGGTAATGTGTACACCGTGACAGAAACCACTAGTCCTAACTATACCAGGACGTTCTCCGGCGATTGTGACGCAAACGGTCAACTGAACCTAAATCGGGGCGACAACAAGTTCTGTATTGTCACTAATAACGACATTGGCGCGTCCTTAGTCGTCCCACCACTAATTGATGTTGTGAAAGTGGCCAACCCTCTAAATCTGCCTGCCGGTCCGGGACCCGTAACATACACCTACACGCTTCATAATATTGGAACGGTTCCTGTGACCAATATAACGATGGTCGGAGATACTTGCACCCCCATAATTCTTGTTTCCGGCGACACGAATGCCGATGCTAAACTTGATGTTAATGAAACATGGGTGCATACCTGCTCAAAGACGCTCTCGGCAACTCACACCAACACAGTCGTTGCGACTGGATGGGCAAATGGCATAAGCGCAGTTGATATCGCAAGCGCTACGGTTGTTGTCGGCGTACCGATTGTTCCACCATTGATTCATGTGGTAAAAAAGCCGAGCGTATTTACTCTTTCCGCTCCTGGCGGAGCAGTTACCTACACATACACCGTAACTAACCCCGGTACGGCTTCGTTAAGCAATGTCAATATTACTGACGATAAGTGTACTGGTTTACCGGGTCGTGTTTTAGGACACCCAGGAGATCTTAATAAAAACGACTTGCTTGAAAGTAATGAAGCGTGGTCCTTTACTTGTAAAACGAATCTTACGAAAACAACAACAAACATCGGAACTGCTAGGGGAAGCGCCAATGGTCTGACAGCGACAGACTTAGCGCTCGCTACTGTCGTTGTAGCTGCTCCAAAACTGCCGAATACAGGAATTCCTCCTGAAGGGGAAAATGCTCCATGGAACATCATCGTTCCAATTGGGATCTTCGTTGCTTTATTCTCGCTCTACATAGCTCGAAAGAAAGAAACAATTTAGTTAGCCCCCCGTCTTCACTTCCACCATCGCTCCACCTCCGCATAAAGCTTCGGAGGGATACAACAGTAAGGCTATGGCGGACAAAAGAAAAGCTACGGACGGGCAGGCAAGCGTTAAGAAGTATTAACAAATAAGAGCCAGATAGGTCTTTGTCTGGCTCTTATGTTTATGAATTTTTAAAGATTTATGCAATCGAAAATCTTATCAAGACAAATATTATTAATAGTCGTTCTCATAGGGTTCGCGCTCTTTCTAGAGTTTCTTGTAAATTTTATTTCAAAAATTTCAACCTATAGCAGCTTAACATCGCTTACTGCAGATACCACTCTCCTTTATGAACAAGAAAAAGTAAATTCTAGCCTGTCTACCAGTCAGGCGGGGTTGCCGGTACGTCTCAAAATTCCAAGAATCAATATTGATGCCTCTGTCGAGTATGTGGGTCTTACATCTGACGGGACCATGGATATACCAAAAGATCCTGCTGACGTAGCCTGGTTCAATCTGGGGCAACGCCCTGGGGAGAATGGCAGCGCTGTTATTTCTGGGCATTACGGCTGGAAAAACGGGAAAGCGGCGGTATTTGATTATTTATATAAATTACGCAAAGGTGATAAATTATATATTGAAGACGACAAGGGGATGACTACTACTTTCGCTGTGCGCGAAATTCGGAGGTATGACCCAAAGGCGGACGCTTCAGACGTATTTAGCTCAAGCGACGGGAGGGCGCACCTTAACCTCGTTACCTGCGAGGGAGTTTGGGATAGGGTTTCTAAAACTTATTCCAAGCGGCTAGTGGTATTTACCGATAAAGTGGATTTTTGACACATTCGATAGATTCGACGAGCTCACCACAGGCAAATTCAGTGCAAGCAGGCTCACCACAAGAATAGATAAGAAACTCCAGTTTTATTTTGTGCCCTCGGGAGGAGTCGAACCCCCACTAACTGGTTCGAAGCCAGTTGTGATATCCGTTTCACTACAAGGGCGTATTACTCCTAATTTACTATCTTTACTCGCTAAAGACAATTTAGATATATATCTATGCTTCCTATTTTTAAGGTAGAATATGTCTTATGGAATTTGTATTTCCCAAAAACGTATTGGATATATTTTCGAAATTAAAAGAAGCCGGTTTTAAGGTTTATATTGTCGGTGGTCCTGTTAGGGATATGTTTCTTGGTAAAGCGACAAAAGATTGGGATTTAGCGACCAGCGCAACGCCAGACCAAATTCAAAAGCTATTTCCAGAGAGTGTTTACGAAAACCAATTTGGCACAGTAGGAGTCAAAACTGCCACCCTTAAGGGCGAACCTCGCCAAGATGGGCGGGAATCGGAAAACTTGAAAACAGAGATTGTCGAAGTTACAACTTTTAGGTCAGAAGGAAAATATACAGACAAGAGGCACCCTGACGAAGTTAAGTTCGCTAAAACCGTAGAGGAAGATTTGAAACGTCGTGATTTTACAATGAACGCAATGGCGCTTGATGTTGATTCAAAGGAAATTGTTGATCCGTATGACGGAAGAAGTGATATAGAAAAAAAAGTTGTAAAAGCGGTTGGAAATGCAAAAGAGCGTTTTGAAGAAGACGCTCTTCGAATGATGAGAGCTGTGAGATTTTATGCCGAACTAGGTTTCACGATTGAGGAAAAAACAGAGGAGGCAATCAAGGAATCTGCAAAACTTTTAGGATTTATTGCCAAAGAAAGAATTCGCGACGAGTTTGTAAAAATAATAATGAGCGATGGCAATGGCGCGATGAACGGCGTTCTTAAACTAGAAGAGCTTGGACTTTTGGAATATATAATTCCTGAATTAAGAGAAGGGATAGGCGTGGGTCAAAATAAGCACCACATATATACAGTATGGGAACATAATCTTCGTGCCTTAGGTTATTCTGCCTCACATGGCTATTCTTTCGATGTTAGACTCGCATCCTTACTTCACGATGTTGGTAAACCGAAAGTAAAGCAGGGTAACGGAATAGACTCCACTTTTTACGCTCACGAAATGGTCGGTGCAAAAATGACAACTAAGATTTTGGATAGACTTCATTTTTCCAAACAAACTATAGAAAAAATTTCTCATCTCGTTCGCTCACACCTTTTTTATTACAACGTTGGCGAGGTAACGGAGGCCGGAGTTAGAAGATTTATAAATCGTGTAGGAATTGAAAACGTAGACGATCTTTTGAAGGTTAGGGAGGCTGATAGAATTGGTTCAGGAGTTCCCAAAGCCGTTCCATATAAAACTCGTCATCTTCAGTTTATGTTGGAGAAAGTAATGGCTGATCCAGTAAGTCCAAAGATGATTAAGGTAAAAGGGGATGATGTAATAAGAATTTTGGGAATTGAACCAGGACCCAAAGTTGGTGCAATATTATCGGTTTTGCTTGAAGAAATTTTAGATAATCCGAAAGAAAATGAGGCAAATAAGCTTGAATCGCGAATTATTGAACTAGGTAAAATGAGTTACGAAGAACTTGAGAATTTATCTAAAAAGGCTAAGAATAGGAAACAGGAATTTGAAGTGGGAGTTGAGGAAGAAATGAAAAAGAAATACTATGTTAAATAAAAGTGTTTTCGAGAACGAAAGAATCTGGCGATTTCTAACCAACTTTTGGACGGCTATATTTTTCGCACTTATATTTATTAACTTCTTCGGCAATGACGCTTATAACTTTTTAGTTATACCATTAAGCATCGTATATACTGGAATACTTTCCATTTTCGTTGCTACTAAAGAATTTGATAGATGGTACGAAATTCATGATAGTCGTCATCCTGGAGAAATGTTTGTTATTGCTTGGACAGTCGTTGTGGTTTTACTTCTACTTCTATCTTTTCTTTTTGGAAAAGAATTTCACTCGCCATCTGATACTATCTCGGCTGTTTATATAGCGGTACTTACTCTTTTTGCAATAAGCCAGAAATCAAAAAGCTTACACCGCAGAAAGAAAAAGTAATTTTTACTTAAAACAGTTTAGATATAAGCTAGTAGAAATTGGCGGGCTTGTCCGCTGAAAGCGGGGTGTAGTATACCGGTAGTACATACGCTTCGGGTGCGTATAGACCGAGTTCGATTCTCGGCACCCCGACCAAGTTAGAAAAAGATAAGATTTTAATATAAAGTTTTGATATCGGGCTCATGGTTTAGTGGTACCTGCCTACCGGTAGGCAGGGAACATAGCTTTCGTCCCGCCAGATTTCCGGGGGGTGTAGTTAAGTGGTATAACGGGTCATTCGCATTGACTAAACCGGGGTTCGATTCCCCGCACCTCCACCAGCAAACAAACTGCATTTTAATTTTGGGGAAAGAAAAAAATTAATCATAAAGTCGAAAATTAATTTTTATATAATAAACATATGAATCAAAAGGGTTTTGCTAACATAGCTTTAATTGTTTTGGTCGTTGTTTTGGTAGGCGTTTTGGGGTATGTAACTTTGGTGAAGAAACCAGCCACTACTTCAGCGCCACAAACAAATGAGATAGACACCACAAAAGTGTTGATTTTAACGGAGGAAAACTTAGTAAATGATTTAAGGCAAGATCTGATGACTTATCAGGATGATATTAAAAAAGATCTCAATCTCCAGTCCCAAATTAAAACCATTCCTTCGACTGCAGGGGTGAAAGAGGCAAAGAAAATCGTTCAGGAATATTACCAACAAGGCAATCTCCATGGCGTTCTACTCGTGGGCAATATACCGGCTCCGAAGATTTATCATCCAGACTATCTAAATGATCCTATTTTTTCATCACAGGGCTTTGGTTTAAGTGATGCTGTCTATCAAGATATTTATAATCACTGCGTTTATTCCTCAGAACTCGATGCTTATTCATATAAAAATCCAGGCTGCGGCAGTACGACTATTCAATCATTTTGGGTGGGTCGGTTAACGCCGAATTCATCTCAGGAAAAAACTGTAACCTTACTAAAAGACTATTTTCGAAGAAATCATCTGTATAGAACCGGCAAATACTCATTTCAAAAAAATACGCTGCTTTACTTACCTTCATTAAACGAAGAAAAAATGCAATATCCCCAGCAGTATCCGAAAACTATTGCAGGCATTTTTGACAATTTAAAATTTTTTAATACCTATAATCGGAACCAAGTAAAACTTCTGGTTCCTGATAGTGGAATTTCTGATATAAATTATCTAAACGAACTGAAGAAACAATACGCTTATGAAACTGTAATCTATAACGGACACGGACTTCCTACTTTTCATCAGCAAAATATTGAGCCTGGTGATATTAACAACACAAGTTTCTTTTTGATCGATTTACGGAGTTGTTCCGTCGGAAGATTTACGACAACCGACTACCTGGCGGGCAATTATTTATTTAGCGGTGGTTTGATAGCACTTGCTGCCTCGGTTCCTGTTTTCTCAGGATCGGAACCGAATAAAGTACAGTACTACCTGCTGTCTACTGGTCACCCGTTTTACGAGACTTTGGATGTTATTGGTCTTGGTCTTGCTGATAATGTACTTGGCGATCCTACTCTAAGGATGAGATATGATCTAAAAATCGCTGGCGACAAGAACGCGTCAATAAGCATTGACCCAGCAAAGATAGTATTAACCAAGAGCTCTCCCAAAACACAGCTTGGGATTAAGAATGTTGGCAAATCAAATCTATTATATTCTATAACAACGAACTATCACCAAAACGAAACCCCCCAGTTTAGTGGTCAAGGATTATTTGGTTATGGCTCCATTGAACCGGTGGATTTTGACAGCGGTGCCGGTGCATACGTCCTCGCGCCCGGGCAGAAAACTACCTGGGACATCGATGCCGCATCTTTTTTCCCCTTTGATACAACACCCCCCGGTACATATAGGGGAACTATGTTCATCCTTTCAAACGATTCTAGTAAGTTACTAGTAAGAATACCCTTTGAAATACAGAATTGATTGATATTATATGAAAAAAATAATAATTATCTTATTGTTATGGCTTATTATTGTTAATATTTTTGCGGTTTTGGCACTCAACAGGTTTAATTTAAAAGGAGATACAGTCTACACATGGATTGACCCGAGTCAGTTTTCTCAAAATCAACAATGGAATCCGATTTCTCTGCATGCTCGTTGGGACTCATTTTGGTATTTGGATATTGCTCAAAACGGCTATGTTTTTAAGGGAGCAGAAAAATTATCTAACATTGTTTTTTTTCCTTTGTATCCCTTGTTGATTTGGACAGCATCTTTTCTCGTTGGAGGAAACCTTATTTTTGCTGGTTGGATTTTAAGTATAACTTTTCTCCTCTTAGCACTTATATACTTTTCAAAACTGGTTCGGGAATTTCACAATGAAGTCAATTCACAACTGCCCCTCTTTTTTCTTTTGATTTTTCCGACAGCCTTTTTTCTTAATACAATTTATACAGAATCTTTATTTCTATTTCTTTCAGTGGCGGCTTTTTACTATGCTCTGAAAAAGAATTTTGTCCTTGCGGGGATTTTTGGTTTTTTTGCTTCATTAACACGAATAACAGGAGTGCTGTTGTTTATCCCGTTGATTTGGGAATATTTTAAAAATCATAAATTTGATCAACCTTTCAATAAAAAACTTTTATCAATTTTTTTAGTTCCGCTTGGTACTTTAAGTTTCTTTCTCTTCCACTATTTTAAGTTCGGTGACTTTTTTCTTTTTTTGAGGGTTGAGGGTTGGTGGGGTAGAGCGTTTAATCTCAACAAAGACCATTTTTTACTACTCACTCATCCGGCCGCGGTCAATTTGTTTGTTGATGCGTTATTTGTGATTTTTGCCGTTGTGGCGACATATTTTGTTTTTAAAAAATTGCGAATTTCTTATGGACTTTATATGGCGGCTACGCTCCTTATTGCTTTGAGCACCGGAACATTTATGAGTATCGGGCGTTATATTTTGGTTTTATTTCCAATTTACATATTGATAGCATCGATTAAAAATCAATATCAGCAACTTGCTTACATTCTCTTTTCTACCTTACTTTTGGCAATGAATATTATCCTTTTCGTAAATAATTACTGGGCTGGATAATATTGCAGAACCCCCCCAACCCTCTCCTTCCGCTGCGCCCGAGCGTTTCGCTCAAAGAAAGTTCGAGCTACGTTCAGGATATCTCACACTCCCGGAAATCCTATGGGATTGCGATTTCTGAACAAATAAAAAATTTGTAGTTTGTAGAAATAGAGAACATCTCTGATGTCCTGGTTCAACTTATAGTGAGCGGAATCGAATCCACCTGTGGTGAGCGAAGTCGAATCCATTCCGCCTAGGTCCACCCAAAATTTACTTATCCACACGACAGAAAGCTAGATTCTGCTATAATAAACAGTAAGTTATAAACAAAGGTCGGTAATTCACATTTAATTAAATGACTTATTATTCAGAGTGGTTCGGAGCAGTCCAGGCTTCCGTTTGGAGAGTCTTGGATGAAGTAGCTGGTTTTGTGCCACAAGCTATCGGAGCCTTTATCGTCTTTGTAGTCGGTATGATCGTAACTGGAGTTTTGACTTCAGTTGTCGAAAGCGGTTTGGCTGCCCTAAAGCTTGATTCAGTTCTTGATAAAACTGGATTTAACAGGGAGCTTGGAAAGGTTGGAGTTCACTTTAACGTCTCCAAGTTTTTCGGCAAGCTTACCTGGTGGTTCTTCATGCTTGTAACTATTCTTTCGGTTATCAGTATTCTTTTGGGTCAGTCAGTCGACGCCTTCGCATTAGTTACTCCAATATTTGCATACGTTCCTAACGTAGTTGCAGCAGTTATTCTTCTTTTGGGTGCGGTTATATTGGGTAATTTCTTGAAAGGAGTTGTTATGACTGCCTTAGCAGGAACACAATTGCACAATGGCAAGGCGTTAGGCGCTCTTACATGGTGGTCAGTAATGATCTTCGGATTAGGAGGAGCTTTTGCTCAATTGCACATTGCCGAAGGATTAATTGGAACTCTCTTTACCGGGCTTATAGCCGCCCTTGCTTTGGCAGGTGGTTTAGCTTTTGGTTTAGGAGGAAAGGATTACGCTACTCATCTTCTTTCGAAGTTGCGTGATCAAGTAGAGTAATTATTTTTTAGTGAGGACATAGGGCCGCCGAAAGGCGGTTTTATGTTTTTATTGAAGAGTATAAGTTGCTATAATTAAGATTAGATGAAAATCACTAAATATTTTTTAATATCCTTAGTAATCGTTTCTATACAAGTTTCTTTTGCTGATACTGCAGATAGGTTAGAAGAGAAGGAGCCGGTAGTCAAAACATTTGAATATGTTTCTCCTGTTGATATTGGCAAATTTGTTGTTACTCAAGGACCAGGAGGTTTATTTAGTCATTTTTCTTGCATTACTTACAACAATCCTAAAGGCTGTCACTGGAATCAATACGCTTATGACATAGCTCCAGAAAGCGGGTCAGGCGGAGTTGCCGTAGCTGTAAAAAAGGGAACTGTTTCCGCGGTCTGGAGAGATCCACTTGGCGGCAACTGTGTAATTATTGACCATCAAGATGGCTATTTTTCCGAGTATTGTCACTTAGACAAGGTTTTCTCGTTAAGCCTTGGACAAGAAATTGGGCAGTCACAACAAATTGGCTCCATTGGAAGTACCGGAGAATTTTCAAGCGGAGCCCACCTACATTTTTCTTTTGTTAATAGAGGTAGTGTTCCAAAGGGTACAGAGAACAATCCGCCCGACGGCGCACAAGCTCCGCCCTTGATGAAGGGCATACTTGATCAGATTCCAAAAACTGGCGGTACAGGCGGATTTCAAGCTGCGCAAAATCAACCAGTCGGTATAATCGACTTAAGTGTTCTGGGTAAAGGGGTTAATGACATATACAACAAGTCTCTCGGGATTGGTGGACTCTTAGCACTCGCTATAATTGTTTATGGTGGTCTACTTCACATCTTGTCCGGTGCAAATATTGTTCAAAGAAAAGAAGCTCAAGAGTGGATTAAGGCCGCCATATACGGATTAATTCTATTGGCTCTTGCCTACTTTATTTTGAATAATATAAACCCATGTCTTGTTGGCAGAGTGAATTGTCCGTTTATAAAGTAGAAGCTTGACACTACTTAGTTCATCTATATAATTTAGCGTTAGGAATGATAAGAACGTTAATGAAACAAAGCGGCTAGACCCTCGGCGTTTTTCCGTCGTTCTAGACCCGCTCACAAAGAGCGGTTTTTGTTTCTCTGAGCTGAATGAAATTTTACAATTTAAGTTCCATTTAGGTAATTAATTAAAATAATTAGCATTTAAATGGTCGGTTTCTAAGTAAGGGCGTATGGTGGATGCCTTGGCATGAAATAGCGATGAAGGACGCAGCGTAACGGCGATACGTTTCGGGGAGGTGTGTAGCAACCTTTGATCCGGAAATTTCCGAATGGGGTAACCCGATCTCGCAAACCGAGATCAACTTAGTCCGTAAGTGATTAAGTAGTGCACCCGCTGAAGTGAAACATCTCAGTAAGCGGAGGAAAAGAGAACGAAGTTATTTCTTGAGTAGCGGCGAGCGAAAGAGAAGAAGCCTAAACCAGAATTTGTTTTACGCAAGTAAAATAGGTTTTGGGGTTGCAAGATATGAACATTTTTCACTAATCACAGCCGAGATTTTCTCGTTTGTGATTAGTGAAGAGAGAGTTACAAATTTATTTGTTAGCCGAAGAGTCTGGAAAGTCTCTCCATAGTAGGTGATAGGCCTGTAAGCGAAAGCGAATAAACTCTTTGTTTGTAATCTTAAGTACCTCGACACAAGAGAGTGTGGAGGGAATCATCCCATACTATTGGGAAAGGCTAAATATATTTCATGACCGATAGTGAACAAGTACCGTGAGGGAAAGGTGAAAAGCAGTCCGGTTAGGACAGTGAAATAGACCTGAAACCATATGTCTACAAGGAACGGAAGTCCGCAAGGACAACCGTGTGCCTATTGAAGAATGAACCAACGAGTTCATGTGTATTGCAAGTCTAACCAAAATTTTTTGGCGAGGCGTAGCGAAAGCTAGTGTTAATAGCGCGATTTAGCAGTTCATATGAGACCCGAAACCAAGCGAGCTTGCCCTGGCCAGGATGAGTTCCCCGTAATTGGGGAAGGAGGTCCGAACCGGTCGGTTGTTCAACACCGTCGGATGAGCTGGGGTAAGAAGTGAAAAGCTAATCGAGCTTGGTAATAGCTGGTTCTCTCCGAAACAGTTCTAGGACTGGCGTCAAATGTTCCCTTCTGGGGGTAGAGCACTGGATGGTCTGTAATGGGCGCAAGCTCGGCAGACCAATCAAACTCCGAATACCGGAAGGTCAAGAATTTGGCAGTTAGACTACGGGGGCTAAGCTTCGTGGTCGAGAGAAGAAGAGTTCAGATCGCAATCTAAGGTCCCAAAGTTTTTGTTAAGTGTGTAAGGTAGTCGTGCACCTATGACAGATAGTAGGTTGGCTTAGAGGTAGCCATCCTTTAAAGAGTGTGTAACAACTCACTATTCGATGGTGGACGGCGCCGAAAATGTACCGGGGCTAAACAAAGCACCGAAGATGCGAATTTATTCTGCCTCCGGGCAGGATAAGTGGTAGGAGAGCATTCCTAACGCAGTGAAGATTGACCCGTGAGGGCGATTGGAGGGTTAGGAAGAGAGAATGTTGGTATGAGTAACCGCAAGGTCGGAAAGAAACCGGCCCCCCGAAAATTCAAGGTTTCCGTGGCAATGGCAATCATCCACGGGTTAGGCGGCCCTAAGGCAATGGCATTGTCCGCAGCCGAAGGACAGCTGGTTAATACTCCAGCCCGCCAATTCAATTCGACGGAGGGACGAGGTAAATAAGGAAGGGTGTATTAATGGTTTTACATCGCTAGCTTTAAGCGTGGCTATATAGGCAAATCCGTATAGCTGTCTTTAATGACGTCATGCAAAAGCCTGCGGAAGGTCAAGTTTTCTTGATCAACCCATCTGAAGAGACCTCCTAGAAAAACTTCTAAGATTAGTTGAATTGGCTCCGTACCGGAAACCGACACAGGTGGATAGGGCGAGAAGCCCAAGGGGAACGAGTGATTTCTCATTAAGGAACTCGGCAAAAAAGCGATCGTAAGTTAGCGATAAGATCTGCCTCGAGCAATCGAGGCCGCAGCGAAAGTATCTCTGGCGACTGTTTACCAAAAACACAGCTCCCTGCGAACTCGTAAGAGTATGTATAGGGGGTGACGCCTGACCGATGCGAGAAGGTTAAAACTGGGGGTGAACTTGGAGCAATCCGGGTTGGCTCGCTGGTTGAAGCCCTCGTCAATGTCAGCGGTAACTATAACCGTTCTAAGGTAGCGCAATTCCTTTTCGGGTAAGTTCCGAAGCGCACGAATGGCGTAACGACCGGAGAACTGTCTCAATGAGAAGCTCGGTGAAAATGCGATTCCAGTGAAGACGCTGGGTACCTGCAGCGGGACGAAAAGACCCCGGGAGCTTTACTGTAGCTTGGTATTGTCTTTAGAATTTAGATACGTAGTGTAGTGGTTAGGAATTGAAGTCCGCCTTTCGGGGCGGATGGATCCGACAATGAAACAGCCATTTTCTAAATTTTAAAGTCTAACCTTGAGGGCAAAAACCTTAGGGGACAGTGCCTGGTGGGCAGTTTTTCTGGGGCAGAATCCTCCCAAAGAGTAATGGAGGAGTTTATTAAGGTCAGCTAAGGTCGGATGGAAATCGACCTAGTCGTATAAAGGCATAAGCTGGCTTGACTGCAAGACTTACAAGTCGCGCAGGTGCGAAAGCAGAACTTAGCGACCCGACGGCTCCTAATAGAAAGGCCGGAGACACCGGATAAAAGCTACCCCGGGGATAACAGGCTGGTCTTGTCCGAGAGTCCCTATCGACGACAAGGCTCGGCACCTCGATGTCGGCTCGCCCTAGCGCGGGGCTGAAGAAGGTCCCAAGCGTGTGGCTGTTCGCCACTTAAAAGGGCACGCGAGCTGGGTTCAAACCGTCGTGAGACAGGTTGGTCTCTATCTGTTGCAGGCGTTAACACTTGAGGGAAGTCGACCCTAGTACGAGAGGACCGGGTTGAACGAACCTCTGGTCTATCGGCTTTGCTACCAAGCGAATGCCGAGTAGCTATGTTCGGAAAGGATAAGCGCTGAAAGCATCTAAGCGCGAAGCCTCTCCCAAGATTAGGTGTGTCTTTTTCTCGCAAGAGAAAAAGAGTGATCCCTGGAAGATTACCAGGTTGATAGGCTTCAGATGTAAGCATAGTAATGTGTTTAGTCGAGAAGTACTAATAGATCAAAAGAAACCGACCATTTTAATGCGAATTATTTTTAATTACTTATATATTATCTAGGAACAAAATTTTTGCTTGCCGGTGTTTTACCGATGCATGTTCCACCTCTTCCCATTCCGAACAGAGTCGTGAAAGTGCTTTAGCCCGATGATACTCTTATGGGGAAAGTAGGGTACGCCGGCATTCAAAAGTTTTGTTTCATAGAAAGCCGCTCAAAAGCGGCTATTGACGTTTTTATAAATCTATGGTATAAAGGTACAGTTGTTCTTTGAGTTACTCGTAGTCGTTAATCTGATTATCAGTTTTGGTAATTAGATTAGCGGCCACGAGAAGAAGAAAAGGAGAGGTTGGTATATGCGTTTGTTGAACGCGTTGTTGGCTTTCATCGCACGACTCGGGGGCGTTGCCAGGAAGATGGCGGGTTTCATCGTCAAGGCGTACTCCTTGGGAGGACTCCCTGTCGTCGAGCAGCAGACCGTCTGTTTCCGGAGCAGGAGGCACGGCCTGCGCTTCGGCCGCGTGGTTCGGTACGACAATTCGGGTCGCGTGGTCATTCAGCTGGATGATCACCCGAAGGGCGTGCGCGTCCGGCGTCAGCGGCACATGCTAGCGGTGATCTAGCTCCAACCTCACAGGTGAGGCCAGAGACAGTACGTCTCTGGCCTCTTCGCGTTTTTAAGGAGACTGTCGTAGGATTAATTAAATGTCGCGAACACTAAAACAATTTATTTATGGACTAGGCTTCTTAAGCTTCTTGGGTGTTATCGGAGGTAGCGTTTATTTGATTTCCTCACACAAAGAGATAAGTTGTTTTGATAATATTCAGAATGGTAAAGAAGAACAGATTGATTGCGGGGGGACATGCATCACTTGTGAACTTAAAAACTTAAAATTAATTAATCAAGGTCCAAGATTTTTCTTTCAAGAAGACAAGACAACATTTTTAGTTGAAATAAATAATCCAAGCAAAAATTATGGTTCGCGAAAATTTGATTATTCATTAGAGATTTTAGGTCCATTTGGAACTGTTACCAAAACAGTAAATGGAGTTTCATCCATTAATTCAAGAGAGAGCAAATATATAATTGTTCCTGCAGTCCAGATAGATAGTAAGGACATTGCTTCGGTAAAATTCAGCGCCAATAATTTGAATTGGGAACCTACGAATTCTTTACCAAAACATGCGCTCGAGGTTAAAAATATCAGTTCTACTCAAGTTGATAACTTATTTAGAGTGTCAGGGTTAATCTATAATAATTCTTCAGAAAATATAATTTCTTTGAAAGTAAGCGCAATTTTATTTGATAAAACTGGTAATATGGTTAATGTTTCTCAAACTGAAGCGAAAAATATAGGCGGATTCAACTCTAGTAATTTTATAGTATTTTTCCCTAAAATTAGTTTAGAGAAAATCAATACTTCAAAAACAAAAGTTTTCTTAGACGTAACTCCTCAATAACTCATGAGCACTTTTCTATCAAGATACGATTTAGGAATCTTAGGATCCACACTTTTCCTAATGTTGGCAGGTCTCACAACACTTAGTTCAGTAGATAGTGAGTCTTTTTCAAGGCAGATTATATGGGTTCTTTTGGCTTCAATTATAATATTTAGCTTGCCATTCTTTAATCTTAAGGCCATATTTAGCTATAAATCTGCCATATTTGGCATATACCTACTTAGTATAATTTTCTTATTATCAACTCTATTTTTTGCTCCGAGGATTCATGGTACTAGAGAGTGGCTTTTTATATCCGATTTTCAAATTCAACCATCGGAGTTTATAAAAGTCGCATTAGTGCTTTTATTATCAACATTTTTTGCATCTCGCCACATTGCGATAGCAAGATTTGGAACGATTATTAAATCATTTATTTATTTAAGTTTACCACTCGCAATAATTTTGCTTCAACCAGATTTAGGAACTGCATTAGTTATTTTTTCTTTATGGTTTAGTTATCTTTTGTTTAGCGAAATACCGAAGAAATTTTTAATTAGATTTTTAATAGCTTTTATTGGAGTTGCCTTTATCATGTGGAATTTTGGACTTGCTCCTTATCAAAAATCGAGGATTGTAGGATTTCTTAATCCAAATACCGATCCGCTCGGCGCAAACTATAACGTTATTCAATCAAAAATTGCGATTGGCTCTGGCGGACTTTTTGGAAAAGGATTCCATCAAGGTACGCAGGTACAGTTAAATTTTTTGCCAGCTGCGAAAAACGATTTTATATTCTCCTCATTCGTGGAAGAGTGGGGTGTTTTTGGCGGAGCAGTTTTGGTATCTATATATATGTTCCTTATTTATAGAATATTAAAAGTTGGCGAGAAGAGCGACAATAATTTTTCTAGATATGTTGCCTTGGGGACAGTAACAATATTACTTATTCATTTTATAGCTAATGTCGGTTCGGCTATCGGATTTTTGCCGGTTGTGGGACTCAATTTACCATTCGTAAGTTATGGTGGAAGCAATCTGTTGACAATGGCAATCCTTATCGGTATTATCTTAAACACAGCTGAAAGGCGAGCCGGTTTTTGATGCGGTCTTTTTTTGTCTCTTTTCTCATAATTTCAGGCATGACTGCTCTTTTGATTTTGGGTGATCGGCATTTCAATAGAAAAATCCCACCCGTTATAACCACAAAAGTGACAATAACGGAGGGCATGACTGTGCGCGATATTAATAAACTGCTTTTGGAAAAAGGTGTACTAGATGAGGAAAGTATACCGAAGGAGCTTGAGGGATATCTTTTCCCTGACACTTACGAATTCTATGTTCCACAGAATTCCAAAACTGTAATTAAAAAAATTCGCGACAACTTTGATAAAAAAGTTTTGCCAATTCTAGGAAATGCCAATATGGGTGAAATAATCACAATCGCATCTTTGGTAGAAAAAGAAGCAATAAGTTCTACTGACAAGAAAACGATTGTAGGAATTATCAACAATAGGTTGAAATCAGGAATTCCTTTACAGATTGATGCGTCAATCTGCTATATAAAGGAAGAAGACAACTGCATACCTATAAAAAGCGAAGACTTGAAGATAAAGTCTCCATACAATACTTACCTTAATAAAGGATTACCGCCCGGCCCTATTTCAAATCCAGGTCTTGAGTCGATTGAAGCGGCCCTACGTCCAATAAAATCTAAGTATTTATTCTATATCACAAATCCCAAAACAAAAGGAGCAATATTCTCGGTTACAGCCGAGGAACACAATAGAAACGTCGAAAAGTATTTAAGATAAAATAAAGTTTCCTTTCGTTTATTTAAATAAGGAATTTTTTGTTGTCATGCAGAAACTACCAATAAAAATATTTTCTTCACACCCAGGCGCTCTTGTTGAACAGCCTGATTTAGTGAAGGTTCAAACAGACTCACATAAGTGGTTTCAAGAAAAAGGTTTGAAAGAATTGTTTAAGGAGGTTTCTCCTATTAAAGACTATTCTGGCAAAGAGCTAGAATTGTATTTCTTGGATTATAGGTTCGATGAGCCAAAATATTCCGAAAAAGAATCTAGGTTTAAGGGAATAACATACGAGGCGCCGCTTAGGGTAAATACAAGATTAGTAAATAGAAATACAAAATCGGAAAAGGAACACGAAGTTTATTTGGGAGATTTTCCAGTTATGACAGAAAGAGGAACCTTCATTATTAATGGAGTGGAGAGGGTTGTTATTTCACAACTTATTAGATCTGCTGGCGTATATTTTACGCTTAACACTTCTAAGGATAAAAAACTTTTTGGCGCAAAAATTATACCTAGTCGTGGTGTTTGGGTAGAATTTGAAACTGATGCTGACGGATCGATAACGGTTAAAGTTGATCGTCATAGAAAGATAGCTTGTACATCGCTTCTTAGAGTTTTTGGTTTAAGCAACGAAGAGATTACAAAAACTTTTGGTGAAGATATAAAACCAACCCTTAAAAAAGATCCAGCGAAAGAAACGGATAGTTCCTATTTAGAAATTTATAAGCGCGTAAGACCGGGAGATATTGCTACTGTCGACGAAGCTAAGAAATTAATTGATGCGATGTTTACGCAAACCGATAGATATGATTTATCTAACGTTGGAAGATTTAAATTAAATCAAAGATTAGATAACTATGCTTCGGAGAGCAGGCTTTTGGGATTAGAAGATTTAATTAAAATAATTAAAGAAATAATAAGGCTTAATGCCGATCCAAAAGCTAACCCAGATGATATTGATCACTTGGGAAATAGAAGAATAAGGCCAGTCGGCGAGTTATTAGAAAGCAGATTAAGAGTTGGTTTCGCAAGGCTTCGCAGAAATATTCAGGACAGAATGTCTACTCAAGACTTTGAGGCAGTCTCTCCTGCGCAGTTAATAAACTCAAGACCATTAATTGCCGTTGTTAAAGAGTTTTTTGCTTCATCTCAAATGTCTCAATTTATGAGTCAGACCAATCCGTTATCCGAAGTTGAGCACAAAAGAAGAATAACAACGCTCGGCCCTGGAGGGTTAACGAGAGAAAGGGCTGGAATGGAAGTCCGAGACGTCCATAGTTCTTATTATGGAAGAATTTGTCCAGTACAAACCCCAGAAGGACAAAGTATCGGTCTTGTAAGTCAACTTGCTAACTATGCCGCCTTGAACGAGTACGGTTTTTTAATCACTCCATATATAAAAATTAAAGGTGGAAAAATTACTAAAGAAATTGTTTGGCTTGATGCATCAGAAGAAACAAAGTATAAAATTGCAGCAGCAAATACTAAGTTCGATAAAACGAGCGGAATTATTTTAGATAAAAATGTTGATGCAAGAATAAATGGAGAACCGGGAATTTGTTCTTCCAAAGAAGCAGATTTTATAGATGTCTCTCCAAATCAGTTAATGAGTGTCGCAACATCATTAGTTCCTTTCTTGGAACACGATGATGCAAACCGTGCTCTTATGGCCTCAAACATGCAAGGTCAGGCTGTACCATGTCTAAAACCGGAAGCCCCATATGTTGGAACCGGAATGGAAGAAAAAGTTGCCCGAGATTCAGGTCATTTAATCATCTCTCGTATAGATGGAATAATTTCTGAAGTTGACGGAGAGCATATTACTGTTAAAGGAGAAACAAAAACCGAAAGATACGATTTGGATAAATTTAAGATGAGTAACCAAGCTATGGCTGTCTCTCAAAGGCCATTGGTCTTAAAAGGAGACAAGGTTAAAAAGGGAGATATTTTAGCCGATGGTCCATCAATTGATAACGGAGCGTTAGCCTTAGGACAGAATTTAACTGTTGCTTTTATGTCTTGGGGAGGAGCCAACTTTGAGGATGCTGTTATCTTGTCAGAGAGAGTACAACACGAAGATCGTTATACATCAGTTCACATAGAAGATTTTACAATCGATGTCAGAGACACAAAACTTGGCCCCGAAATTACAACCCCCGATATTCCGAACGCCGCAGAAGATAAGCTTAAAAACTTAGACGAAGACGGAGTTATAAGAATCGGAGCCGAAGTAAGGGGTGGGGACATATTAGTCGGAAAAATTACTCCAAAAGGTGAAAGTGAATTTACACCTGAAGAAAGATTACTTCGCGCTATCTTCGGAGAAAAAACTAGAGACGTTAAAGATACATCACTTTTCTTGCCACACGGTAAGAACGGTCGTGTTGTCGGAATCAAAATGTTTTTACGAGAGAGGGGAGATAAACTTGAGCCGGGAATAATTTCAAGGATTCAAATTCAAGTTGCAGAACTTAGAAATATAAGAGCAGGAGACAAGATGGCGGGACGTCACGGAAACAAAGGTGTCGTTTCATTGGTATTACCAATGGAAGATATGCCATATCTTGAAGATGGAACCCCAGTTGATATTATTCTTAACCCACTTGGAGTTGTTGCTCGTATGAACTTAGGACAAATATTTGAAACCCACTTGGGACTTGCCGCTAAAAAATTGGGATACAGAGCAAACACGCCAATATTTTCAGGGGCAACTGAGACTCAAATAAAAGAAGAACTTAAAAAGGCTGGTTTTAAAGAAAGCGGAAAAGTAATCTTGTATGATGGAAAAACTGGAAAGCCCTTTGATAGAGAAGTCGTCGTTGGTGTTACCTATATGATGAAGCTTAACCACATGGTTGTTGATAAGATGCACGTTAGGTCAACCGGACCATACTCTCTTATTACTCAACAACCGTTAGGAGGTAGAGCGCAGTTGGGAGGTCAAAGATTTGGAGAAATGGAGGTCTGGGGTCTTGAAGGATATGGAGCGTCTTATACCCTTCAGGAAATGTTAACCATTAAGTCTGATGACGTTGTTGGAAGGTCATCTGCTTATGAGTCAATTATCAGAGGAGATAAGATAAAGGCTCCGAATATTCCAGCTTCCTTTAACGTCATGATTAAGGAATTGCAGGCATTAGGACTAAATGTTTCAGAGGTCGGCGATGAAGAAGTAAAAATAATTAAACCAAGAAGAAATGGATAAAGAAATCGTATTAAACGGATTAAAGATAAAAATAGCCTCTGGCGAGGATATTCTTTCTTGGTCTTATGGAGAGGTAATCAAACCAGAGACCATTAATTACAGAACTCAAAGGCCAGAAAAAGACGGTTTATTTTCCGAGAGAATTTTCGGTCCAACAAAAGATTGGGAATGTTACTGTGGGAAGTATAGAAAAATAAGATATAAGGGTGTTGTTTGTGATAAATGTAACGTTGAGGTTACAAGAGCCTCTGTTAGACGTGAAAGAATCGGGCACATTAAGTTAGCTGCCCCTATAGTTCATCCATGGTTTTTGAAGAGTGTCCCATCAAGAATTGGCATGGCGCTCGACGAGCCATTGCAGAAACTCGAGAAAGTCGCTTACTACGCTGCTTATATTGTTACTGACGTTGACGAAGAAAAGAGAAAATCTGCACTTGAAGAAATTGATAAAGAATTCAAATCAAGAAAGGGAACTAAGACCGATACTGCTAAGGATCTTTTGACAGCGGTTACATCAACAAAGGAAATGTTGAAGAGTCTTAAACCAGGAAAGGTTTTGGAAGAAAAAGATTTTAATGATTTAGGTCGCAGATTCGGAAACGTATTTACAATTGGAAGCGGTGGAGAAGGGATAAAAAAAGTTTTAGAGAAAGTTGATTTGGAAAAAACCATTAAAGAAATTGAGTCCGAACTTACAAAAGCTAAAGATGAACTTCGAATTAAAAAACTTCTGTTAAGACTTAAGCTCTACAGATCAATGTCGAGAGAAAATATGCGTCCTGAATGGATGATTCTTAGCGTTCTCCCAGTTTTACCACCAGACTTAAGGCCAATGGTCGCCTTAGATGGTGGAAGATACGCCACATCCGATTTAAACGATTTATATAGAAGAGTAATTAATAGAAACAACAGATTAAAAAAACTTCTTGAGCTTCGCGCGCCTGACGTTATTGTCATAAACGAAAAAAGAATGCTTCAAGAGGCAATAGACGCTTTAATTGATAACTCTTCAAAAGCAACCTCAAAACCAACGGTTGGTCAAAGAAGGCCACTTAGGTCCTTATCCGACATGCTTAAGGGTAAGCAGGGAAGATTTAGACAGAACCTCTTAGGTAAGAGAGTTGACTACTCTGGAAGATCTGTAATTGTTGTAGGTCCAAACTTAAAGATTGACGAGTGTGGACTTCCAAAGAAAATGGCATTGGAGCTTTTTAGACCTTTTGTGATTTCTAAGATTATGGAAAGAGGACTCGCTTACAATGTTAAAAGTTCTAATAGGCTTATTGATGCAGCCCCGGCAGAGGTTTGGGAAATATTGGAAGAAGTTATCGCCAATAAAAAGGTTCTTTTGAACCGCGCCCCAACTCTTCATCGTCTTAATATCCAAGCTTTCAAACCAATCCTAATCGAAGATATGGCAATCCAAATTCCGTCGCTTATTTGTACTGGATTTAATGCCGATTTCGACGGAGACCAAATGGCTGTCCACTTACCTTTGTCCGAAGAAGCGCAACTCGAAGCAGAAAGACTTATGCTTTCAAGTCGCAATCTATTAAAGCCCGCATCTGGTGATCCAGTTGCTTATCCGACGAAAGATATGGTTCTGGGTTGTTACTATTTAACAAGGGTTGCAAAGAATGCGAAGGGTACTGGAAAGAGATTCTCAACCAATAGAGAAGCTGAAATGGCGTATGAAATGCAAGAAATAGACATGGGTGCCCTTATCAAGATTGGTTACAAAGATAAAGAAATTGAAACAACGGCTGGAAGACTTATATTGGATGATGTTTTGCCAGACGATTTTGATTTTATAAACGAAACTTTAAATTCCAGAAGTCTTTCAAAGCTTTTCGGCAAGTTTATAAATAAATATGGATCCGAACAAACTGCAGACATTTTAGACAGAGTTAAACTTTTAGGGTTTGACTACGCAACTCAATCAGGAATAAGTTGGGGTATTGGCGATTTACCTGATATTAAAGAAAAGCCAGTCATTCTTGAGGAGGCAGAAAAGAATATTACAGAAATAAACGGTCAATATATGGACGGATTCTTGACTGATGGTGAAAGAAAATCACGTGTCATAGAAACCTGGACTGGTGTTAGAAGTAAGATTGCCAAGATTGTTCCAAGCGCTTTTGATGAAAACAACTCGGTTTATTTAATCGTTGATTCTGGAAGTCGTGGTAGTTGGTCTCAACCTCTTCAGATTGTTGGATTAAAGGGACTTGTTGTTAACCCTAAGGGTGAAGAGATAGAACTTCCAATTAGAACTTCTCTTAAGGAGGGGCACACTGGACTTGAATACTTCATTTCAACTCACGGATCAAGAAAAGGTCTAGCCGATACGGCTCTAAAGACTGCCGAAGCAGGATACTTAACGAGAAAACTTATCGATGTTGCGCAAGACGTGGTAATAAGAGAAGAGGATTGTAAAACAAAAGATGGAATAACCTTTTACAGAGTTGATGGTAAAGAATTTGGACACAGCTTTACCAGTCGTGTATTCGGTAGAATTGCGAGAGGAGATATAAAGGTAGGCAGAAAAGTTATTGTCAAAGAGAACGAAATTATTAGAGCTGAAGCAGCTGAGGAAATTGAAAAATCTGATTTAGAAGAAGTTATTTTAAGATCTCCAATTACTTGTAAGACTTTATACGGAATGTGCGCAAAGTGTTATGGATTAGACTTGGGAACTAATGGGCCCGTTAAATTAGGTGAAGCCGTTGGAATTATAGCCGCTCAATCAATTGGTGAGCCTGGAACACAATTAACTCTTAGAACAAAGTTGAGGGGTGGAGTTACTGGAAGTGATATTACTTCCGGTTTGCCAAGAGTTGAAGAAATTCTTGAGGTTCGTACTCCAAAGGGTAAGGCTATCTTATCTCAAGTCTCGGGAGTCGTACATAAGATAGATGATAATGGATCCTTGAGATCAGTTTTCATAAAAACTGAAAAAGGTACGAAGGACGTTGTTGAATATCAAGTTCCAAGATCTCAAGGGCTTTTGGTTAATGTGAAAGATAAAGTAGAAAAGGGCGACCAAATTACAGAGGGTAGTATTGATTTAAGAGAGCTTTATAAACCAAAGGGCAAGGAAGCTACAATGAGATATATTATCAAGGAAGTTCAAAAGATTTATGTTTCAGAAGGTAGTCCGGTAAGCAATGTCCACTGGGAAATTGTTTTGAAGCAAATGTTTGGAAGAGTAAAGATAGTTTCTTCAGGAGATACTGATTTTACAGCGGGAGATGTAATCGATAAATCAAAATTCTTTGATGTTAATAGAAAAATGAAAATATTAGGTAAAGAACCGGCAAAGGGAGAAGAATTGCTTTTAGGTCTTATTAAGACTGCTCTTAGCGCAGATGGTTGGCTTGCCGCAGTTTCTTTCCAAGAAACAGCTAGAGTATTGATTAGAGCTTCAACTGAAGCAAGAACCGATCGTTTAAGGGGACTAAAAGAAAACGTTATTATTGGAAGACTTGTTCCTATCGGATCGACCGTAAGAGGCGACATGGTGCCTCCAGCAAAGAAGGTCGAGGAACCAATCGTAGAAGAATTAAAAGTCGAGACCGAATAAAGTAAATACATTGACTTTATAAGACGTTTTTGTTAACTTCATCCCTATGGAAGAAAAAGCCATTAAAACTTACGAAATAGCATTTTTACTTCAAACTGAAGAAGATTTTCAGGCTATTTTGAAGCACCTAAGCGTATATAAAGCAGAGATTTTAAACGAAGGTAGTCTAAACAAGATTAGGCTTGCTTACGAAATTAAGAAATTAAACGAAGCTTACTTTGGATGTATTCAATTTGGACTAGACCCAAGCGATCTGGAGAAGCTTAGCGAATCTTTAAAGCTTGACAATAAAATTGTAAGAAGCCTGATAGTCAGCGTAATCAAAAAGGACGTAATTAATAAACCAAGAGTTTTGGAAATTAATCATGAAGAGATAAGAAAGATTGAACCAGAAAAAGAAGTTAAAGTCGGATTTTCTCCAGAGATTTCGAACGAAGCATTAGAAAAAAAGCTGGAAGAAATTTTAGGTTAAATAAAACAAAATGAATTTAAATAAAGTATTTATAGTTGGAAGACTTACTGCAGACCCACAATTAAGGAGCACTCCTTCCGGTGATCAGGTTGCAAGTTTTTCTGTTGCAACAAACAGAAATTGGACTGATAAAAGCGGACAAAGAAAAGAATCAACAGAATTCCACAACGTTGTTGTTTGGGGAAGACAAGCAGAAATTGTAAATCAATTTATGACTAAAGGCAGCACTATTTTAGTTGAAGGTAGACTTCAAACAAGGTCATGGGAAGGAAAAGATGGACAATCCAGAAAGACAACAGAAATAATTGGAGAGAGAATTCAATTTGGTCCAAGAAAAACTGGAGACGTTGGAGGTAAAGAAGAGGCTGCTCCACAAGATTCAAAGGTAGAAGAATTGCCAGTTATAGATTTAGAAGAAGGCGATATTAAACCAGAAGATTTACCATTCTAATATGAGAAAAGAACAGTGTTTTTTCTGCTCGCAGAATTCGATAGACATAAATTATAAGGAAACCGATTTACTTAAGAGATTTACCTCAAGCCAATCTAAAATAATTGATCCAATTCACACTGGAACATGTGCTAAGCACCAAAGGAAACTTGCTCTCGCCATAAAGCGCGCAAGGTTTATTGGACTCTTGCCGTATGTTAGGAGATAAAATAATCTTCGATTTTCTCTATAGTTTCTCTCATAAAGCGATGTTTATCGATTGGTTTTTTATTTTCTTAGCTAAATATTTAATCTATCTTATAATCCTAATCTTCATCTTTAACATCTTATTCAAACTAGATGGTTTAAAGAAAAAGATATCGTTAAGTTTGCTTACAATGTTTTCAGTTATTATTTCTCGCGGTGTCTTAACTGAAGTAATAAGATTTTTCTATAATGCTCCACGTCCGCTTGATAATCCAAATATACAATCGTTAATTGGTCATGAATCTGGATTTTCTTTCCCATCGGGGCATATGGCGTTTCTTATACCAATAGCCTTGTGGAGCTTTTCGATAAATAAGAAGCTTGGAATTTGGTTAAGCGTACTTACTCTTCTTGTAGGAATTGGGAGAATAATTTCCGGAGTTCATTATCCAGTAGATATTTGGGGAGGAATTGTAGTTGGAATAATAGGATTTTATTTTGCAAGATTTCTATTTAGGAAAACCAACACGGCATCATAGTGACTATTTTATGATTGACCAGTTATTTTTAAATTTTGTCTGATTTTTTGTATGTGAAATATCAAGTTGTGTAATTTCTGGCGTTGTTTTTTGTTTTTTAATAAAGATTATTCTATGAGTTGCACTGGAAAAACGTTTATTTATATTTCTTAATTGTTTTTCATTGTTCCAAAGATAGTCCCTCGTAAAAATAAAGAACTTTGGATTTTTAAAGTTTTCTGGCAATTGAACAAAAATTAAATAGTTAAAATAACAAAAATCACCACAAACTTCACCTCTTTTTGGATGTTTTATAAAACGTCTCGAATGCACACCGCATTGCTTGACGTTAAGTGCTGCTCCATAGCCTTCCCCATACCACTCATTTTTTAAGCGCGACGTCTTAATTTCCACACCTATAGTATCATTTCCCTTTTTCATAACGATATCAGCTCGTGATTGGCCGTTACCAAGATTTATTTCATACCCCATTCGTTCAAAACGACTTTTAAGTTCTTTCCAAACCAACAATTCTCCGTAAAAACCAACTATATCAGGCGTTGCTCTCCGCTCTAGACGACCTAAATCAAGATTAAGCTTTTCAATATCTACGATAGCACGTTTAATATCTTTTACATTAACCGCGTTTTTTTTGTTCATAAAAATTAAGTTTTGTCTTGGTGCCCGAGGAGAGAGTCGAACTCTCACAACATTGCTGTTATTGGATTTTGAGTCCAACGCGTCTGCCATTCCGCCACCCGGGCTAATTTTCGGATTGATAATGCCACAAAAGAAAGCTATAGTAAAGATAAATTATGGACGAAGAAGAAAAAATTGAAAACCAAATACAACCAGCCTCCGAGGTAAATAATCCATTTATTCCAAGTACAATTCCTAATCCAATTCCAGCTGTTGTATCAGAAGAAACTAAAATAGAGAGTCAGAAACCACCATATATATCGACTCCGAAGCCTAGTAAGTTAGGGACAGCAATTTTTCATATAGAGGTTGGGAAAATTAAACCTAATCCCCAACAACCAAGAAAAGATTTTGATCCAGAACACTTAAAAGAGCTTGCTGAATCAATCAGAGAGTTTGGTGTTATTCAACCACTTATTGTTTCAAGAGTTGAAACCGAAAACGAAGACGGAACGACAAACGTTTCTTACGAACTTATCGCAGGAGAAAGAAGACTTATGGCATCAAAGTTGGCAGGCCTCCCAGTCGTCCCAGTAATTATTCGTTCCATTGATTTAGAAAGAGAAAAACTTGAGCTCGCGATTATCGAGAACATCCAGAGAGCAGATTTGAATCCAATTGAATCAGCTAAGGCTTTTGCAAGATTACAAGATGAATTTAAGTTAACTCAACGAGAAATTGCAGTTAAACTTGGTAAAAGTAGGGAAGTAGTTGCAAATAGCTTAAGACTTTTGAATTTACCAACTGAAATTCAGGAGGCAGTTTCCAGCAGACTTTTGTCAGAGAGCCAAGCTAGGATGCTTTTGTCAGTTTCTGACATCCCAAGTCAAAAAGCATTATTTGATGAAATACTTAACGAAAATTTGAGTGTGAGAGAAATAAGATCAAGAGTTAGAAGCAGGCTTTATCCCGAGGAAGCTACCATCCAAAATCCACTTATTACACCAGAGACATTTGTGTCTTATGACCCACATACGTCTGCGCTTAAAGAGCAACTTGAAGAATTTTTAGGAACTAAAGTTGATTTAAGAAAGGAAGGGGATAGCGGTAAAATTACTATTAATTTCTATTCAGAAGAGGAGTTGTCTTCAATTATCGAAAAACTTCTTAAACAAAACGATAGTCAATCTCTTTAACTTCTTTTAGAGTTTTAAATTTAAGTATTAGTTTTAAGACCTTATCCTTATCATCAAGGTCGCATTTTATTTTAAACATATAAAATTTGCTGTGACCCTCCATCCTGGAATCCAAACTTAGTATATTTATATGTGATCTCGAAATTATCACAGACAAATCTTTAAAAAGCCCCAATCTATGTTGCGCGAGAATTCTAAATTCTGTTACTCTTTTTTTAGTTATCATCATATTGTTGTTGCCTTTTTTAAGAGCGTTTCTTATATGTTCTTTTGCGCCAGATGTTACTGCAAAATCTAACCATGAAGGCGATGGCTTCTTGCCTTTCTGAATTATTATCTCAACAACATCCTGTGGCTTTAACTTGTAATCTAACGGAACAATTTTTCCATTAACCTTTGCTCCGATACATTGATTGCCAAGATCGCTGTGTATTTTATATGCGAAATCAACAGGCGTTGATCCAAGAGGTAAATCGATAACTTCTCCTTTTGGAGTTATCGCAAAAATTCTGTCTTTAAAAAAATCTATCTTAAAAGAGTCGAGCAATTCTTCCGGGTTTAAGTTTTCATTATTTTGCCAAGCCCGCAGCTGTTCAACCCAAGCCAATTCTTTCTTATCGGCGACGGCAATTCTCTTGCCCATATATTCTTTTGTTCCTTTCATTTGTTGGTATGCCCAATAAGCTGCAATTCCGTTTTCAGCTTCGAAATGCATTTCTTCAGTTCTTATTTGGAACTCAACTATTTTTTGATCAATGCATATAACCGATGTATGAAGACTTTTATATCCATTTGGCTTCGGCATAGCTATATAGTCTTTTATGAAACCTGGCAATGGACGCCAAAGTTTGTGTATTATGCCTAAAGTCGCATAACAATCCTCAATATTCTTAACAATAATTCTAAAAGCAACCAAATCGTGCACTTGGTCTAAGTCCATATCTTTTCTAAGCATCTTTTTATAGAGGCTTGCATACCTTTTTGCTCTAAAGTCTATTGATATCGGATGAATTCCTGCATCATTCAAAGCCTTGTCAACTATTGGTTTAATTTTCTTTAGATATTTATCTTTTTCCTCGTATTTATATTTTACATTTTCAACCAACCATCTATATTCTTTTGGATAAACATAAGGGAAACACATGTCCTCTAGTTCACCAGAAACTTTTTGCATTCCTAAGCGTGATGCAAGAGGAGCATATATTTCTATCGTTTCAAGAGCTATTCTTTTTTGTTTTTGAAGAGGCAGGGCGGATAAGGTTTTTATGTTGTGATAGCGATCGGCTAACTTGATAATCACGACCCTTAAATCCTCTGCCATTGCAATGAACATTTTTCTTAAGTTATCAACCTTGGTTTCAGCGCCTCTATATTTAATACGTCCTAGCTTTGTAACCCCATCCACTAGAAACCTTACTTCAGGTCCGAGTTTTTCTTCTATCATCTCCAGTGTTACTTTTGTATCTTCCGGAACGTCGTGAAGAAGTCCTGCGGCAATAGTTGTTTCATCCATTCCCCAGTCAGCCAGGTTTTGAGCTGTTGCCAAGGAATGACTAAAATAAGGCTCCCCAGTCGCTCTAAGCTGACCTGCATGGGCCTTTTTTGCCATATCGTAGCTCCTGGCGACAAGGCCGTTCTTATTCTTTGAAATCTCTTCTAAAACCTTCATTACAAGGGATTTTACCTTTTGGTAGGGAATAATTCCAATTGGTTTTAGTAATAGATATTATTGTTCGTTCTGAAATCCTTCGAGTGGGTTCCCAGTAGGAGAACTAAACTCTAAAATTAATCTTTCTTCTCTCCTAATGTTGGGTTTGTCCAAGAGGCATAATCGCATTCTGGATATCTGCTACAGCCATAAAATATTCTTCGTCTTTTAGTTCTTTTAATAACAACGTCTCCTTCTATGCATTTAGGACACTTCATATTTATAGAATTAGTTTGCTGTACTAAACTTCTTGTATTTTTGCATTCAGGAAATCCAGAACATGCTAAAAATTTTCCAAAACGACCAAATTTTATAACCATTGGTTTATCACAAAGATTGCAGACCTCATCAGTCTCTTCGGTAGTAACTAATTTCTTAACATCTTCATATTTTTCGTCCAAGTTCTTTATGAACGGTCCATAAAATTCGGCGATAAGTTTTTGCCAATCATCCTTTCCGTCTGCAACATTATCGAGTTCCTCTTCCATTTTAGCGGTAAACTCAATATCAACAATTTGTGGGAAGTTCTCATTCAAAACCTTATTTACCATCTCTCCAATTTCCGTTGGCTGAAATCTTCGCTGTTCTTTCACGACATAATTCCTAGTCTGTATTACAGAAATAATACTTGCATAGGTTGATGGTCTTCCTATTCCAAAAGCTTCAAGTGTTTTAATTAAACTCGCTTCATTATATCGAGGAGGCGGTTCGGTAAAATGCTGATCTGGATTTACTTTTGAGACGGTAAGCATCTCACCTTCCTTAACTGCTGGAACTTCCTTCTCTTCAAATTTTGTCGGCCAAACTTTAAGAAATCCATCAAACTGAAGCGTTATTCCGTTAGTTTTTACTTCATATATTCCACCATTTGCTTTTATAGAAGTTGAATCAAAAATAGCAGGTGGCAATTGCGATGCCATAAATCTCCTCCAGATTAGTTCATAAACTCGATTTTCTTGAGGAGTTAAATCTTTTTTAGCAAAAGTTTCTGGATCTAATTTTGGATTCGTCGGCCTTACAGCTTCGTGAGCTTCTTGGGCAAGACGGGAGGTGCTCTTAAACTTCCTAGGGGAATCAAGCAAATAATCTTTTCCCAATGTTGATTCAATCCAACTTGCGGCTTCCTTAAGAGAAAATTCGGATAAATTGACAGAGTCCGTTCTCATATAGGTTATAAATCCTTTTTCATACAAACTCTGCGCAACCTGCATAGTTCTTCTCGCTGGAAATCCTAATTTCTTTGAAGCCTCTTGTTGTAAAGTGCTTGTTGTAAATGGGGGATAGGCATTTTTTCTTAACTCCCTTTTCTCAATTGAGGCAACATCAAAGGTTTTTGTTTTCTCTAACGCTTCAGAGATTTCTTTCGCTTTCTTTTCAGAATTTATTTCAAATTTATCTAACGTCTTGCCGTCAATTTTAGATAGCTCGAAATTAATTTCGTGAGCTTCTTTATTTTTAAGAATTAAATCAATCGTCCAATATTCATCTGGTTTGAATTTTTTTATTTCAGTCTCTCTCTCAACGATAAGTTTTAGGGCAACAGATTGTACACGTCCGGCTGATAATCCCGATGCAACCTTTTTCCACAAGAATGGGGATAGCTTATAACCAACCAATCTGTCTAACACCCTCCTCATTTGTTGGGCGTTTACTAGATTCATATTTATCTCCCTTGGGTTCTCAAGAGCTTTCATTATCGCTTCCTCTGTAATTTCATGGAAGGCAATTCTTTTTACTACCTCTTTTCTTTCTTCGAGTTTAAGAGCATGTACCAAGTGCCATGCGATTGCCTCTCCCTCCCTATCCTCATCGCTTGCGAGAATTATCTCGCTGGCTTTGGCCGCAAGTTTCTTTAGGGCAGTAACTCTTTTTTGATTCTTTCTTGGAGTAACGTACTTAGGAAGAAATGAGTTTTCAACATCCACTCCAAGCTGACCCTTTGGCAAGTCTCTTACATGGCCATATGAAGATTCAACTTTATATTTCTTGCCCAAAAAAGCGCCAATTGTTTTGGCTTTTGTTGGTGATTCAACGATAACTAAACTTAAGCCCGAATTTTTAGTGGATGGCATATTATATAGTGTAACCCTTGTCTGTTTCCTTAACGATATTTTGAATAATTAAGATGGCGAGCGCCTGATTAACTATTTGAGCTTCAAGTTTAGTCAATTCGATAATTTGGTCAATAGCAAGCGCCGACCCGCTCGTCTTTATAATTTCAAATATCAGTCGTTCTGAATCATTTAATAATTTTGGATTTTCCAGGGGCTTCACTTGAACTTCGAACCCTAAATCCTCTAAAACTTCCTCTGGTGAGGTAACTAGAGTCGCACCGTCTCTTATTAACGCGTGCGAGCCGACATAATTCGGGTGGTTTATTGGCCCTGGCACAACAAAAACTGGCACTCCCTGATCGGCGGCAAAACCGGCAGTCGCAATTGCGCCGGATTTCTTTGGCGCCTCAATTATAATGACCGCCTTAGAGAGTCCGCTTATTATTCTGTTTCTCATTATAAAATTATCTTTGTAAGATGGTGTTCCAGGTTCATATTCAGAGATAATTGCTCCGTGAGTTTCCAGTATCTTCTGCGCCAACGATTCGTTTTGGGCTGGATAAATTTTATCCACCCCATTGCCAAGGACAGCAATTGTTCTTCCATTGCTTAGTAGAGCACCAGTGTGCGCAGCCGAATCAATTCCTAAGGCCAAACCACTGACTATCGTTACGCCTAAATTAGAAAGTTTTGCGGAAAAATCCTTGGCGATAAGAATTCCCAAGGAAGTTGCTTTTCTTGTACCAACAATTGCGATATTAAATCCCGAAAGATCAGCACCTCCTCTAACAAAAAGTTTTTTGGGAGGGTTTTTAATTTCCCTTAGAGATAATGGATATAATTTATCGCCGAAATTTACTTTATTGATCTCTTGAGACATACGCTTTATATGGTAGCTAATATTGGGTATAATTTCTAATAAGTTTTAATGGACGACTTTAAGAAGAAATTAATTTTACGTTTGGCCGTTGCCTTTGGAGTAGTGGCTGTTATAGGTTTTCTTATATTTTATTTAGGGTCCGACATCGAGAAGAGGAGTAATCTTATTTTCTCTACCAGGTCAGCTTTTAGTCAAAGTGTCAGCGACGTAAATGAATTGGCAAGATTAAGGGAAGTTGCTAAGTCGATCATCCCGATGAAGGAAACTCTTGATAAAGCCCTTCCAAGGCGTGATACGCTCTTTAGTTTGCCAAGGGAATACGAAAAGATGGCGACTGATTCCGGTCTCGAATTTACATTTAAGTTTGGCGAGGAAAGCAAACCGCAACAGAATGCGCCAAGCAGGATTAGGTTTGAGATGAATATACGAGGGGATTACGATAAACTTTTAGCATTTCTGCAGTCAATTGAGATAAGTCCGCATTATATAAATTTTTTGAGTTTAAACCTTATAAGGATAGAGGGTAATAGGTACAATATAACATTAAGTGGGGAGATATTTTTCAATGAATAAAAATAATTTTCAAAAAGTTGAAAGAGGTATTTTAGCTGCCGGGATCATTACTCTCCTAATTACAGTTTTAATTGTTATTTATTCTCTCGGCTTTATTTCAACCAGCCTCTTGCATGCCTCATCAACAGATACTAATATTGGTAAGTCAAATCTTGAGATAAACATTAAAGGGTTTGAGGATTTAGGACTTAAATAGTATCTCTCCTGATTTCCAGGCTTTAGATAAACTAGAGTGAGTAGGTCTCCGCCGGCGGATCTCAGCCCAAGGCTGATAAGCCTCGAGTTCAAGCCTTAAGCTGACAGTGATATGGGTGAGTAGTTCAGTGGTAGAACGCTGTCCTGATAAGACAGAAGTCGGAGGTCCGATCCCTCCCTCACCCACCATGCGCCCTTAGCTCAGTGGTAGAGCATTTGCACGACACGCAAAGGGTCAGAGGTTCGATACCTCTAGGGCGCACAATTTCGGTTAATTTGAATCACGAACTATGAACATAAAAATAGTCTACGAAGACAACAATTTTTTGGCGATAAATAAACCATCTGGTGTTTTGGTACACGCTACCACTCACGGAAATAATGAAGGTACGCTTGTCGAATTTTTATTATCAAAATATCCGGAAATTAAAAACGTTGGAGACCTGCCTACCGGCAGGCAGGCGTTCCATATTCGTCCAGGAATCGTTCATCGCTTGGACAAGGATACGTCAGGTGTAATGATTATTGCTAAAAATCAAGAATATTTTTTATATCTAAAAAATCTTTTTCAAACTCATAAAGTTACGAAAACCTATCTTGCTTTGGTTTATGGAGCCGTTAAAGAAAAAGAAGGAATAATAAATAAACCGATTGGCTTGAAGCCAGGAACGACTAAAAGAACTGTTTTTATCAAGAACGCAAAAATGGTGAAAGAGGCTGTTACGGAGTATAAGCTCCAAAAAATAATAAATATTGAGGGTCAAGAGTACTCATTACTTAAAGTTTTTCCAAAAACAGGAAGGACTCATCAGATAAGAGTGCATTTGGCATCCATCGGTCACCCTGTAGTCGGGGATAAACAATATGGAAGTAAGAAGCTGCTTAGTCTAGTAGGAAGACTATTTCTTCATGCCGATTCAATTGAGTTTGAAAAGAGTCCAGGAGAAGTTATAAAAATCGGAGCCGATTTACCGAAAGAACTTCAAATCTTCTTGACAAAGTAATGATTTTGTGCTTTCATTAAAACTTAGTAAAGTAAGTACATTAACAGCTAAAAATCTACTTGTGGTTAGTCATAGCTTTTAGGTGATAGGTAACTCTGTCTCTTAAGAGCTATGACTAACGGCCCTGCCTAAGGGGCGGGAAGAAAGCTAAGTCGTGTAAGGGAGTGTGTCATGATCAAGCGAATGGTCGCAGCGGACTACACGAATCTCCGTCGCAGGACGGACGAAGTCGTTCTCCGCTTCGACAAGCGGGATGATGGCTGGCAGCTCGTCCAGCACACACCCCGGCGTCTCAAGGACGGGGCGAGTCTCGAGTTCGTCTCCTTCCTCAAGGGAGACGAGCCCAAAATCTCTGGTGAGGAGATGCGGAGGCGGGCTGTCAAGATGGGTGCGAACTTCGGTCAGGGGGAAAAGGGGTGTACTACATCCCGTTCCCTGGCACCCTCTGGCAAGACCCGGACGGTAGCCTGGGTGTCTCGTGCCTGCTCTGGTTCGGTGGCGGGTGGGGCCTGAGCTTCCACCGGCTCGTCGCCTTCGGCTGGCGCTCGGATGGCCATCTCGTGCGCCCTCTCGCAAGTAGCTTGATCCTTGGACTCTAGCGCACGGCCCGTGGGAACTCCACGGGCCGTTCACATACCTAAAAGATTTAAAAAGTATCAAAATTATTGACAAAAACTCCTAAAAAGCTATCATATTCGAGCATTACTTAGATGATAGATAATGAAACTTTAGCGAAAATTAAATCCGGCGCGACTGTTCGCGTCGAGGAGAAGATTAAAGAAAAAGACAAAGAAAGACTCAGTCATTTTTCCGGGTTGGTTTTGGCAAGGAAGCACGGTAAAGGAAATTCAGCCACAATTACAATAAGAAGTGAAGTAGCGGGAGTTGGTGTTGAAAAAATTTATCCACTTTTTTCTCCAATGATTAATAAAATTGAAATTATAAATTCTCCAAAGAAAGTTAAGCGTTCTAAGCTATACTTCTTAAGAGACTTGTCCAAAAAGAAGATTAGACAGAAATTGGGATCTAAAGATAATTAGTTTTGTGTTTGAGTTGCACGGCCCGCCAGAGGCGGGTAAAGTAGAGGAGGCAGACTTGGTCGCCCTTGGCGACCGCGCTACCTTGAAGTGGTGTGAGAGAAGATTAGCTATGGGTGTAAAACAACGCGCGGGTGGCGAAACGGCAGACGCGCTACCTTGAGGTGGTAGTTCCCGCAAGGGATTGGAGGTTCGATTCCTCTCCCGCGCACACTAGTGTTTAGAGCACTTCAACTATCGCGGTTTTCACCCCGAAGTTTATTGCTTCGCTTGTTGTCGGAAACCAAATATCTAATTTATTCTTGTTCTTCTCGTGCATCCTATCTTCAACTACGAAAATTCGGTCGCCGAAGATTTTAGGGATTTTAACCTTAGTTCCGAATGGGAGCCAATTTGCGGCGATCACACCGGACCTAACTTTGCCACCAGATGCCGTTATAAACGGCGTATCATCAGTTTCCTCTATGCGGCTGGAGTAGGCGGTTATTGTTACCTGTACTTGTTTAGGGAAGTTTACGGGGCTCTGGTTTAGAAGAGCTGTAGGATAACCAAGGTTTAAAGCCTCGTTTGTTATCTCTTCAGCCAAGCCAACTTTTAAAGTTCCGACTATGAGCAGTAGGGCAATTAAGCCCAAACGTTTGCTTATTTCCATATTTTGGCAATAAAAACCTCCCTTTATGGGAGTCTTATTACTTCCTAAATAGTAGCAAAAAAGGCTATAATTGTCAAAATGACCGAACATTACACAAAGGCAATTGTTTTGGGTAGAGAGCCAAGAAATGAATTCGATGAAACGATCAGCTTGTATACCAAAAAGCTCGGTAAGATATCGGCAATCTCAAAAAGCATTCGCAAAATTACATCTAAATTATCAGGACACCTTGTAAAAGGTAATCTGGTTGACGTAAGAGTTCTTGATAATGATAGTTTCCAAATAATAGACGCCCTAAGCGACAAAGTTGCTTCATCCCAAGAATTTTTTAGACTTCTTGGGTTTATAGAGAAGATGACTCCATATGCTGAACCAGATTTATCAATTTGGTATGAATTAGAACGGGCATGCAAAACTCAAAATTTTGGAAACTCTACATATAGAAAAATACTCCAAGCTTCTGGTTTCGATCCAGAGTTTGCGAAATGCGATAACTGCGGCGATAACAAAATTGCTTATTTCAATCCTCCCGATATAATGTTTTTATGTTCAGAGTGTCTTAATAAATCTTTTATAAATAGAAATGAAGTTTTTGCAATCTAATACAATTTATATAATTTTTGGAGGACTTGCTCTTGTGGGAGCACTTTATTTTTTAGGATTTTTTTCTTCCGGCGATATTCTTTTGAAACTTTCTCCTTCAAATATTTCCCCTAAAATTGGAGAACCTTTTGATATATCAGCAAATTTTATTAATAACTCAGTGAATACGGTAAAGGGAGTAAGGGTTACTCTTAAGGCGCCAGGGGGAGTGGTATTTTTTGATTCTGAAAGCAACTTTGAGGAGCGAGAAGTGGGGGATATAAAGTCTGGCGGAGTACATCCAGAATCTTTCAAGGTAGTTTTAGTACCTAAAAAAGATGGTGATAGTCTGGATAGGAAATTTATGGCAACAGTTTCATATTCTCCAGAGTCCGTTGTTGCGAGATTTGAAAAGTCGGAAGAATTAGATGTCAAGGGATTTGATTCAGCGATTATTGCCTCGATTAAGTCGCCAGAGAAAGTTTTCTCCGGTGAAGAATTTGAGAACACCTTTGAATACGATAAACCAAAAGACGAATCACTGAAAATAAATCTTAAAATGGAATATCCACCTTCATTTACATATACATCGAGCAGTCCAAGCGCTAACTCTGATGGCGTTTGGAAATTAAATAATCCTAAAGGAAAGATTGTAATAAGAGGTAAAGTCGATTTACCAGATGGTCAAATATTTACAATGAAGTCCAATCTTGTGGCAAGCATATTGGGAAAAGAATATATAATCGCTTCATCAAATAGAGATGTGCAAGTTTCACAATCTCCATTATCTCTAAACATTTCACTTCCCGATAGTTCTAAAGTGGCATACTACCCAGGGGAAACATTGGATTATACCGTCTCTTATAGAAATAATACTCAAGTCGCTCTCCAAGATATTATTTTAAAGGCGCAATTAATTGGCACGATATATGACTTTACATTTCTAAATGTAAATGGGGGCAGTTTTAATTCTTTGAACAATACTATTAGTTGGAATTCGGCTAACATCGCCGATTTTAAATCTCTAACAGCTGGCGCGAGCGGTGTTATAAATTTTTCCATAAAATTAAAACAAGATTATCCAATTAAAAGACTAAACGATAAAAACTTTACCTTGAAGGTAAATGGGAAGATTGAATCTCCAACAGTTCCATATCTTATCTCAGCAAGTAAGACAATAAACTCTCAAGCACTAGAGACAAAAGTTGGCGGTAGATTATCAGAGTCTACAAAGGTTTATTTTCGAGATGCCAACGCGGGAATATTAAATAATGGCCCATTTCCTCCTAAGGTGGGGAGCACCACTAACTTCACGGTGCATTTCATACTTACCAATTTCTCAACCGATTTAAGTGGTATAGAGATAAGTACGAAGCTTAGCGATGGCGTAAGTTTTACAGGTAAGGTTAAAAGCAATATAACTTCGTCTCCTAAGTATGATGAGGTCTCTAACACCGTTACTTGGAAAATAGATAAGTTGTTCGCGACAACTGGAATTACGGGGGATGCGGCAGAGGCAATCTTCCAAATAGCGGCAAACCCATCGCAATTTAACGCAGGGAATTATATGAATTTAATCGGCGATACTTCTATTAAAGCCTATGATGAATTTACTGGGGTAACTTTGACTGGTACAAATTCGGCAGTTACAACTAGATTGCCAGACGACATGAGCGTAAGTGAGGGAAGTGGAATTGTTGTACAATAGCGTAATGGTAAATTCGATGGAAAAATTAGTTAGTTTATGTAAAAGAAGGGGATTTGTATTTCCCGGAAGTGATATTTACGGTGGGCTTTCTAATTCGTGGGACTACGGACCATTGGGAGTAGAACTTAAAAACAATATAAAGAATTTGTGGTGGGACAAGTTTGTTAGAAGAAGAGATGATATGGTGGGAATTGATGCAGCATTAATAATGAATCCAAAAGTTTGGGAAGCAAGTGGACACTTAAAAAACTTTTCTGATCCACTTATTGAATGCAAAAAATGTAAGAGGCGTTTTAGGGAAGATACAATTTCCGAGAAATGTCCAGAATGTGATGGTGAATTAAGTAAGGCAAGACAATTTAATTTAATGTTCAAAACTTTTATTGGTCCAACCGAGGACGGTTCGAACATTGCATATTTCCGTCCAGAAACTGCGCAAGCGATGTTTGTTGATTTCAAAAACGTATTAGATACAACAAGAAGGAAATTGCCTTTTGGAATTGCTCAAATTGGTAAAGCTTTCAGAAACGAAATTACTCCTGGAAACTTTATTTTTAGAACAAGGGAATTTGAACAAATGGAAATCGAATATTTTATTCGTGAAGAAGAATGGAAGAAAAGTTTTGAATACTGGAGAGAGGAGATGATAAATTGGATAAAATTTTTAGGAATCGATATTGAAAAAATTCATGAGCTTGAGATACCAGAAAAAGACCGCGCGCATTATTCAAAGAGAACAATCGATTTTGAATATGAGTTTCCATTTGAAAAAGCGGAACTATATGGACTTGCATATAGAACAGATTTTGATTTGAAGAATCATTTTAAAGAACCTCCATATAAAGATCAAGAAACTGGAGAAGAATTTTATCCTCACGTTATCGAACCGACATTTGGGGTGGATAGATCAATTCTTGCCGTCTTATCCGAAGCTTATACGGAAGAAGGAGAAAGAGTCGTTTTGAAGTTAAAACCTTTACTTGCACCATACAAAGTTGCAATCTTTCCACTACTTGCGAATAAGCCAGAGTTAGTTGAAAAAGCTAGAAGACTTTATGATGAATTAAGAAAAAACTTCACAGCCGTCTTTGATGATCGCGGTAATATTGGCAAACGTTATTATTCTCAGGACGAGATAGGAACTCCGTGGTGCGTAACAGTTGACTTTGAAACGCTTGAGAATAATACTGTAACGGTTAGAGATAGGGACAGCGCAACTCAAGAGAGGATTGAAATAGAAAAATTAAAAGATTATTTCCAAAATGAACTTCAAAAAAACAACACTTGATAACGGGCTTCGCATTATAACAGTTCCACAAAACGATAGCCTCAGCGCTACCGTTTTGGTTTTAGTAGCGGCAGGATCTAAATATGAAACGAAAGATATAAACGGACTATCCCATTTTTTGGAGCACATGTGTTTCAAGGGAACAAAAAACAGACCGCATACAATCGATATTGCTGGAGAATTAGACTCAATAGGAGCTCTTTATAATGCTTTTACTGGGCAAGAATACACTGGATATTACGCAAAGTCAGAAGCAAGACACATAGATAAAATTTTAGATATTGTTTCCGATTTATATCTTAATCCTGTTTTTGACCAAGAAGAGATAAATAAAGAAAGAGGAGTAGTAATTGAGGAAATTAATATGTACGAAGATCTTCACATGAGGCGAGTTCAAGAAATTTTTACCCAACTTTTGTATGGAGATCAACCGGCTGGTTGGGATATAGGTGGAGATAAAGAAGTTATAAAAAGACTTAATAGAGAAGAGTTTATTAAATACAGAGGCGAGCATTATCTTGCTAATTCAACAGTGGTTGTTGTTGCAGGAAAGTTTGATGAGAATAATACAATCGAGAAAATTAAAAGTTTTTTTTCAGGAATTCATAGTGGCATTAAATCTGACAAGATAAAAACAATTGAGCATCAAGAAATCCCTGGAATTTCAATTAAACATAAAGACATAGATCAAACCCACATGGTTTTAGGGGTTAGAACTTTTGATTTGTTTGATAAGAGAAGATATGCACTGGAGGTTTTATCGAGCGTCTTAGGAGGGGGAATGAGTTCTAGGTTATGGCAAAAAGTAAGAGAAGAAATGGGTGCCGCTTATTACGTTCACGCAAACGCCGATTTTTATACTGATCATGGATTTTTAGCTGTAAGCTCTGGAGTTGATAACACTAAATTAAAAGAAGTTATTAAAGCCGTACTTCACGAGTTCTCTTCTATAAAGAACGATGGTGTGAACGATGCAGAACTTAAGAGAGCTAAGGATAATCTAACAGGTGGATTAGTTATAGGACTTGAAACATCTGACAGTCTGGCCAATTTCTATGGGCTAGGAGAGATTCTAAAAGAGGATATTATGTCACCAGATGAATTATCAAAGAATATACAAGCTGTCACCGCGCAAGAAGTAAAGGAAGTTGCCTCGGAAATATTTAAGAACGAGAGACTAAACCTTGCGATAATAGGACCGCTTAGCGATAACGAAACATTGCGGCCAATACTAAAAATAGATTAGAATTAATGGGTGAATCCTGTTAATTTAGAAATTTCTTGGGAGAGCCTGCTAAGGATAGTTGTGGTAGGTGGAGTTGTGGTTTTAGCTTATATTGCCAAGGAAGCTGTGGTTGTCCTGCTCCTCGCAATTTTTATATCGGCTGCATTGGACAATTTTGTTGTTAAATTAGAGAAATTTTTACCAAGACTTGTTGCGACCATAATAGTTTATCTTTCCCTCATAACATTAGTTACGTTGGTTTTTTACGCGATAATTCCGGTAGCTATTCTAGAGCTAAAAGGAGCTCTCACGAACTTAAGCAATCTAACTAGTCAATTTTTTGGATCTGGTATATCAATTCCAGTAGAACAATTGATTAATCCAAATATTGATAAGATAGCCAGTCTATTGTTGTCCGGCAACACATCTTCATTTTTTGGCGTAATTTCAAAATTTTTGGGTGGCGCTTTATTTATCATTGCAACCCTAATAAGTTCTTTCTATCTAACTGCGAGCCGTGACGGAGTAGGAACTTTTCTTGCCGATATTTTTCCAGAGAAACTTGAAGAGAAAGTTTTAAATATTTATTACAGATCAAAAAATAAAATTGGCAAGTGGTTTCAAGCGCAAATAATTCTTGCTTTAACAATAGGAATTGTTACTTTTGTAGGACTTTCATTTACGAGCATCAAATACGTATTTCTATTATCTATAGTTGCCGCGCTTTTTGAAGTGATTCCCGTTGTTGGACCAATATTTGCTGGAGCAGTCGCCGTTGTTATTGCCTTGACTGAATCTGTAGATTTGGCTATTTATGTGGCCATTTTTTACGTAATCGTCCAACAAATAGAAAGTCATATTCTTGTACCATTGATAATGAAGAAAGCTCTAGACCTTCATCCAGTTGTTATACTTGTGTCCCTCCTTGCTGGTCTTGAGATTGCAGGACCAATAGGGGCAATATTAGCAGTTCCAACTTCGGTAGTCTTGGGAGAATTTGTTGGAGATTTAGTCGAGGAGAAAAAATCGAGAAGAAATGAAAGACAACAAGAGTAATGAGCGAAAAATCTAAAAAGAATAATAAATTTTATATAACCACAACAATTCCATACGTTAATGCACCGCCCCATATTGGGTTTGCGCTCGAGGTTATCCAGGCTGACATCATTGCCCGCTATCATCGGCTTCTCGGGGAGGAGGTTGTTTTCAATACAGGTACCGACGAGCACGGTTTGAAAATTTACCGCCAGGCGCTCAAAGAAAAAAAAGATCCGCAGCAATATGTGAACGAGTACGCAGCGAAGTTTGAGAAACTCCGGACGGCACTCAATTTGAGCTACACGAACTTCATTCGCACGACCGATCCGCATCACCAAGCGGCTGCCCAAGAATTCTGGAAGTTGTGCGACAAGAGTGGAGACATCTATAAAAATGACTACGAGGTCAAGTACTGCGTGGGTTGTGAACTGGAGAAGACTGATTCAGATCTCTTAGAAGGACATTGCCCAATTCACCTGAATCTAGAGCTTGAGATTATAAAAGAAGAGAACTACTTTTTCAGATTCTCGAAATACAGAGATTCCCTCCTTGCTTTTTACGAAAAGAACCTCGATTTTGTTATTCCGGATTTCCGGTTCCAGGAAATCAAAAACTTTGTAAGCGCCGGGCTTCACGATTTTAGCGTCTCGCGTCTTAAGTCGAAGATGCCGTGGGGTGTACCTGTCCCTGGCGACGAAAGGCAAGTGATGTACGTTTGGTTCGACGCCTTGGTGAACTATATTTCGACCCTCGGCTGGCCTGAAAAGGAGGACTTCGGAGGATTCTGGCCGGGCGTGCAGATCGCAGGCAAGGACAACCTCCGTCAGCAGTCCGCGATGTGGCAAGCGATGCTCATGTCGGCCGGCTTGCCGAACTCTAAAGAGATCCTCATCCATGGTTTTATCACGAGCGGGGGAGAGAAGATGAGTAAGAGCTTAGGAAACGTTGTTGATCCTCTCGAGATCGTCGAGAAGTACGGGACCGACGCGTTGCGATATTGGCTAGTGGGGGAAGTGGCAACCTTTGGCGACGGCGATTTTACATGGGAGAAATTCAAGGAGAGCTATAACGTGAACCTCGCAAACAGTCTTGGAAATTTTGCAGCTCGCATCTCCACCTTAGCCCAGGCTATGGGTGAGATTAGAAAAGTTCCACTTGATAAGAAGGTAGAATCGGCAATTCAGATTACTCGCACTAAATTTGCTGATAGTTTGCAAAGTTTCAGATTCCACGAGGCACTTACGGAAATCTGGAAATTGATTCGAGTTGGCGATTTATATCTGAATGAGCGTAAGCCATGGACAGAAAGCGACCATGAGGGAAAATTGAAAACCATTTATAGTTTGGTGGTTCTTCTGGACAATATCAGCTGGATGATTTCTTCGATTCTACCTGGCACCTCAGAGAAAATAACCACTGCCATTAAATGGGTTTCCGACAATTCTTTGACAGTTCATAAAGTGGAGCAGCTGTTCCCACGGATAGATTAGCCATGCCTAAAGCTTTCGATGTTCATACGCACACTCAGTTTGCTGCGTACGAAAATGATTATAAGGACGTTATAAAAAGAAGTCTTGATGATGGCATCTGGATTTTGAATATTGGTACTCAAAGGGATACATCTCTCCGAGCAATAGAAATTGCAGATTCTTACGAGGAGGGAGTTTACGCAACTGTTGGGTTACATCCGATACATACCGAAAAGTCATATCATGACGAAAAAGAATTGGGTCTTAATGAGGCTGAATTTACGAGTCGTGGAGAGGAGTTCGACTATTCTTACTATAAAAAATTAGCTCTTAATTCTAAAGTTCTCGCGATTGGTGAATGCGGATTGGATTATTATAGGTTGTCAGAGGAGAGTAAGGATAGGCAATCTTATGTTTTCTTAGAGCAAATGAAATTGTCGCAAGACGTAAAAAAACCTCTTATGATTCATTGCCGGAATGCTTTTATTGATCTCGTAGAAATTATTGAAAAACATAAAAACTTATTAAATGAATATCCTGGGATAGTACATTTTTTTACTGGCAATAAAGAAGATGCGTCTAAACTTTTGGATTTAGGATTTTGTTTTTCTTTTGGAGGAGTTATTACTTTTACATCTGATTATGAGGAAGTTATAAAACATATTCCCATTGAAAATATTTGTCTTGAGACGGATGCCCCCTACGTTGCTCCAAGTCTGTATAGAGGGAAACGTAATGAACCCGCCTTTATTTTAGAAACCGCAAGAAAAATAGGAGAACTTAAAAATCTAAGTTTTGAGGAAGTTTGCGAAGCGACTACAAAAAACGCGAGAAGAGTACTAAAAGTTTGATAAATTACCCTTTTCGGGTTTAACTATTACTAATGTATCCATTTGGAAAAATTGAAAAGAAGTGGAGGGAGAAATGGCTCAAGTCTAAAATTTACGAACCTAACTTAAAGACTGCTAAAAAACCTTTTTATAACTTGATGATGTTCCCGTATCCTTCGGCGGAAGGACTTCATGTTGGCAATGTCTATGCTTTTACTGGTAGCGATATATATGGAAGATTTCAAAGGATGCACGGAAATGATGTATTTCAGCCAATTGGACTTGATGGGTTTGGAATTCATTCAGAGAACTATGCAATGAAGATTGGGGCTCATCCAGTAAGCCAAGCAAAAGTAACTGAGAAGAATTTTTATCGTCAACTTCAATTACTTGGTAACGGTTTTGCTTGGAACAATCGTTTAGAAACTTATGATCCAGATTATTATAAATGGACACAGTGGATTTTTATCCAAATGTTTAAGCATGGTCTAGCTTATAGAAAAAAACAATCGGTAAATTGGTGTCCATCTTGTAAGACCGTCTTGGCAGACGAGCAAGTTATCGGCGGGAAGTGTGAACGATGTAACAGCGAAGCTATTAAAAAAGATTTAGAACAATGGTTTTTCAAGATTACTAAGTATGCGGACAGATTATTAAATAATATCGAGAAGATTGATTGGTCTGAAAAAATAAAAATTGCTCAAAGAAATTGGATTGGTAAGTCAGAAGGAGCCTCAATTACTTTTAAAGTAAAAGATTCAAAAGAGATTATCGAAGTTTTTACAACTCGTCCGGATACCTTATTCGGTGCAACATATATGGTTTTAGCGCCAGAGTGTGAGTTAATTAATAAATTGAAACCACAAATTGAAAATTGGTCTCTAGTTAGTAAATATGTAAATTCAGCGAAGGGAAAATCAGAGTCTGAAAGAATTGAAGAGGGAAATGTTAAAATGGGAATTGAACTTAAGGGCATTCAAGCAATTAATCCAGCAACAAAGAAACCGATTCCGGTCTGGATTGCCGATTATGTTATTGCTTCCTATGGAACTGGAGCAATAATGGCTGTGCCTGCTCACGATGAACGGGATATGGAATTCGCTAGGAAGTTTAATCTTCCTATTCAACAAGTAATTGAGCCGTTACTTATTGATACTGGTGCTGATGCTCCTAGAGACAATCTTCCTTTCATAGAGCGAGATAGTGTCTTATGTATTGTTAAACACTGGAGTGAAAATAAATATCTTCGTCTAATATGGAAAAAATATGATTGGAGAAATTTTGTTGTTGGTGGAATCAATAAGAACGAAAAAGAGATGGAAGCCGCAATGCGTGAAATTAAGGAAGAAACTGGATACACAAATGCGAAATTTATTAGATATATAGGCGGTACAGTCCACAATCGTTACTATGCTGCTCACAAGAATGAAAATAGACATGCCAATTTTAAAGCCATGTATTTTGAGCTTACGGACGGAAAAAATGTTGGAATTGGTGAGGAAGAAAAACAAATGTTCGATGTTGTATGGCAGACTAGAAAAGAAATCGATGCTGGTATCGAGCACGACGTAACATCTGGCAGATATTTTTGGGAGCTGTTTAATAAAGCTGATAAGTCTTATTACGGCAATGGGGCAATGATAAATTCTGGAAAGTTTAACAGTCTTCCATCAGAAGAAGCGAAATGGGAAATTACTAAATTTGTTGATGGAAAGAAAAAATCACAATACAAACTTCGTGATTGGTTGATTTCAAGGCAAAGATATTGGGGGCCACCTATCCCAATGATTTATTGTGGTCCGCCAGCTGGCGGATGTGGTTGGCAACCGGTTCCAGAAAAAGATTTACCGCTCAAACTCCCATTCGTGAAGGATTTTAGACCCAAGGGAAAAGGGGAGTCTCCTTTGGCATCGGTAAAATCTTTTTATGAGACAAAGTGTCCTAAGTGCAAAGGTAAGGCGAGACGCGAAACGGATGTCTCTGATACATTCTTTGACTCTTCTTGGTATTTCTTAAGATATCCGTCGATTGGTGAGAAAAAAGTTCCTTGGAGTAAGGAGATGATTAAAAAATGGTTACCAGTTGATATGTATATTGGAGGTCCAGAACATGCGGTATTGCATCTTTTGTATACCAGATTTATAACCATGGTCCTGAAGGATATGGGAATACTTCACTTTGAGGAACCTTTTAAAACCTTCAGAGCCCACGGAATGCTTATAAGTGAGGGAGCCAAAATGTCTAAATCAAAAGGCAATGTTGTAAATCCCGATGAATACATAAAAAAATTCGGTTCAGATACGTTGAGAATGTATTTAATGTTCATAGGACCATTTGAAGATGGGGGAGATTGGAGAGATAGTGGTATCACTGGAGTCGTGAGATTCCTAAATCGTGTTTGGAAACTGGGGAATATGAAATTTAAGAAATCTACCAAAATTTCTCCTTGGCTTAATCAATCTATTAGAAAAGTTACAGATCATATTTCAAATTTGAGATATAACACTGCCATATCAGAACTTATGATTGTTTTAAACAAGTTCGAAAGCGAGGAGAATCTATCTTTGAAAGATTTCGAAGCATTCTTGCTATTACTTGCTCCATTTGCGCCATTTATAACCGAAGAACTTTGGGGAAAGTTGGGACACAAGAAATCAATTCATATTGAAAAATGGCCAAAGCAAAGCAACGAAAAACTTATCGAAACCTACGAGATAATTTTTATGGTTAATGGTAAATTTAGAGGCAAAGTTGATATAAAATTCGGGATAACCGAGAATGAGGCAAGAAAACTTGCTACAAGACATCCAATTGTAGCTAAATACTTAAATGGGCAGAAAATTAAAAAAGTTATTTTCGTTCCAAACCGTCTAATTAACTTTGTAATATGACACGTAGAGGACTTATAAAAATTATTTTAACACTTATAGTATTGATAGGAATTTATAAATATGCCGAAAATCATTACAAAGATTTTTTTCCTAACTTAAAAACAGATAATCTTTTCGAATCAATAAAAAACAACATATTTTCTGTATCACACTTCACGGGACCAGGGGTCGTTAAAACATCTCCAATTTTTAAAGATATAAAATTATTTGGATTTGGTAACATCTCTGGTTCTAAAGAAATTGCCAAAGTTTCTTTCGGTTCAGAAGTTAGCGGCAGATCATATGGTAAGGGAAGTACAAAAATTTATTCGGTAACCGTAAAGGGCAACCAATCCATTATAGTTATTTATAATTCCTTGCAACAGAAAGACGCCTTGAACCTCAGTGGCTGGAAAATTAAAACTGGTTTGGGAGAATTCTCTTTACCGGAAGAAATTTATTTTGATGATTCGAAAAATAAAGTTGTTTCTCAAGATTTGATTATGAGAGGAGGCGATTATATTTATGTTTATTCATCAAGAACACAAGAGGACAGAACCTTCCAACTTAACAAGTGTTCAATTTATATAAATTCACAAACCTGTAGAAATCAAATTTCTGGGGTTTCATATCCAAGTTGTATTCTGTCTAATACTGGGAAATCTGATTTCTTGGGAAGAAATTGGAGAGTAGTCTCTTGTGATTTTAATATAAGTCAAATGTCTAAAGATCACGACACCATTCAAATCATAAATAAATCAGGGGAGATTGTTGAAGAATATATTTACTAGAATATAACTGGCGAGTTACATCTATATTTTTTCTGACTTTATAAGGCTTGCTTGCACAAGAGTTCTCTGTGATGCGCCACCTATTGGGTAGCAGGTGATTAAATCAACTTCTCCCGAAGATACGCTAATTGCAATTGTCGCGTTTGTTTCTTGCGGTGAAAGAGTTTTCTTCGAGAAGACTCGATAAGTGTATTTATTTTTGTCGCTTGTTATATAAAATTCATCACCAGGCTCTAATTTTGGGAGTAGAGAAAAAATGTACGCATAATTCCCCTTATACCATGACGCCTTTGAACTGTGTCCTAAAATCACAGACCTTCCATTGCTACCTGGCATATCCGAGTTTGGATATAAACCAACTCCACCCTCCAAGGCCTGCAAGATATCTTTATTTGTTGACGAAGACGGCAATATTATTGGGGTTGAAACAGAAATTTTAGGAATTATGAGCTCATATTTTTTTTCTTCCGAATTTGTATTTTCTCTTCCCCTGGAAAGCGCCGCTTTAGAGAAGTCTAGTATTTTCTCTTTTCTTAAATCTTCACTTATAAAAGGGGAATTGAAATAGATGTCATACCAAACGTTCGTTATAAATGCGCCGGCGTTAAAAAGGAAATACACAAACAAACTTAATCCAAAAAATATTATAAAAAGGATATTAATCCTTTGCAGATTAGTCACTTATTTTCCTTTTTCAAAACTTTGAATAATAGAGAATGATGCTGGCGTTATTTTTGGTATAAGAGTTTTAACCGAGTCGTTAGTTATTATATAACCGACGAGAACTAGCAAGATTGTGCTTCTGAATATTAATTCAAGTGGAAGTGCTCCAACTCTAATTATAAGCATTGCCAGCGCTATTAAAACCAATCCACCAATTATGAGACCAATGAGAGTCGTATTTATTTTTGAATCAACGAATTCGCTTGTGTGAGTAACTGTATCTTTTACGGTGTCAGAATTCACAACATTATTAATTTCCTCTTGAATTATTGTCTCGAGATTCACGCTCGTTCCTTGAACAGAATTCTCAACTTTAGTCGTTTCGATTGTTTTAGTTGCATTTGGGTTTATAAGTAGAACACCAGTCTTTGTATCATACTTAACTATTCCCGTTCTGCCCGCAGTATCGGTAAAGGAATCTCCATATTTTTTTGTAGCAACAGTTACCTTGCTTGGATTCCCGAAATATTGAACTACTATTGTTGTCGGATTATCTTCAAAGTTGCCATGAGCCACAGCTACGCCTATTTCTGTATAAAGAGTGCTTAGAATATTAGCTCTGTGGGTAGGGGAGGCTATAAGAGCATCCTCAACATCTTTTGCGGTTAGATAATCTAACGCTAAGTTTTCTCCAGCAGCGGTATATTTATATTGACCTTCCTTAAGAAAATCCCAAGGAGTTTTCCCAACTGGAGACACGTGTGAAAAATATTGATTTGCAAGCATATCTTCAGCTTTCTTCTCGGCAATTTTATTTAATATGGAACTTTCGTTAAGACCACCTAGATTATTAGATTGTCTGTCCGAATTAACTAAAGCGACGATGTCGCTTCCATTAAAAGAAGATGAAGATATTAAAGATAATTGTAATCTCTTAAGGTATGGTGGAGAAACCGCGAATACAGACAAAATTATGAAATAAGCAATAAAAGCTTTATGAGATAAGACTAATGGTAGATTACCATTACTGTCGCTCGGAAAGAGCAAGTTTTTAACTAAACTTTTAATTGTTAACAAGTTTATAGTTGTTAACTTCATGTTGTTTAGTTTATTTTTTAGAAATCTTTGCCCCAAAACTTAGCTATCATAGCTTCCATCGGAGAATATTCGTAAGCTTCGTCAAGTTTCTGTTTATCTTTTTCCTCTTTAGACAAAATCAGCTTTGTTTCTGGTGATTTTTTATTTTCGGAAGTTGTTATAGTGTGTTCCGCGCCGCCAACTAATGCGATTTTTTTCAACTTGAATGAGACAACATAGAAAGCAATCGATCCTATAAATCCGACAATTAGTATCCAAGGGAATATGTCTCCCGGACCAGTTATGATATTAGCTGCTCCTAAAACCACTCCTCTGTTTCTAATTTGAATTGTAGCAAAAGCATTCATACTACCAGAATTCATTGTGGCCGTTGCCTGATTAGTAATGTTTATACCGCTTGAAACTCCAGAGAAAACAGTTGCTTTAAAGTTTATTGTCCTCTCTTCGTTAGGAGTAACTGAATTTAATATAAGACCACTCACAGTAAGTCCTTCAGGAGCTTGAACACCATTTACTCTCGCTGTTCCTGGAATGTAGAACAATTCTTGAGGTAAGAAATCTTTTACATTTATATTCGCCGTATTTACATCAACGTTTTTAACTTTTATTTCAAAAGACAAAATGTCTTGACCCCTAGCGTCAATTAAAGTTGAATAAACAAATTGATTCAATGTTTCGTTTAACACCTTTTTAGTAATTTGTAGATTATTTGCAAGGATATTATTTATAACCGCGCTAACCGCTACTGTTTTCGAATCATTGGCAGTATTTCCGTTGTTATTAGTACATGTCAAAACGTATGTCGTTGTGAAAGTTGGAGAAACACTCTCTGATCCAGAAAGAGATTTGTTTCCACTCCATCCACCAGATCCGTAACAAGATGTTGCATTATTAGAGTTCCACGAAAGAACGCTAGATTGCCCTTGGTTAATTGATGCAGGATTAGCAGAAAGATTTACGTTTGGCATAGGTGAACTTACAGAAACTGTGGTTTGAGCATTGGCTGTTCCTCCAGCTCCACTACAAGTTATATAAAATGTATTTATTTGCTGTGTTAAAGATGACGTAGATTCCAGTCCTGATGTTGATTTGGTTCCTGACCATGCCCCAGATGCATAACAAGACGTCGCGTTTGTTGAACTCCATGAGAGCACAGAACTTTGACCCAAGTTCACATTTGATGGATTAGCGGTCAAGGTAACTGTTGGGTTTTGTGTCAAAGCTGCAATAACTGTAACGGTTGCTTGCGCGCTACTTTGTCCAGTCGAATTACTACAAGTTATTGCGTACATTGTGGTTGAAGAAGGTGAAACCGATTGTGAGCCGGAAATAATCTGACTTCCAGACCATCCACCAAAGGCAATGCAGGAAGTGGCATTGGTTGAACTCCAGGTTAATGTGGAAGAATTACCTTGATTAATCTGCGCAGGGTTGGCAACAATAGTAACCGTAGGAAGCGGTTGCTGGTTTACATTTACAGTTACCGAATCGGAAGCGCTTCCTCTAGTATTGCTACAGGTTATTGAATAAGTTTTGCTAAATGTAATCGTATCGGATTGAGAACCAGAAGTTCCTGTCCACCCGTTAGGGGAAACACTGCAAGAAGTTGCGTTCGTTGAATTCCAGGATAATGTTGCGGATGAGTTGTATGCGACACTGATTGGTCCATCGGAACCATTAGCTTTTATATCAACCGTTGGCATTTGTGTCGGAGTAGTGACTACAACTGTCGTTTGGGCACTGACTGTTTGTCCAACACTGTTTGCGCAAGTGATAGTGTAATTTGTAGTCGAGAGCGGAGAAACCGATTCGCTTCCAGACAAGACCTTGTTTCCACTCCATCCGCCCGCAGCAGAACAAGATGTGGCATTAGCTGAATTCCAATTAAGAATGGATGTATTACCTTGGTTAATTTGAGAAGGATTAGCAGAGAGAGTGACGGTAGGAGCATAAGTAATTTGTGTTGCCGGCACGGCAAAAGTTGTCTGACCGTTACAGTAAGTGTCTGCTGCTGGATGATATTCTGGGTCTACCCAGAAAAGGTAAGTCCTTCCTGCTTTAACCGGAATATTGGAAATAGAAGTAGTGGGCACTTTATCAACGCAGTAATAATGGGGGCTTGGTCCGCCGTTCCCAGTACATGCAGGAAATCTGGAATCTACATAACGATCTCCAGTGCCGTCATCAAGTCTTACGTTATAGTCGGTAACTCCAGGAACTGGACTCCACGACAGGGTTACGTACTGATCGCCGGCCACAGTTAGCGTCCCATTAGGAGTTAAGTTTGTGGTAGGAGTGCATGTTACTGCGCCTACGGTTAAAGGTGTAAGAATTAGAAAGGAGAAACCGATTACGGCGCCCAAGAAAGCTTTTTTATATGTTTTCATATTTTTCGTATCTTACCATGTTACTATTTTGTTGTCAATAGGCTGCGAAAAAAAGCTTATATTACTAAAGCCGCTAGAGAACTTCAATTGTTGCAATCAACTAACGAAGTTTTTGAAATATTCGAGAATATTTTTAGTTTCAATATTATCAGTTCTAACCACAGCGGAGCTAAACTTTTTAATAAAGCCAGAATTTTAATTGGCGAATATATTTATTAGCGAATGCAGTGGGGGTGGTCCAGCCTTCGTATAAGCTTCGGCGAATTACTGTTTGTTGGCAATCACTTTGTTCTTGCACAAACAGACCTGCCTGCGGCAGGCAGGGAAGATTCTTCACTGTGTTTCATTGTGCTGGACACTAAACGGTTTCATTAATGAAACCGACGAGGTTATTAGTGAGGGTGGGGTAGGGTATCGGTTTAATCATAGACATGATAATTTATTCAAGACAGTTTTTCCTGAACAAAGCGGAAGCGGGAGGATTCGAACCTCCGATACCTTTACAGGTATAACAGTTTTCAAGACTGTCCCTTTAAACCACTCAGGCACGCTTCCCTAATTAACTCCTCCATATTATCTTTATTTTTACTAGAAATAAAGTAAGATATATTGAGTTCGAGGGCCTGTGGTATAGTGGCAACACGCTTCCATGGCATGGAAGAGTTAGGGGTTCGATTCCCCTCAGGTCCACATGCTGGGCCTATAGTTTAATGGAAGAACACCTCATTTGCACTGAGGAGATAGGAGTTCGATTCTCCTTAGGTCCACAATTCTGAATTTGATAAGGAGGGGTGGCTGAGCGGTTGAAAGCGCGGCTCTCGAAAAGCCGTAAGGGAGTAATCCCTTCGTGAGTTCAAATCTCACCCCCTCCGCCAAGTTTTATATTTAGCGAAATCATAAGAGGTTAGCTGGGCGCGTTGCGCCTCGGCATGATAGTATTAAAACGTAATGAGAATTAGAACAGACGACGGACTAGCTTTTGACGATGTTTTGCTTGAACCGCAATATTCAGAAGTTACCAGCCGTTCTAATGTAGATGTTTCAGTAGAATTAACTAAGGGAATAAAATTAAAATTTCCTATTGTGCCGTCTAATATGAAAACCGTAACTGGAATTCAGATGGCTGAAACCATTTATAAGCTTGGCGGAATGGCAATTTTACATAGGTTTATGACCGTGGAAGAGCAAAAATCTTCTATTGTTACCTTACTACAAAAATATCCTAGAGAAATTTTAAACCAAGTTGGAGTTTCTGTTGGAGTAAAAAATGAAGATTATACAAATGTACAAAAATTTGTAAAAGATTTAGGAATAAAAATTATTTGTATAGACGTTGCTCACGGGGATAGTAAACAATGTATAGATATGACTAAATATATTTCTAGTACATATCCTGAAGTATTTTTAATTTCTGGAAATATTGCGACCTACGGCGGAGCAATTCATTTATGGGAAGCTGGAGCGGATGTAGTCAAATGCAATGTTGGTTCTGGTAGCATTTGTACTACTAGAATTGAAACTGGGAATGGAGTTCCCGCATTAACAGCATTAGTTGATTCTGCTAAAGCTAAAAAATATTTTGAAAAAGAAAATAATAAAAAAGTTTTTATTATTTCAGATGGTGGATTTAAGGCAACTGGAGACCTCGTGAAAGCATTATGTCTTGCCGATTTATGTATGACGGGAAATATGTTTGCCGGAGCTATAGAAACTCCAGGAAGCACTATAAACATAGATGGTCAAACATATAAAGAATATGTTGGAAGTTCTGTGCATCGCAGTAATAGAATGGAAGGAGTAGCGGCTTTAGTTCATCCTAAAGGTCATGTGCAAGACATCGTTGCTAAAATGATTGAAGGGATCCAATCAGGATGCTCTTACCAGGGAGCATTTAATCTACAAGAATTAAAAGAAAAAGCCGTATTTATTAAAATAACTTCTGCTGGATTAAAAGAATCGCACGCTCACGATGTTATCTTAAAATAATATCTTTAAATCAATAGTATTTAGGATTTATTGCAATAACTATGAATTACAAAAAATCAGAAAAATTGAAACAAGGCGATACTGTGGCGATTATATCTCCGTCTTGGGGAGGCCCGAGTGTTTTCCCGCACATATATGAAAACGGCCTTATGGTTTTGAGCGAATGGGGCTTAAAGATTAAAGAATTTCCAACCGCGAGAATGGATGCCAACTTTCTACGAGCTAATCCGCAGATTCGCGCAAAAGATATTAACGACGCTTTCGCTGATCCTGAAGTTAAGGCTATTTTCACCTCAATCGGTGGTGATGATTCTGTGCGAATTTTGTCTTTCGTGGATAAAAAAATTGTTGCAAATAATCCAAAAATATTGATGGGCTATTCCGACACCTCAACACTTCATGTTTTTTTAAACTTGCAAGGGGTTGTAAGTTTTTATGGCCCATCAATTATGGCCGGTTTTTCGCAAATGGAAAGTTTGCCGGAGAGTTTCAAAAACCATGTTCGAGAAATTCTCTTTGAACCTAAAGATACATACGAATACAAGCCTTATGGCAAATATTGTGACGGTTATCCCGAGTGGGCGAATAAAGATAATCTTGGAAAAGTTAATCCAATAAAAGAGGATAGTGGCTGGCATTGGCTTCAAGGAAACACCAAAGTACAAGGAGAATTGTTCGGTGGGTGCATAGAGGTTCTGGAGATGCTAAAGGCGACTGATTTTTGGCCGTCTCAAGAATTTTGGAAAGGCAAGATATTTTTTCTAGAAACTTCGGAAGAGAAGCCACCGGTCCACTATATCGGTCATGTTTTGAGAAACTATGGAATGCTTGGGGTGTTCGACGAAATAAGCGGATTCATCTTTTCTCGCGCAAGAGATTATTCCGACGATGAGAAAAAAGAACTGGAGGAGAAGATAGTTTCTGTTATCGCAAAAGAATTTGGTAAATCCAATTTGCCGATCGTGGCCAATTTCGATGTCGGTCACACCGACCCCCAACTAGTTCTACCGCTTGGAGTGAAGGCAGAGATTGATTGCCAAAATAAAAAAATTAAATTAGTCGAGTCTTGGTTGAGTTAAAAGAATTTGCGGCTAAACCTGATGGCGGGCAGAGATATTTTTAAACAGATACCGCCAGTTAAAAATAGTAAAAATTGTGAAAATTTCCGGCATCTCTACTAAATATTTGTTACAATAAGTACCAATTAAGAAGATTGTAATGATGAAAACATACGAATCAAACTTAATAAGAGATTTATTAATAATTGGTGCAAGCGTCTTTATTTCAATCTTTCTTGTTGAATCAGGAATAATTTTAAAAATACTTTCTTACGCGAGTGAACTTGAATTAATCAGCAGTTTTATAGCGGGTATATTCTTTACATCTGTATTTTCAGTAAGCATATCAACCGCTGCTTTAGCCGAGATATCTACTCAATCAGAATCTATTTTATTAGTAGCAATCTTCGGCGCCTTAGGCGCGCTTTGTGGAGACTTAATAATTTTCCGTTTTATTAAAGACACCTTATTAAAAGACATCGAGCTTTTAATGAGTCATATTAAAGCGGGTAATTTTCTTCATGCTTTCCACCTAAGACCGGCAAAGTGGTTAACGCCTTTTATAGGAGCCCTTATTATAATGTCTCCATTACCTGATGAATTGGGAATTGCCATAATCGGATTCTCTAAGCTTGGAGTTTTGTCATTCATTCCAATCTCATTTTTATTTAACTTCCTAGGAATTATTACGATTGCTCTTATAGCTAAAAATTTTTTCTAAAGTGATAGATAAACAAACTTTGTCAAAACCCTTTTATTCTCTTTCTATAGAAGAAACCATTAATAGTCTGGATTCTTCAGAAGATGGTTTGAATCAAGAAGAAATTGGGAGACGCATAAATATTTTTGGGGAAAACATTCTTCCTGAGAGCAGTAAAATTACGAAACTGCAAATAATAGTAAATCAGTTTAGAAGCCCTATTATTTTAGTACTTATCCTAGCTGGCATTATTACTCTTTTTCTTAATGATTATAAAAGCAGTTTTTTTATATTTATAGCAGTTAGCATCAATACCATATTGGGTTTTTATCAGGAAAATAAAGCTGAAACGTCTCTTAATAACCTTAAAGATTATGTAAAAAATCGTGTACGTGTAATAAGAGACGGCACCGAAATTGAAGTTGGCGCTGAAGATTTAGTGCCAGGCGACTTAATACGTTTATTGCCAGGCACAAGAGTACCAGCTGATAGCAGGCTTTTTATTATTAATGATTTGTCTGTTAACGAGTCTATTTTAACTGGTGAATCTCTGTCAGTTACCAATAAAACCGTAGAACGAGTTGTGGGAGATCCTATAGTTGCAGATCAAAAGTCAATGGTTTTCGCAGGGACTTTAATCGAAGGTGGCGTAGGGAGTGCGATTGTAACTTCCACTGGACTTAATACCGAATTAGGAAAGATTGCGAAAGCAATTTCAAAGCAAGAGAAAGAGGAAACACCACTTCAATCAGCTCTTGCTAGCTTTACTCTGAAAGCAAGTTTAATTATCGGAGTTCTTGCAACAATACTTTTTATAATTGGTATTAATGTCGGCTACGAGGCTTCTGAAATGTTTCTTATCTCTGTTGCCGTTGCTGTCTCTGCGGTTCCCGAAGGGTTGCCAATTGCTATGACAGTTATCCTTGCCGTTGGCGTTGAGAGATTAGCAAGAAGAAAAGGTATAGTTAGAAAACTTTTGGCTGCAGAAACTCTAGGAAGCACAACTTTGATATTGACTGATAAAACGGGAACTTTAACTGAAGCCAAAATGGAGTTAGTTGAGATTGTAAGTAATCAACCAAAAGAGGAAATTCTAGAAATGGCGCTTTTAAATACAGACGTAATAATAGAAAATCCTGACGATGAGCCAGAAACTTGGCGATTAATTGGAAGATCGCTTGAGGCGGCAATAGTAAGAGCGGCTGCAAAACACAAAGTACTTTTACCAGATATAAAAAATAAAATAAAAGTTTTGGAATTTTCGCCATTTAATTCTTCGCAAAAATTTTCTGCTTCGTTAATCCAAAAGGATTCTAATAAGTTTTGGAATTATCTTGGAGCTCCAGAGATACTTCTTGAGAAATTAGGTGGCGTAAAAGATAAAGATAAGTTTTTATCGAAAATTGATGATTTAGCATATAGCGGACATAGGGTTCTTGGCGTAGCAAATGGCAATGTTTTTGTGGGACTCCTAGCCTTTCGTGATTCCGTACGAGTAGGCGCTAAAGAAGCAATTAAAAAGGTTAGTGAGGCTGGAGTTAGAACAGTTATAGTAACAGGTGATCACAAGGGTACTGCTATGGCTTTAGCTAAAGAGGTTGGAATAGACGTAGATTCTAAAGAAGTTCTTTTGGGTAGCGAGATACATAAGATGAGCGATGAGGAATTATCTGAAAAATTAAATTCTATAAAGATCTTTGCAAGAGTTACGCCAGAAGATAAATTAAGAATAACAGAACTATATAAAACCAAGGGCGAGATAGTTGCTGTTACTGGAGATGGAGTAAATGATGCTCCAGCTCTTAAAACAGCAGATATTGGAATAGCTGTTGGTTCAGGGACAGATGTTGCAAAAGGAGCATCAGACTTAATTATCCTTGATGATAATTTTGAAACTATTGTATCTGCGATAGAAGAGGGAAGAAGAATTTTATTTAATCTTAGAAAGGTTATTGTTTATTTGTTGTCGAATTCATTAGATGAACTTTTTCTTATTGGTGGAGCTTTAATTACTGGTATGGCACTACCTCTAAATGCCCTGCAGATTCTATGGGTAAACTTTTTCTCTGATAGTTTCCCAGCAACTGCTCTTGCTTTTGAAAGTGGTAGAGACTATTTAAAGACATCTCCACCGAATATAAAACAGAGATTATTTACACCACAAATTAAATTTTTGATTTTAGTTGTTGGATCTATAACCAGCTTTTTGTTGTTTGTAATGTATGCCTTTTTGATTAATCTCGGGTTTAATACAGATACTGTAAGGACATTTATTTTTACTTCCTTTTCCATATATACACTTTTTCTAACCTTGTCTATCAGGAATTTAAATCTAAGTATTTTCAAGTACAACTTTTTCTCAAACAAGTACTTACTTTTAAGTATTCTTATGGGAGTAGCTCTCACGTTAGCAGCAATTTATATTCCTATTCTTCAAAATCTATTAGGAACAGTTAGTTTATCTACAACGTGGCTCATGGGGGTAGCTGCCTTTACAATATTTAGTATCGCAATTATGGAATTTGGTAAAAGCCTATTTAGAAATTAGAATATTGTTAACCGAAATGTGTGCGGTTTCATTAATGAAACCGATGGAAATTAATAATCTGCTTGTGGTGAGCCATGTCGAATCCACAAAAACCGCCCCTTCCAAAAGGGCGGTTTTTTGTTTGATAATACTTTCCTTATCATGTACGCCAGTTAGGAAATGAGATGGCGGCTATCGAGGATTTGTTAAAATAATGATAAGTAGTAATTTGGTCAAATCACTGCTATAATGAATGAGTCGAAAATAAATTAACCAATAACCCAATACATTATGAAAAAAACATTTATATCCAGTACAGTCGCGTTAGTAACATTGGCTGTTTTTGCCAGCAGCACCGCTTTTGCGCAGGGAACACAAATAAATCTCCCTTCAGCCGGTTTAACTCCCGAAAGTCCATTCTATTTCCTTGATCGTTTAGGTGAAAACTTGCGAGAGTTCTTTACTTTCAACCCCGAGGCAAAAGCTAAACTCCAAATTGAATTCGCGGGAGAGCGTATCGCAGAGATTAAAATCATGATTGAAAAGAAAGGTGTTAATGCCAAGGGGCTTACAATAGCCGAATCACTTCTTCAAGCCAACATAGCGCGCGCCGCAGAGATTGTAAGCGAAGAGAAAACAGCCGGCAAAGATGTTGCCACTCTTGCTAAAACGTTGAATGATGAATTTGATGCACGGGAGAAGCTTTTAGATCAAACCTTTAAAGACGCAAAAGCGCAATTGAAGGCCCAGCGTAAAGAAATCAAGACAAATCTTCTTAAAGAAGCGCGCCGTGTCGGAGACACCGCGCAGATAGCATTATTAGAGGGACAGCTTAATAACATTGATCAACAGATTGACGCGCTTGGACAGAAAAAAGACCAGCTTGAAAATTCTCTTCAGGGTGAACAGAACAAAATAGAGGATGAAATGAGTGAGGCTGATCAGGAAAAAGAAGAGCTTGAACAGGAAGAAGAACAAGAAGCAGAAGAGGTAGAGGAAGCAGTAGAAGCGGAAGAATCAGAGGAGGCTGACGAGCCAAAAGAAGACGGAGAACAGCAAACAGAAGATAGCCAATAAGGGTCATTGAAATTAAAATCGGCGGTTTCTGATTTTGTTGGCTGGATTTGTTCGCAAAAAAGAAAAGGAATCTTGAGAAAAAAGATTATATTGACAAAATATATCTTATAGCGCATTATTTCCGCTTAGTGTATTAAGACTATTAAGACACGAAAACAAGTCGAGTTTCTCGTTATAAACAATAAAAAACAACCACATGAACGGAGTTATCAAAACTCTTAATGAAAGGGGATTTGGATTCATTTCTCGCGAAGGCGAAACAAAGGATTTATTCTTCCATTCTAAAGAGTTGAATGGCGTTACATTTGACGAATTGAAAGTTGGCGATGCCGTCACCTTTGAAGTCGTTGAAAGTGAAAAGGGTCCAGCCGCCACCAACGTATCACGCGCCTAAACAGTCGTGAATAAAAGACCGCTCTTCTAGGAAATTGTGAAGGCGGTTTTTTATTTATGGACTATATTATCTTCCTAGTGGTAGAGTAATCTCTCATGGGAAAGCCAGAAAGTATTGTTTCATTTGAAAAAGTGTCTTTTGAATACGGGAACAACAAGCCTATTTTAATCGAGGTTGATTTTACAATTCGTCATGGAACAAAAACTACAATAATGGGACAAAACGGCGCTGGCAAAAGCACCATGTTTGGACTTATTACAGGAGTTCTAAAGCCTACCTCGGGAAAGGTAAATGTGTTGGATAACCTGACGATTGCATTGTCGCATCAGGTTATTCCACGAGGAGAGCTGGATATGACAGTGCGTGAATTTTTTGAAAAACGTTTCTCGGAGAAGATATATGACATTGATCCCAAAATTGACGCTGTACTTGAAGTTATAAATTTAAAAGGTGATGCAAAGATACACGAGAGAATTATAAAATCTTTCTCTGGTGGTCAACAGGCGCGCCTGCTCCTTGCCTCGGCCATAATTCAAGATCCAGACTTACTGCTATTAGATGAACCAACTAATAATTTAGACAAGGCTGGAATTGAGCACCTAACACAATTTCTTATTGATTATAAAAAAACAGTCATTGTCATCTCTCACGATGCTGATTTTTTGAACGCCTTTAGCGACGGAGTGCTTTATCTTGATATTCATACACGTGAAGTTCAGCAATATCCTGGTAACTATTTTGATGTAGTGAAAGAAATCTCTGCTCGTATGGAAAGAGAAAACAGAAAGAATGCTCAGCTAGCCAAGGAAATTCAAGAAAAGAAAGATAAGGCTAACGTTTTTGCGCATAAGGGTGGACAACTGCGTATGGTTGCGAAGCGCATGCGTCTCAAAGCGGAAGAGCTTGAAGAAGAGAAAGTGGATATACGGAAAGAAGACAAGACTATCAGACCATTCATAATTCCTGTACAAGACGGCTTGTCAGGAGAGGTGATAAAAATTTCTTCATTCACAACGATGGATAAAAACCACAAATTGATTACAAAGAAGACGAATATTGCCTTAAGAAGGGGAGAACATCTATTGCTAACCGGACCAAACGGGATAGGTAAAAGCACTTTGCTTGAATCTATCGCAAAAGGGAATAGTAAAAATAAATCAGTGGTAATTAGTGATGGGGTACGAATCGGTTATTACCGACAAGATTTTTCAACGCTGAATTTTGAAGATACGGTTTATGAATCATTACTGCAAGTAATGAGTAGAGATTATGAAGAAGATTTGCGAAGTTTTGCTGCGGGCTTTCTCATCGGCGCCAATATTATTCACACTAAAATCGGCAATTTATCCGAAGGACAAAAGGGACTTGTCGCATTTGCTCGGCTTGTGCTTGAAAGACCGGGGCTGCTTATCTTGGATGAGCCAACAAATCATATTAACTTTCGTCATATTCCAATGATTGCGGGAGCACTCGATAAATATCAGGGAGCAATGATTCTCGTCTCTCACATGCCTGAATTTGTTCAAGAAATCCGCATTGACGAAATTCTAGACTTGGAGAAATAGGTAAGAAAGTAGAATTTGGTATAATAAATCTGATGAGACAAAATCGCGGATTTACTCTAGTTGAACTTATTATATATATAGGTATTTTTTCCGTTGCCGCATCTTTCTTAATCAGTACTATGATTACTGCGGTTAAGATTGAAAACAAAGAAATCGCTGCGACTGAGGTTAACCAGCAACTCAAATTTATATTAGACACAGTCCAAAGAACCGTAAGTAATTCTAGCTTGATAGAGAAAACTTACGAGGGGACTAACGAGAGTAATCCTTGCTCAAATTTTTGCGCATTAAAGCTTAGAGACTTAACAGCTAACGATCCGACTATAATAAGATCTGATGCGAATGGGGTTTATCTAAAACAGGGGAGTAATAGCGAAACTAATATAACTAATAGCAAAGTTAGAATTAACAGTTTAGTCTTTGCTAAAAATGATGTTCCGGGAGGAAACGCAACTGTTCAAGTTGTAGCCTCTCTCACATATATATCTACTAGTCCAGATTTATCTATAACAAGAACTTTGGCTTCAGCAGTTGGTAGAGTTTCGGCTGCAACATTTGATTCTGATATCTTGCCGGATGCAGATGCGACAAGAAGCGTTGGACAAATTGGGCCGAACTTAAGATGGAAAGACGGAAATTTTTCTGGAAATCTAACGATAGGTGGAAATGTTGGAATTGGTACGACAACGCTTAGTCAAAAACTCGAAGTAAATGGTGGATTAAGATTAAATACAGCAGTTGCTAAACCAACTTGTGATTCAAGTACGCGGGGAACATTCTGGGTAGTTCAAAGTGGGGCTGGCGTTAAGGATACTGTTCAAGTTTGCGCGAAAGATGCAACGGATGCTTATACTTGGAGAACTATCTATTAATTTTTAACCAGCTTTAGCAAAAACTAAACCTAATATTTTTGAAGAGCCAGCTTTCTTTAATGTTTTCACAGCTTCGTTCATAGTTGCTCCAGATGTATAAACATCATCAACGAGCAATATATTTCTGCCCTTAATTTTTGATAATTCACTTTTTTTCACTTCAAAACTATTCTTAACATTTTCTTTCCTTTCTTCATGATTTTTCATACCTATCTGCGGTTTTGTCTCTTTTACTCTTAGTAAGACTCCAGTCTCAATTGGCAATTTCAAATGATCGGACGCAATCTTAGCTAAAATTTCTGATTGATTAAAACCGCGTTGTCTTAATTTTTTAGAGGTGAGTGGAATTGGGACGATGATGAAATCTTGAAGCGGATAATCTATCTCTTTTAGATAACGCTCAAATATTGTCTTTAGAAGTACTTCTATTTTCTGGAAGCCCTCATATTTAAAATAATGAAGCAATTCTCTCGCTGTCTTGTTGTCATAAGAAACGGCGGACAAAAGAACAAAGTCTTTATTTGGTCTAAAGACAATTTTATAATTTTCAATTTGTTGAAAACACGCAGCGCATATATATTCTGATTCATTTTCCCCAAGATATTTTTTGCAATTAAGGCAGATCTTAGGGAATAAGATATCAAGTAGCAATTCCCAAGTTTTTTTGAGAGTCTTCACTATGTTATTATACAGTTAGTATCAATGATTTTTAACCCTTTCGAGAAAAATAAAAAAAGTTATTTAGGTGTTGATATTGGAACAACTTCTATTAAGGTTGTAGAAATTGAAATTGGTAAAGATAAGCCGATTCTCAAAAATTACGCGATACTCGAAAGCGCAGGACATCTAGAGAGACAAAATGACGTGATTCAAACAAGCACTTTGAAGATTGTGGAGTCTGATACCTCAAAGTTTTTAAAGTCGCTTCTGCTAGAGATGGACGCTTCTTCTCACAACGCCTTTGGATCGCTTCCGTCATTTTCCGCATTTACTTCGCTTATCGAAGCTCCATTTGCCTCTAATGAAGAGATTGCACAAGCTATGACTTATCAAGCAAAGTCTTTGATACCAATGGCGATAACTGACGTAACAATTGATTGGCTTCAAGTTGGAGAAAGAACAGATGGTAATCTTAGAAAGAAGCAAATATTTTTACTCTCGGTGCCAAACGAAGAAATACGAAAATATGAAACAATTTTTAAAAATGCCGGAATAAGTCTTAGGTCATTAGAAATTGAGGGGCTAAGTTTGGCAAGGCTTCTTACAGCGGGTGAAACCACCGACACTTTGATAATTGATATAGGAGCAAGGTCAACGGGAATTTTTGTTGCGGCAAATGGATTCCTTAAATATAATGCTCAAACCGACTTTGGAGGGTCATCTCTCACGCAAGCAATATCTAATGGGCTCGGCATAAATATAAGAAGAGCCGAGGAATTAAAAAAACAAAGAGGTTTACTTGGATCGGGTGGAGAATATGAATTATCCACTTTGATGCTACCTTATCTCGATGTTATACTTAATGAAGGAAAAAGAGCTAAAGATAATTACGAAAAGACCTATAATGGGAAAATCGAGAGAGTAATCTTGTCCGGCGGGGGAGCGAATCTTTTAGGAATCGATAAGTACACGAGCGAATTCTTTGCTCTTCCAACCGAAAAAGCTAATCCTTGGAATAACATTGAATTCAATCCACAAATTGCGCCACTTGTCTCGGAAATAGGACCATTTTTATCAGTTGCCATCGGACTCGCTATAAAGCAATAAATTTTTAAAAACAAATGCCACAAGGTTTTAATAATAATTTCGGCGAACAAGTTATGCGCGAACCGATTTCTGTTGGATGGCCATGGAAATTTATGATTACAATGTTCATTGCTCTTTTAGTCGCCGTCTTACTGTATCTCGGTCTCGCATTCGGATATAAGCCATTTCTTAACAATTCTATAAGCACTCTAGAAAATAATTTGCAGGTTGCCTCTAGTACGTTGACTTTAGATGATAAAGAAAAATTTGTCGGTTTTTATTCTCAGGTAAATAATTTACAAAACCTTTTACGCGAGCACGTGTTAACATCTAAGTTTTTTGCATCTTTTGAATCTTTTACAAGCAAAGATATTAGCTACACAACACTAAACCTTTCTGTACAGGACAATTTTGTTACGTTAGAAGGTTTTGCAAAGTCTTATGGATCGTTAGCTTCGCAAATATCTATATATAAGGAAATGCCAGAGATAAGCAACGTCTTGTTGGACAGCTCGAAAGCGCTTGGAAATTCTGTTCAATTTAGATTGAAATTAATTTTAAAAGATAATGTACTTGTTGCAAAATGAAAGCTACAACAAAAAGATTTTATAGTTTAGTTGGAAGCATTGCGCTTTTTGCTTCTGCCCTTTTCATTTATTCATCTTTGATTCAGCCCGAATATGCAAATATCCAAACCTTAAGAGGGGAAAGAGAAGCTAAACAACAACTTCTATTAGACTATAAATCTACGTCAACCGCTCTAAACGATTTACTTCAGAAATATAAAAGTTTTTCAGAACTTCAAAACACGCTTTCAATGAGTCTGCCATTGGGAGATGAGTCTTCTCAAGTATTCAATCAAGTTCAGGGGATTGCCACTTTGAGTAAAGTTAGATTAGATTCGTTAAGTCTCCAATATTTGGCTATTGATTATGCAAATAAAGGTTCATCGGTTATTAAGCCAATTGGTAAGTTAAGGATAACCATGAAGCTTATTGGTAGATACGAGGATTTTAAAAATTTTCTCTCAACTATTGAGACAAATGTAAGAATTATTGATGTTATTTCTTTGGGACTTGAAGGTGGCGCGCTTAGTCGTGGCGCCAATCTAAACTACAATTTAGTAGTTGATACTTATTATCAATCAGAAAATTAAACTATGGCTATAATTGTTGAAGAAGAAAAACAAGGTCCAGGAATTCTAATTATTTTAGGAACAGTTTTAATTATAGCAATTTTACTTTTTGCGACTTGGACTTTATTTTTCTCTCCAGCTCCCAAAGTTGAGGTTTTGCAACCCAAAGAATTGGAGAGGACTTCAGAGGTTTCTAAAATAGAGTTAAACGTATCATCAGTTACTGAATCGCCGACTTTTCAGTCTTTAAAGAAATACGTTGAGAACCCCATCATTGGAACAACCGGTCGCGTTAATCCTTTCGAGCCATTTTAATATGGATGATAGGGTCTTATCCGATACTCTTGTCCGCAATTCTCTAATTTCAGAGGAATTAGCTCAGAAACTTTTTACGGAAGCCAAGAGCAGTAATAAGAGTCTAGAAGAGACAATTTTGAGCAGGCGTCTTATAGACGAGGTTTCTTTGTCTCAAGCTAAGAGCCAGATTTTAGGAATTCCATTTAAGAAAATTGACCCCTCTGCAATTCCAGAAGAAGTTTTAAAGATAATTCCAGAGGAAACTGCTCAAACTTATAAACTAGTTCCAATTTCCAGAGACGAAAAAATTTTGGTTGTGGGAATGCTTCGGCCCGATGATACGCGCGCCCAAGAAGCTTTGAGGTTTTTAGCCAAGCAAAATAAATTAAGTTTGGGGATATATCTTATAACTCCTTCAGACTTGGAGATTGCGTTAAGGCGATACTCACCATACGAAACCGACATACAGGCTGCCATAAGTTCCTTAAATGTAAAACCAGGAAGCAATTTAAATACCGTTCAAAGAATAGTTTCATTAGAGGAAGAAGCTGGAAAGTCTGATGAGGCGCCGATTATAAAAATAGTTTCATCGACTTTGAGAGCTGCAGTAGAAGAGGGAGCATCTGATATTCACATAGAGCCACAGCGAACGAGACTTAGAATTAGGTTTAGGATCGATGGAGATTTAAGAGAAGTTTCTTCTTTCCCATTAGAATTGCACCAACCAATAATTTCTAGAATTAAAATACTTTCCGATTTAAAAATTGACGAGACAAGAGTTCCACAAGATGGAAGATTTAGAACTATCGTATTTGGAAAAGATATAGATTATCGTGTCTCAACTTTTCCGACTCCCTCTGGAGAAAAGGTAGCAATAAGAGTTCTTGATCCAACTATCGGACTTAAAGAGATTAAAGATCTTGGGCTTGTTGGTAAAAACAAAGATATTGCACTAGAGGCGCTAAAGAAACCATATGGAATGGTTCTTATAACTGGTCCTACAGGAAGCGGTAAAACAACAACTCTTTATTCTTTCCTCCAAATTTTAAATAGAGATGAGGTAAATATTTTGAGCATGGAAGATCCAGTCGAATATTTTATTGATGGCGTAAATCAATCTCAAGTAAGACCGGAGATAGGATATTCCTTCGCTGAAGGGTTAAGGCAAGCCGTGAGGCAAGATCCTGACATAATAATGGTGGGGGAGATAAGAGACTCGGAAAGCGCTAACTTGGCTGTTCAAGCAGCTCTAACGGGACATATAGTTTTATCAACTCTTCATACCAATAACGCAATCGGGGTTATCCCAAGGCTTATGGATATGGCAGTCGAGACATACCTCCTGCCGTCATCGTTAAATATAATGCTTGGTCAGAGATTAGTTAGAAAACTTTGCGATAATTGCAAGAAGGTAGAGGTGGCTTCAGACGAAATTCAGGCTATAATAAAGGAGGAAATTAGTAAGCTAGGCAAAGATGAGTTTGCTAATTTAAAGACGCAGGTTCAAAATTTAAAAGAGCCTTACAATATTTATAAAGCTCAAGGGTGCAAGTTGTGTAAGGGTAAGGGTGCTGCCGGCAGGATAGGAGTTTTCGAAGTTTTTAGAATGACACGAGAGCTTGAGCAGATTGTAAGCAATCACCCAACAGAAACTAAGCTTAGAGAAGAGGCGGAAAGGCAGGGTATGATAAGCATGAGGCAAGATGGGATAATGAAAGCATTAAATGGAATCATTTCAATAGAAGAAGTTTTAAGGGAAACAACATCAACATAAAATGGATTACAGGGGCAAACTTAACGAATTACTTTTAACAACAGCAAGACAGAATGCATCTGATTTGCATATTGCGGTTGGCAGAAAACCAATTATAAGAATTGATGGCGCCTTAATCGCGCTTGAAAAAGAACAAATTTTGACTCCTGAAGATGCGCAAGGTTTGGTATTATCACTTTTGACTCAAGATCAAAAAGAAAAATTTTTGAAATATGGAGATCTTGATCTTTCTTATTCATTTGAAGATAAGGCAAGGTTCAGAGTAAACGTTTTTTTTCAGAGAGGATTTATGGCAGCGGCCTTAAGAATGATACCCGCCGAGATTAAGACAATTGATCAATTAGGCCTTTCACCAGTACTTCATGATTTTTCAAAACTTAATCAAGGTTTCGTTTTGGTTGTAGGTCCTGCTGGACATGGTAAGTCCACTACGCTTGCCGCAGTCTTAGATGAGATAAACCACAATCGAATGGAGCACATAGTTACAATTGAAGATCCTATAGAATATTTGTTTGTTCAAGACAAGGCAATTGTTTCTCAAAGAGAAATAAAAACTGACAGTCCAAGCTTTCATAGGTCTTTAAGATCGCTATTAAGACAAGATCCAGATGTTCTTATGATTGGAGAAATGAGGGATCAAGAATCTATGGCAACCGCTATGACCGCAGCCGAAACTGGTCACCTGGTCTTTTCAACTCTTCACACAAACTCAGCTGCGCAAACAATCGATAGAATAATTGATACTTTCCCAACCGGACAACAGGGACAGGTTGCGTCCCAACTTGCGGCTACACTTGTGGCGGTTGTCTCTCAAAGATTAATTCCTAAAATTGATGGTGGAAGAGTCGTTGCAAACGAAATAATGATAGTAAATCCGGCGATTAGGAACTTAATAAGAGAAAACAAGATTTACCAAATTGATTTGGTTATTGAAACAAGTCTGCAAGAAGGAATGATGACGCTTAATCGCTCGCTCGCCGAACTAGTTAGAAGAAAAGAAATTTCTTTAGAAAACGCAGAGCTATACTCTTTGAATTCAGGAGAATTAAGGCTTCTTCTCGAGAGAATCTAATTGTTAAATGAAGTTTAAATATAAGGCAAGAACAAAAGATGGTGAACTTCAGATAGGTTATGTAGAGGCGCCGACAAGAGATGCTGGTTTAAGCATACTTTCTGGCCACGATCTTTTTATTCTTAGTATTGAAAGTGATGAGAAAAAAGATTGGCAAAGCCAGATATTAGGTTTCTTGAATAGAGTAGGTTCGAAAGATCTCATGATTTTTACGAGACAATTTGCAACTTTACTTGAAGCGCAAGTTCCATTAGGGGATTCGTTAAAAACGTTAGAGGCTCAAACAAAAAATGTGGTTTTGAAAGAAGCGATGGTGGATATAAAAGCCGATGTTGATTCTGGTCTTTCACTGTCACAATCTTTTGAAAAATACGGAAACATTTTTTCACTTTTCTATGTAAATATGATTAGGTCGGCAGAGGTAACTGGACGTGTTGAAAATATAATGGGATTTTTAGCCGATTATATTGAGAAGCAAGTTGTTCTTACGTCAAAAGTAAGAAATGCTCTTATCTATCCATTTATAATGATATTTCTCTTTATTGTCGTTGCCAGTTTTATGGGTGCAGTTGTCTTGCCTCAAGTTGGATCAGTTTTTAAGGAATTAGGAGTGGAGCTTCCGTGGTTTACTCAGGCTCTTATATCTGGCGGAACTTTTTTGGCAAACTGGTGGTGGGCAGTAGTTATAACCATTATAGTTTTCGCAATATTTATAATTGATTATTTTAGAACAATAGAAGGACAAATCGTTTTAGATGAAATTGTTTTTCGCATTCCGGTCTTTAGCACTCTTTTAAAACAGCTTTATGTTGCAAGGTTTGCGGAGTCGCTTAGCATCCTTATTAAGGGTGGTATCCCAATAGTACAAGCAATTGAAATAACCGGGCACACAATGGGAAGTTTTGTTTATCAGGAAATCTTGCACGGTGCCGCAGAGGACGTTAAGCGTGGGGAACTTTTATCCCAGTCAATCGCAAGAAGAGATGATTACTTCCCTCCACTTGTAAGTCAGATGGTTGCGATAGGAGAAACAACTGGTAGACTTGAGGAGCTTTTGGTAAAAATCTCTTCATTTTATACTCACGAAGTAGATTCGATGGTCGGAAGTTTAGTCGAACTTATTCAGCCGATTCTTATGATATTTATTGGTGTTTTAGTTGGTGCGCTCTTTGCTTCAATACTTGTACCAATATATAGCTTGGTATCAACTTTCTAGTTATGATATAATTTACAAAATGAAACTTACTTCTAATTTCAAGAAAAGGGAGGGCTTTACATTAATCGAAATGTTCGTGGTAATCGCCGTTATTGGAATCTTGGCGGGGATCGTTCTTCAGGGAACATCCGGCTTTCAATCTAAGGCAAGGGACACAAGAAGAATAGGAGATCTCAAAAATACACAGAATTATCTTGAGCTTTATTATAATAAGTGCGGACATTATCCGGGGAAGGCAGATTGTAATGACACCTCTAATCCTTCTAATTGGTCTGAACTTGTCACTGCTCTTAATGATAGCAAGGTCACAAATGCGAAAATTCCTACTGATCCAGTTCCCGGCAGAAATTATATTTATTCAGTCAAATCAATTGATAGGCTCGAGTATATATTGGGAGCGGTGTTAGAGAACGATAATAAAATCTTGAAAGACGGTCTTACTGAAAATCCAACCGGATTTTCTCCTTCGGTAACTTGTACAGATACCTTAACTTATTGTTTCAGATCATAGTTTAAAACCGTGCCTGATTTAAGCTATCTTCTCCTATTTATTTTCGGGGCATCAATTGGCAGTTTTCTAAACGTTGTTTCTTCAAGATATAATCCTGGTCACGGAATTTTTAAAAATATTCATGGACGCTCTCACTGTGATTATTGTCAAAAGAAATTAGGTCCATTTGAACTAATTCCTATTATTAGTTTCTTGATTCAGTTAGGGAAATGTAGAAGTTGCGGCAAAAAACTTTCATTTCAATATCCAGTAATCGAATTCTTGTCTGGCGCAACATTTGTTCTTATACCCTTCACGTTTTTAAGCCAAGGAGCGCAAATTTTGGGGAAAGCAATTTATCCTCAATTTCTTTTTGCGCCAAGACCCCTCTCCGGCGGTTATGAAGAAGCGCTTTTAATGACGGGAGTTTGGATATTAATTTTTCTCACACTTATTTTAATTTCACTAATTGATTTGAGGTTAAGAATAATACCCGATTCACTAAATCTTTTTCTTTTGGGGTTGGGGATATTTATAAATTTTCTTAGGTCTGGCTTCTTAGACTCTGGATTTCTAGGCACCTCTGACTACGGAAGTTTCTTAGGAAGTTATTCAGGACTTTTGAGATTTACCGACAACGTTTTAATTAATGGATTAACCGGTCTGGTCTTAGCGGGTTTCTTCTTTGCCCTGCTTTACTTCATAACAAAAGGAGCTGGAATCGGTTTTGGGGACGTAAAGTTAGCATTTCCTTTAGGATTAATACTTGGATTTCCAGATATAATTCTTGCAACAATCCTTTCATTTATAATAGGTTCTATCTATGGACTAGCTTTAATTATTAAGAAAAAAGCAAAGATGAAAAGCGCAGTCCCATTTGCTCCATTTATGGGGATAGGGGTTACATTAGTGTTCTTTTTCGGATACCATATTATAAATGCCTACTTTGGGATATTTAGCTTTTAAAAGAATTAAATCAGATTCCGATAGAATTTATCCTAAATCTTTAGCTGGTTTTACTTTAATAGAGATGCTTATAACGATAAGCATTATAAGCATATTGCTTTCATCAATGGTCTCATCAAGTTCACTAGGTAGGCGTGAATTTATTTTAACCTCTAGCCAGCAACAACTTAGAGCGATAATAAGTCGCGCCAAATCACTATCGCTTAGTACCGCCCTATCAACCTTAGGAACCATTTGTGGCTATGGCGTCCGTATTGATAAAGATTCAAAAACAGCTTTTATATTTAGAGACTTGAAGACAAGTGCCAATTGTCCAGGTGATAATGTTTATTCCGCTGGCGGAAGCGAAAAACTTGGCGGTTCCCTAAACGAAATTAAATTAGATAACTCACTTTCTTTTTCGGGCAATACAGACGTTGTCTTTATTCCACCAGACCCTACAACTATAATTAATGGCGATCCAAATAGTCCGCCAGTTGAGATAGTTATCAAAGCAGGGGATAACAATATTAGAAAAATTATTCTGAACAGTGCTGGATTAATAGATCTAACCTCAAAATAAAATGTTTTCTCTAAAAGACAAAAAGGGGCAAATGATAGTCGAATCTGTCATTGCAATGGGGATCATTGTAACGGGCATTGTTAGCATTGTAGGTCTTGCATCAAGATCAATAGGACAAAGCAGATCAATTGCTGACGAGTTTATAGCAATTAATCTAGCGGCCGAAGGGGTAGAAGTTTCTAAAAATATACTTGACGCCAATATCATAAATGGCCGTGCCTGGAATCAAGGATTTGCAGATGGAAAGTACGAAGTGAATTATTTAAGCTCTTCGCTCACGAGCGTTTTAGTTGTTCCTAAAAATCTTCTTTTTGATTCATCAACTAAAATTTATAGTTATAATTCAGGAGAGAAAACCTCCTTTACAAGAGTTATAGAAGTTAAAAATTTAAGCGGTAACGAAATAATGTTAATTTCTGAAGTTGGCTGGAAATCTCGTGACGGTGGTAATAAATCAACATCTGTTGAGACAAAATTCTTAAACTGGAGATGAAAAGTGTAACTACTAAAAAACTTGGTGGTTTCACTCTTATAGAGTTAATGGTCGCAATGGGTATTTTTACAACCGTTTTAGTTGTTGTTACTTCACTCTTTTTGCAATCTTCAAAAGCGCAGAGGCTTGTCGCAAAGCGCGCTGCCGCGATTGATAACGTGTCTTTAGCTGTTGAGCAAATCGCGAGAGAACTTAGGACTGGATCAAATATTTCAGTTATCGAGAATATTAATAGAGTAAATGAATTAAGATTTACAAATTATAAAGGTGAAAAAGTTGTTTATAGACTGGGCAAGAAAGAAGCCAATAGTTTTATTGAGAAAAGTTCTGATAATGGGGTAAGCTTCCTTCCTCTCACAACAGTAGACATAAAAATGAATCTTTTGGATTTTAAGTCAATTAGTTATGGAATTCCCAGGATTACAATATTGACTGAAGCCGAGGGACCATTCGAATCAAAATTTAATTTACAAACTACAGTTAGCGCAAGACTTTTATATTACAGACCATAATGAAAATAAATTTCAATATAAATAATAGTGGGCAGACAATGATTTTGTCGGTTTTAGTCTTATCCGGTCTTATCTCTGTTGTCGCCGCTCTTTCAAGTTTCTTGCTCTCGGTACAAATCAGATCGGTAACTGATGCAAGGTCATCGGGTGAGGCGATATTTGCGGCGGATACGGGGATAGAATGTATTTTATTTAAAGAATTTGGAAGGTCTTCATATTCAAGCGTGGATTGTCCAAACATTGGCGAAGAAAAAATTCTCTTTAATGGAGCTGAACCTAGAGCTAGATTCACTTTTAATATAGTAAGTCAGGTGGGGGATAACAAAACATATCTTTCAGTTGGGAAGGATAAATATGGAAGAACTGCGAGAGCCTTACAAATATCTTTCACAAGGCAATAGACCTATAGACGTTTTAAACAAAAAATTGTATAGTTAAAGTTCAGCACATTTACAATAAAACATAGTGTAGTTTCGCAGATTTGATTTTGATAATTCGAAGTTAAATCCGCGAAACTACATCGGAAGAAAGGTAGGCTAGTTGCCTATAGCATTTAATCCTTCTGGCTCACACAGGTTGTGGGGAGACTCCTGTGGGAGAGAGTATCGCGCGCATCGTTCGCGTCGCGAATTTTGAGATGTGAAAGGTCTGTCCTCCTAAATGCAGAGTTCACAACAGAGCGCAACGCAGTACGAGTCAGTCGGCGTGAGAAGAATCAATCCAAAGATCTTCCGCTCCAAGCTCGTGGAAGATCTCGCAAAGCTTCTCAACGGTTCCTTGCCGTCCCTCGATCGCAGGGAGCGAAGGTTCAGGGTCGATGAGATCCGGAATCTGCTCAGTAGGATCGCCAAGGGCATCTACTGGGTCTGCGTGGCTTGCGGGGGGCGGATCGAGCCCGAATACCAAAACGAAATGGAGGGTCTCACGACTCGCTGCCGCGAATGCGCTTCGCCACCACGTCGCAACTAGTCCGTCGTCTCGCGTACTCGCCCTGCGCGAGAAGCCCACGCCACAAGCGTGGGTCTTCTCATTTATGGTTTATGGATATAGGGAAAGTAGTATAATATATAAAGTTCCTTATCATATTTTTGTTCGCTAGATATATATAGATTAGTGTAGCCTTATACGAGGCGAGGTTTTGGAAATCAGTAATTGGGTTTCTGAAACCTCGCTTCGTATAGAAGCGGATGAAAGGAGGGTGGTCGCAACCTTATCTTGGCGAATTCAGAGGAGGCCTGATATGGCAGATCCCGAACGGGACACGGAGCGCGACGATGCCGCCCGCCAGACGGAACGTGAGCAGGGCAACGCAGGCGAGGACACCGCGGACCCATCGAGCCCTGACTACGGAGCCGACCGGAACAGCTAGCTGACGCTCGGCGACCATGAAGGGGGCTCGAAGAGAGCCCCCCCTTCTCTAATATTCAATCTTTAGATTAAATAAGAGTGATTAAATACAATTTTTTAGTAGATAAAGAAGCCTGTTTCGCATATTGGGCTCAATCTCTTATTAAGTGGAGCTGGTATTTTGAGCAAAAAGAGTTTGATTACCATCAAGGATTATTTGGACCATTTACTGATGGGGAAGAAAAGTCGCTCAAATTATTAGCTAGTATTTTGAATAAAAAGGGTAATTATTTTAATTGGTTATGGAGTAGATATGGTGGCCAAAAAATATCTGATGAAGAAGAATCTAAAAGCTGGATTAAAATTAGAACTACTCTTGATGATAAATTCGAAAGGATGTGGAAAATTGAAGAGCCAAAATTAAAAAAATGGTCAATAATTCTCAGTAACTATGAATCGCCTAAACTTAATGAAATTTATAGCAAAATATTTAGATTTTTCGATGTAAAAGAGCAGCACCTACAAATTGATGTAAAACTGCTTTTCCACTGGGATTCAGAGCTACCAACTGCCCATGTCCAGCGAAATTTCGAAAAGATTATGATTCTCAACATCTCCAATGTAAAGGAAGTAAATATTCCAGAAGTAATTAACATTTTAACTCACGAAACAATTCACAAAATAGAATATAAATCGTTGACTTTACCAAACCTTATTGAAAATTCTTTTAGACAAATAATACGTCCCGTAGATCTCGACATACAACTTGAAGGATTATCAAAAGAAGAGCAATGGCGACATCTCCTTACAGAAACAATAATAGGGGCAATAGCTTCTAGACGTTTTAATACCTATGTAGGACGCGAATTAGCTAAAGATGTTAAACAAATTGAAGCGGATAAGATATTTGATTTTAATTTCACGAGGGATAAAAACAATCATGGTCTCTTAATAAGAGTTGTAGCTTCGAAAATTGAGGCTTTAACAGCTGAGTATTTATATACAAATAAAGTCATAAGCCAGCAATATTGTGATAAAGTAGCTACTACTTGGTTAGAGTTGGAAGGGCGATAATCGGAACTGCTTTTAATATATTGACACCTCGTCATAAATATGTTGACAAAAAGGGATAAATGTGTTAGGATGAAACCAAGATAGTTTAGACTAGTTCTTCAAAAACATATCGTATTTTCGCGGATTTGATTTTGATAATTCGAAGTTAAATCCGCGAAAATACGGAAGGAGGGCATCGCAAATGCCAACGATAAGTTCGTATCGCAGTCAGCGTCCGTTCAGTGCTGTCGCGATCACCGTTGCCGTTGCGATGCTTGTCACAGCGGTAGGGCTCTCGGTTCTTGCGCCACGTCCTGTGGCGATAGTTCCAGAGCCTCAGCCCGTTTTGACTCCCGCACTCACACTGGCACCCACGGCAGTTCCCACGCCGTCGCCGACGCCAACACCCATCCCGACGCCCACGCCGACCGCGACCCCCGAGAACAAGCCGGGCCAACCCGGTACCTGCCTCATCCTCGAGCAGAAATACTGCGGAACTGGCGACAAAGTTCTCGGTTTCCACGCAGGCTTCAACATTCCCGCTGGAGTCCCGTTGTTCGCTCCATTTGATGGTTACATCATAAGCTCCTCTGGGAAGTTCTCTCAGAGTGGCGGCGATTACCATCAGGTGGGTGTCTACGTGTCTCCAGATGGAAATTATCAGAAATCGACGCTCCTCGTAGATCTGACTCCAGCTGAGCCAATCGTCTCTTCTGGTCCAGTAAAGAAGGGTCAGCTGATTGGCAAGACAACTGGAACCGTCGTTTCTGAGGCTGGTGGTCGCAACCTGCTCGTTAGCGCTTCTACGGCATACGGTCTCCCTGACACTGGGTTCGAAGCCCACCTCCTCGCAGAACTCCTTCAAAGCAAATAGGCTAAGTCGAAAGGCAAAGCCTTTTACTCGCGTAACAATTGCGCGAGGGGCCCCAGTAACGTTACTGGGGCTTCTCATTTATGTTATAATTTCGACAAATGTGGTCTATGGATATTAGCAGAGCAAATAAAATATTAATATATCTTATATTATTTTTAATAGTATTATTTTCCTTTTCGTTTTACTTGAAGGACCAAATTGGAAATAAAATTTCACAATTTTTCATAAGTAAACCCGGTACCTGCCTCATCCTCGAGCAGAAATACTGCGGAACTGGCGACAAAGTTCTCGGTTTCCACGCAGGCTTCAACATTCCCGCTGGAGTCCCGTTGTTCGCTCCATTTGATGGTTACATCATAAGCTCCTCTGGGAAGTTCTCTCAGAGTGGCGGCGATTACCATCAGGTGGGTGTCTACGTGTCTCCAGATGGAAATTATCAGAAATCGACGCTCCTCGTAGATCTGACTCCAGCTGAGCCAATCGTCTCTTCTGGTCCAGTAAAGAAGGGTCAGCTGATTGGCAAGACAACTGGAACCGTCGTTTCTGAGGCTGGTGGTCGCAACCTGCTCGTTAGCGCTTCTACGGCATACGGTCTCCCTGACACTGGGTTCGAGAAAAGTCTTTTAGAAAAACTTTTAACAAAGATATGAAAATGAATTATTTATATAAAACGTTATCACTTTTTTCCTTTATATTAGTTATCTTCGGTTTTGCTCACGTTGCTAATGCTACAAGTTATTGGACGTCCCCAGTAATAACTGTTGGTCAGTGCAATACAACATATTCAATCTACAATGCGGGAGGTTGTTATGCTAATAAAGATTGTGGTTTTTATTATGATAACAATACTACTGTGAACAAACCCGATTTGTGGTCTAGGTACAACGTTGAGAAGACAACCACTATAAAGTTTGAACCTGTTCCTGGTTTCGATCCAACTAGTTCGGTATGTGATAGTACTGAGCTTTGTTTTTCCCAAACAGTTTTTGATTTTTTTAGACTGTCTAATATTTATTCTACAGCTGATAAATATGCACCAGCCGGGTTTGATAATACTAAGCTATATTTAATGATAGATCGCTCGGGATGTACTTCTCCTGCCGTTGACACTACTCCTTACAAAGTTTGCTGTGAGCTTAATCCCGCAGGACTAACTACAGGTAAGGCCGTTCCCGCTCTTTCTATAGATGCAGATGATCTGCCTCCTCCTGAAGGGCAGTGCCCTTCAGGTAGTAAGATTTATGAAAATGTAAACAGCAATCCAGCTTATTTAGCTGAGAATAATTACGGCTATTCCGCCGATTTAACTTGTCCGAAGCCAACTCAATGTACTGAAGATAAAAAGTGTACAGGGACTACATATACTAGTTGCGTAAATGGTGTTTATGTAGACAATCTAAATGATTCAAGATGTGCCCCAATCCTATGTGCGGCTGGATGTAATGGTGCCACTACATATACTTCATGTCCTAATGGTCCACTAGGTAAACCAGCTTATAGTCCTAATGATTCAAGGTGTGTTCCCACTCAGCCCACTCCACCTCCGTCAACAGGTGGCGGAGGAGTGCCTCCTGGAGGAATTCTTTGCCAATTTGGAGTTTGTTTCTGTTCAGACGGTCAGCTTCATTTTGGCAGTTGTCCTGCCCCGACACCACCGCCTTCATCTGGACCATGCGTTTTTGGAGTTTGTTTCT